>Ga0153916_10001088_pt1 | contig 19121 bp, 21 predicted proteins | sample Opewatmetagenome_FD_109642 | JGI IMG/M metagenome (GOLD analysis project Ga0153916, IMG submission 109642) | Freshwater wetland microbial communities from Ohio, USA - Open water 3 Core 3 Depth 4 metaG | ecosystem: Environmental > Aquatic > Freshwater > Wetlands | place: USA: Ohio, Lake Erie... | reverse complement strand
TTCACGCAGGATGATGCACATATTTTCTGTACAGAAAGCCAGATTGAGGAAGAGATAATTAAAATTATAGAGCTGATAGATTTCTATTACAAGAAATTCGGTCTTCCCTACAGAGTTGAACTGTCTACGAGGCCAGAAAAGAGGATTGGAAGTGATGCTGTTTGGAGCAAGGCAGAAAAAATCCTTGAAAATGTTTTGAAGAAGAGAAAAATGAACTACAAGATAAACAAGGGCGAAGGAGCGTTTTACGGACCTAAGATAGATTTTCATATGAAAGATTCTTTAGGAAGAGAATGGCAGGGTGGAACAATTCAACTGGATTTTTCTATGCCAGAGAGATTTGAGCTGGAATATGTAGATAAGGATAACAAAAGAAAGCAGCCAATAATGCTGCACAGAACTGTTATGGGTTCATTGGAGAGGTTTATCGGTGTGCTGATAGAACATTTCAATGGGAGATTTCCTGTGTGGCTTGCTCCTATCCAAGTTAGAGTTTTGAGTTTCACAGACAGAAATGTTGATTATGCGAAGAAAGTCATAGAGCAATTAGGAAAGGAGCTTCCGAATCTGAGAATAGATGCAGATTTCAGGCAAACTACTATTCCTGCAAAAGTTAAAGACGCTGAGATTATGAGAGTTCCTTACATAATTGTTGCTGGAGACAAAGAAGAAAAAGAAAAAACTCTCGCTGTTCGAGTTAAAGGCAGCCAAAACATAGAGACTATGAAGATAGAAGAGTTTATTAAGAAGATTGGAAAAGAAATAGCTGAAAGGAAATGAGAAAGAGGATTAAAAAATTTTTGAAGATTATAATTTTTATTGTAATTTTATTATCACTCTCCCTCACCCTCTATCTAATTCTTAAGAATGAGAAGTCTGGAGATGTTGCTCCTGAAACACAAGGAGAACCGTCAGCAACAATTAGATATTTTTCACCCGGTGTTCATAAAATAATGATAACTGTTTTTGACAGAGTTCTTTATACCAACAATCCTACAACTACTTTGAGTTATTATGCTACGGATAATTCTGGACAACTTGTACATTTTAGACAAGGTGACAGAGCCTTTGTTAGAATTTTGGGTGTAACCCGTCTTTATACTAATAATGCAGAAATTTTTCACCCCGAAAAATCTGGTTCTAAAGACGACACTCTTTTTTTGGGAAATATTACTATTCCTCTGCCAGGCAAGTATTTGATTAAAGTATGCTTAGGACCAAGTATAAATCTTGATAGTGAAGGAACTTTGATTTGGCCGTTTGGTTGTTATGATTCTGATACTTCTGGAGTAATAGATGTTTATGAGAAGTAATATAGAGTCGAATTGGGTTTTTCAGTATTAAACATTAAACAAAAATTTTAAAATAAGCGAATTTATTGTTATTTTATGAACTCGCAATTTTTGCTGGAAAAACTGAATTCTTCTGAGGAATTTAAGAGTTTTGAAAAGGAAAACAAAGATGCTTATTTGTGTTCTGGGTTTTTTGTTATTGATAGGGAAAATGAAACAGGAAATCAATATCACTTTGACTTTTTTGTTCCTGAGAGCGGAAAGAGTTTCAGTTTTGAACTGGAGCAAGGTGTAAAACTCGTTCCTTTAGAGAGATACGGACAAGTGTTAGAGAAAATCGAAATGAAAAATCATTTTGATTTTGATTGGATTGAAAAAATCATTTCAGCAGAGATGGAGATGAATAAAATCAAGAACAAAGTTCAGAAAATGATTTTTTCTCTTCAGAATATCAATGGAAGAGATGTGCTGTTAGGAACGATTTTTGTTTCTGGTTTTGGAATGATTAAAGCAAATATAGACTTGAAAGAAAAAAGAGTGACTGAGTTCGAAAAAAAGTCTTTTTTTGATATGCTGAATATCATGAGGAAATAAGCCTAGGGCTTTTGTATAATGAAAATGATGTTTCTCTCTGCGTTGTACTTTTTAACAATTCTGAATCTGGCTTTTTTGAACAAATCGTAAATTTCTTTTGCATCAAACAGATAGTAATACCGTTCTCCTTTATCTCTCCATTTTACAAGTCTCTCTTTTTTTGCATTTCTGAATTTTTTCGAGTTCTTGTTCCAGACAGCGATTAAAGCTTTTGCTTTAGGCTTTAAAACTCTGAAAAGTTCTTTCACTGCCTTTTCCTGACTTTTTGGTTTTATACAGTGAAAAACTGCAATTGCAATAGCGAAATCAAAAAAATTGTTTTTGAATGGCAGTTTTCCTATTTCCGCGACTCTGAAATCTGCGTCTATATTTTTTTCCTTTGCTCTCTCTTTTGCTAGCCTAATCATCTTGTTTGAGAAGTCAACGAGGTACATTTTTCCGTCTTTTACTTTTGTTAAATGTCTTCCTGCTCCGCTTCCCAAGTCGAGAATTTTTCCTCTTTTCCCTTTCAGAAAATCCAAAACCTTTTCAGAGGGATTTATCTTGAACTCGTACCATTCGCTTGCTATGTTATTCCATACTTGACGCTGTGTCATAATTAGAATAGGAAAATAATAGTTATATAATTAGTCTTTTATTTCCCTTCAAACTTTATCAGACTGAAAACGTTGTACCTCGAGAGCTTTTCCCTTCCCTTTAAATCAGGCAGCTCAATCGTAAAGCAGCACTCTGTTACAATTCCTTCCAGTTTTTCAATCAGCCTGCAAGAAGCAAGAGCTGTTCCTCCTGTTGCAAGCAAATCGTCTATTAGAAGGATTTTTTGTCCTTTGGTTATAGCATCCTTGTGAATTTCCACTCTGTCTTCTCCGTATTCCAGTTCATAGCTTTCAGAGATAGTTTCTGCAGGAAGCTTTCCTGGCTTGCGAATAAGAACCAAGCCAGCATTTAATCTGTCTGCTAACATTCCAGCGATAATAAAACCTCTCGATTCAATTCCAGCAACAATCTCTATACTGTAATCCTTGTATCTTTCGTAGAGAATATCTATAAGTTTTTTCAGACTTTCTTTATCTTTCAAGAGAGTGGTTATGTCTCTGAACATTATCCCTGGTTTTGGAAAGTTGGGAATAGTTCTTATGCTGTTCTTCAGCCTGAGAATTTCCTGCTCTTTTGAGAAAGATTCAATTAGCTTCATCAGAACTTTCTTCATTCTTTCTGAGTTTTCTTTCATTATTTCTTTTATCATCTCCCAGGTTACATTTTCCTCTCCTTCTTTCCAGCAATCGTAATCTGTGCTCATCGCTACTGCAGCGTATTCCACTTCTGCTTCATTTGTTAAAATGGCTTCAGGAGCAATCGACATATTCACTAAATCTGCTCCCCACTGGCGAAAGAGATTGCTCTCTGCTATTGTAGAAAATCTAGGGCCCTCGATTGTGATTACTGTTCCCCTTTTGTGATAGGGAAAACCGAGTTCGTCAAAAACTTCAATCAGTTTTTTTCTCAGGCTTTCTGAGAAGGGTTTTGCCATTGCAGTATGCATTGCCCCAAACTCGAATTTATCAAAGAAAGTCACGTCTCTGTGCCTTGTGAAATCTATGAACTGATCTAATATAACAAAGTCTCCTCTTTTTATCTCCTCTCTCAATGAGCCAACAGCAGTTGTTGCTATAATCTTCTTGCAGCCTTCGTATTTCAAAGCAAAAATATTGGCTCTGTTGTTCACTTGACTTGGAGGAATCTCGTGCTTCTTACCATGACGAGAAATTATCACTACATCTATTCCAAACAGCTTCCCTTTTATTAGTTTGGAAGAGGGTTTTCCAAAAGGAGTGTTCACTTCTATTTCCTGATAATTCTCAAGAATCTCTGGATTTTCCAGTCCACTTCCCCCTATTATTCCGATTTTCAAATTTTTCGCCATAGAATTATTCAGAGTTTTCCTCCATTTTATGGAAAAGGCGAAACAATTTAAAAGGATTATATTAGTGAAAAATATATGTTAAAACCATTGAAAAACGAAGTAAGAAAGCCAGTTAAAAGCATCTCGGGAATTGTTCCTGTGGCAGTCATGCTTCCTCCAAAGCAGTGCAAGCACGGAACTTGTACTTACTGTCCTTCGTTGAATGTTCCTCAGAGCTACACCCCCAAGAGTCCTGTTGTAATGAGAGCTGCAGAACTCGGTTATGACGCTTACGAACAAGTGAGAGCAAGGATAAAAGCTTTCCAAGCAATGCATCATCCGACAGATAAAATAGAACTCATAATCATGGGAGGAACTTTTCTCGAATATGACACGATTTTTCAGTACGATTTCATCAAAAAGTGCTATGATGCGCTCAACGAAAAAAGCTCTGAAACTCTGGAACAGGCACAGAAATTAAATGAAACAGCAGAACACAGATGCATTGCTCTTTGCATTGAGACTAGGCCAGATGAATGCATTCAGTACATCGATAGAATGAGAGATTTTGGAGTTACGAGAGTTGAACTCGGAGTGCAAATGCCAGATGATAACATCTACAAGTTAGTTAAGAGGGAGCACACTGTTCAAGATGTTGTTGGTGCCACAAAAGCGTTACGAGATGCTGGGTTTAAAATTGGATATCATATAATGCCGGGCTTACCTGGTAGCGACATGAGAAAAGACCTGCGGCTCTTCAAAAAAATCTTTTCAGATGAAAGATTCAAACCAGATCAACTGAAGATTTATCCATGCCAGGTTGTGAAAGGAGCGAAATTGGAAGAAGAATATTGGAAGAAAAATTATGTTCCGTACACTAAAGAGCAAATCGAGAAACTCTTGCTCGAAATGCTGAAACTCGTTCCTCGATACTGCAGGGTTATGAGAATTATGAGAGAAATTCCTCCAGAATATCTAATCGCGGGAACAACGAGAATCGATTTGAGAAAAGATGTTGAAGAGAAATTGAGAAGAGAGAAAATTAAGCTTAAAGAGATAAGGTACAGAGAGATTGGTTTCAACGACGAAGAACTGGATTTGAATTTAGAGTTGAAAGTCACAAAATATCTGGCATCTAATGGTACGGAGTATTTCTTGGAAATTGTGAACAAGGACGATGTTCTGTTTGGATTATTGAGGCTGAGGATTGTTGGAGGAAAAGCGATTGTCAGAGAACTGCACATTTATGGGCAATCACTTAAGCTAGATGAAAAAAATTCTAAAGCAAGTCAGCACAAAGGATTTGGAAAAATGCTGATGAAAGAAGCAGAAAAAATTGTAGTCAAGGAAAAATGCAAAAAGATTTCTGTTATTTCTGGAATTGGTGTTAGAGAGTATTATAGAAATTTAGGGTATGAACTGGAACAGAGTTACATGGTTAAGTATTTGGAATAGAAAATTAAAAATAGAAAGAACTGTAGCCAACAACACTCTCTTTTTCTCCTGTGATGTCTCCAGAGTTTTTGTATTCAATTAGGTGCGGCTTCCAGTTTTTCAGCCTGCAGAGATGCGTCATAATAAGCAAGGGGAAAAAACCACAAGCATCAACCTTATAGAAATTTTGCAAATCTAGATTTTCAATCAATTTTATTGTCTGCTTATCTTTTTGTGTCGCTTTTTCATAAGGAAAGAAGTGGCTTAGGTCAGTTGAGAAAACATACAAGGCAGGAATTTTTAATAATTTCTGCGCTATGTCATTTGCCTGTTCGTTTGTTATTTCTCCAACCATCAAAGGCAATATTTCCCTTATTCCTAGTTTCTGTAGAAAAGGAATCTGATTGTCTATAGAATGTTCCTGCTCTATTTTAGATTTTTTGAAATCTGTATCAGATATTTTTACTTCTCCTAAAGGAGTATCCCAAATTTTTTTATTAGAAGTAAGAATTCCGCTCAGCGGAAGATAGTGCGAAGGACCAAGAACAATTGCTCGATTTATTTTCTGATTTTTTGCCAGAGAAAAAGCTTTTCCTGCAATTTTCCCGCTGAAATCGTAACCTGCATGAGGAACAATCAAGCCATTAATCTTCCCCATTTCCCTGTCTGATTCTTGAGAAAGGAAGGCATTTATTTCTCTTTCTAATTCTTCTTTTTTTTGCGGATACCACATAAAAAATTTATGAAATTACTCTTTATAGGTTTTGCTATTTCGATAGTCTTATAAATTTGGAAATATATTTTGAATTATGAGAAAGGGGAATTTGAGGAAATATAAAGAATCAGGAGCAGGAATTCCTTTAGTTTTGGATTCTTACGAAGATATTTTTTCTGACTTTGACCCACGTCCGTATTCCAACAAAGCTCTGTCAGGAGATTTTCTGCTGGAATGTAAAAAGGCATCTATAGATAAGAAAGGAAGAATTAAGATGAGATTTTTCCTTCCGAAAAACAAGAGAAATCCCCTCGAAGAGATAAAAATAAAAAAAAGACTGAAGGAACACTTCAATAAACACCTGAGGGGAAAAAGGAAAGAGATAAGGAAGATAAAACTCGTGGGAGTTTTTTGGGTTATTGTTGGGGCAGCAATGATGGTTCTATCTGCATTTTTAGTGAATATGCCCAGTTCATTTATCCTGCATCTTCTCATGACTCTGGTTCAGCCAGCAGGCTGGTTTTTTCTTTGGGAAGGGCTTGGAAAAATATTGATTACTCCTAAGGATAAGCTTCCAGAGTATCATTTCTATAAGAAGATGTCTAATTCGCAGGTTTCTTTTGCGAATTTGTAATTAAAATGAAATTAGCAGAACTGTATAAGAAGGAAAAGAATAAAGTTAGATGTCTTGCATGTAGCCATAAATGCCTAATCTCAGAAGGCAAGACAGGAATCTGTGGAGTCAGGAAAAATATAGAAAACAAGTTATATCTGCTGGTTTATGGAAAAGTTGCTGCAATGCACATCGATCCCATTGAAAAAAAGCCATTGTACCATTTTCTTCCTGGAACAAAGAGTTTTTCTATAGGAACTGTCGGATGCAATTTCAGATGTTTGTGGTGCCAGAATGCCGACATAAGCCAAGTAAGCAAAGGAGAGTATGGAAAGATTTTTGGAGAGGAAATAAACTCAGAAGAAATCGTTGCAAGAGCGATTCAGACAAAATGTAAGAGTATTTCCTATACTTATAATGAACCAGCTATTTTTATTGAATTTGTGAAAGATATAGCAGAAATTGCAAAAAAGAAAAACCTGAAAAATGTTCTGGTTACAAACGGATATTTCAGTAAAGAGAGTTTTGATTACATTAAGAATTTTGTTGATGCGATGAACATAGACCTGAAATCTTTCAGCGATAACTTCTATGTAAAGTACTGTGGCGGGAAATTAAAGCCTGTTCTTGAAACAATAAAAATGGCGCATAAGGCAGGAATTCACATCGAGCTTACGACTTTGGTTATTCCTGGACTTAATGATTCTGAAAAAGAGTTTGAACAAATTGCAAAGTTTATTTCTTCTCTCAGCAGAGATATTCCTTGGCACATCTCGAGATTTTTTCCGATGTACAAAATGTTGGATAGAGAAATTACTTCCATGGAAACTTTGAGAAAGGCAGAGAGAATTGGGAAAAAATATTTGAAGTATGTTCATGTGGGGAACGTATAATGGCAAAATTTGAAGAACTTTTGAAATTAGCGAGAGGAACAATTGAAAGTGAATTAAATAATAAAAAATTAGAAATAAGTAGAAATATTAAAGAAAACTATTCTGAAAAAGGAGCTTGTTTCGTGACTCTTACAGAAAATAAAATCCTTAGGGGGTGTGTTGGAACCTTATATCCTCAAAAAGAATTGTACAGAGATGTTATTGAAAATGCGAGACATGCTGCTTTTGATGATTACAGATTTCCAAAACTGAGAGAGCAGGAACTTCCAGAGATAAAAATAGAAGTTTCAATTCTTTCTCTTCCAAAAAAATTAGAATTCAAAAATTCAGAAGAACTTTTAAAGAAAATTAACAGGAATATGGGAATAATATTAAAAAAGGGATTTAATTCTGCCACTTTTCTTCCTCAGGTTTGGGAAGAGCTTCCAGACAAAATAGATTTTCTTGAAAATCTATCTGTTAAGGCAGGCATGGACGAGAATTCCTGGAAAAACTCTGAAATTTATTTTTATAGAGTAGAAAAAGTCAAGGAGAAATAAATATTATTTTTGAAGATATAAATTTAAATATCTCTATAAGCCTGAATTCTATGATGAATAGCATAATACTTGCGGGGAAGGAAAATTGTTCTAAGAGTCAGATAAGGCAACAGAGAGAGATGTTGAAAAGGTCGTATCCTGGGGAGCACTATTTTATCGAACAAGGAGATTACAAGCCTTTGTTTGAAATTAATAGAAAACCAATGGTTCAATATGTCGTGGATGCTTGTAAAAATTCAAAGAATATAGACAAGGTTTTTGTGATAGGCGTTAAATCGAAGTTGGAAGATAAATTGAGTGATTGCTCTATTCTCGAACACGATGGCAGCATTGTTAAAAATGCGCTGAAAGGATACTATGAATCAAATTCGAAAGGACCTGCTCTTTTTCTGACTTGTGATATTCCTTTGGTAAGAAAAGAGCACATCGATGAATTCATTTCTGACTGCTTGAAATATGACAATGGATTATTTGTTTCTGTTGTCGAACAGGAATATCTCAATGGACACGAGATGCAGGACAGAAAATATTTCGCTCTTAAGGAGGGAAATTACAGGTGGGCTAATATGTTTTTTGGAAATCCAGAAAAGCTTAATTTAAATAAACTAAATAGAATTATCGACATTCTTTACAGAAATAGGAAATTGAGCAGCCCAATTATTCAAAGGAGTCTGATAAAGGATTTGCGAAAAGAACTTCCGCTTATGGAGATTTTTTCAAAGGTAATCAGATATTTCCTCACTTCCCATTTGTTTAAAAGCAAAAAATTGAATGCATGTGAACTTGAGAAAATGGCAAAAGATTATTTGAATCTCGATTTAAAGATGGTAGAAACGAGGCATTATCAACCATCTCTGGATGTTGATTCTCTAGAAGATTTTGAGTATGTAAAGGAATTGATGTGTAATAAGAAATTTTAAATATACTAAATCTATGATTTTACTATGAACCTGTAGCTCAGCTTGGTTAGAGCACTGCTCTTATAAGAGCTCGCTTCGTTAGGAGCGTGTTTTCAACGAGTTCGTCTGAATTTCGAAGAAAGGCAGGGGTCCACGGTTCAAATCCGTGCAGGTTCATTAAATCAATAGGATTCGACTAAAATGAAAAAGCTTTACAGGAGCAAAAAGGACAGGATAATTGCGGGGGTTTGTGGAGGAATTGCAGAGTACTTTAAAGTAGATGCAACACTTATAAGACTCATTTGGGCTATTTCGATATTTTTTGGCGGCTTAGGGATTTTTGCATATATCATAGCGTGGATTGTAATTCCTGAAAATTAAAGCTTTAAAAACTATTTTTTTCTTTGATAATTAGAATTATTCATTCTGCCCTGTTCGTATAGAGGCCAAGTATTCAGCCCTTTCAAGGCTGAGACCCGGGTTCGAATCCCGGACAGGGCATTTAAAATTTATCGATTTGAAAAGATATAAAAAACTCTGTATGTTTGTTTAAATATGCGGAAAAAGAGGGGTAAAAAGAGAGAAGAAAAAAAAGAGGTGAAGAAGGGGCTTTCAACAGTGCTCGTCATGTTAATATTAATTCTCGTTTCTATTTCTGCTGTTAGTATAGTTTGGGTGGTAGTTAAAAATGTGCTTCAGTCAGAGTCAGAACACGTTTCTATCGGACAATTTGTCTTAAATGCCCAAATCATGAATGTCTATTTTGATAATAATTCAAATGATGTAAATCTGACTGTGAAAAGAAATCAGGGGGAAGGAGAATTCGACACTCTCAGATTTGTTTTTTATGATGGGCAGAGTTATGAAATCGTGACACAAGCAGTTTCTCTTGACGAGTTAGAAGAAAGACAATTTAGCATTCATCTGAATGACCTGACTGTATCTCATTTAGCTAGCATTTCGATGGTTCCTATATTAAACCAGAATGGAAAAGAGGATATTGGAAATACCCTTGATGAATATACTGTTAGAGAGGAAACGAATCTTTCTTTTACTACGAGCTGGGGTGATTTGGTATTATGGCTCAAATGTGATGATGATTTATCAGACAGCAGAGCAATAGATTCTTCAAGATATAACCATAGCGGGAATTGTTCTGGGACAACTTGTCCAAGTTATCTCCCAACAGGCGGCCCTGATGGAAGCGGGGCATACGATTTTAATGGTATTGATGATCAGTTGAAAGTTTTCGATACTGGAGATGTATTAGATTTGAATGCTTCTGGTACAATATCTGTTTGGGTTTGGGTTAATGAAATTCCTGCAAGCACATATACTGCATTAGCAATAAAAAGATTTGGTGATTACTCAAGACCCTACAATCTCTATTTAAACCCCGCTGAGATGGTCTATTTTACACTGGGAAATTCCACTACCCTTAATAGCAATTCAGATTCGGTTACATATTCGACTTCTCTTAAAGACGGAAGTTGGCATCATGTTGTAGGAGTATGGAATTATACAAATCTGAGTTTATATGTGGATGGAATTAAGAGGAATGAAAAAGCAAGAACTGTTGGGGATTTAGAGATAAATAATGAAGCTTTATGGATTGGAAGAAGAACGGGTTATTTCAATGGCACCATAGATGCATTAAGAATTTATAATAGGAGTTTGTCTCTTTCTGAGATACAGAATTTGTATAATAATAAAATTTAATAATCAAATTTGTTGGCATACATCTTTTGGAAAAACACTTTTCAAAAGATATAAAAATCTCCCTGTTTTTACTTAAGTATGCGGAAAAAGAGAGGTAAAAAGAGAGTAAAAGAAGAAAAAAAAGAGATAAAGAAGGGACTTTCAACAGTGCTCGTTATGTTAATATTGATTCTCGTTTCTATTGCTTCTGTTAGTATAGTTTGGGTGGTCGTGAAAAATGTGCTTCAATCAGAGTCAGAACACATTTCTCTTGGACAGTACACCTTAAAAGCAGAAATTATGAATGTTAAGCTTAATAACCTTTCAAATGATGTGAACCTGATTTTAAAGAGGGGCCAGGGAGAAGGAGAGTTTAGTGATTTAAGTTTCGTTTTTTATGATGGAAAAGATTTTGAGAGTGTGATGCAAGTTGGCTCTCTCACTGAGTTAGAAGAAAGGCAATTCAACATTCATCTGAATAACCTGACTGTGTCTCATTTAGTCAGCATTTCAGTAACTCCTATCTTAAGTCTAAATGGAGAAGAAGAGGTTGGAAATGTTATGAGCGAATATACTCTCAGAGAAGACACTAATGTTTCTTTTACTACAAGCTGGACTGATTTGAAAGTATGGCTTAAATTCGAGGATGACTCGTCAGACAACAGAACAGTAGACTCTTCGTATTACAGTCGCAATGTAACCTGTTCAGGAGGATATTGTCCGATTTATCTCCCAACAGGCGGTCCTGATGGAAGTGGGGCATATGATTTTGATGGTATTAATAATTATTCTATGACTATCATCAATCCTCTATCTGGTCCTCCTGAATGGACTTATGCGGTCTGGTTTTATCCGAGAAGCAACGGAACTTCTGTTTCTGCATTAATCGGGCAGGGCAATAATCCTGCTATTAGGTGGGGAGGACCATACAATAGAGTATCTCTTTTCCTTTATTGGTCTTATTCGCCAGGCTATAAACAAATTGGTTCTCCCGACTTGACTTTGAATCAGTGGCATCATGTTGTTGGAATTGTGAATTCTTCAGAACCAACTAATCAAACCATGTATCTGTATGTTGACGGAGTCCGTGTTAGTTCTGCCTTTTGGATTAATGGAACAATTGGCCGTCCATCAGCTACTCATTATATAAATATCAGAGACAGTGCCAGGAGCTTTAACGGAATTCTTGACAGCATAAGAGTTTATAACAGAAGCCTCTCTCAGACAGAAATATTGAGTTTAAATAATAGTAAAACTTAGTAATCTGACTTCTCTTTACAATGAGCTAATCTGCTTTTAATCTTTTGAATCTTTCCATTCCCTCAACTTTTGTTATCGCCTTTTTTTCTATCTGCTCTATGCGTGCCCTTGTTTTATTCATTTCTAATGCAATTTCTTCAAAGGTTTTTCCTTCCAGTCTTCCCAATAAAACTTTTGTCTGTCTTTTATCTGGAAGTTTTTTTATACAATTTACTAATTCTTGATATAGTATTCCCTTAATATTTTCTTCTTCTACAGAAGGATTTCTATAGTCTACAAGGTAGTCTAATAGGCTTTTCCCATCACTTTGGTCATTAATTTCAACATCAAGAGAACATGATTGAGACAAATTTTTCATTCTTTCTAATTCTTTCACTCTTTTTAATGTTTTTCCGGAAAATTCAGCCAGTTCTTTACGGCTAGGATTTCTATTATATTTCTTTTTAAAAAGCTTTGAGAAATATTCAATTTCTGTTGTATAAAATTGGAAATTTATAGGGAGTCTTATATCTCTCAAGATTTCCCCCAATCTTCTTTTTATATTCTGATTGATTGCAATAGCAATATAGTTGGAAAATTTTCCTATTGATGGGTTATACTTTGGAATTGCTCTTAAAATTCCTGTTATTCCTTCTGAAACAAAGTCATCATAATAACAACCCTTTCCTGTAACCTCTCTATAAAATCTTGCCTTTTTTTTTACTAAACCAATATTGTTCTCCACAATTTTTCTTTTGCATGCAAGAACTAAACATTCTAATTTTTTATGAGAATTTTCAGAATTTTTATCTCTTTTCAAAACTCTTTCTGCTTGCCTCATATATAAGATAACCTGATTCAATTTTTCTTCATTGTAAGAATTATAGTTATCAAGCGCAGATTTTAGTTTTTCTATGATAAATTCTTTTTCCATAGGATTAAAATCCAAAAATTATTTTTAAATATTTATGTGAATTAATGTTGATATAGAATACTTTAAATAATATCTATTAGATTTAATGAAGTGTTAATAGGATTTGTCGGAAAACCGAGTGTAGGGAAGAGCACTTTTTTCAAAGCAGCGACGCTTTCAGAGGTGCAAATCGCTCCTTATCCTTTTACAACAATAAAACCCAATCATGGAGTTGGTTATGTTAAGGTAGACTGCATAGACAAGGAATTTAATACACAGTGCATGCCTAATCACGGATTCTGCATTGACCATAAGAGATTTGTCCCTGTGGATTTAATGGATGTTGCTGGCTTGGTTCCTGGAGCTAGCGAAGGCAAGGGCTTGGGAAACCAGTTTCTTGACGATTTACGCCAGGCAGATGTTTTTATCCATATAGTTGACACTTCAGGAACTATTGACGAAAACGGAAAGCCAGCAGAGAACTATGACGTTTCTAAGGATGTTCTTTTTTTGGAAGAGGAATTGGACAAGTGGTTTCTTGGAATCCTTATGAAAGTCTGGAGAGGCTTTGCGAGAAAGGCAGAACTGGAATCTGAAGGCACAGGGAATTTTTCTCTTGCAGTGGCAAACCAATTTTCCGGATTGAAAGTCAAGGAAGAACATGTCAAATCTGCATTACTAAAATTGAATTTGTCTTCAAGGCCGAGCACTTGGAATGAGAAAGAGCTTCTGAAATTCTCATCTCAGCTCAGAAAAGCGAGCAAGCCAATGATTATTGCAGCAAATAAAATTGATATTCCTCAAGGAAAAGAGAATTATAAGAAATTGAAAAAGAATTTTCCTGACAGAATCATAATTCCATGTTCTGCTGATTCAGAGCTTGCATTGAGAGAGGCAGCTAAGCATGGCTTGATTGATTATATACCAGGAGAGAGAAATTTTAGTATGAAAGAGGGGTTGAACGAGAAACAAAAGCACGCGCTGGAAAAAATAAAAGAGAATGTTCTTGATGAATTTGAGAGTGGAACAGGAGTTCAGGAAATCCTAAATTATGCTGTTTTTGATTTGTTGAAATATATTGCAATATTTCCTGCCGGAGCTCATAAACTCGCAGACAGCAAAGGAAGGATTTTGCCTGATTGTTTTCTTCTGCCTCCGAATTCAACTGCTCTGGATTTTGCATATTTTCTGCATACTGATTTTGGAAAGAATTTCATAAGAGCGATAGATGCGAGAACAAAGAAAATATTGGGAAGAGATTACAAACTGAAACATAGAGATGCATTAGAAATTGTGACAGGGAGATAGAATATTAAAATTTATAAGTTGTGCATTCTTTCATTTGATAAGTAAAATGAAAGAGAGGCGGATTCTGAAAAAGGGGAAAGTTGTTGTAACGAGGAAAGGAGGGGTGGTTATTCACCTTGCGAATAAGATTGTTAAGTCATTAAGGCCTTTTTGCTCGAGAATTCGACTTGTTGGAAGCATAAGAAGAAAAGAAAAGAATCCGGTTGATATCGATATTGCTCTCATTCCGAAGAGCGAAAAAGACAAAGATAAAATTGAAAATACTTTGAAAGAGGAGGGAAGATTTGTTCAGGGAGGAGAAAAGAGAGCGACCTTTCGGATAAAAGGAGTAAAGGTTGAACTGTATTATACTAACAAAGAAGAGTGGGGGGCTACTCTGCTGGCTTATTCGAGCGAATTCGGAGCTGGAATTGGATTGAGGATGGTTGCAAAAAGAAAAGGATTCAAGTTAAGCCAGCACGGACTTTTCACTAAAAGCGGAAGAAGAATTGCAGGCAGAACAGAGGAGCAGATTTACCATGCTTTGGGAAGAAAATATAAAGAGCCCCGGAATAGATAAAATAATTTTACTATTTATTATATAAATATTTAAAAATTCCTTTTCTGTTTATTACTTATGTATAAGGGGGTATTGGTATTTTTCTTATGCCTTTTGTTAATTGGAAGTGTTGATGCTTTAGTTGAAATAAGTGATTGTTTAGGTTTGCAGGATATAAATAAAGACCCTTATGGAGACTATGTTCTTGCTAATGATATAGATTGTTCAGATACCATCAATTGGAATGACGGAGCAGGATTTATTCCAATCAATGGGTTTTCTGGGACACTAGATGGTAAGAATTATGCAATTTTTGGATTCTATATGAAAAATCCAGTAGCAGGTTTTATTTACTCTGCTTTGGGGGCAGCAGTTATAAAGAATATAAGATTCCTAAATGCTATAGTAGAGATTTCAGATAAAGGTTGGGGGGGAGTTCTCATGCCTGGAACAGAGAGTGAACCAATTCCAATAAATGTTACTATAGATAATATTTATGTAGAAGGAAATGTCTATGGTGGAGTTGATGAATATTCCGGAGGCTTATTGGGAAAAGTAGAACATAAGGTTGTTGTACTAAATTCAAGATTTGTTGGTTATGTTGAAGGTGGAGGGGGTCTTGTAGGGCAAAATGATGGATTAATAATCAATTCTTCTTTTGAAGGAACTGTGAATGGAACACAAGTAACAATAAGATATACTACAAATAAAGAAATGGGTTTGACTGGGGGGCTTGTTGGTTGGAATTTTGGAACAATCAATGGCTCATTTTCAAAAGGAAAAATCTATGGATTAAACAATACAGGGGGTTTTGTTGGAATAAACGAGTATTACTGGAATGAATATGAAGAGTTTCCTGGAGCAATTTTTGATTCTTACTCAACTATGGATGTTTCTGGAGGAAATAATACAGGAGGATTTGTAGGAGACAACATAGCAGGCAGTATAACAAATTCATACTCCACAGGGAAAGTTGGATGTTATGGAAATTTTGGAGGATTTGCAGGAGATAGCAGCACAGGTTCTTTATGTACAAATAGCTATTGGAATATAAACACTTCTGGGCAAATCTCAAGTGCTTGCGGAGAGGGAAAAACAACTGTCGAAATGTTAGATAAATCGACTTATGTTAATTGGGATTTTAGTGATATATGGAATTATGAATCATTAGGCTACCCTGATTTGATGTGGGAGACAGAACTTGGTTCTTATGATAAAGACAAAGATGGTATAGCAGATATAAATGATAAATGTCCGAATACGCTTATTGGTAAAGAGCAGTTGGTTTATGGCTGCAGTTGTGACCAGATTTTGAAATTAAAGCCTGGTGAAGATACTTTAGAGAATAGACGGGGTTGTTCTCAAGGAATTATAGATACTTTCACAAAAGCGATTGGCTGGGCTCAGAATTTGTTTGTTGTATAAAGATTTAAATATTTCTTTTTACATATATTTTTATGTATAAGGGGGTGTTGGTATTTCTTCTCTTCTTCTTACTTGTAGGAAGCGTGAGCGCTTTGACAGAGATTAAAGACTGCCAAGGTTTGCAAGATATCAATAAAAATATTGATGAAGATTATATCCTTGCCAATAATATAGATTGTTCTGAAACATCCAAATGGAATAATGGTGCTGGATTTCTTCCAATTGAAGATTTGTCTGGAGTTTTAGATGGGAAAGATTATACGATTTCTGGTTTGTACATGAAGAATACTTATGTCGGGATGTTTTTGGATCTTTGTCATGGAGGAACCATAAAAAATCTAAAATTTAATAGCGCAATAGCGATTATCGAAGAAAACCAGGGGGAAGGGGGAATTCTGCTTTGGGGAAGCTGTGAATCTACAACAAACAGTTTTATAGATAATATTGATATAGAGGGAAGCATTTATGGGGGTATTAATGAATATACTGGTGGGTTAGCAGGACGAATAAGCAAACATATTACAGTTACAAATTCCCACTTTTCAGGTTATGTCGGAGGTGCAGGGGGGTTTGTAGGACAGAATGATGGAACAATAATAAATTGTTCTTTTGATGGAATTGTAAATGGAACAGCAGTAGATATTTGGTATTCTGGCCCGAATTGCTTTTCTAGTGGTTTTAAAGATTGTATTGCTGGTTTAACAGGAGGATTTGCTGGTTGGAATTTTGGAACTATAGAAAGTTCTTATTCAAAAGGAACTGTCGAAGGTTTGAATAATGTCGGAGGGTTTGTTGGAGGAGATGAGTATATCGATGAAACATGGAGAGGAGAAATTTTTGATTCTTACTCTACAGCGAATGTTACTGGATTAGATTACAAAGGGGGTTTTGTAGGATATAATGTTGGAGGAGATTTGGTGAATTGTTATTCAACAGGAGCAGTCAAGAACAGTTCTGCTTCAGTGCCAAAAAGCTTGGAATCAATCACCCCAAAAAAGCTTTATGTAGAAGGGTATTCTCTTCCAGCTACTTTTAAGGAAGAAGATGGCACTTCCAAAACAGGAGGGTTTCTCGCTTATTTGGATTTGAATAAAAGCTATGAATGTTATGACAGTTTTTGGGATATAGAAACTTCTGGAGTAACAACAAGCGCATGTGCAGCAAATGGAAAAACAACCTCTGAGATGCAGAATCCAGAGACTTATGCTACCTGGAACCCCGACATATGGTCTATTTCTTTTAGAAGATACCCGTGTTTATCGTGGGAAGAAGGTTGCGGCCATGGGGATTCTGATAATGATGGGGTTCCTGATATTGATGATAAATGTCCAAATACATCTCTAAATGAAGAGCAATTGGTTTATGGCTGTAGCTGTGAACAGATCTTGGAGTTAAAGCCTGGTAAAGACACTTTAGAAAATAGAAAAAGCTGTTCTAAAGGAATGATAGACGTTGTCATAAAGACAATTGGGTGGGGTAAATACATCTTTGTATTACCACCATATAATCCTTTTATATCTTATTTCTATAAGTTTTTTTGATGATAGAGTTAATTATTTAAATTCTATAAGACAGTGAAATTTTAGGATAAAAATAAAAAAATGAGATACGAATACGCAGAGGATATTCAGAGAATAGCAGAGGAGATATCCAGAATGCTTTTTCCTCATGTAGATTTAGCGAATGTTAAGTGTTACAGGAGTTATGGAACGAGTTCGAGAGGTACAATTGCGAGATGCCATGGTTTAAATAAGGTAATGCAAAAGGCAATAGGGATAAAAGCAGTTTATGTCCTGGAATTTTTGTCAGAGAGATTTGACAGACTGGATGATGAGGAAAAAATTAGAATCATAATCCATGAGCTGATGCACATTCCAAAATCTTTCGGGGGAGGATTCAAACATCATAATTTTGTCACAGACAGAATAGTTAATAAAGTCTACATGGAATATAAACGTAGAAAAGATGAGGGAAAAAATTACTATTCATTTTAAAAAGAGGAAGATAGGAGTAATTGCAGAGGACTGTAATCTTTTTCAAAAGTTTCTTGGATTGATGTTTTCTAATCGAGAAAAGTCTAAAGCTCTTTTATTTAGATTCAAGAACAAAGGAAAAATAATAATACACTCTTTTTATGTTTTTTACCCATTTCTTGCTGTTTGGCTTGATGAAAGAAACAGGATTGTGGATATGAAAATTGTGAAACCCTTTATTCCGTATGTTTCGCATAAGAATAAGGCAGATAAACTTGTTGAAATACCAATCAACAAAAAATACGACGATATTTTAACAGTTCTAATCTCACGATTTCACTAATCACTGGATTAACGGACTCTCTCTTGAAATTGCTCGTCGACAATTAGAAACATTTAAATATTAAACTACCTAAAATATACTATTAAAGAAAATAAAAGGAGGTGAAAAAATGGGAAGTGTAGTGGTTAGGAATGCTGTTAAGAGAAAGCCGGGATATCTTTACTACGTAGATGGAAAAGGCAATGTCTGCGAGGCAAGAATGTCTAGGGGCGGAAAGAGAAAGAAAAAAGCTAAGAAGGCTGTAAAAAGAAAAAGAAGAAGATAAGAATAAATTTTATTTTGTTTTTTATTTGAATTAATTTTATAAACTGGTTCTGGCCTTTTATTTTATGGCAATTGTTTTAGGAATAGAGAGTACTGCACATACTTTTGGAATTGGCATTGTTAAAGACGGGAAAGTTATTGTGAATGTGAAGGATACTTACACCACAGAGAGCGGAGGAATAATTCCAAAAGACGCAGCAAAACATCATTCTGAAGTTAAAGAACAGGTATATTCTAATGCATTAGAGAAAGCTGGAATCAATGAAAGAGAAATAGATGCAATCGCTTTTTCTCAAGGCCCAGGACTTGCGCCTTGTTTTCTTGAAGGCTTGAAATTTGCAAAATCTCTTTCTATCAGATTGAAAAAGCCTCTTGTTCCTGTCAATCATTGCATCGCACATTTGGAAATAGGGAAACTTACAAATGCTGAAAATCCTGTTATGCTTTATGTTTCAGGAGCCAACACGCAGATAATCGCTTACAGCGCAAACAAGTATAGAATCTTTGGAGAAACTTTGGACTTGGGGGTTGGAAATTT
>Ga0153916_10001087_pt1 | contig 19125 bp, 29 predicted proteins | sample Opewatmetagenome_FD_109642 | JGI IMG/M metagenome (GOLD analysis project Ga0153916, IMG submission 109642) | Freshwater wetland microbial communities from Ohio, USA - Open water 3 Core 3 Depth 4 metaG | ecosystem: Environmental > Aquatic > Freshwater > Wetlands | place: USA: Ohio, Lake Erie... | reverse complement strand
CGCCATTATCAGAATCTAAAAAAGTTTTGCAGCCTCGCAAATTTCAGATCAAATGGCAAGTTGTTCTTGGAGCGCCCGCATAATGGCACGCAAGACTAAAATTGTGCAAATCTCTGATGAAAATAGAGACAAAGGCAAATGTTTTCTGATTCGTGAAATGCCGGCAACGCAAGCGGAAAAGTGGGCGGCTAGGGCATTTCTTGCGCTGGCGAAATCGGGCGTTGAAATTCCAGATGATATTGCTAATGCAGGATTGGCAGGGATTGCCGCAATGGGAATTAGAGCATTGGGCGGAATGACTTTTGCCGATGCAGAACCGTTGCTTGATGAAATGTTCAATTCATGCGTAGCGGTTATTCCAGACCCGGCGAAGCCTGAAATTTTTAGGGGTGCCGGGGGAATTGGGGCATTGATAGAGGATGATATTGAGGAAGTCGCAACGAGATTAAAGCTACGCAAAGAAGTATTCTCTTTGCATACTGGTTTTTTTCAGAACGCCGCTCATTAGACCTTGATTTTTTCGATGTGAGCGGCAAAACGTATGCCGATTATGTCAATGTCCCGAGGGCTATTGGAATAGTTATATCAAGCAAATTGGCGACACTAGTTGAACTTGACACTGTTTTGAGCGCCGAAGATTTATATATGCTACTTGAGATAATCAGTGTAGACGCCCACAATCAACGAATAGCGAATAAAGAATAATGGCGACGGTAATAGATAGCCTCATTGTCTCTCTCGGACTTGACCCCAAAGGTTTTACTAAGGGGCAAAAGGACGCCGTAGAAGCTCTGCGCAAAACAGATGGAGAATCTACTAGAGCCTCCAGAAAAATGCAGGATGATGGGAAAAAGGCCGCTGAGTTTTTCGCCAAAGTTCGCAATGAAGTATTGGCTATTGGCGGGGCTTTTATGGGCTTATCTGCCATTAAATCCTTTGTTGAAAATATTACCAGTGGCGATGCGGCAGCAGGGAGACTTGCAAAGAATGTTGATATGTCCACGGAATCATTATCCGCATGGCAAGGCGCGGCTGAAAAGGCAGGATCAACTGGCGATGATATAGCCAATGCTTTCCGTAACATCACCAAGATCAATCAGGAAATAAGAACTGTAGGAACATCTAGCGCATTATTACCGCTTCAACGAGCCGGTGTTGATATGGCTAAATTTCTGGATAGTTCAACAACAGCCGAAGATCGCATGAAGATGCTTGCCGGCACGATGAGCAAGCTATCTGCTGCCGATGCTCAATTTTTTGGTCAGCAGGCCGGATTTAGTGAATCAACTATTAATATGTTGATGATGGGAAATAGCTCTATTGACTCATTGCTGGCCAAGCAACGTGCAATGAACGTAGTTACCGATAGAGATGCGAAACTAGCCCAACAGCGTCAAGTAGCATGGAGGAATCTTGTTGATACCTTCACATCATTAGGCCGCACTTTGCTCAATGATGTTAGCCCTGTCATAATTAAAATTCTTACCCAATTTGAAAACTGGGTTCTAAAAAACAAAGAGTGGCTGGCAACCGGAATTATTGATGGAATAAAAAATCTAGCCAATTGGTTAAAATCTATTGATTGGAATTCTGTAAAAAGTGGATTCAATTCTTTGTTAACTGTTGGGATGGGGATTGTTAATGTGCTCTCCATGATTATAGATGGCTGGAATAAAATTTCTGAATTGTTCGGGAAAAGCAATATAGGTGAAGGGGTAATCGCCACCATTAATAAGATCGCAGAAGGATGGGCAAAGATAGGTGATGTTCTTGGGTTGAATAACGAAACGTCTACCGCCACATCTACAAAAAACACAGCGCGCAATACAAAACTACCTATCACCTCTCGCGGGAATGCTGGATTGATAACCAATAATACCGCTCGTATGAATACCGTTAATAATTCCATGAAGACATCCACGACTACAACGGATGTTAAAGTTGGACAAATAAATATTCATACTAAGGCCACTGACGCGCCGGGGATAGCTAGAGATATATCGCCTTCTTTAAGATCGTATGCTTTCGCATCGCAGGCTAATTCTGGGGTTCATTAATGGCAAATGGCATCCCCCCATTATTGAATCAAGCTGCGAATATAGCCAATACCGCAGTATTGTTAACCGCTGATGCAGTTGTCATAGCGAGGACATTTAACCCATTAAGCAATCTGCATTGGGGAATTTTCGATCAGAGCGGATTGCCGGTTATTATTCCTGATTCCATAGTCAGCTTCGATTTCAAGAACGAATGGAGAATTTCAGAATATCCACAAGAACAGGGAGCATTCCAAAGCTATAACAAGGTTGCAACTCCATTTGATGCGCGCATCACTATGACTAAAGGCGGATCACAAAATGACCGTGAAAATTTCCTGAAAACGATTGAAAGCATATCGGCATCAATTGACTTATATAATGTTGTGACCCCAGAGCGCACCTATAATAGTGCGAATATTCAGCATTATGATTATCGCAGAACTGCAACAAATGGAGCCGGATTGATTGTTGTTGATTTGTGGTTACTTCAAATTAGGCAAACTGCGCAGGCCACATTTTCAAATACTTCTCAGGCTGGAGATAAAGGAACGGTTAATACTGGAACTGTTCAGGCTGGATCTTCAACAACTGCTCCATCATATACATAATGCAGATCATTCCAATCAATGATGTTCCATCGCAACAGTTGAATGTGTCACTTGCGAATCAGGCCTGCACAATTAACCTATATACAAAATCTGTACCTGTTAATTTATATCCGCAAGATGTGCTATCTGTCATTCAAAGTGGAACTGCTCAAGCAGGGGCATCGAATTCACTGACATTATCCAATACTGCATCATCTGTAACGGATTTTTACAAAGGATTGGCAGTGCGTATAACTGATGGCACAGGCGCAGGGCAGCAGCGCAATGTTGTGACGAGTAGAATCAACCTTAATCCCTATTCGCAAGATTTAACGAACGCACGATACACCAAGACAGCCGTATCAATTAGCGGCGCGTCCGGCTGGCAAAAGATGGTAGACGACGGGACAATAAATAATCATGGCGTACTGGATGCGGCTCTCGTGTTAACCGGAAACGTTTCAATCTCCGCAAAAGTAAGAGCCGCAGAATATGCTTATGCTTATTTGTGGTTAGATGATGGAAGCGGACATGGCAATACGCTTGAGGTGAATTTAACGACTGGCGTGAGTAGATTTACCCGTCAAGATACAGTCCATTATTCTAATATTTCTTCATATGTTGTTCCGCTTTCTGAGACTGGCGGCGGATATAGAATAGGCATAAGCGCGACTACTAGTTATTCATTTGTGGAAGCCAGCGTATATATGTCTCCGACGCCTTGGGTGAGTGGGAATTTTGGTACGCCAAATAATTTTGGTAATTTAGGAAGCGGGATATATGTCGGCGGCATTCAAATTGAGACAGGATTATCCGTATCTGAATATATCCATACCGAAGCCAATGCCGCAGTCGGCGTGGCTGTAGACCAGGCTTGGTCAACTATCCCGGATACAACATCGAAATATGAACTAGATGTATTGTCAAAAAATCAATCCGCGCAAAATCCATCAACGCAGATATTTTGCGATTTATATGTGAATAATACACTCATCATTGGCGGCGTAGTTTGTCAGAATTTAAATCGCATTGTCCGTGATTTATATTTGGGCTTTATCGGAGATTTAATATTTCAGGATACACAAGGGACATCCGATCCATTTAGCCCCGGTCTTGGGACTAGATTTCAATTCTGCTATTTAGAGGTCGCAGATTTGGGCGGGCTGGGATGACCTTCGTTAATCGAAAGATCAATGTAACGTTCCAATTGGGAACAGGTAATTTTGGAGAGTCTGGATTTAATACCGTAAAAATTACAGGGCTTCGTGTTCATGCAAGTATTGTAAAGACCGGTGATGCTGCAATGGGTAGTGCAGAATTAAGGATTTTTGGTCTAATGCCAGATCAACTTAACTCACTGACTTCGATATATCAAGTACAAACCCTTGCTAGACAAAACACAATAATCGTAGAGGCCGGGGATGATATTTCTGGAATGTCCGTCATATTCCAAGGACAAATTACAATCGCTCAAGCAGACTTAAATAGTCAGCCAGATTCATGCCTAAGTGTGATAGCTCAAGCCGGACTGCTATATGCTTTACAACCGGGGTCGCCATTAAGTTATCCAACAACAGCGGATGCGGCTACTATTCTCCAAAATCTGGCCGGGCAAATGGGACTGCAATTTGAAAATAATGGGGCATCTGTAATATTGGCAACTCCATATTTCAGCGGTTCATTAAGGGATCAGGCTTTGGCATGTGTTAGAGCGGCGGGAATAAATTGGATAATTGATGATAAAGTTTTGGCTATATGGCCTTTGGGCGGCTCAAGAAATGTAACAAATATCCCATTGATATCTACCGATACGGGGATGGTTGGATATCCGTCTTATTCAAATATCGGGGTTGCCGTGAAAACGATTTTCAATCCGAATATAAAATTTGGCGGGAAGATAAAGATTCAAAGCAGTTTGAAGCAGGCTAATGGCACATGGTCTGTATTCGGATTGTCGCATGAGCTTGAAAGTGAGCTTCCCGGTGGACAGTGGTTCAGTAATGTAAATGGTTCGATGATCCCCAATGGTTAATAATGGTAAAGGATTCGCCGGATTTCAGAGACTTGATTCGCTTGGTTCTGAATTCAACTCGCAATCGTTTTTGATATATTCAATTCTATCAAAAATATCAACCGCTACACTTGTTCAAGTAAAAAAAGTAACTAACACTGGAGGGGTATCTGCGGTAGGAACGGTAGATATTTTGCCGCTGGTCAATCAGATTGATGCAAATGGTAATTCGTTTCCCCATGGGAAAATTTATCAATGCCCATATTTCAGACTTCAAGGCGGAACGAATGCGATAATTCTTGACCCCCAAGTTGGAGATATTGGGATAGCGATATTTGCGGATAGGGATATATCGAGCGTCATTGCGAACAAGACACAATCCAACCCTCAATCCAATCCGGGCAGCCGGAGAAGATTTGACATGGCTGATGGCCTTTATATAGGTGGAACTTTAAATCCAACTCCGCAGCAGTACATACAATTTAATACCTCTGGAATAACGATTACTTCAAATAATCCAGTGAACATAAATTGCACCAATGCGAATATAACTGCATCGGGGAATGCAGTTATCAAGGCAACAAGTATCGCATTACAAAACGCGGGGACATTGCTTAAAAAATTGGTCAATGAAACATTTTTGACCTTATTCGATTCGCATACGCACTTGTATAGTCCGGGCGGCGGAACACCTGTGCAATCTGGCGCTCCTGCGACTCCATCATCTGCAACAAATAAAACATCGGTGACATCTGCTGAATAATGGATACGCTGTATTTAGACCCAACTGCATGGGATTTAACATTGGACTCATCGGGGAATATTGCCAAGGCTTCTGTTCCCTATGCGCTTGCGCAAGATGCGGCTAGCGCAATCAGAACATTCAAGGGGGAGGTGTATTTTGACACTACGCAAGGGATACCATATTTTACGGATATTTTCGGACAGTTCCCCCCATTGAATTTAATGAGGCAAGAATTTATTTCTGCTGCGATGACAGTACCAGAAGTGAAAGCCGCACAAGTTTATTTTTCTGATTTCAAAAATCGCGTAATCACGGGCCAGGTTCAGGTCACAGATTACACCGGCAATCTTACTGCGATAGGTTTCTAAATGACTACACAAGTGCCGCAGCCAACATTTGGCGCGACGGGTTTTGTTGCGCCCGCATCAAGCGATATTCTGGCGGGTGTTCAGGCAGATCAAAATACGGCATTTGGGGGGAATCTCAACCCCGGATTAACTACCCCTCAAGGGCAGCTTGCTCAAAGCCTAACGGCCATCATAGGTGATGTGAATAGTCAATTTTTATCTTTGGCTAATGGTGTTGATCCAGCATTCGCTTCTGGCCGAATGCAAGATGCGATAGGTAGAATTTATTATCTCACCCGGCAACCGGCAACCTCTACAACCGTTACAGCTACTTGTAGCGGATTAACAGGTACGATAATTCCAATCGGAGCGCAAGCCAAAGATCAATCTGGGAATATTTATGTAAGTACGCAATCTGGGACAATTCCCGTTGGCGGGAGTATCAACTTAACATTCTCTGCGGTAAATACTGGGCCTATAGCTTGTCCTATTGGCTTTTTGAATGCCATCTATCAATCCATATCTGGATGGGATTCGATTACCAATAGCACGGCAGGAGTGACGGGAACTGATGTAGAAAGCAGATCAAATTTTGAATTCAGGAGACAGAACTCCGTAGCCGCAAATGCCCAAGGGTCATTGCCTGCTGTCTTGGGCGCTGTGTTTGGAGTGTCCGGAGTATTGGATGCATACGCAATAGAAAATACGCTTGATGTTAATAGTGGTGCAGTAGTAACCGGCTCAATCGCTGGCACATCCCTTAATGTGACAGCGGTTACATCAGGAACCGTTGCTGTTGGTCAAATGGTCACAGGCGCGGGAGTTTCTCAAGGGACGTATATATTAGCCCTCGGGACTGGTTCAGGGGGGACAGGGACATATACAGTCAATCTCACCCAAACTGTAGGCTCAACAACATTAACAACAGCTATTGGCGGGGTTCCTTTGCTTCCGCATTCTCTTTATGTCGCGGTATATGGAGGAACTTCTCAATCTATAGGGAATGCAATCTGGACAAAGAAAAGCCCCGGATGTAATTATAACGGGAATACTTCGGTAACTGTCACCGATAGCGGGAATGGAATTTATACGACTCCTCTTCCGTCTTATACGGTCACTTGGCAAACTCCAACGCCAACAGCGATTAAAATGATAGTGCAAATGATTAACAATTCTCAGGTGCCATCGAATGCCACGACCTTAATACAGAATTCAATCTTGTCTGCATTCTCTGGCGCAGATGGTGGAAGCAGGGCGAGAATTGGCTCAACTGTTTATCATAGCCGATATTATGCCGGAATTTTTGCGCTTGGCTCGTGGGCGCAAATACAGGAAATACTTGTAGGAGTTGGAGCTGCTACTCAACCATCCGTATTGATGCAGATTAATCAAGTCCCGACATTACAGGCCAGCGATATTACGGTGCAATTCATCTAATGCAAAATCTCAATCAAACCATATTGAGCCAATATGCGAACTCACCGATATTATTAGCTCTGATTCAGAGCACAAATGATTGCCTCGACCCATCGGCGAACATCACATCGTTTTATAATAACATGTGGAATATCGCCACTGCGCAAGGATATGGTTTAGATGTATGGGGAAGGATTGTTGGGGTTAATAGAACTATAGCCTTTCCTGTAACTGTCGTATCGGGGCAATATCTTGGATTCACAGAAGCCAATGATGCGAATTTAATGCCCTTTGGGCAAGCGCCATTTTATCTATCGCCAGCAGTAACACCAAATTACACTTTATCTGATACCGCATATCGCGCATTGATATTAACCAAGGCGCTTTTTAATGTATCGAATAGCTCCATCCCCGCAATCAACAGTATTTTGCGCAGTCTTTTTTCGGGGAGAGGCAATGCATATGTCCTCGATCTATTCAACATGAAAATGCGCGTTGTGTTTGAATTTTCTTTGCAGCCTTATGAAATCGCAATCGTAAAATATTCCGGTGCGTTTGTGGGGCCAAATGGAGTGGGGATAACAATTATGGATACCAATGTTGGAAAGACATTTGGTTTCGCCGAGGCTGGTAGATATACCGGCTTTAACAATGGACGTCTATTCGAGGGTTTTGAGTGAAATGTTAGCTTCTAGCGTACCAGTAAATTTCCCGCTTCCATTTGCCAATGCGGCTGGCGTTTCTTATATACGAAATGTTCCAACAGCTTCGCAAATTGGCATTACTCCGGGAGCCGCTTCCCTAACCGACGGCTTCCCGCCATTGTGTTTTAGTCCGCAAATTTCTGGCGGAATTCCTCCCAGCGGAGCAGACATAAATGGACTATTGAAACAAGTCACCCAAAATATCCAATGGTGGGGAGCGGGCGGGTATCCTCAATACAATTCTACATTTTCAACTGCGATAGGCGGATACCCCAACGGGGCTATTTTACAGAGCGCAGATTATGCCGGATATTGGTTGTCGAGCGTAGATAGCAATACATCAAATCCTGATACCAATGGCGCTAATTGGCTCCCTGTTGGCTTTCATGGTTCGGCCGCAATAACAATGACAACAGCCAATGTGACATTAACACTGGCTCAATATTCCCGTCCTATTATTGTTATTACAGGCGCTTTAACTGGTGGCTGGAATTTAATTTTCCCTAACATCATTGGAGAATGGCTGGTCATAAATAATACCACTGGCGCATTTACGATCACCGCAAAAACAGCGGCAGGAACTGGATATATTGTTCCACAAGGAGCAATCTCTAAAATATATGGAGATGGAACAAATATTAGCAATTCCGCGATGAGCCAAAGTTCAGCGGATTTGAGATATGCGGCATTAAACGGGAATGCGGCACAAGTATTTTCTGCCGCTACTGCTACTATTGCCGCCCAAGTAACGCGATTCGATCAGGTATTCGGTGTAGGGCAGACAAGGCAAGATTTAACTGGAAGCAGAATGATAGGAACGCTCTACACGAATTCAACATCCAAGCCTATTAGAGTATCAATAGTTATAAATATAGCCTCGAATGGATATGTATATTTAAATGTTGGCGGAATACCAGAATCAGGGTTCCAGCAAGGAACCACAGGAGCTATGCTCCAAGTAACATTGAATTCTGTCGTGATGCCAGGAGAAACTTATCAGGTAGTACAAGCAATTGGAACAAGTAGTATTTCCGCGTGGTCTGAATTACGCTAAAACTTTGCATCTATCCCTATAGAATAATTATGCTGTATCCAGCCAATTTCAACACCAATAGTTATATATTGAAATGCCTTGCGATATTCAGTAGGCAGTACCAGAGCAATGGCGGCATGCGCAAGAATTGTAGTTGCAAAGTATGCGTCAACTTTTCCATTACGGGGATGGCTGCCTAAAATGTCATTTTGTTCTCTCCACTTGTTCTGGTTGCGTGCGATATTTCTGGTCTGCGCCCAATCTATTGCGTCCATCGCTATAAATACAGCCTCGCGTTTTGTATCAGCATCCGTCCAGTCGTCATGCGCAAAAGCATTAGAAGAAATTAAGACCATGCAAAAAATTACTATTTTCATGTTTATCCCCTTTTGAGTAAGTAAGTCTATTGTATTTGTTTATCTATTTAGTGTCAACTAATTTATAGGGGGGGAATGTGCAATATTTCAAAGACGCCGAAACGGGCCAAGAATGGCATTTTGAGGATGATGTTCAGGTGATTAAAAATGAGGATGGTAGTCTCTCTTTTGTGGCGGCGCATGGATTGATTTTACAAACCCCGACAACTTTGCGGCCCAGAGACGAAATCCCCGATAAAAAGCCGAAAAAGAAAAAAACTTAACCCGCTTCGGCGGGTTTTTTATTAACTTTAAGGATTAACCATGCTCGCATCACAAATACCAGTCAATTTTCCCATCCCGTTTGCCAATAGTGCCGGAGGGTCATATATCCGCGCAATCCCTCAGGCATCGCAAATTAGTATCACGCCCGGCGCGGCATCATTGACAGATGGATTCCCGCCTCTTAATTTTATTGATCCGACACTTGGGGGTGTGCCGCCTTTTGGGCAGGATATGAATGGTATCCTGAATGAAATTACGGCTAATATTCGGTGGATTCAGGCTGGCGGGGATCAATACTATAATGCAACTTTTGCGCTTGGCATCGGCGGGTATCCGGCTAATGGATTAATCCGCTCGGCTGATTCTTCAAGCTGGTGGAGGTCGCTTGCAGACAATAACCAAACCAACCCCGACGCAGGCCCAGCAGTATTTACTGGTTCTATTTCAGCAACGACATTAACCGTTACCGCAATTACCTCTGGCGTTCTTGTCCAAGGTCAAATTCTATCTGGTGCGGGCGTAACTACCGGAACAGTTATTTTATCCCAGCTTACGGGTACAGCGGGATCAACAGGAACTTATACTGTTAGCGCATCACAGACAGTAACAAGTACGACCATTACCGCCACGGGTGCTGCGAATTGGATAGCCAACACAATCAACGCTAGACAGGCAGGAGGATACATTAATCGAATCCGCAATTCTGGGTTCCCTATTGCTCAGGTCAATGGTAATAATGCAGTAACCGTAACGGCGGGGGACGGTACAACTTTAGCACAATGGCAATCCTTCGCTGATGTGCAGATTGACGGGTTTTATATTCTCTGCACCGGCGCTAATGTGACAGGGCAGCGAGTAGCTGGCGCGGCACAAGATCAATACAAATACCAAATCACGGGCGCAGCTTCAGTAACAGGAATATCTTTCGGACAGAGAATTACCTCAGATAATTCCTATGACCTAAACGGAACAACTTGCACTCTTTCTGTAGAGCTTGCCAATTCATTACTTACTACAGTTACATGGACAGCTTATTATGCGAATACCACTGATACTTTTGGATATGTAGGTGCATATACCCGCACCCAAATTGCAACGGGAACTTTCACGGTAAGCGGTACAGCGGCTACTTATAGCACACCAATTGCGATCCCGGCAGCAGCAACAACAGGGATTGAAATCGTCTTTAGTGTGGGCGCGCAAACATCAGGAACATGGACAATTGGAGAGCTTCAGCTAGAACAAGGAACAGTCCCAACTCCGTTTGAATGGGCGAAGCCTGAAGATCAATTGAGATGGTGCCAGCGATATCTCCCGGTGCTAAACAGCGGCAGCATAAACTCGACAATAGGCCCAGCGTATTCTAACTCTACCGTATTGGCTGTCGGGATCGTTCAGTTTCCCACAGCTACGAGAATTGCGCCCACCGGTATTGTGAGTACGGCAGCTAGTCAATTTACTTTTCAATCGGCAGGCTTATTTGCCGGATCAGCGATAGCGTTTATCGCGGCCTCGACGACGGTGGGAGAAGTTACCTTGACCATAGCCGCAGCAATTGCCGGCCAGGGCGGGCGTATGTATTTCAACAACGCATCGGCCCAGCTCTATTTCACTGGTGCGCAATTATAATTTAGCTTGATATATTTTTTATTGAAAAGGGGAATATGAGCGATCAAGAAACAAGGCTGACAGTTGCGGAAATGAAACTTGAGCAACATGAAAGGCTGCACAATGAAACATCAGAAGCTATCCGAGAATTGACTGCTGCCATAACTAAATTAGTCCAAGCAGAAATTCGCCGTGAGCAAGATGAAGAAACCTTTAAGCGAATATTTGGAGCGATTGAAAAAGTAAAACAGGATTTGGATGACTACAAAGAAAAGCAAACCGAAAAAGAACTTTCCGCATATCGTGGGATTGTGTGGAAGATTTTAGGATTGGCCGCATTGATAGCTGCTTCGGTTATTGCTGGGCATTTTGGAAGCCATTTGTTAGGATAAATTATGAGCGTAAATGAAATCCATGAAGAAAAGGAAACTTTGTCTGTCGATGTAAATATACCCGGCCACGAAGCGCGCACAACCACTGCGCTATTCCGACATACTCGCCAGCAGTTGATCGAGCGTAAAGATGGACGTTGCTATATCTGCAACAGGAACTCAGAAGAATCCGGGCATCCGCTTGAGGCGCATCATTATCCCATCGAGCGCAGCTTGGCGAATATGATTGATTGGGAGCTTGTGAAGTCCGATTGCCCAGATTTTGATTGGTCGAAATTCGACCCCGCCGACCCATATACCTTTGTCGATAACATGCTGTTCAACGGCTTGTTGCTGTGCAAGGAACACCACATCGGAAAAGATGAAGGAATCCACTCCATGCCGCATCCGCTGTGGATTGCCCAGCGCTATGCGAAAGAGGGCTACAAGTTCTCCGATATTGAAATCATCCACCACGAATAGGTGAAACCATGAACGAAAAAGAATACTTCCGCATGATTCAGTGGCTTGGTCTGGCGGCTATCTTTTATACCATTGCCATCAGCATTACACCTCCACCAGAGGGTGGTCATCTGGCGCAAATACAAACAGGATTTTGGAAGGCGGGCCACATCACCAGTGGCGCTTATCTCGGCTATTGGATTGATCGCCACTTGTTTGGGCGATACGACAACGGTGATGATAAGTACATCCCCCGATCAATGGCCCGCGCCATCGTGGTAGGGTGTGCAATTCTTGGAATGGCGTTTGGTCTGTAATTCTCTTATGAGAATTCTGAAATTTATTTTAATCGGATGTTTCTTTGTATCCTTTAATCAACAGGTACAAGCAACGCCAAAAGTAGAAAGATGGGGCGGAATTATTAAACGAGAGGGGCAATTCCTTCTCGGCCTCAAATCTCCAACACCGATGTTCCTTGCACAGATTGAGCAAGAATCATCCGGCAATGAAAAAAACACGGCATCTGATGGTGGCATGGGGCTAGCCCAGATGATGCCAAAAACGGCAGACAATCTCTCGCAGATATTCCCAGAGCTGGGAGTTCCTTCCCCGTACAACCCGACGTGGGCGATTCGGGCTTTGATCCGGTACGACACATACCTTACCGGGCACGTTCAGGGCGATGATGACTGCCAGCGCCGGGCGGCAGCTCTCAAGAGCTACAACGCAGGCCTTGGATACGTTTTGCAGGCTCAGAAAGTGTCAGCGCATTCCGGTACATGGTTTGGTGTCACCGAGCTGGTAAAAACGCGCCAAAGCCCAGCCAATTTCGAGGCAAGTCGAATGTACCCTAGATGGATAATTTTTAAACGACAACCTCATTATGCGGCATGGGGAAATTATACTTGTTCAGGAATTCAACCATGATTGCAGATTGGATTAAAGAATTAACATGGCAAGAAAAAGTCATAGGTGGCCTCTTGCTTATCATCATGTCGCTAATCTGGTACATCTTCACCCCTAAACCTGCTTCAGTTGGGGAATGGCATCAAGAACCTTCCGCACCTGAAATTAAGGGAATTCCCAAAGAAAATATCACCCCTTCAAAAGTTGCAGTTTATTCGCCGATAGCAAAATCAAAATTAGATTTGCCGCCCGATGTGCAAAACGACAAGGACAAATATGTCTTATCTACCTCTAAACTTCCAACAGATACACATCCTCAAGACGTGGTTACAATCATAGACAAGAATACCGGAAATACAGAAACATTAGTTCGCCGCGAACCGTACCCTTGGCTTGCCGCTGAACAATCTGGAGAGTTTCGTTTCGATTATGGCATGAAAAACGGCGGAGTTAAGGTGGGGCGCTTTTCTTTGCATGAGGATTTGATACAAGTAAAAGCGCTCCATGCCGGAATAAATGGCTCTCTTGATACAGATAGAACTTATTTTGCGGGTGTCGGGCTTGGTTATAGGTGGTGATAATAATTTTATTTTTTAACCTCTCATAATTTCATAAACCTTTCTATCGCAGATCGTCCCATCCCATAACACAACATCTTGCTTATAAATTCCGACAATATGACCGCCGAGACGCTCAACCAGCTTATCATACATGCTTTCAACTGGATTCCCAATTAACACAGAAAAATGGTAGTGTCTCAGTTTGAAATTTCTGCCTGTACGCAATGCGTATAGTTTATGGTAACGTAGCGTTACTATGCCTAAACGCCCAAGCAGATTAGATATGAACCAACTCGCCAAGCGCATCGTTGATGAAGCGACTGGCGAAGAGCCTATCACACCTCCGCCAAAAGAGAAAAACAAAACCGCTCAGGAACTCGGGCGGCTTGGTGGGAAGAAAGGCGGAAAGAGGCGGGCAGAATCCCTCACGCCAGAGCAACGATCTGAGATTGCGAAGAAAGCTGCCCAAAAGAGATGGGCAAAAAATTAACGATCTTCTTCATTGAGATTTAATGGCATCGTTTCATTAAATCGTGGAGCATATCTATTTAATTTATCAACAAAGCTTTTCCAATCTGAAGAATCTCTCATATAAGCGATAACAAGAGATAAGTGCTTAATAAGTTCAAGCTTGCCATATCCAGGTGTTAAATGGCGATGAAGATGCGTTTTGCTATCTTCTCTTTTTGCCTCTTCCTTTAGCGCTTTTAATATACCGGGAGCAAGTCTGCTATAAACAATATCATTGGTTAGATGACCAAAATAACTTGGTCGGTAGCTAATTTTTTCCGGTGGATAAGGAAGTCCACGCAAACGAAACATTTGTTCATAAAAAACGGAATCAAACGTTTTTACATATGGCTGCAATTCTTTTGCGACATAAGCCTCAAGTATTTTAGCCAATGCATCTCTTGCACGATCCTTTTGGTGTCCAGTTGCTTCATCAACAAGAGCAATAATCCCAACTTCAGCTAGCCCACGTAATAACAATTCCGCGCTGTCGGCTATTTGTTCCTGCCTTTTTCCAAGCACCCCATCTCTACGTGCATCAAGCCAAACAGAGCATATTTTTGGTATTAGTGTTGCCGGTATTCCGTGAGCAACACCACCAGACAATGTTTTATACTTTATTGGTTTGATGTGCACATCACCTATATATTTGTTTACATATGGCAAAAGATTCTTAAATGCTAAATATAACGGCATCTGTGCACCGCCATCAGAAGATTGTTCTCTTCTTACAGAAAGCGCACCGCTTCGGTACATACCTAATCCAGACATAAAATCTGTTTCTGTTAATACTCGCGTTTCATCCGAAAGTACGGCACAAGGAAACTCCTTGTCCCCAAATTTCAATTTCCCGTCATGAGTTGCCTTGGGCAAATTAGCCAATTCTTTCTTTGCGGCAACCATTTTTTGAGATAGCGCTTTACGTTCTTCGGCTGTCATTTTCGCCGCTTTTTTTGCCCCACCTTTTGCCCTGCCTTTGATCTCATCGCTCATTTTGACCTCGCAATCAGTTTGTGGAGTTCAAATTCTACATGCTTTTCGTTATTATGCAAGTAACGCCTTGCAATAATTAAAAATGCATGTATAATTTCAACATGAACGATGCTTAAGGGGTTGCCATGAACGTCCTGCCAATTGAAAAACGCGCACAAATCCTAAACCTGCTGGTTGAGGGCAACTCCATGCGCGCCACTTCACGCATTGCTGATTGCTCTATAAACACCGTAACCAAGCTGCTTATAGACGTTGGTGCAGCCTGTAGCGAGTATCAGGACAAAGCAATGCGCAACCTCACATGCAAGCGCATTCAGTGTGATGAAATTTGGTCTTTCTGTTATTGCAAGGAAAAGAACGTATCGCCTGAGCAAGAAGGTGTTTTAGGTTTTGGTGACGTTTGGACATGGACGGCGATTGATGCCGATACCAAGCTGGTTCCGTCTTTCATGGTCGGCAAGCGCGATGCTGAATACGCACAGGCGTTTATCGAGGATTTAGCCTCCCGCCTGTCTAATCGTGTGCAACTGACCACGGACGGCCACAAAGCCTATCTTGATGCCGTAGAGGGTGCTTTTGGTCGTGATATAGACTACTCCATGCTGGTGAAGCACTACGGCAATCCGGCTGGCGAAGAACGCGGCCAGAAGCGCTATAGCCCTTCCAGTTTCGTGAGCGCAGACAAGCGCCATGTAACCGGCAACCCGGATGAAAAGCACGTTTCCACCAGCTTTGTAGAGCGCCAGAATTTAACGATGCGCATGTCTATGCGCCGTTTCACTCGGCTAACAAATGGATTCAGTAAGAAAGTAGAGAATCTGGAATACATGGTCGCGCTGCACTTCATGCACTACAATTTCGGACGCATCCATAAATCATTGCGCGTGACTCCTGCAATGCAAGCCGGAATTAGCGATCATGTGTGGAGCTTGGAAGAGATTGCCGCGCTTGTGCCTGATGCAATTCCTACAAAGCGCGGCAGTTACAAAAAGAAAAATTCAAACTGAGACACTACCAGAAAAATTGATTTTACGGAATTTGAATTTATCAAACATGCTTATGAAGAATTCGTGTAAGTCTTTGGTGAATTCTATAGAATCGGCATTCGGGAATTTCATCATAGACATAGCGCTGACAGAATTTGAATTTCGGTCAATTTCAGCCGCAAAGAATGATTCAACCGCGTCTTGTATAATTCCGACGAATTGAATTCGTTCCCATGTATTATCGGCGATAGATGATTGTAATCTCACATAATTGTTGCAATGCAAAAATTTGTAATACTCATCGAATGCTGTTTCTGCAAATCTCCTATCTAATTGATCTTTGTAGAGACTTGCTGGTCTAAGCATTATATAATTTCCTTTTCTATTTCATCGGCTATAGAAAAAACAGCTTCCCGCGCAACACGAATCAAGTCATCTTGATCTGGAAGTGCAGCGAATGCTTTAACTTTCCGCAGACAATAATCATTTTCTTTTTTTGGTGTTACCGGATAGGTTGCGGTAATACCCGCGCCAAGTGGCAGCATTACAATTTCAATCCCATGCAAAAGCATAATACTGAAAGCATCATCATTCTTGTAGAGTTGCGGCAATGAAAATTTTGCAGTTTCGGCTGTTTTGCCCATATGACCATCTTTGTCGGTTTGGCAATCAGTGCAAATATTCCTTTTGACTCCTATCCACATATCGCCGCATTCGATGCATTTGTTCATAACATCTCTAAAATGTGCAGGAACATCGCCAGTTTCGTAGTTCATTTTATTGCCTCTTCCTTCATCGCCTGCATAGTTGCATGGAATACGCCAATAAACCCTTTTAAGGTTACATCGGAATCCCCTCTGTGATCTTTGCTCTGCCAGATTTCTATAGCACGTTTTAGGGTTTCATGGTTGTGGTGACTGTTCATTGTATATCATTCAATTAGTTAAATTTGAATCCAGAATATGCGGCGTTTTTGCCGCCTACTACTAGTTGGGCACCTCTATTTCCGGCACCGTTGAAAGCCAGCAGGTACACGCTCTACCTCGCAGTGGTTCTCCGCACCGGCATGGCGGTTTCATAAATACCAGCCAGTGCGTCAGCCCCTTGCGCCCGGTCGGATGTCCGAACAACGGTTGCACATTTGTGAGAGCCAGAACATCACGCACCTTAACTTGTGTCTCATTCCACTTGAACACCAGTACACCGTCAGCGTGTAGCACGCGGAAACATTCAGAAAAGCCAAGGCGCAGGTCGTCTCGCCAGTTCTCAGACAGCTTTCCATACTTCGCGGCCAGCCAACTTTTCGGCCCTGCCGTGTGCAAATGCGGCGGGTCGAACGCAACCAGCTTGAAAGAGCCGTCCGGGTACGGCAGCGCTCTAAAGTCCAGCATCGTGTCAGGCTCAATCCGCAATGTACGAGTGCCGTTTTCTCGTCCATTAGAGCGGTCGGTGACGGTAATAGTCTCGCTCCGGCAATCTCCGAAAATAACGTCCTGGTTCTGGCGGTCAAACCAAAACATCCTGCTTCCACAGCATGGGTCAAGCACGCGCCGGGTAGTGTTGCCCAACCCTACGGTCGAGCGCGACTGCCCTACAGCGTGTTCGTTTACGGTTTCAGTTGTCACAGTTTTGTTCCTTGTTCAGCGGTGGGCAGCGCCTCACCTTGCACGTTGGACACCTCTAGTTTAGTTATCAGCTTTTCAATTCCGGCTTCGTTTAAAACCGATAGCTCCCATGCCGCGTGATTCAATTCCCCGATCAGGTCAATCAATTCCAAATCGTACTTTTCGAGGAGCGGTAAAACTGCTTTCTGAATTTCCTCATGTATGTACATGGCGTTTCCCGTTATGAATTTTGTGTGTCATCCGGTAGCACTTGGTGCATTGTGTCGAAATTACTACCCCGTTTATTCTGTGCCTTTGCGGAAATCCGCACTTCGCGCATGGCTTGTGCGCATTTGCTTGGTGACTCTGTTGCAGCTTGCTCAATTGCTTCTTTGCTTCAAGCCCAGCCCATACGTTCATGCTCTCTGCTCCGCGAGTTGTCCAACCCGTCAATCGAGAGGGAGCCGCAAAAGCGCGGCCCCCTCATTTTCTTTCGTTAGGGGTATCATCCAGACCGTCATCTGCCCATGCGAACGCGCTCAAAATATCATGTACAGTCAGGCTGTATGTCACCATGTCCGCATCCAGCTTTTTCCCATCGGGGCTATGAGTGCGCATGGAATTGAAATTGCTACCAATGAACTCAATTACCTCATCCGGCGTTTTAGGTTTTCTCATAATCTCCCCCTAACCCTGCATTCGAGAGCGACTGCCCAGAAGCGGGCAGCGCCTCAATTTGAACGTTAGCCCCCACAAGCCAAGGCCATCCGTATCCCCTCGCTGGCGTTGCCGTTGCCGCGTTTTACGGCCTCAGCCCAGCTTGCGTCATCGAGGTACACATTACGGCGCTTGCCGCCTTGCATTTCCTCCGGCCTGCCGGGTTTGACGTACCAGTAAGGCTTGAGCGTTGCGCCGTTAGCGCCCCAGTACGCAACCTGCCCATCGTCTTCGCGCTCCCAGCGGATGCAGCACTTAGTGCCTGCGGCGGCAAACTCTTCGGCGGCGATTTCCAGCGCCTCAAACTCCGCATCCGTGCTAATCTCGCCACCGTCAAAAAGTGGCACCTCGTTAATGTCGTAAATCGCGGCAAACATGCTCATTGCGCCACCTCTAAGCCGAGGATCGCGGAAACAACATTTGCCGGGGCGTTGGTGTGCGCCATGCAACGCTCTGCATCTCTGCGCGATACTTTTACTTGGTCGCAAAAACCGTTGCCGAAATCGCTGCTAATAAAAAAGTTGTCACCGTCGCGTGTGATGCGCTCACGTCCGCCGTTGTTGGTGTTTACATATTGTTTTGTAATTGTTGTCATGTTCGCTGCTCCTTGTTTATCCGGCTTTTCCTCCACCGTGTAAACATTTTATACACACCTAATCACACTGTCAAGCATTATGTGCGTATATTTTATCTCTGCGAAAGTGTGGGCTAACATTACGGTGCAGGCGACCGCCCAGAAGCGGGCGGCTCCTGACCTCCACCGTTATGCCCCAAGTGCAGCAAGCACCATCATCGCTTCGACGCCATTGAATCGCCAGCAATCAACCGGGGTGAGTGCAAGCCGATCTAAAAGTCGTTTCCTTTCTTTTGCCGCGTGTTCTATCT
>Ga0153916_10001086_pt1 | contig 19132 bp, 19 predicted proteins | sample Opewatmetagenome_FD_109642 | JGI IMG/M metagenome (GOLD analysis project Ga0153916, IMG submission 109642) | Freshwater wetland microbial communities from Ohio, USA - Open water 3 Core 3 Depth 4 metaG | ecosystem: Environmental > Aquatic > Freshwater > Wetlands | place: USA: Ohio, Lake Erie... | reverse complement strand
GTTGTCGACGGCGTCGACCCAGGTGGTGACGGTGCCGTTCACGGTGGGGGGGACGGCGACGAGCGGGGCGGATTACACGATCACGGCGAGCCCGCTGACGATTGCGGCAGGGAGCATGACGGGCACCATCACGGTGACGGTGGTGAACGATGCGGTGGCAGAGCCGGACGAGACGGTGATCGTGACGTTGGGGACGCCCACCAATGCGACGCTGGGGACGCCCGCGACGCACACATTGACGGTGGCTGACAACGACGTAACACTCACCGTCGCTGTGGTCGGCCTGGGCTCCGTGGTTTCACAGGGCGTGTCGCCCTCCGTAAACTGCTCGTACGTCAACGCACCGTGCACGGTCACGTATCCTCTAGGCACCAGTGTGACGCTCGTCGCCACCTCGTCGAACCCTGACTTCCAGTGGGAGTATTGGACCGGTACCGGGAGCGGGTTCACCTGCACGACGAATTCCACGTGTGTCGTCGCGATGAACCAGAGCCGTACAGTGACTGCGCGGTTCTCGGCACCGGGCATCATCTCGCTCAGTCCGACGACGGCCTCCTTCACGATGTTCCAGGGCGGGCCACCAACGCCTGCGTCGCAGACCATCACCGTGTCGAACGTCGGCGAGCGGCCGGTGTCTCTGAGTCCCATCCAGATCTCCTACTCGCAGGAGGTCGTGCCGTGGTTGAGCGCACAGATCAGCAGCATGGTGATTGACACGCTGTCCCCGGCGACGCTGACATTGTCGGTCCTGTCCAACTCGCTCGCGCCCGGCGTCTACAACGCGACCGTGGTGGTCGGTGATTTCGTTTTGACGACCGGGCAGGTCAATGTCACCCTCACCGTGACTGCGCCCCCCACGGCGCCGACCATATCCAACGTGACGTACTCCCTGCTCACGCTGAACGATGCGGCACGCTGCACGTTGTCCTCACCACCGGCGTCGTCCTTCCAGGTCGTGTTCGACTACACCGACCCCAACGGAAACGGACCGACGACCATTGCGCAGGCTGGCCTCCTGCTGAGCTGGGTCTTCGTGATTGGCGGGCCCGGCAGTTTCACCAACTACACCTATCTCTCCTCTATCAGCGGCAATGGCTCGAGCGGGACCGTGACCACAACACAGTGCTACCGCTTTGGCTCCAACACGTACGTCGACGTCACGATGAGCATTCAGGATCTGACTGGCTTGAGGAGCAACGACCTCACCTTCAGGATTCCCAAACCCGCGGGATCGAACTGACCCGATCGCAGCTGGCGTCTTCTGTCACGGCGGCCCAGGATTGTCAGGTGACCGTGCCCCGTAACGCCCGCGCCTGTCCCCCGTTGGTCTGCACGTCCCTGCCGCTGCCGGGTTGATCCCCGGACTCTGAGCTCTTCCGGTAAGCGGGGGCCGTGGCGTGTCGGGCCGTCCACCTCGCGTCGGCCATCACGATGAGCACGGCTCCGACGTCCTCCCCAAGATCGCTAGCAGGTCGAGACTGGAGTAGGTTCGCCTAATGGCCCGCCACCGGGAGGAGGCGGGACGATGAAGCGGTCGAAGTTCTCCAAGGAAACGGAGGGTTCTGCCGTGTGTCCGGGGCCGAGGCTGACGGCCGAGTACTAGCCCCGGCTCGCGTAGGCGCTCTAGCAGCGGAACGCATACTGCAGCTTCACGAGGAGTTGGTTCGAGGCGAAGGCCAGTTCCCGAGCGAAGGTCACCGGATCCCGCGTTCTCAGGTTGTGATTGTAGACCACGAAGAGGTCACCCGGCGGGTAGAACGTCCACCGCAGACGCGTGTTGGCGCCGAACGAGTTCGATACGTTGTCGTACTGCAGGAAGCCCGTGAGCTGAAGGTCGGGCGACGCGTTCAGCTGCAGCCGCATGGCCGCAAGGTCCTGAGTAAACGATCCTCCCGGCATCCGGCCGACATTGTGTTCTCCAGAGAATTCCATGATCAAGAGGTCGGACGGCTTCCACGAGCCCGTGATCTCGTACTGGTCAGGAGCCCCTTGGCGAAGGGTGTGCTGGCGCCGAACAGCATCGCGGCGAGCAGCGCCGTCCCGACGCCGGGAAGCCATCGCTTTTTCATGGAATCTGACGGCCTCACGATTTCGGACTTCGGCCGAAGAGCCGTACAATAACAGCTCGTACACCCTCTCGAGCCCCGCGCCGATCACCAGCGCCGAATGGTGGTAGGCTGCCGCGCCACAGCGCCTCACGGGAGCTTGGTGGCATCCAGCGCCGCGCGGAGCGCGCGGAGCAGGTCGGCCAGCGGCGCGTCTCCCCAGGAATGCACGAAGTAGATCTTCGGCTCCTCGCCCACCAGGTGGTGATGCAGCGCGGTGGCGGTCACCCCATTGGCGGCGAGCGCCGAGAGCAGGTGCGGCAGTTCGCCGGCCGTGACCGCGAAGTCGCCGGTCGCTACCGCCCGATTCGCGGAGACCTGCAGCACGTTGACGGGAGAGGCGTAGCCAAGCACCGGCTGCACCGCTCGGCCGTGCAGGGTGACGGCACCGGGCACCAGCACGAAGCCGACCTGGGCCAGCGCACCGGACGCCTTGCCATGCTTCCCCAGCGCGGCAAAGACCGCCGCCGAGTCGACCGTCACGGCGCCGGCAGCGCCCGGCATCACCGGTCGCGGCAAGCCTGTCAGTCTCAGCGCGGCGTCCAGTGCGTGGGCGGTGCGAGCCGCCGGTCCCACCAGGTGGAAATGGATGTAGATGACTTGGGGCTCCTCGCCGGCCAGGTGGTTGTGGACGGCCGTCACCTCGGCGGACTGCCGGGCCAGCTCGGCCAGGACCGGGCCGAGCTCGGCGGCCGTCACCACCAGGTCGCCCATAGCCGAGGCGCTGTCCGGCGCGCCATCGAATCCCACCCACCCGGTCAGGGCGAAGGCTGCCGGGATCGCCACGTCCCCTATTCGGACGCTCAGGTCCGTGCGCGGGAAGTTGAAGCGCACATAGCCGCCCGCATCGATCGGCGGGCTCTTGAGGATCGCGGCGACTTCCTTCCCGGTCTGGTCCAGGGGCTGCTGCCCGGAGACCGGTCGCGTCGACAAAATCAGCGCCAGCACCAGACACCAGCTGGCACGTTCAGGAAGCGAGTAGTGAGTGCGGCTCGACATGGAGCTACTCCGAGGGGAGGGGACGTTCAGGACGCAGTGCGCCAGAACCAGGCGTAGAGCCCGTCATACACGCGATCGGTCAAGCGGAACAGTTCACGGTCATCTTCGATCACGAGCCCGAGCCCGCGGATCACCGCATCGAGACCGGCCGCCTCGGGGGTGTGGAATTGGTCGTCGTCGACATCGGCCTCGTGCACCACCGCCGCCAGCTCCCCGAGGGCAGGGTCATCCAAGTGGTATTTCAGCACCACGCTCTCGAAGGAGCAGCGTCCCTCGTGGTGACCGAGTTCGACGCCGCGCATGTCGAACGGCGTTCCACCAAGCTGCCTGGCACCGGCGGGATCGGGAGCGAAGCCGAAGGTCGCTTCCCGATCAGCGAATCGGCGGATCAGCCAGGCGCACGCGGTTCTGTCCACGTGGCATCGCGGCCTAGTCACCCACAGCATGGGCTCTCCCCGTTGTCGTCGTCGTCTTGATCCCGATGCCCAGGGCGCGCGCGGCGGCGCGCAGGCTCGCTTCCGCCAACTGGCGGCCGGACGCCCGGAAGTAGTCCCGCCGACGCTCCAGTCGGAGGGTGCGCTCAAGCAGGCGGAGCTGCTGCCGAGCCGGTTCCAGCCGCGCCGGAGTGAGGGGCCCGCGCGTTGCCGTCCCGAGGAGTCGAGCGGCCGCCCGAGCAAGGTCGGCGTAGCGCTGGTCGGCGTCGGCTCGAAAGCGTTGAATTACCTCCGCGTCCTGCGTGGCCGGGACGCTCCGGGCCTCCCAGATCATGACGCTCCCTCCACGTTCCTCGATCTCTTCAGCCAGCCAGTCGAAGTCCTCGCGGGTCTTGGCGTCGGCGGGGAGGGCCCACACGGCGTCGTGAAGCAGGATCGCGCCCAGGCGTGAGTTGGCCGCGTCAGGCCGATCTTGGCCTCGAACTATGGATCAGCTATGGATCGCGGCGATGACGTCGGTGGCCGTTGTTTGGCTAGGCAGCAAACCGCCCGGCGCGGGGCCGGGCGGTGAGGCCAGCAATCGCCGGCGAATGGAGTACGGCTCGCTTGGCTAGTCAACGATGCCGCGAAAGTCGGACCAACCCTCTCCCGGGAACTGGTAGGCGCCTTCGAACAGTTTCCCCTGTACGGCAGTGTCCCAATAGTAGGTGTCCGAGCTCGACGTCTTGAAGGCGATTTTCGCGTTGCCCGCGTTTCCGTCGGCCATCGTCCAGGACAGCGTGTCGGCCTGAAACGTCGGATTGACGATCTGCACTCCGTTCAACTGAATGTCAGTGCTGGATGCGAGGATAAGGTCTCCGAAGGCGTTCCAGGTGCCGCTTGCCCCGCCCCACTTGGTGGCGGTGGAGTAGGTCCCAGCCCAGGGATGGGGGGCAGTGGTGTCGCTGCAGCCTATCAGCAGTATCAACCCAGCAGTGGCCGCAAGCATACCCAGCTTGTGCGTCATCGTGTGTTTCATGGTTACCCTCCTGTTTGCTGGCGTTCGACACAAACGGCGGCGCTGGCGGCGCATGCCATCGCAAGAGGGGCGTCTGGCTGGGGGGAGGCGTCCTTCGGACACGCGGGCCGCGGAGCGGCGCGCATGGGTATCTAAGATGCAGCCCGTCTCACTCCACGCAAGGAGTGGAGGCCGCGCCACAATGGGAGGGAACGGCTTGGGTATCTGGTGGAGCCACCTTCGGTCGCTTGGGTCCCTGACCACGGGCAATCAACCCGTACACACGCCACCGCGCCAGGGCGGTGATCCGCGCCACCTCGCGTACCCTGGTTGACTTCAGCGGCTTCACTTCGCCGGCCATAGCTCGTTCCCCTCCACTCTACGTTACCGGGTTGTTCCTGCCGCCCAATACCCCTCAACGACTCTCTCCGTGCACCACACATCGTCGCAGTCAACCCTCGACCCGAGCACGCCGGGGTGGTCAGGGGGTGTTGAACCGCGGCGGCCCTAGTGCTGCCTCGTCCGGTTACCCAGCTATGGACTTGACTACGGATCACGCACGAGAAAGCCCGTCTGGCGGAAACCAGGCGAGCCCTAAGTCATTAGTCTTGCTTTGGATAGCGGAGGAGGGATTCGAACCCCCGACACGCGGATTATGATTCCGCTGCTCTAACCAGCTGAGCTACTCCGCCGAGCTTATAGGACAAGAACTTACCGAAGGGCCGGACTCCGCGGGAGTCCCGGTGTTTTCCGCTTGTTTGCCGCTGAACCCCCGGGAGGCACCCTCCTCAAGGTCCTCATCCGAGCGCAGCCACGAGGATCGGGAGCAAGCGTGTGGGCAGCAGGGGGAGTCTCCGGCAGAGAGCCGATCAGGTCGAGCACGCGCCGGATAGCGGTTCGCGCGGCCAGGCCGCGAGCCGATACCCCGAAGACAACAGACATGAGCGCCGGCAAGGCGGCGTCGCGGACGATCAAATTGACAGGTGCTCGTCCGGTCAGTCGACCGTTATTACGACCTTTCCTCGCGCATGTCCTGCTTCCAGGTACCGCATCGCCGCCTGAACCTCGCTCAACCGGTAACGCCGGTCGATGACGGGTGTCACCTTCCCGGCCTGCATGAGATCGCGCAGGGTGGCAAGGTCCTTCTGGTTCAGGTTCGCCACGAACATGCGCATGTCCTGGCTCACGAATCGTGACCACACAAGCGCCTGAAGCGCACGAGGGAGGGGATCGATCCACCGGCCCGCCGGACCACCGATCATGATATACTTGCCCTTCGGCTTCAAGACGCGCCTGAGCTCTGACAACGAGTGGTTCCCCACGTTGTCGATGATCAGGTCGTAACGTTGCGCGCTCTTGGTGAAATCCTCCTTGGTGTAGTCAATGACCTGATCTGCGCCGATCGATCGGACCATGTCCACATTCCTCGTGCTGCATACGCCGGTCACCTCCGCCCCGAACGACTTGGCGATTTGCACCGCGAACGTACCGACACCGCCCGACGCTCCGTTAATCAAGACCTTCTGCCCCGCCTCGACCTTCCCCTGGTCACGCAGACCCTGTAATGCCGTGATTGCCGCCACAGGTACGGCCGCGGCCTGCTCGAACGTCACGTTGCTGGGTTTCAACACCACTGATCGATCCTCGCGAACCGACACATACTCCGCCAGTGCGCCGGTTCTTCCGCCGAACACCTCGTCGCCCGGTTTGAACTGCGTTACGCTCCGCCCGACCGATTCAACGACCCCCGCGAAATCAACGCCCAGTCGCGTGACCTTTGGTTTGCGAAGGCCCATCGCGATGCGCCCGATGTACGGCGTGCCTCGCATGTAGTGCCAGTCAAGTGGATTGATGGCAGCTGCGCGAACCCGGACCAACACTTCAGAGTCCGTGGGAACAGGCTTTTCAACGTCCTCGAGCTTGAGGACAGCGGGTGACCCGTAATCGCAGTAGACGACACCCTTCATTGAGTTGCTCGCAACCGCGGTGCTGCGATCGCTGCATGTGTTGTCTGACGACCAGTAGGCAAGTAGCACCCCCACCACCAAGATCAGGGAAATCGCGCCCGCGCTCCACTTCACCACTCGTTTGAGCTTCATGGGTGTAGCCCTCCATGAGACAAGGCGGGCATGCTGCCGAGATCAACCCACACATCACACGCATCAGCGCCTACGGAACTCCCGTACGAAGCGCCTGACGGTGGGTTTCAGACTGGCCCAGCAGGCGGCGAGGTGGCTTGGTGATCCGCGGCGGCCGGCCTGGCGAACGATGGGAGCCCTGAACCTCCCACCATTCACGAGCCCGTGGTTGAACCTGTTACTGAATGCGGGCCGGGTTCTTGTTTCCGAAGGTAGTCCACTTCCAATCCGCCACGATCTTCGTGGGGCTCGATGTGGCGAAGGCGACGCTCGTCTTCAAGGCTGCGGGAGCTCCTGGATCAGGAACAGCAGCTCACCCGGACGCAGCATCCCGTACTTCTCCCGCGCGACGCGCTCGACCTCCGCCGGGTCCCGCTCGATCGCCCGCACTTCCTTCTTCAGGCTGTCCACCTCGACTGTCAGGCTGTCGAGCGCCGCCTGCTCCGCCCTGATCTGCCGGCGGAGCTGCCACCAATCGAGCGTGCCGTATTCCCCGCCCGCGAACCCGAAGGTCACGCCGCCCAGGACGGCGACCAGCCCCACCACCCGCCCTTTCCTCACCGCCCGTACAGGCTCGCGCCCGGGTAGTCCGCGACGTCGTCGAGCTGCTCGGCGATACGGAGGAGCTGATTGTACTTGGCCACCCGGTCCGTGCGCGAGGCGCTCCCGGTCTTGATCTGCCCGGCCCCCGTCGCCACCGCGAGATCGGCGATGAACGTGTCCTCGGTCTCACCCGACCGGTGCGAGATGACGGTGCCGTAGCCGTTGATCTTCGCCAGCTCGATGCACTCGAGCGTCTCGGTGAGGGTGCCGATCTGGTTCACCTTGACGAGGATCGCGTTCGCCACCTCCTGCTCGATCCCCTTGGCGAGCAGCTCGGTGTTGGTGCAGAACACGTCGTCCCCCACGAGCTGCACCCTGTCGCCCAGCCGCGCGGTGAGCACCGCCCAGCCGTCCCAGTCGTCCTCGGCCAGACCGTCCTCGATCGAGACGATGGGATACGCCGCGCACCACTGCTCGTACAGCGCGATCATCTCATCGGCCGACCGCTTCGAGCCGTCGCTCTTCTTGAACGTGTAGACGCCGTCCGCGAAGAACTCGCTCGCCGCCGGGTCAAGCGCGATCGCGATGTCGGCGCCCGGCCGGTAGCCCGCCTCCGTGATCGCCGCCATCACGGCCTCGAGTGCCGCCTCGTTGGACGGCAGCATCGGCGCGAAGCCGCCCTCATCGCCCACCGCGGTCGAGAGCCCGCGGCCCGCCAGCACCTGCTTGAGGCTGTGGAACACCTCCACACCCATGCGCAGCGCCTCGGGGAACGAGTCCGTGCCCACCGGCACGATCATGAACTCCTGCACGTCCACGTTGTTCGGCGCGTGCGCGCCGCCGTTCAGGATGTTCATCAGCGGGACCGGCAGAATGTGCGCGATCGGGCCGCCGAGATAGCGGTACAGCGGCATGCCGTAATGGGCCGCCGCCGCGCGCGCCGTCGCGAGCGAGACCGCGAGGATGGCGTTGGCGCCGAGGTTGCTCTTGTTGGGCGTGCCGTCGACCTCGATCATCTCGCTGTCGACCACGATCTGATCGGTCGCGTTCATGCCCTCGAGCCGCGGGCCGATCACGTCGTTCACGTTCTTCACGGCCTCGCGTACGCCCTTGCCGGCGTAGCGGGCCTTGTCGCCGTCCCGCAGCTCCACCGCCTCGTTCTCGCCGGTGGACGCCCCGCTCGGCACCGCCGCGCGCCCCACGGCGCCGCTCGACAGCACGACTTCGGCCTCCACCGTCGGGTTGCCGCGCGAGTCGAGGATCTCCCGTCCGGTGACTTCGATGATGGTCGTCATGGCGAGCGGCAAGCTATCGCGCGGCCCGGGGAACGTCAACGCGCGCCGGGTGCGTCGTCGGAGGCGGCCCGCAGCGCCGCGACCGCGGCGCGCGTCCGCTCCATCAACCCGTGGCGATCGTCGTACGACAGGCCGGCCGTCTCGATCGGCTCGCCGAACAGCAGCGTGATGCGATGGGGCCGCAGCAGCACGTGCGCCTTGGGGAGGATGTTGAACGTTCCGGCGCAATACACCGGCACGATCGGTACCTGCGCCGCGAGCGCCAGCACGAACGGTCCCTTCTTGAACGGGAGCAGCTCGCCCGTCCGGCTGCGCGTCCCCTCGGGGAACACGACGGTGTTGTGGCCCTGGCGGATCACCCCCGCCACCTCCTCGTACGCCTCGAGCGCCTGGGCCCGGTTCTGGCGATCAATGTAGATGTGACCGGCCGCGCGCATCGCCTGGCCGAGCAGCGGGATGGACGCCATCTCCTTCTTCGCGACGAAGCGGAGCGTGCCGGGCACCGTGCCGCCGAGCGCGAGGATGTCGAACCAGGACTGGTGGTTGGCCACGTAGACCACCGGGCGATCCCGCGGCACGCGGTCGAATCCCACCATCGCCACCGGCGTCCCCGCCGCCCGCAGCAGGTGGCGCGCCCAGCCCCGCTGTACGTAGTCGTAGACGCCGCCCTCGCGGTAGCGCACGCGCAGCAGCCCGGCGACGATCGCCAGCCCGGCGTACCACACCGTGAGCGGCACGATCACGGCGTAGTAGAGCAGCGAGCGGACGATCCGCGCTAGGAGCACGGGGGCAGCGGCGCCGAGGGGCGGAGATGGAGGAGGGCCCCTCGAGCAGATCTAGAAGTGCGAGAAGGCATCCGGCAACTCCACCGGTTGTCCTCCGCGCGTCACGCGGACTCCCTGCCCCGCCGCCGCGTCGCCGATCCGGGTCAGGGGCAGCGCGAACCGGGCCGCGAAGGCGCCCGCGTCCTCGTCCCCGAATGCCGGCGGCAACGTGGCGAGCAGCTCGTACTCCTCTCCGCCCACCAGCGCCGATTCCCAGTGCTCCACGCCGGGGAGGCGCGGCACCGACTCGGCGGCGATCGCGAGGGCGACGCCGGATGCCGCCGCGAGGTGGCCCGCGTCGCCGGTGAGCCCGTCGCTCACGTCGATCAGCGCCGTGGCGCCGTGGTCGCGGAGCCACAGGGCCTCGCGCACCCGTGGCAGCGGTTTCGCGTAGCGCGCGCGGGCCTCCGCGTGCGGCTCCCGTCCCGCGAGCCATGCGGCCACGGCTTCGTGCGGTCCGCCGAGGCGGCCGGTGACCCAGAGCGCGTCGCCGGGCAGCGCGCCGCTCCGCAGCACCGGTCGCGCCACACGGCCCGCGACCATGACGTCAACCACGACCGCGTCGCTCTGCACGAGGTCGCCGCCCCACACGACCGCGCCCGTGTGCGCCGCGCTGCGGCCCACGCCCGCCATCAGCTCCGGCAAAAACTCGACCGCGAGCCGCCTGGGCACGCCGACGCTCACCAGCATGCCGATCGGCTCGGCGGCGACCGCCGCGAGATCGGAGATGGCCGACGCGCCGATCCGCCACCCGAGCTCGGCCGGGTGCAGCCAGTCGAGCCGGAAGTGCCGCCCCTCGATGGCCATGTCGCACGACAGCGCCAGCTGCTCGCCGCCCACGTGCACGATCGCCGCGTCGTCGCCCACCTCCGCGGCGTGCGGCCCCAGCCGCTGCCAGATCGCGCGGATCCGGTCGAACTCGCTCCCCGGGCCGAGCGCCGGTGTGGCACGCGGCGTGAACGGTGTCATGGCTCGACGGCCTCGCGCCGGAACCGCACGAGCCCCGCGTCCGTCGCGGCCCAGATGTAGCGCCGGCTCACGGCGATGCCGCGCACGGAGCCGGGCACGTCGCCGGGGACGCGCAGCACCGTGACGGCGCGGGTCGCGAAGCCGTAGCGCGCGAGCCCGCCGCTGCCTCCGATCCACACGCCGCCGGAATCCGCCGCCAGCGCGGCGATCACTCCGAGATCCGCCGCGAGCGAGCGCTCGACCAGCCACGTGCCCGCGCCCGCCCGCCAGAGGACGCGATCCACGGTGGCGGCGACGACCGTGTCGGCCACCCGCGTGACGGCGACGATCGCCGTCTGCAGCTCGGGCACGGAATCGGCCCCCGGTGCCACGAACACGTCGCCGCCGGCCGCGGCCAGGCCGAGTCCGGTGGCATAGCCGATCCACACCGTGTCGCGCGCGGCCGTGAGGGCGAGCACCGGCACGCCGGGGCCATCCAGGACGCGCACCTTGTCGGCGTCGCGCGCCAGGAACCCCAACCCGCGCGCGGTGCCGATCCACACGCCCGACGGCCCCTGCGCGAGCGCGTAGACGGTCTCGCCCGGCAGGCCATCCACGGTCCCGAGGCGGAGCGTGCTGCCGGCCTGATCGACGCGGACCACGCCCGCATCGGTCGCCGCCCAGATCATGCGGTCCCGCGCCATGAGGGCGTGCACGGCCGGGCTCCCGAACCCGGTGCCGCGCGGGCCTTCCTCGAAGCGGTACTCCTGCAGGTCGTCATCCACGAAGGTGAGCCCGCTGCGGGGCCCGCGCGGGTCCGTGCCCACCCACACACCGCCCGGGACCGGGAGCACGGCTCCCGCGCCCACGCCGAGCATGCCGAACGGCAGCGCGTCGAACCGGGCGACCAGGGGATCCACCTGGATCACCCCCATCCCGTCGGTGCCGAGGTAGTACATCTCGGCGTCGGGCGCGACGGCGGCGCAGGTGTAGTGGTACGAGCGGAGCCGCTCGTCGAGCAGCACGGCTCCCTGCAGCGCATCGACGATCGGGGCGCGGCGCATCACGTCCTCGACTTGGGGCGGGCTCACGCGGCGGCCGGGGGGCGGCAGCGGCGCCGGCGTCGCAATGAAGCTGCCGCGCGCCAGGAACTCCCAGCCGCTCGACGTCAGGAGGTAGATGCCGGGGAACGGATCGCTGCGGTCGTACATCAGGTCGCGCACGCCACCCGGGATCGTGACCGCGTCGAACCGGCGGATCAGCGGCAGGTAGCGCACCACGCCGGTCACGGTACCGAGCCAGACGGCGTCTTCGGCCGGGTCGGCGAGCGCGGTCAGCACCGGCTCCCGCGGGTAGCCGTCCGCCCAAGTCACCGGGGGATCCCAGCGGCGAAACCGGCGGTCGTACAGGCCGAGCCCGTTGGGCGTCGCGACGTACACCCACGTTTCGGAGGCCGCGATCGCGCGTACGACGCTGTAGTCGGAGATGATGACGCGATCGCCCGGGCTCCAGAGGCGCGTTTGCGCGGCCGCCGGCGCCGCCACGCCGAGGGCGGCGAGCACGAGCGCCGGAATGCGCTTCACGCGACGGCGGGCGGGTCGAGCGTGACGAGGACCGGCGGCGCGAACACGGGGGGCTCGGTCCATGCCTCCCACAGGCCGGCGTAGGCCTCGGCCACGTCTTCCGGGCGGGTGGCGCGCACGCCGCGGGTGGTCGCGGCGCGCTCGGCGGCGCGGCCCATCACGTGGGCGCCGAGCGCCGCCGCGTCGACCGGCGCGAGCCCGCGCGCGAGCCACGCGGCGATCGTCCCGGCAAGCAGGTCACCACTTCCCCCGGTCGCCAGGGCGGGGTTGCCGGCCGCGACCACGCGCACGCCGGCGGTGCCGGCGATCACCGTGGGGACGCCCTTCAACAAGACAGCGGCAGAGCGGCAGAGCGGCAGAGCGGCAGAGGGGGCCGCGAAGCGATCGCCGCGCGCCAGGTCGGCGATCCCGGGGAACTGCGCCGCGAACTCGCCGGGATGGGGCGTGAGCACGCGCGGCGCCTGCCCCAGCGTGGCGAGCCCGGGGACATGCAGGGCATCGGCGTCGATCACCAGCGGCGTCGCGGCCCGCTCGACCACGGCGCGGGCGAACGTCTCGCGCGCCGCGCCGCGCCCCAGACCCGGGCCCAGCACGATCGCGTCCGCCCAGCCCACCGCCTCCGCAAGCGGTGGCTCGACGCCGGGGCCCAGCGCCGTGGCGACGGTGAGCGCGTCGGGGAAGTTGGCTTGCGCCGCGCGGATCGAGGGCTCCGGCAGGGCAAGCTTCACCAGCCCCGCCCCGCAGGCGAACGCCGCGCGGGCGACGTGCATCGCCGCCCCCGCCATGCCCACGTCGCCGCCGACCACCAGCACGCGGCCGCGGTCGCCCTTGTGCATCGTGGGGGCGAACGGCGGCAACACGCTCCGGGCCCAGGCGTCGGTGACGAGCATGGGCCACGCGTCGTCCGGCGCCGGGAACCCGATGTCCACCACGACGACGCGGCCAACCCACTCGCGTGCCAGCAGGTGCCCGCGGCGCAGGCCGCCGAACGTGACGGTGAGCTGCGCGCGCACCGGTCCGTGCGCGGTGCCGCTCGACAGATCCACGCCGGTCGGGCCGTCGATCGCCGCGACCGGGGGGCCGTGATCCGCCACTCGGCGCGCCAGCTCGGCGATCGGCCCCTGCGGGGCCTCGCTCGCTCCCGTGCCGAGCAGGGCGTCCACCACCACGCCCGCCGGCGGCCACGGCGCTCCGAGATCGAGCAGCTCGACGCCCGCCGCGAGCGCCAGCGCGCGGTTCGCCTCGCAGTCGGCCGAGCGCCCGCGCGCCAGCTCGGTGGCCCACACGCGGACGCCCACCGCGCGGAGCGCGCGGGCCACGACCCAGCCGTCGCCGCCGTTGTTTCCGGGGCCCGCCGCCACCAGGACGCCGCGTCCCACCACCGGCGCGAACTCGCGCGCGATGACGAGCGCCGCCGCACGCCCCGCCGACTCCATCAGGACGCGCGACGGGATCGCGTGCGCGGTGCGCGCACGCGCATCCCAGGCGGCTGCCTCGGCGGCCGTGATGACGGGAATCACGGGTGGGTCACTCACCGGCCACACCCTCCAGGTAGCGCGCAGCGCGCCGCCCGGGGGCCTCCGGAGGGAACGCGAAACGACGGGCTACTTGAAGCTCTGCCCGATGGCGCGGCCGATGGAGATCTCGCCGTTGTCGATCCGCAGGTTGAAGCCGCAGTCGGGGCTCGTGCACACCCACGCCTTGTAGGTGATCGGCGCGCCGTCGCGCCCGTAGTCGGACAGGGGCACCAGCACCCCCCGCTCGCACTTCTGGCACGCCGGCCAATCCTTCGCTTCCATGCTGTCCCCCCCCTTCTCGCCCGCGCTACCTGCCCGCGCCGTCGCGCCGGACGCCCGCCCACGGATAGGCCCGCTCGAAGGCTTCGGTGAAGTCGAACACGTTCTCGAAGTCCTCGATGCGATCCTGCGGCTGACTGATCAGCAGGCCGGCGTCGATCAACTGGTAGACGATCCGGCCGATGTCGCTGGTGGTGTGGACGCCCCAGTGGGACAGCACGGTACGGGCGGTGAGCCCGAACTGGGCCTGGGCGAAATCGCGGCAGCCCCACGCGAGCTCGTCGCCGCCAAGGTGGCCGCGCACGGGCCGCCGCACCTGGCAGAACTCGAGAGCTGCGAGCACGAAGGCGTACGCCTGCGGGTGATACCGTTGCTCCCCGCCGGCCAGGCGCTCGAAGAGACTCTCAACCAGTCCGAGGTCGCTCACGGTACTAAGGTGGGACAGTCGGGGACGGCGAGCAAGAGCCGACTACTCGACCGCCACCGGAACCCCGGCAAGCGGGAACGCGGCGGCCAGCTCCCTGACGTCCCGACGCACCTGTCGCAGCGCCGCCTCGTTCCCCCCGCCCGCGAGCGCCGCGTCGATCAGCTGGGCAACCCGCACCATCTCCGGTTCCGCCATGCTGCGGGTGGTGAGCGCCGCGGAGCCGATCCGGATGCCGCTCGTCACGAACGGTGACTCGGGATCACCCGGGATGGTGTTCTTGTTGACGTGGAGTCCCACCGAGTCCAGCACGTACTGGGCGGCCTTGCCGGTGAGCCCCTTGGAGCGGAGGTCCACCAGCAGCAGGTGGCAGTCCGTCCCCCCGGAGACGAGCGTGAAGCCGCGCTCGGCCAGGGCCTCCCCCAGGGCGCGCGCGTTGCGCACCACCTGCGTCGCATACTGCTTGAACGTCGGCCGGAGCGCCTCACCGAACGCCACGGCCTTGGCGGCGATCACGTGCTCGAGCGGCCCGCCCTGGGTGCCGGGGAAGACCTGCTTGTCGATCGCCTTGGCGAATGGCTCCTTGCAGAGGATGAAGCCGCCGCGTGGGCCGCGCAGCGTCTTGTGCGTGGTGCTGGTCACGATCTCGGCGTGCGGCACCGGCGACGGATAGACCCCCGCGGCGATCAGTCCGGCGTAGTGCGCCATGTCCACCAGCAGCACCGCCCCGACCTCGCGGCAGATCGCCGCGAACGCCGGGAAGTCGATCACGCGGGGATAGGCGCTCGCCCCCGCGATGATCAGCTTGGGACGGAACGCCAGGGCCGCTTCACGCACCCGATCCATGTCCAGCAGGCCCGTCGCCTCGTCCACCCCGTACTGCGACACCGTGAACAGCTGGCCGGACAGGTTGACCGGCGAGCCGTGCGTGAGGTGCCCGCCGTGCGGCAGCGCCATACCCATGAGCTTGTCGCCGGGCTTGAGGATGGCGAAATACGCCGCGAGGTTGGCCTGCGCGCCGCTGTGCGGCTGCACGTTGGCGTGCTCGGCCGCGAACAGCCGGCACGCCCGCTCGATGGCCAGCTGCTCGATCTGGTCCACGATCTCGCAGCCGCCGTAGTAGCGCTTGCCCGGATAGCCCTCGGCGTACTTGTTGGTCAGCGCGCTGCCCATCGCTTCCAGCACGGCGCTGGACGCGAAGTTCTCGCTGGCGATCAGCTCCAGACCCTCCTCCTGCCGCTGGACCTCGCGGTTGATCAGGGCGTGGATCTGTGGGTCCGCCTGTTCCAGCGGCATCTGATGCGTCGTCATGGTATCAAACCCGGTGCGGAAGGCCCTTGGCCTTCTCCGCCGCGGCCAGCCGCTGCTGCGCCAGCCGGTCCGCGGCCCTGTAGGACGGAATACGCTCGTCGCGCGCGATCGTGAGCACGCGCAGGACGGTATCGTAGATGGCGTCGGCCTTGGCGTGCGACCGCTCGGCGGTCCAGCCGGCGACCTCCTGATAGATGCTGATGATTCCCCCGGCATTGGCCACGTAGTCGGGCACGTACGCGATGCCGCGCCGCTCGAGCAGGTCGCCGTGCCGGTCGTCGGCGAGCACGTTGTTGGCCGCGCCACAGACGAGCGCCACGCGCAGCACGCCGAGCGTGGCGTCGTTGATCACGGCGCCGAGCGCGCACGGCGCGAACACGTCCGCCGGCACCGCGTAGATCGCATCCGCCGCGACCGCCCTGGCCCCGAGGGCCGCCACCGCCCGCTGCACGCGACCCGCATCCACGTCGCTCACCACGAGCTTCGCGCCATCGCGGTGCAGCAGCTCGCACAGCCCGTAGCCGACATGGCCCAGGCCCTGCACCGCGACCGTCTTCCCGGCGAGGCCGTCGCGGCCCCACACGAACCTGGAACCGGCGTGCATGGCGCGGAACACGCCGAAGGCCGTGAGCACCGACGGGTCGCCCGACCGGCCCGGGAGACCGGTGACGTGCCGCGTTTCCTGCACGACGTAGGCCATGTCGGCCGGGCTGGTGCCGACGTCCTCGGCAGTGAGGTAGCGCCCGCCCAACGAATCCACGTGCCGCCCGTGCGTTCGGAAGATCGCCTCCCGGTCGCGGGTGGACGGATCGCCCAGCATCACGGCCTTGCCGCCCCCCAGATCGAGCCCTGCCACCGCGGCCTTGTACGTCATGCCGCGCGACAGGCGCAGCACGTCGACCAGCGCTTCGCCATCGCTCGCGTAGTTCCAGAACCGGGTCCCGCCAAGTGCCGGTCCCAGCGCCGTGCTGTGGATCGCAATGATGCCGCGATACCCCGACGCCGGGTCGTACCAGTAGCTCACCTGCTCGTGCCCGTGCGCGGCGATCAGCGCGAACGCGTCCCGCGCACCCGGCTGCGCCGCCTTCACACCCCGTCGGACCGGCACCCTGCGCTTCGTCCCCACGAATCGCTCACTTCCCGTAGTCGTAGAAGCCGCGGCCGCTCTTCCGGCCCAGCCGGCCGGCGGCCACCATGTTCTTGAGCAGTGGGCAGGGCCGGTACTTGTCGTCCCCCAGCCCGCGGTGCAGCACCTCGAGAATCGCCAGGCACACGTCCAGGCCGATGAGATCGGCGAGCGCGAGCGGGCCCAGCGGGTGGTTCATGCCGAGTTTCATCACCGTGTCCACCGCTTCCGGCGTCGCCACGCCCTCCATGACGCAGAACACCGCCTCGTTGATCATCGGCATGAGCACCCGGTTGGCCACGAACCCGGGGTAGTCGTGCACCTCGACCGGCGTCTTCCCGAGCGCGCGGGCGGTCTCCATGACCGCGCCCGCGGTCGCGTCGGACGTCGCGACGCCGCGAATCACCTCGACGAGCTGCATCATCGGGACCGGGTTCATGAAGTGCATCCCGATCACCCGGTCGGGCCGCTTCGTCTGGGCCGCGATCAGGGTAATGGAAATGGACGACGTGTTCGTGGCGAGGATCACCCCCGGCGCCGCGATCGTGTCCAGCCGGCGGAACAGATCCAGCTTGAGGGCCGTCGCCTCGCTCGCCGCCTCGATCACCAGCTCCGCCGCGGCGGCCGCGTCCAGCGCGGTCGCCGGCTGAATGCGTCCGAGGGCCGCGTCCCGGTCGGCCTCGGTGAGCGTCTGTTTCTTGACCTGACGATCCATGTTGCCGCGGATCGTCGCCATGGCCTTGTCCAGCTGCCGCTGGTCCACGTCCACCAGGGTAACCTGCGTCCCCTGCTGCGCGAACACGTGGGCGATCCCGTTGCCCATCGTGCCCGCGCCGACCACCGCTATGCGTTTCACGCCGTCACCTCCGTGCCGCGTTCCACCCGTTGAACCCACCACCACAGTGCCAGCCCCATGACCGCGGTCGCCATGATCCCGCCCTCGGGACCGAACGGGCCGCCGGTCAGCCAGCCGTGCGCGCCGGGCGCGTACTCGAGCGTCGGCAGCCCGAACCGCAGGCCGCTCACCGGGGCGTCCGCCGCGAGCGCGAGTCCCGCGTTCCACCCGAAGTGCAGGCCGACCGCGCCGGGCAGTCCGGCCGGGGAAAAGAACACCGCGCTAAGCAGCAGGGACGCGAGCCCGATATTCGCGAGACCGAGCCACGACAGCGCCGGGTTGCCGAGATGCGCAGCCACGAACCCCGCCGCGAGCAGCAGGCTCGCCCCTGCCGGCCCGAGCGCCGCGGCCAGCCGGGCGAGCGGAAACCCGCGAAACAGCAGCTCCTCGAGCAGCGCCGCGGCGGCGAGGCCGGCCGCCGCCGGGAGCGCCACCGCGAGGTAGCTCTCCCCGGGGCCGGCCTGCGCCATCAGGCGCGCGCCCCCGGCAAGACCGAGCCCGAGCACCGCCAGCGCGAGCCCCACGCCCCACGCCACGCCGAGCGCCAGCCCGCGCGCCGCTGCGCGCCCGCGGGGCACGCGGAGCCGGCCGAGACCCCACGGCGTGAGCCACACGACGCCCGCATACACGGCAATCGCCGCCACCAATGGTGGGACCGCTTCCGCCAGCAGCCCACGACCCGTCTGCGCCCACCAGTCGCTCGGCCCGACCAGGGTCGTCTGCACCTTGCCGGCGAGCAGCGCGAGCGCCATCCATGCCGCGGCGAACGCGACCACGGCGAGCACGGCCCACGCGACGTCGCGCAGGCGCGCCCGAAACGAATCGCGCGCCCTCAGAGGAGCGCGCGCCGGATCGGCTGGCCCAGCCGTCCGATCACTACCGCCGCGACCAGGAGTTTCGCGAGGTCCCCCAGGAGGAACGGCAGCGAGCCCAGCCGCCACGCGATCCCGAGATCGCCATCCAGAATCGCGAGCTGCGCCACGCCGCCGGCGTGGATCAGGAGCACAGCGAGCGCGAGGCCGGCCACCAGACGCACCCCGCGGCGCGGAGGCAGCGCGGCGATCCCCGCCACGGCCGCCCCGAGCGGCAGCGCCAGGAGGTATCCCCCCGTGGGGCCGAACAGCCGCGCGAGGCCGGGCAGCCCCGCCGGCGCGAACACCGGCAGTCCCGCCGCGCCGAGCACCAGGTACAGGGCGAGGCTCCCCGCCCCCAGCGCCGGTCCGAGCAGGCCGCCCACCACCAGCACGGCAGCCACCTGCAGCGTGATCGGGACCGGCGTCCCGGGAACGGGCACGGCCACCTGGGCGGCGAGCGCCACCAGCACGGTGCCCGCCACCAGCGCGAGAGTCCGGCGCGCCGCGCCGGACGCCACCCACCGCACGTCGATCGTCCGAGCTTCGCGCATCACACCCGCTCCACGCTGAGGGCCACGGCGTTGCCGCCACCGAGACAGAGTGTTGCCAGGCCCCGGCTCTTGCCGCGATCGGCGAGCGCGTAGAGCAGCGTCGTGAGGATGCGCGCTCCGCTCCCGCCGATCGGGTGACCGAGGGCCACCGCGCCACCATTGACGTTCACCCGGCTCCAGTCCCAGCCGAGCCCCTGGCCGTCAGCCAGCGCCTGCACGGCGAAGGCCTCGTTCGCCTCGATCAGGTCGTAGTCGCCGATCTTCGTGCCCGCCTGCTTCATCAGGTTGGAGACCGCCACGATCGGCGCG
>Ga0153916_10001085_pt1 | contig 19135 bp, 25 predicted proteins | sample Opewatmetagenome_FD_109642 | JGI IMG/M metagenome (GOLD analysis project Ga0153916, IMG submission 109642) | Freshwater wetland microbial communities from Ohio, USA - Open water 3 Core 3 Depth 4 metaG | ecosystem: Environmental > Aquatic > Freshwater > Wetlands | place: USA: Ohio, Lake Erie... | reverse complement strand
GTCAAATTTTTATATGCGGGGGTTTTGGGGAGGGGGGGATGTTATCAATAGGTGATTGAGGAAATTATAGACGGCCGCCTTCGGGCGGCTTTGTCATTTCTGGAGATGATATGGGATTGCGCGGGCCGAAGCCGCTACCGGCCAATGTGGTGCGCTTGAGGGGCAACCCGGGCAAGAAGACCGCCGCGCAGCTGATGGATTCGCTGCAGCCGGAGATCGATATCCCGGATTGCCCGGCACACCTGCTGCCGGCGGCGAAGAAGGAATGGAAGCGCATCACGCCGGAGCTGAAGCGCTACGGCCTGATCTCGCGGATCGACCGCGCCGCGCTATGCCTGTACGTGCAGAGTTGGGCCGAACTGGAATTCGCCGAGAAGCGGCTTAAGGGCGAGATCGCGCGCTACCAGACAAAGCGCGATGCGGTGGAAGCGACTGGCGCGGAATACGAAGGCGGTGACGGCCTGGTGCTGATCACCACCAATGGCAACCTGATCTACTCGCCGTGGTGGGTGATCGCCAACAAGGCGCGCCACCAAGTGGATAAGTTTCTCGCCAATTTCGGCATGTCGCCATCGGCGCGTGGTCGCGTCAGTCCCAGCAACCATCTGCAGCGCAATCTGTTCCCGGATGACGAAGACGGCGAATTCGAGGCGCTATGAGTAAGGATTTCGCGGCGATCGCGACGCAGTATGCGCGCGACGTGGTGGAAGGGCGGCAACTGGCCTGCCGTTGGGTCAAGCTGGCCTGCCAGCGCCACCTTGACAACCTGACCAAAGCCGAGGCCGGCTGGCTGTACCGGTTCAATCCGGAACTGATTGACGCGCGCGGCAAGGCCTACCGGCCGGCGCAGCGCATCTGCCAGTTCGCCGAACTGATGTCGCATATTAAGGGCGACTGGGCGAAGCGCGGCGAGTTGATCCGGCTGGAGCCTTGGCAGGTATTCGTGCTGGCCTCGATCTTCGGTTGGATCGTGACGGCCAGCGGCAAGCGCCGCTTCCGCACGGCGGATCTGTTCGTGCCGCGCAAGAACGCCAAGTCCACCCTGGCGGCTATCATAGGTTTGTACATGCTGGCGGTGGACGGAGAGTTTGGTGCCGAGGTTTATTCCGGTGCCACTTCCAAGGATCAGGCGTTCGAAGTGTTCCGGCCAGCGCGGCTGATGGCCATCGCCTCGCCCAAGTACCGCAGCACCTATGGCGTGATCCCCAACATCAGCAATCTGGCGATCACAGATACCAACAGCAAGTTCGAGCCGGTAATCGGCAAGCCCGGCGACGGTGCTTCGCCCAGCTGCGCCATCGTGGACGAGTACCACGAGCACGCCACCGACGAGCTGTACGAAACCATGGCCACTGGGCAGGGCGCCCGCTCGCAGCCGCTGATGCTGACCATCACCACTGCCGGCAGCAACATCGGCGGCCCGTGTTATCAGCACCAGGTGGCGCTGCAGAAGATTCTCGAAGGCGTGATCGAAAACGAGCAGCGCTTCGGCATCATCTACGGCATCGATATCGATGATGACTGGGCCAGCGAACAGGCGCTGCGCAAGGCCAACCCGAACTTCGACGTATCGGTGAGCGGGGAATTCCTGCTCAACGCGCTTAAGGAAGCGCTGCTCGATCCGCGCAAGCAGAGCACGTTCAAGACCAAGCACCTTAACGTCTGGGTCGCCAGCGCTTCTCCCTGGCTAAACCTGGAAAACCTGCAAAGCTGCGGCGATGCGCCGCCGCTGGAAGAGTTTCTCGGCGAGACCTGCCACATCGGCAAGGACTTGGCCAGCAAGGTCGATATCGCCAGCACCGTGCTCGAATTCACGCGCGAGATCGACGGCGAAAAGCATTACTACGCCTATAGCCGCAATTATCTGCCGGAAGCCGCAGTGCAGAAACCAGAGAATGGCCATTACCGCGGCTGGGTGGCGCAGGAGCACCTGATCGAAACCGCCGGCAACATGATCAGCCTGCGCCAGATTGAGGAAGATACCCTGCAGGACGCCGAGCGCTTCGTCATCAATGAGATCGCGCTCGATGCCTGGGGGGCGCGCGAAATGGCCCCCAATCTGCAGGAGGCCGGTTATACCGTCATCGATGTGCCGATGAACGTGAAATACCTGAGCGAACCGATGAAAGACCTCGCCGCGCTGATCGATGCTGGCCGCTTTCATCACGACGGCAACCTGGCCTTCGTGTGGATGATGAGCAATGTCGAGGTCGCGCCCGACCGCAACGACAATATCTTTCCGCGCAAAAACAGCGCGGAAAAGAAAATCGACGCCGCGGTGGCGCTCATCGTCGCGCATAGCCGCGCCATGGTGAATGCGGAGAGCACGGACAGCATCTACAACCAACGCGGGATCATCGTGGTCTGACATGAAAAAACACTTCCAGCGTTTGAAGGCATGGCTGGCCGCGCTTGGCCGCCGCTCCGCGCCGATGGCCATTGCCCTGGCCGGCATGCTCGATCTGCGCGACCTGTTCTGCTTCGGCGGGCTGGGACTGCTGGCCTATGGGCTGCATCTGGTATATCCGCCGGCGGCGTACATCGCGCCCGGTGCCATCCTGCTCTGGATGGGAGTGCGCTGATGGGCATCATCAGCCGCATCGAGGAACAGCGCGCCGTTTCCGCCGCCCTGGGGCCACCGCGCGACCCTGTCATCGCCGAATGGTTCGGCGGCAATAGTTCCAATAGTGGGCTATCGGTCACCGCCGACAGCGCGATGCGCGTCACCGCTGTATTCCGCGCGGTCGCCATCCTGGCGCAGACCTATGCCTCGCTGCCGCTGGGGGTATATCGCCTGACGGCAAACGGCGGCAAGGAACGCGACCGCGCGCACCCGCTCGACCCGGTGCTGACCCAGCGCCCCAACCGCTGGCAGACCAGCTTCGAGTGGCGCGAAATGATGTCCGGCCACTTCGCACTGCGTGGCCGCTGTTATTCCGAGATCGTCGCCACCGGCGGACAGGCGGTGGCCGAGTTGATCCCGCTGCATCCCGACCGCGTGCGGCCGTTCCGCGCATCCGATGGGCGCCTGGCCTTCGCCTATTCGCCGCCCGACGGCGGCATGCGCGTGATCCTGCAATCCGAAATGCATTTCATGCATGGCCTGGCCACCGGCGCCGATGGCATCACGCCACTATCGCCGATCGCCGCCTGCCGCGAGGCCATCGGCCTGGCGCTGGCCACCGAGGAACACGGCGCGCGCCTGTTTGCCAACGGCACGCGCCTCGGTGGTGTGCTCAAGATGGCCGGACGCCTCAAGGACGACGCTGCTCGCACCACCTTGCTGAAAAGCTGGAAAGAAGCCTACAGCGGCGTGCGCAATACCGGCAAGACCGCGCTGCTGGAAGACGGCATGGAATGGCAGGGACTGGGCATGACCAACGAGGACGCGCAGTTCCTAGAATCGCGCAAAATGCAGATCGCCGAGATCGCCCGCATTTTTGGCGTGCCGCTGCATATGCTGGCCGAACTTGACCGCAGCACCAACAACAACATTGAGCACCAGGGCATGGAATTCGTCACCCACACGGTGCGTCCGGGCGCGGTACGGCGCGAGGAAGCGATGGAGCGCGACCTGCTCAGCGGCACCTCGGCGCGCACGCATTGCATCTACTACGACCTGGACGGACTGATGCGTGGCGATTCCGCGGCGCGCGCCACCTTCAGCGGCAGCATGTTGCAAAATGGCGTGTTCAACCGCAACGAAGTGCGCGTGAGCGAAGGCAAGAACCCGGTCGATGCCGCCGGCATGAATGATTACACGGTGCAGAGCAACATGGCGCTGATTCAATTGCTCGACACTTTGAGCAAAGCCGCCAACCAGAACAACCCGCAAGGAGCCATCCAATGAAGACCAAGGAAACTCGCGTTTCGGCCCTGGAGCTGCGCGTCATGGCTGCCGATGGCGCGCCGACCAGGATTGTCGGCCACGCCGCCAAATTCGACGTGCTGTCGGAAGACCTCGGCGGCTTCCGCGAACGCATCGCGCCAGGCGCCTTCGCCAAATCCATCCAGTCCAGCGATATCCGCGCGCTGTGGAACCATGATGCCAATATCGTGCTCGGCCGCAACAAGGCCGGCACATTGCGCTTGTCGGAAGACCTCGCCGGCCTGGCGTTTGAGGTGGATGCCCCCGAAACCCAGCTGGTGCGCGACATGGTGATGGCGCCGATCGCGCGCGGCGATGTCAACCAGTGCTCGTTCGGCTTCTATACCATCAGCGACAAATGGGCCAAGGTCGACGGCGAATGGATCCGCACGCTGCTTGAATGCGACCTGCTCGACGTATCGCCGGTCACCTATGCGGCCTACGTGCAGACCGACGTGGCGGTGCGTGCCATGCAGCAAGCCATGCAGCAGGCGGCACCGCCGGACGAAAGCTGGCGCCCCGGCTTGCTGCGCCGCCATCTGGAGCTGGCGCTTTAAGCGTACAGAGCCTGCATTTTTCGGACAACGAGCCGCCCCGGGCAACCGCAGCGGCTTTTTCGTTTCCGGCATTCCGCGCCAAGCCTGGGTCGGCGGATGCTTCACGGTATTGATCGGCCCGGGCATTTTCTTAACAAGGAGATTCACATGAAGCGCACCTCGTTCATCACGTTGGCGTTCGTCGCATTGGCATTGGTGTTCGCAATGCCGGTGATGGCGGATGCCGGTTTCATCCACCTCGCCACCCTGGACCCGCATACTCTTGCCCTGGGCTCGGCATTGCTGATGCTCGGCAAGATCGACCTCAAGGAGCTGCGCGACCAGCGCGGCAAGCTGGTGCACGACGCGCGCCAGATCGTCGACAAGGCCGAAGCCGAAAAGCGCGCCCTGACCGCGGAAGAAGACGGCCAGTTCAAGGAACTGGTCGGCAAGCAGGAAGAACTGCGCGCCAAAATCGAACGCGAAGAGAAACTGGCCGAAGCCGAGCGCCAAACCGCCGAAGCCGAGCTGCGCAGCCGAGATGCGGCCGGCGGCAAGGGCGCCAGCGGCGAGGAAGGCGAACAACGCACCTTCGGCAAGCGCGGCGCGCCGGAATACAATTCCGCCTTTCGCAAGTTCCTGGCTGGCGGCCGCGGCGTGCTCACCGATGGCGAGATCCGCGCGCTGCAGGCCGACAGCGATCCCGCCGGCGGCTACATGGTCGCGCCCGAGCAGTTCGTCGATACGCTGATCAAGTTCGTCGATAACGCGGTGTTCATCCGCGCGCGCGCCACCAAGTTCCGCGTCGAAACCGCGGCCAGCATGGGCGCAGCCTCGCTCGACGCCGATCCGGCAGATGCCGACTGGACCAGCGAAATCGCCACCGGCAGCGAAGATTCCACCATGGCCTTCGGCAAACGCGAGCTGCAACCGCGGCCGCTGGCCAAGCGCATCAAGATCAGCAAGAAGCTGCTGCGCCAGGTGGCCAGCGCCGAAGGCCTGGTCAACGCGCGCCTGGGCTACAAGTTCGGCGTGACCCAGGAGAAGGCGTTCATGACCGGCAGCGGCGCCAACCAGCCGCTGGGCATTTTCACCGCCAGCGCCAACGGCATCAGCACCGGCCGCGACGTTGCCACCGGCAATGCCGCCACCGCGCCCACCTTCGACGGTCTGATCTCCGCCAAGTATGCGCTCAAGGGCCAATACTGGGCCAAGGCCGAATGGGTGTTCCACCGCGACGTGATGGCCATCATCGCCAAGCTCAAGGATGGCGACGGCCAGTACCTGTGGCGCGAAAGCACCCGCGCCGGCGAGCCGGACCGCCTGCTCAACCTGCCGTTCAACATGTCGGAATACGCGCCCAACACGCTGACCACCGGCCTGTACGTCGGCGTCCTGGGCGACTTCAGCAACTACTGGATCTGCGACGCGCTGGACATGCAGGTGCAGCGCCTCGAGGAGCTGTATGCCGAAACCAACCAGACCGGCTTCATCGGCCGCCTGGAAACCGACGGCATGCCGGTGCTGGAAGAAGCCTTCGTCCGCGTCAAGCTGGGCTAATCCATCCGCAATCAGGCATGAGTGCATGGCACTCATGCCTCCAATTATCGCAACCAGGAGAACACCATGAACCGCGATCTGCATAACAACATCAAGGTATCGCGCGGCCTTAGCCCCGTCGCCGCCGGCACCGACAATACCCCGTATGTGTCCGAGATCATCGACACTGCCAATTTCAACGCCACCGAGTTCCTGATCCTGATCGGCGCCAACACCGATGCGGATGCCACTTTTACTGTATTGGTGGAAGACGGTGCCGTCGCCAACCTGTCGGATCACGCCGCCGTGGATGATGCCTATCTGCTGGGCACCGAGGCTGGCGCCAGCTTCACTTACGCCAATGACAACGAGACGCGCAAGATCGGCTATATCGGCGCCAAACGTTACGTGCGCGTAACCATCACCCCGGCCAACAACGGCGCAGGCAATATCTACATGGCCGGCTGCTGGCTGCAGAGCGGTGCCCGCGTCGCCCCCCAGGCCTAACCTCAACCAGATAGCCCCGGCGGAATGATCCGCCGGAGTCAAGGAGAAAATCATGCCAGATGTAACCTATGGCCCCAAGGTCTACGACAAACAGGGCGGCGATGAAATCGTCGTCGCCAGCGGCGGCAAAATCACCGAAGAACCCGGCGGTGCTATCCTGGGCCGCCAGGCATTAAATGCGGACATGGCCGACAGCGGAACCGCCGGCAGTTCGTTCGTCGTATGTCCGTTCGCTGGAACGCTGGTCGGATTGGCGGCGGTAAATCATGTCGCCAACACCACCACCAAAACTGTTCTGACAGCGAAGATCGCAGGTCAGGCAGTCACCATCCCAGCATGGGAAATCGCCGTGACACAGGCTGCGGGTGTTTCGAGCGCGGTTGTTCCTACCGCTGCGAATACCGTGGCGGCTGGAGATGTCATTGAATTCATTTCCGACGGCGGCAGCGCCACGGCAGCGCAAAAGACCACATTCACCGCCACTATCCTTCGTACTTCGTAAGGGGAAAGCCATGAGCTACGCCGAGAGACATGTTGTCGCAGTCATCACGGCGGCGGATGGGTCGGCAACGGCCTACTCTCCCGTCGTTACCGGCCACCTGTCGCAGATTCGCTATGTCAAGACGGACTTCGATGCCGGGGTTGATTTCACCATCACCGCCGAAGCTACCGGCGAAATTCTATGGGCCGAGAATGACGTCAATGCCGATGCGATCCGCGCGCCACGGCAGGCGACGCATTCAACTTCCGGCGTGGCCGCGCTATATGCCGCAGCCGGCCAGCCGGTGAACGATAAGATAGCGCTGGCCAAAGACCGGATAAAGATCGTCATCGCCGCCGGCGGCAATGTCAAGTCCGGCACCTTCCACATCATCCTGGAGTAACCATCATGCTCACCGATGCCCGCGCCAATGCCATCCTCGACACCGAATTCGCCGCTGCCGACAAGATGTCGCTGCATACCGCCTATTCCGCTACCGGAGCCAGCGAAGTCACTGGTGGCACATATGCCAAGCAGACCATCACCTGGGGCGCTGCTGCCTCGCGCAGCAAGGCCAGTTCCGGCAACATCGATTTTGCCATTCCCGCCGGCACTACGGTGGCCTGGATCGGCGTATGGAATTCCGCATTGACGGTGTTTCGTGGCATGTGGCCGAACGGCGGCACCGATTATTCGTTCCAGCTCGATGTAGCCACCAATAACCGCATTTATGCCGAAGGCATCGGCCTGGCCAATGATGACCGGGTAACATTCACCGGCGCCACGGTGCCGGGCGGACTGACTGCCGGTACGGCTTATTACGTGGTGGGCATGACCGCCGCCGATCCGGATTATTTCCAGGTGGCGGCCACCCAGGGCGGTGCGGCCATCGACATCACTTCCCAACCGTCCGCCGACGCGCGGGTGTCGAAAATCGTGCTGGAAGCCTACGCCGGCGCTGGCACGCATCGCGTCAGCAGCTTTGCGGTGGGGCTATAATCCTGACCACGGTCTGGCGCCATTCACGGATCGACAACTGATGCGCATCGGCAATTGTGCCATTCACGCCCTCGTCCGCTGGATCAAGCGGGGGGGATGGTTGATCCTGCGGCGGTCCCCGTTCGGGCCATACCCCCACATGATGCACACCGACCATCTTCCGGAGAATTTGCCGGTAAGTCAATTTGTCAGCGATGACGAGTCGATCCCGTGGTGGCATATATTTTTCAAGGGGCATCTCATGCATCAAGTTGGGTCCATCAAGGCCCCGCCCGTCAAGGGCCGTTTCGATTGGGTACTGCTGGTATTTGTCCTGTCCGTGTTGGCGAGCCTCGCTGGCACACTGACATTCGCCGTCAGATACGCCATTTCATTCATCATCTAAGGAGCAAGCCATGCAAGTGAAAATGCTGACATTGGAAAGCGGTCCCGCAGGAAGCTTCCAGCCGGGGGATGTGCGCACCGTGACGGAAGAGCACGGGCGCGAACTGATCGCCGGCCACCATGCGGAGGAGATGCCGCCGCTGCCGGAGCAGGCCACGGCCCGTCCCGGCGAAAAGGCGGTCATGCCGACCGCTGCGGAAGCGGATGCCAAGAAGCACCTGGCCAATATCGCCACCGCCGGCAAGCCGAAGAAAAAGACGGCCGCACCCAAGGCCGATAACAGCGATAACACCGGCAGCTGATCGCCATGGCTGGACTGGCCCTATTTCTCCCCCCGGCGGCTGAACCGTTGACCGCGGCCGAAGCGGCGCTGCATTGCCGCATCGACGCCAGCAACCAGGAACCGCCGCCCGCCGCGATCACCGCCGCGCTGGCGTCTCCCGCCGCGCCCGGCAACCTGTCGGCCGGCGCCTACCGCTGGCTGGTGACTTTCGTCACCGCCGACGGCGAAACGCAGGCCGGTGAAATCTCCGCGCCGGTCACCATCGCCAACCCCGCCGTCAACGGCAAGGCCGCTCTGTCCGCCATTCCCATCGGCGGCTCGCTGGTGACGGCGCGCAAGCTATATCGCACGCAGGCCGGCGGCAGCGTGTTCTATCTGGCCGCGACCATTGCCGACAATGTCACCAGCATCTATACCGACAACATCGCCGATGCCTCTCTCGGCGCGCAGGCGCCCCTCGCCAACACCACCAGCGATCCTGCCCTGCGGACGCTAATCATGGCGGCGCGGGTGAATGCGGAGAGCATGACGCGCAGCGCCCTGGTCACGCAGACCTGGGATCTGTACCTGGATCGTTTTCCGCAATGGGAGATGCACATTCCGCTGCCGCCACTGCAATCGGTATCCGCCATCACCTACGTCGATACCGACGGCGTCACGCAGGCGCTGGCCGCCGACCAGTATCAGGTGGATGCGAACAGTGCGCCGGGGCGCATCACGCCGGCCTACGGCAAGGTGTGGCCGATCGCGCGCTGGCAGAACAATGCGGTCAAGGTGCGCTTCGTCTGTGGCTACGGCGATGCCGCCGCGGTGCCGGAAAACATCAAGCTGTGGATGAAAGCGCGCATCAAGCATTTCTACGACCAGGGCGCGCCGGTCAATGTCGGCGGCGTGGTCACCGAGTTCCCGCGCTCCTATGTCGACGGCCTGCTGGACGCGTCGACTTATCCTTCCTATGCCTGGGAATCCTGCTGATGACCTGGAGAATCCGACATGACTAAACCCTGGACCATCCCAGCAGACCTGTTCGCCGGCGAGACCGTCGCCATCCTGGGCGCCGGGCCGGACATGAGCGCCGAGCTGGCGGAGCGCGCGCGCGCGTTCAAGACCATCGCCGTCAACCGCGCCGTCAGGTTCGCGCCCAACGCCGACATGTTCGTCGCGCTCGATCCGCACCACCCGTTCTGGGACGCCGCCGCCGACTTCAAGGGCATCAGGGTGTGCGGCGTGGAATGCGATTATGACGCGCTCTATCCCGGCATGATGTACGAGCGCGTCGAAATCGCGCCCGGCCATACCATCGAGATCCGCAACAACGCGCTGGCCGCCATCCGCATCGCCGCGCTGGCCGGCGCGAAGAAGATACTCCTGCTCGGCTTCGACCCGGAGCGCTACGAGGAGGTGCACGCGCATACCGGTTTCTACGGCCTGGTGCAGGGGCTGGCGCAGATCATCGCCGAACTGCGCGGCCAGGGCATCGAAGTGGAGCGCATCGATTCGACCGAGCAGTTCCCCGGCACGCGGCCGCCGCGCCGCACGAAAAAGGCCAGGGCGTGAACACCGTGGCGCTCGATACGCGCTGCCGCATCGAATACAAGTCGGTCACGCTCGATCCGGTCTACGGCAGCGAGGTGATCGAATGGAAGCTGCTCGCCGTGCGCTGGTGCAGCCTGCAGGACGTGCTGCCGTCGCGTTTCCCATCCGAGGAGATCAGGCAGGGCCTGAATGTGGCAAAAAACCAGACACGTGTGCGCCTGCGCTATTGCACCGATATCGACTCCAGCATGCGCCTGGTGGTCTACCTGCCGCAGCGCACGGTATTGCAGATCGTCGCCGGGCCAGCCGTGCTGGGCAACAAGGAAGGCATCGAGCTGATGGTGGAGAAGTATTCGAGCTGACATGGCGAGCGAACAACACATCAAGGGACTTTCCGACCTGCAGAAGTTTCTGGACCAGCTCGCGCCGAAGATGGAAGCCAACGTCATGCGCAACGCCTTGCGCGCCGGCATGAAACCGGTGCAATCCGATGCCAAGGCGCACGTCAGCGTGGTATCTGGGGAATTGCGCGATGGCCTGAAAATCTCCACCGGCGTCAAGGATGGCCGCGTCACGGCGCGGCTCAGGACGACCGGCAAGCATGCCTTCGTCGCCCACTGGGTCGAATTCGGCACCGCGCCGCATGAGATCCGCCCCAAGGGCGCGCTTTCGCTGCTGATCGCCGGCTGGTTCGGCATGGTGGTCGAGCACCCCGGTGCCAAGCCGCACCCGTTCATGCGCCCGGCACTGGACGCGCGCGCGCATGACGCCGTGGTGGCATCGGCGGAATATATCAAAGGCCGGCTGGCCACCAAATACGGCCTGGACACCGCCGGCATCGACATCGGGGACGAAGCATGAGCGGCGTCGCGGTGGTGCGCTACCTGCTGGCCACCAACGCCGGCGTGACCGCAGTCGTGCCCGCCGCGCGCATCGTGGCTGGAGATATCCCGATCGATTTTGCCATGCCGGCAATCGCCGTGCGGCAGATCAGCAGCGTGCCTGACAACCGCATCCGCGCCAACGAGGCCAACAAGGCGCACACCGACCGCGTGCAGGTCACGGTGTACCGCGGGGCATCTCCGGACGATGCCGGCTATCCGGGGCTGAAGGCGCTGCTCGACCTGGTGCTGGCGGCGTGCCCCAGCCAGCGCGGCACGCTCAACGGAGTATCGGTGCAGAGCATCGTGCCGGACATCGAAGGCCCCGACCTGCCGATCAGTGAACTGTCGATTTTCACCCGCTCGCGCGATTTCATCGTGCGCTGGGTCGGCGCCTGACGCGCCGCGTTTTACCGAGCAATGCCCCCGGCCGCTTCCAGCGGCTTTTTTTTATGACCGTCGAAAGAAGGAAACCATCATGAACCGTATCAAATCGCTGTTGCTGCACCTCTTTGCGGCGGTCCGCGAGCCGCTGTACCACATTTCCGATGGCTACATGCAACGCATGGGGTTTCAGCTCTATGCCGCCCATACCGCCGTCGAATCGTTCACCGACACCGTCTATTCCATCTCGGCATCGCTGCCCGCGACCTACGACGCGGCCGGCTACGGCGCCACCACCATCACCTACACCGCCATCGGCAAGGTCGAGAGCTTCATGCCCTACGGCTCCAAGCGCGCGATCAACGAGTTCGTGCCTGTCACCGGCGCGGTGGAATATCTCAAAGGCGTGCCGCGCTACGGTCAGGGTGAGCTGATATGCGGCGATGTGCCGGCCGATGCCGGCCAGGTCATCCTCAAGGCCGCCGAGGCTTCGCCCAACCATTACTCGCTGAAGATCACCTACCCGGACGGCGAGATCCACTATCTGGACGTGATCGTCGCCGGCTGGGAACTGGCCGCGGCCAAGGAAGGCGCGCCGTTGACGCGCAACGCCACTATCGGCGTGTGCAAGGCTCCCGTCGTCGTCGCCGCAGTTTAACCGATTTTATGCCAATTTAAGGAACGACCAAACATGGATATCAAGAACTTTGCCGTAGAACCCACCAGCCGCCTGCATCTGCGCGACGCCGGCGACGAGCTGATGTACGCCGACGCCGACAAGACCCTGCCCATCGCCGTCAACCTGTACGGCCCCGGCAGCAAGCAATACGCCAGGGCGCAGGCGGCGCAGAACAATCGCCTGGTGGATAAGCTCAGGCGCAAGGGCAAGATGGAACAGAGCGCCGAGCAGCTCGCGGCGGAGAAAGCCGAATTTCTCGCCGGCTGCACCCATGGCTGGGAAAATATGGAATACGACGCGCTGCAGGATGATGCGCTGTCGCTGGCGGTATATGCCGACCTGAGCATCGGTTTTATCGCCGACCAGGTGGCCAAGCATCTGGGTGACTGGAGCAATTTTACCAGGGGCTCGGCGAAGAGCTGAGCCTGTACGTCCGGCAACTGGCATGGCTCGCCGCCGTGCCAGTTGCACCGGAACCGCCGGGGGGCAACTCCGGAACCAAACCCGCGCCGGCGCGCGAATCCCGCAGTGAAATCCTCAACAAGAACGGCGTCTCCGACCCGGAGATGCCGTCCTGCGACGCGCTTTACCTGGTCGATTACCTGTTCGAGGTCGGCCCGGTGGCATCGTCAGGCATGGGGCCGGTGCCGTTATCGCACGCCGAGATTAGCGCCTGGCAGCACAACACCGGCATCGCGCTCGATGCCTGGGAGGCGCGCACGCTGCGCGCCCTGTCGCTGATCTACCTGGGCGAATCGCAGCGCGCCACCGCGCTCGACCACCCCGCGCCGTGGGCCGATGCGCCCTACGCGCGACTGCACGTCAAGGTCAAGGCCGCAGCCACGCAAGCCGCCATCCGCGGCCTGGCCAAACTCTAGGAGACATCATGCTGGCAGGCACACTCGAATTGCAGATGACCGCCAACCTGGCGCGCCTGGCCGACGATATGGGCAAGGCCAAGTCGATGGTGAGTGGCACCATGGGCAACATCGAGCAGGCTATTGCGCGCGTCAAATCGGCCTTCGCCGCGCTGGGCATCGGCCTCAGTGTGGGTTATTTCATCAGCCTGATCAAGGGCAGCATCGATGCCGCCGATCATCTGGGCAACCTGAGCAAATCCACCCACATCGCCGTCGGCGACCTGGCCGGCCTGCGCCTGCTGGCGCAGCAGACCGGCACCGACCTCGACGGGCTGGCCAAGGGCATCAACAAGATGTCGGTGGAGATGGGCAAGGATCCCGAAAAGTTCCGCGCGCTGGGCATCACGGCGAAGGACAACATGGGCGCGTTCAAGCAGATGGCCGACCTGTTCAACCAGTTGCAGGACATCAACCAGCGCAATGCGCTTTCCAATGCCGTGTTCGGCAAATCGTGGGCGGAGATGGCGCCGGTGCTGGCCGAAGGCAGCAAGCATATCGGCGAGGTGGTGGAGCAGGGCAAGCGCTTGTCCGGCATCACTGATCCGTTAGTCGAGCAGGCCAAAGAGCTCAATGACAAATGGGCGGCGCTGGGCGGTACCGGCGGCTTCCTCACGCGCATGATCGGCCCCATGCTGCCGCTGCTCAATAGCTTGGCTGACTATATGCTCAAGGCGCAGGAGAGGGCACAGGGTATGGACACCGGTTTCCAGCCGCTGCTGGAAACGCTCAAAATAATGGCTCTCGGGTTAATGACTAGTATTACCCTCATAAAAGAAGCGGGATATCTTTTGGCTGGACTGGAAGTAATCTCCAACAGGCTGGCGCATGGGAAAATCGAGGGGACTGGAGCGGTCTGGAATGCGATGTTGGAGGACATCAAAAAAACAGATCAAGAATTACTGGATTTTTATAATCACGTTAACAATCCGCCTAAGCCCGCCGACGATACGCTGGCCCGGATGAACGCCGGTGGCGGCAGCCGAGCCGGAGATGCCGCCGCCGCGAGAAGGGCGGCGGCCTTCCTCGCTGCGAATAATGCAGCCGCCGCCAAGACAAGCATGAACAATCCCTGGGCGGATGCCATGCGCGATCTGGCGGCCTATATCAAAAAGCTGGAAGAAGCTTCCGCGCCGCAGCAGAGCATGTCGGAGAAGCTGCAGGCCGAACTGGATGCCTTCCGCGGATTGAACGGGGAACTGCCGAAATATCTGCAATATCTGGTGGATGTGACCAAGCTCAACGAGGACGATGCCGCCTACCTGCAACGGCAACTCGACCAGGAAGACGCCGCCATCGCCACGGACAAGGCCACCCAGGCGCTGCGCGAGCAGGCCATCGCCTTGCGCGAATCCGCCAATCCGTTGGAAGAATTCAGCAGGAAATGGCAGGAAATACTCGCGCTGCGGCAGAAATTCCCCGACATCCTCGACGATCAGGCGCTGGCCGCGATTGCCAAGAAGCTGTCGAGCGAATTCGGCAAGTCTGCCGACGACGTCACCGAATTCTGGCGCCAGGCCGCGCACAATATGCAGGATGCCATGTCGAGTTTCTTTTTCGATGCCATGCAGGGCAAGCTGAATAATCTGGCCGACAGCTTCAAGGCCACCATCGACCGCATGGTGGCCAACGCCATGGCGGCCAACCTGTCGCAATATCTGTTCGGCAATTTCACCGGCGGCGGCGACCTGGGCGGCGTGGTGGGCGGGCTGGTGGGCGAGTTTTTCCATGGCGGCGGTTCCGTCGGAGTATCGATCCCGATTGATTTCAGCAAGATCAGCAATTTCGGCGGTGCGCGCGCATTCGGCGGGGATGTATTTGCCGGAAGAAATTATCTAGTCGGCGAACGAGGTCCGGAAATATTCAGGGCGCCTTCAAATGGAACAATCGTTCCGAACGCGCCGGCTTCGCAAAACAATGCGGACGCGACGAGCATGACCGTTTATCAAACCAATCATTTCGCGATTTCCGCCCCTGTGACTACGAAAACCCAGAAGCAGCTCGCCGCCGCAGCCTATGAAGGCGCGATGCGCGCCGCGCGGAGCAATCTGTAATGGCTTTCAAAAACATTTTATTCCCGATCGATATCAGCTATGGCGCCACGGGCGGGCCCGGCTTTTCCACCGACGAGGTGGAATATGGCGGCGGCAACGTGCAGACCAACGCCAATTGGGGCGACCTGGCGTTGTGCCAATACGACGTGGCGCATGCCGGTCGTATTTCTACCAAATTCAACGATTTGCTGGCGTTCTTCCGCATCGTGCGCGGCAAGGCCAATTCATTCCGTTACGAAGATCCCATGGATCATCAATGTCTGGCGGCGGATGGCCTGCTCGGCACCATCGGCGTCGGCACAGGCCTGCCGCAATACCAGGCTTACAAGACCTATACTTTCGACAGCGAATCGGTGCTGCGCAAGCTGATCCTGCTGGTGAGCGGCACCGAAACCATCTACCGCAACGGGTCGCCGGTCGCGGTGGGTGCCGGTGCCGGCAATATTGCCATTGACGATCTGACCGGCTTCATTACTTTCGTGCCGGATGCCATCGCCAGTGCTTCCAGCATCACAGTCGGCGCCACCACGCAAGTGGTGCTGCCCACCAATCCCGGCACCTTGACAGCCGGAAAATTGCTGTATCTGACCGGATTCACCGGCGCCGATGCCGCGCTGGTCAATGGCCTGGCGCATGCCATCAACAGCATTTCCGGCACCGGGCCCTACACCTTCACGCTGGCCACCAACACTGCCGGCAAGACCATCACACTCGGTTCCGGCGAAGGCAAGAAATATCCGCAGGCCACCGATGCGCTGACCATTGCCTGCGATTTTCATGTTAAATGCAAATTCGGCATCGATAATTTGCGCGCCGCGCAAATCATCCCCGATGGTTTCAGCTGGAGCGGCATCCCCATCCTGGAGCAACGCTGATGAGCCGAAGCTACAGCCCGGAGATGGAAGCTCACGTGCAGGGCGATACCACGTTGGCGCATTGCGTCACCGCCGTGCTCAAAAACGGCACCATTTACGGCTTTACCAGCTATCCCGCTGATTTGGTGATTTCAGGCATCACCTATGTCCCGGGATTCACTCCGTCCTCGATCAGCACCAGCGCCAAGCTCAATGTAGACAATCTGGAAATCCAGGGCGCGCTGATCGCCGACGCCATCGACAAGGAGGATTTGTTCGCCGGGCTGTGGGATTTCGCCGAAATCACTTTTTTCGAGGTCAATTATGAAGACCTGAGCATGGGCATCAAGGACGCGCGCCGCGGCTGGCTGGGCGAAGTCAGAACCGGCAGGCAGGTCTTCATCGCCGAATGGAACAGCCTGGCCAAGAAACTGCAGCAGACCATCGGCGAATTGTATTCCGTCACCTGCCGCGCCAAACTTGGCGATGCGCGCTGCAAGAAAAACCTGACCGCCTTTACTTTCCCCGGCACGGTGGATGCCGTTACCAGCAACCGCCAGTTTACCGATGCCGCACTGACGCAGGCCGATGGCTATTTCGACGGCGGCGAACTGATCTGGACCAGCGGATTGAATGTCGGCCTGACGATGCAAGTCAAGACCTACACCGTCGGCGCGGTATTGTTGCAATTGCCGATGCCTTATGCCGTGCAGGCGACCGATGCTTACAACATCGTGGCAGGCTGCAACGGGGTTTTCCGCGATATTCCTGCGCTTGGAATCATCGGCCACTGCATCTCGAAATTCAACAATGGCGTGAACTTTCAGGCAGAACCGGACGCCCCTGATGTCGGCTCGCTGTACGAGAATCCAGCATGACCACGCGCCAGCAGATCATCGACGAGGCGCGCACCTGGCTCGGCACGCCGTTCCATCACCAGGGCCGACTCAAGGGAGTGGGGGCGGATTGCGCCGGCGTGGTCGATGGCGTGGCCAGGGCATTCGGTTTCACCGGCAACATTCCGGCCAATTACGGCCGCCAGCCCGACAAGAATGCCATGAAGCGCGTTCTGGATGAACACATGGATCCGATCCCGGTGGCCGAAGCCACTATTGCCGACGTGCTGTGGTTTGCTTTCGACGGCGACCCGCAGCACGTCGGCATCATCACGGATATCGGCATCCTGCATAGCTATTCTTTACGCTCGCATTTGTCTGGCCTTGAAGCTGGGCGGTGTGTCGAACATCGTCTGAATGATCTCTGGCGCAAACGCATCCGTGGCGCATGGCGTTTCCGGGGGATCGACTAATGGCGTCGCTTATTCTGGGTGCTGCTGGCGCTGCCATCGGTGGAGAGTTCTTCGCTGCCGGGATGTTTGGAATGTCAGGAGCATCTATCGGATGGTCGCTTGGCTCGGCCTTAGGGTCTGCCTTATTCCAACCCAATTTGCCGGACATCAACGGCCCCACCATGTCCGATACCTCGGTGCAGTCGAACACCTATGGCAACATGCGCGAAATCCGCTACGGCACCAACCGCATGGTGTGCAGGAACATCATCTGGTCGACCAAAAGAATCCCGACTGAGCACACCGAAACCTCAGGCGGCAAGGGCCCCCCTAGCCAGTCGGTAACCACCACCAGCTATTCGGTCAGCTTCGCGGTTGCTCTCGGGGAATGCGGACCTGCGGGCATCGCCGGTGTGCGGAAACTTTGGCTCAATAAGAACCTGGTGCGCGATTGGTCATCCACCAACACCGGCTTCACGGGGGATGACGGCAATATCCGGGTGTATTCCGGGGCCGATACCCAATTGCCGTCGGCACTGATGGAAGCGCATCTCGGCGTGGGCAACGTACCAGCCTATCGCCGTACTCCCTACATTGAATTCGAGGATTTGCAGCTTGCGCCTTACAGCAACCAGATGCCGCTGGTCGAGGCGGAAGTGGTCGAAATCGGCACCTGGGCTGCCGGCACCACAAAGGTGCTGGACAACTCCGCCGGCTACTACTACATGATCGAACATCCCTATATCCAGGGGGTCATGCTGGCGCTATGGGAAAACCCCTCCACCCATGCCAGCGAACTGCATGTCATCGATTATGTGGACAACACCATTCAGATTGTCGCGCTGGGTCATTCCACAATGGGGTACATGTGCTATGTGCCGACCACCGATGAGTTTTGGATCGCCACTGGCGTCGATGCCACCATCAATAATCCGCAACCTGTTGCTGTCGCCGTAAGTGCCCAAACCTATCAGATCACGCGCAATATCATGATCAACGAGCCGGGAACATCCAATACTTTCGGGGCATCTTATTGTGATCACCCAGTTTATGACCCGACGTTGGATGCGGTCTGGTTTTTCTGCAACACGACATCCCCAACGGGTGGCATCAATGTTGTAGACGTGCAAACAGGGAATTATATAACCAATGCGATCAATATCGGCAGCATCACGCCTTGGTTTACGTCATCAAATTTTGCCTTCGGCAACGGCAAGCTAGTGCTGGGAACTTTTTACGGAAACCTGCTCATATTTTCCGACCGCCAATACCTGGCCATTATCCCCACCGCGACAGCAGCAGCTTACAACATCTATTATGATTCGCTGCGCAACCGCTTCTTTTGGTACTACGACACCGGCAAAGTGCGCACCATCGATGCCGCCACACTCGTTGTAACGGAGTTCACCAACACGCTTTCCGTTTCCGCGCCCGGCGCGGTGATGGGTTATCACGCGGCCTACGACAAGGTATTTATCTTCACACCCGGGGGGGCGAATTATCAGCTTCAGCAACTCAATGCCGAAACGTTCGCGGTAGAAAATACCTGGAATATTGCCTACAACATCGATCCATCGACAGGCATCGTGCAATGCCCGCTGACGCCGGAATACGTTGGGTGGATTGGTAATAATCCTGAACTGTTCCCGCTGGTGCCGCGCCTGACGCCGAACACGTCATATCTGTACCAGGCAGTCGCCGATATCTGCGGCAAAGTTGACCTCGCGGCGGGTGACATCGAGGTCAGTCAGCTCATTGATGAATTGCCTGGTTATGTAATTGATCGGCAAATGACAGCGCGAGCAGCTATTGAAACGCTGCAGCCGGCCTTTTATTTCGACGCGGTGGAGTCCGACTGATGGCCATCGGCAAACTAAAATTCGTCAAGCGCGGCGGCGCAGTGGTGGCCACATTAACGGCAGATGACCTTGCAGCGCACGAATAT
>Ga0153916_10001083_pt1 | contig 19139 bp, 19 predicted proteins | sample Opewatmetagenome_FD_109642 | JGI IMG/M metagenome (GOLD analysis project Ga0153916, IMG submission 109642) | Freshwater wetland microbial communities from Ohio, USA - Open water 3 Core 3 Depth 4 metaG | ecosystem: Environmental > Aquatic > Freshwater > Wetlands | place: USA: Ohio, Lake Erie... | reverse complement strand
GTGCGATCGAAGCTCTCGTCCAGCGTCAGGACGCCCGCCATCTGCATGTGATGCCTCAGCTCCTCGACGCACACGCGCTTCTTGGAGAAGGAGATGAAGTCCAAGCGATGGCCCGTGGAATCCGTGCGGTGCATGCCCTCGACGACCTCGCGGTCGAGGCCGTTGAGCGATCCGGAGTCAAGCTGCTCGTACACCATGCGGTGCTGCTGGATCGACGCCAGCTCCGTGGACGCCTGCGCGCGGATGATCCGCAGCGCGGTCATGAACTGGTTGTCGGGCATGTCGTCCGCCTTCCATCGCCGCGTGGTCAGGTCGGCGGTCGCGGCCGTGGCCCCGACGACCTTGCGCGCGAAGTCCGCGAACCCGTCCGGCTTGGCGAGGATGCAGGTCAGGAAGGGCAGGGGCGTCCCCGGGTAGTACCGGCTCCAATTGGCCTCATCGAGGACGACGGGCATCTCGGGGAAGTATGTCTCCTGCCAGTTCCGGCCCTCGTCCTGCCATTTCTTCGGGAGGGGCTCCGTCCGGAACTGGTCGAGGAGGGCCATCGTCCGGAACGATGTCTGTCCTGACGGATGAAGGTTTCCGCCCGCCGTCCAAAAGTTCGGCTCGCCGAAATCGCGGCCTAGGTCAGCGGGGCTCAAGGACGGCGATGTAGTCCCCGGGCCCGTATCCGCCCTCCCAGATCACGCGGGTCAGTTCCCACCCGCTTTGGTGGGCGATCCTCGCGAGATCCTCGGGGGAGAGGATGAGATGGTCGAACCAGTCGCCCACCCGGCCCTTGTACCGTACGCGGAACGTGATGAGTCCAGGCGGCCTCCGGTGGGCGATGTTCCGGCGAACGTAGGGGAGGTGATCCTCGGACCACGTGCCCGGGAGGCGGCTGTGGCCGATGAGGCGGCCGCGACGACGCATGGCCGGCCTGAGGTCGCGCAGGAACGCGCGCATCCCCGGCACGTCCCCCGCGAGGCCCAGGTTGTTCCCCAGGAGCAGGACCGTGTCGAAGGTCCCGAGACCCTTGGGGATCCGGCGCACGTTCCCCAGGTAGACCTCCCGGACACCGCGGATCCGCGCCAGGGCGACCTGGGTCGGTGAAACGTCCAGCCCGACCACGGCGTGGCCCTTGGACTGAAGGTAGAGCGCGTGTCGCCCGGGCCCGCATCCCAGGTCGAGCACTCGGCCGCGGACCGCCTTCATGGCCTCGCGCTCCATACGCGGCCACGCGTTCGCCGTGCTGAAGTACAAGGAAATCGCGGAGAAGCTGCGGTACCCGTCGTCCCGCTCGAACTCCACGCGGACGCGCTTCCCCATCCAGTGGTCCAGCATGGCCTGGGCGTAGAGTTCGAAGGAGGAACCGGGGGGCGGCGCGGCCCGGCGGGGAGCCATGGGGATCGCGCGGGCATGGCCGGTGCGGCTACATGACCTTTCCGCCCCGGGTGCTCGGGGACAGCTACAAGATAACCGCAGCGGGCAAACTTTATCCGGCCCAAGGGCGTGCGGTCCGGGGGGTCGCCATGGCCCGCACGCGGAAGGAGTCCAAGTTCGAGGTGTTCGGCGAGGAGATGCTCGAGAAGGTGGTCGCGAAGAGCGGCAGCTCGGGGCGCGTCTACCTCCCGCCGGACTGGATCGGCAAGCGGGTCAAGGTCATCCGGGTCGAGTGACGGGGGATCGTCATGGCGGTGGGGCGAGGTTGGGGGCCGAGGGGCATCGCGGGCTGCGCGCGCTGCGGCAGTCGGCGCGTGCACCCCAAGCTCCTGGTCATGGGCCCTATCCCCGGCATCGACAGCGATGCGTACTCCTACATCTGCGAGGCATGCCGCTTCGAGGGCATGCCCGTGATCTTCGACACGGAGGGGCAGCGTGCCGAGTTTGAGAAGGAGATCCGCGAGAAGGGGCGGCTCCCTCCCGAGAAGCCTCTCAAGTCGGCGCCGAGCATCCCCATCCTCCCGATCCTGACGGAGCCGCTCCTCGACGTGCCGCTCCTGGACCAGCTGCCCGTGCGCGCCGCGGCTGTCGTCGGCGTGACGTGGGACGGCCGACGGCTCCGCGGGAACGGATACCGCGTGTCGTTCCAGGAGTACTGGAACGCGATTGGCGGGTCGCGGTACAACGCCTCCCTGGTCTACATGCTCGACCTGAGCGGAATCGAGCGCGCGAACCCCAACTTCGACGTCATGCGGCACCTCGTGCAGCGCTGCGACGTGTGGCTGGACATGGGAGCCCGCGAGACGGACGAGATCATGGACGGCTACATGCTCGACGTGGAGCGCGTCGTGGCGGGCACGCTGACCATGCCGTCCCTGGACGCGTTCGTCGAGGCGTACGCTCTCTCGCCCGCGGTCCTGCCGTGCCTGGACTGGGACGGGAAGGTGATATGGGGCGGCCCGCGGGAGAAGCGCACGGACCTCGCGGAGGTGCTGCGTTCCCTGCGCGCGGTCGGCTTCAGCTCGGCCTGCGTCATGGATCTGCGCCGCCTGGGCACGGAGCTCGGGCCGGATCCCGAGCTCCTCGCGCGGCTCCAGGGGAACGACCTGTCGCTCCACCTGGGCGGGGGCGTGCAGGAGACGGACATCCCGATGCTCCAGGAGAAGGGTTTCGCGGGCGGCCTCGTGGACCCATACACGCCCGTGATCCGGAACCTGCTCCTCCCGCCCAAGGACGAGGGTCCGGCGCCCGCGGCCACCCCGGAGACCGTGGCGCGCCCCACACCCTCGCCGCGTGCCGTGCCCGACGCGGGCTGAACCCATGTGCGCCCTCGAGGTCGAGGAGGCGCACGCCACGACTCCCGACGGCGCGCGGATCCTGTACCGGGTGAGCGGGAAGGGCCCGTTCGCCATGGTCATGCCCGTGCCCTGGGGACTGGACTCCTACATCCAGACCCGCGGGTTCTCCTCCTTGGGCTTCTACCTCGCCCTCGTGTCGTTCGACCCCCGCGGGGTTGGAGGGTCCGATGCAGCCCGTTCCGAGGACGAGTTCTCCCAGGACACGATCGCTCGGGATGCGGCGGCGGTCGCCGACGCGGTCGGCCTGCCGCGGAGCGTGGTGATTGGGCATTCCGGCGGAAGCGCCGTCGCCCTGACCTACGCTCTGCTGTATCCGGAGCGGGTCTCCCACCTCATCCTGATCTCGGCCGCGGCTTGGTGGTCCGACCCGAGCCCGCTGCGGACGGACCGGGGGTTTCCTGCGACGGAAGAGGAGATGCGGGACCGCATGCGGGAGGAAGTGGCTCGCTCGGTCCGCCACCCCGAGGTCTTCGCGCACGCCATGGACGAGCTGCTCCCGCGGATGCGGTTCTCCCCGGAGCGACTGAAGTGGGTGGTGACCGTGGGCGCGAAGACGTACGACGTGCGCGAACGCCTCGCGGAAATCCGTACTCCGACCCTGGTCGTCCACGGCCGAGACGACGAACGGGTGGTGCTGGAACGCGCGGAGGAACTCCACCGCGGCATTGCGGGTTCGCGGCTCGTGGTCCTCGAGGACTGCGGTCACTGGCCACACGTGGAAAGACGCGCGGAGTTCGTCGTGGCGGTGAAGCAGTTTCTGGGACTGGAGGACATCCCCCGACGCTCGTTCTGAGGCGGAACCTCAGACCCGCTCCAGTTCGACGCCAGCGTCCTTGAGGATGTCCAACCCCTCATCGGAGCGGTACGCCGAACGGTAGTAGAGCTTGGTAACGCCCGAGTTGACGATGGCCTTCGCGCAGGTGATGCAGGGCTGCGCGGTGACGAAGACCACCTTCTTTGGGTCGTTGGCTCTTACTTTGATCAGCGCGTTAATCTCCGAGTGGACGCAGCCGCAGCCGCCCGGTTGATCCACCCGGCATTCGTCGTGGGAACGCCCCTTCGCCGTCCCGTTGTAGCCGAAACCGTAGATCTGGGTCATGTCCTGCGACGCAATGACGCAACCCACCTGGAACCGCTTGCACGTCGCCCGGCGCGTGAGAGCCATCGCGAAGTCCATGATGAGGCTCTCCAGACTCGGTCGCTCGACAGTCCCCATCTCAGTTCCCCCTCGGGCTTCTGCCGACAAGTCCCACGGGTGTCATAAGGCTTCGGAAATCGAAGAAGATTGCGAGCACCCCCGCGAATCTATTTCTACTCGCTCGGGCTCGGACGCGCCGATGTCCCCGGGGGACGAAATCCCTGCTACCCCTCCCGTGACGTGGGAGCAGGTCCATGCGTTCCGCATGGCCCGTCACCACCTGGACCGGCCCGTGCCCAGGTCCCGGCTGCCGCAGGCCGTCGCGGATGCATGCGGCATCCAGGCCCAGGTCATGGCCGCCGCCCAGCTCGCCCTCCGCGTGCGGGTGCACGGTCTCACCCTCGAGGATGTCGAACGCGCCCTCTGGGAGGACCGCTCCGTGGCGCGGGTCTGGTGCATGCGAGGGACCGTCCACCTCGTCCCCTCGGACGAGTTCGCGGTCTTCGTCCGCGGCAGCTCCACCCGCCAGGAGGCTCGCGTGACTGCTTGGCTCGAACGCTCGGGCGGGACGCGGGCCGCGGTCGACCGTCTTCTGGAAGCCGCGGGCGCGGCGATGGACCGTCCCCGGACTCGGGGCGACATCGCGGTCCACATCCGGGATTCCCTCGGGATCCCGATCGAGAATCGGGGATCGCGCGGCTGGGGTAGCGCGCCGGACGCCGCCGGCTTCCGCGTCGGCCGGTCCGTGGTCACGGTGCCTGACCTCGCGTTTATGGGCTCGTACCGCGGTCTCGCCTGCTTCGGCCCCGACGAGGGCCAGGGGACCACTTTCGTGCGGCCGGACGCGTGGCTGCCGGCGTGGCGGGATCTGCCTCTGTCCGACGCGGAGGACGCGCTCCTCCGCCGCTACCTCTGGGCGTTCGGTCCCGCAACCGTCTCCGACTTCGCGGCCTGGAGCATCCTGACCCTGGGACGCGCCCGCGAGATCTGGTCCCGCCTCGAGGGCGAGATGTCACCCGTGGCGGTGGGCGGTCGCACCGCGTGGGTCCTGCGTCGCGACCTGTCCGCCCTGAGACGCGCGAAGCTGGACCGGCCCACGGTGCGGCTCCTCCCGTACTTCGACTCGTTCCTGTTGGGCCACAAGGGGAGGGACCACCTCGTGGATGCGGCGCACTACAAGCGGATCTACCGCCCCGCGGGATGGGTCTACCCCGGGGTCCTCGTGGACGGACGCGTCGCGGGCGAGTGGTCGTACGAGCGCCGCGGGAAACGGCTCCAGGTGCGGGTCAGGCCCTACCTTCCGCTCGGCGAGGGGACGAAGGACGGAGTTCGGAGCGAGGCCGAGGATGTGGCGCGGTTCCTCGAGGCGTCGGAATCTCGCGTGTCCTTCGCGAAAGCGCGCTGAATTGCGCGCCTACGCGGGCTTGGTGCCCGCCGTGCTGGCGGCCGCCTCGCGCTCCTTGAGCTCCCGCCGCAGGACCTTACCGACCATGGTCTTCGGGAGCTCCTTCTCGAAGGCGACCTGCTTGGGCACCTTGAACGGCGCCAGTTTGCCCTTGCAGAACGCGATGATCTCCTCCGCGGTCGCGGCCGCTCCGGGCTTCAGGACCACGTAGGCCTTCACGCTCTCGCCCCGGTAGGGGTCCGGCACCCCGATCGCGGCGGCCTCCTGGACCGCGGGGTGCATGTACAGGACCTCCTCGACCTCACGCGGGTACACGTTGTACCCGGAGCAGAGGATCATGTCCTTCTTGCGGTCCACGATGTAGAAGTAGCCGTCCTCGTCCATCTTCGCGATGTCCCCGGTGAGGAGCCAGCCGTTGTGCAGGACGTTCGCGGTCTCATCGGGCTTGTGCCAGTAGCCCTTCATGACCTGGGGGCCGGCCACGGCGAGCTCGCCCACCTCCCCCTGGGGGAGATCCTTGGACGGATCCTCCATGTCCACGATTTTGGAGTCCGTGTCCGGGAACGGGATGCCGATGCATTCCTTGATCAACCCTTCCAGGGGGTTCGCGTGGGTCACGGGCGACGCCTCCGTGAGACCGAATCCCTCCACGAGCTTCCCCCCGGTCACGCGGTCGAACTCGTGGCGCACCTCGTTGGGCAGGGGCGCCGACCCGGAGATGCACGCCTTAATCGAGTGCAGGTCGTACTTGGACAGCTTGGGGTACCGAAGGATCCCGATGTAGAGGGTCGGGACGCCGGGGAAGATCGTGGGCTTCGTCTTGTTGATCAGCTTGAGGATCGCCTTGATCTCTCGCGGGTTCGGGTGGAGGATCACTTCGGCTCCCAGGGCGACGGGCCCCGTGAGCGCCGTCGTGAGCCCGTAGACGTGGAAGAGGGGGATGACGCCGAGGAACCGCTCCTGGCCCGTGGTTCCCTTGGGCAGCCAACTGGCCGTCTGGAGCGCGTTCGCCACGAGGTTGCGGTGCGTGAGCATGGCGCCCTTGGGGATGCCCGTCGTGCCGCCCGTGTACTGGAGCACGGCGACGTCCTCGCGCGGGTTCACGGTCGGCTCGGCGCCCGGTTCGCCCGGAGCCGCCAGGAGTTCGGGGAACCGGTGGATCGAGGGCTCCGCAGGGATGTTGAGCGGCCAGTGACCGTGCTTCTTGAGGTCCCCGCGGCGACGGATCGGGTACAGCTGCCGCAGGGGCGTGGGCAGGAACTCCGCGACGTCGCAGACCACGACGCGCTTCACGGAAGTGGCAGGTCTTGCGGGGCCCAAATTGGGCCAGAAGATGTCCATGGCCACCACGGTCTCGACGCCCGCGTCGTTGTACAGGGACTCCAGCTCTCGCGGGGTGTAGAGCGGGTTCGTCTGGACCACCGTGGCGCCCGCGCGGAGGACCCCGAAGAACGCGATGAAGAAGTGGGGGGAGTTCGGGAGCAGGAGGGAGACTCGGTCACCGGGCTTCACGCCGATCCTCCGCAGGCCGACAGCGAACCGGTCCGCCCGATCGTCGAGCTCGCGGTAGGTGAGCCGCTTCCCGTAGAAGCGGATCGCGGGCCAGTCCGGGTGGGCCTTCGCGGTGTTCCGGAGTAGCGCGTGGACCGGGATGTCCGGATAGTCGATCGACTTGGGCACGCCCTGGGGCCAGTGCTTGAACCAGGGCTTCGGCAACATGGCCTCCGCCTGCATGTCCTCCCCTTCTCGTCGCGGAATCGACTTCTGAGGCATTAAACATCCTGCCGGCGGTCGGACGCCCTCCACGCCCGAGTACGCGAAACGATTATCCGCCGCGCGACCCTCGGAGGCCGCGGCACACCCATGCCGGACGAAGCCCATCTGGAGGTGGCCCGCGAGGGCCCGGTCGCGGTCCTCTCCCTGGCCCACCCGCCCGGGAACCGGCTCACCCAGTCCATGGTCCAGGAGCTGTCGGCCCTCGTGGGCGGTCTCGAGAAGGACGACGCAGTCCTCGCCGTGGTGGTCACCGGGAAAGGGGGCCGGACGTTCTGCGAGGGACCGGGCCCGGAGGAATGGGCTTCCTTCTCCCCGAAGGACGCGCAGTCCGCACTCCAGCGGGGGTTCGAGGCACTCTGGGCCGTGGAGCATCTGACGAAGCCCACGATCGCCGCGGTGGAGGGGCCGTGTCGCAGCGTGGGTGCGGAGCTGGCCCTAGCCTGCGACCTCCGCGTCGTCTCGGAGGCCGCTGTGTTCGCGTTCCCCGAGATCGACGCGGCCTGGATGCCCAGCCACGGCGGCACGGCCCGCCTGCCGCGGATGATCGGACGGGCCCAAGCGCTCGAGCTGTTCCTCACGGGCCGCGACGTGAAGGCCCGAGAGGCGGCCGAGCTCGGTTTCGCGGAGCGCCTCGTCCCTCGCGGCACGGCGTACCGGGCCGCGATGGAGCTCGCCGACGTGTTCGCGAAGAAACCTCGGTCCGCGGTGCACGCGATCAAGCGCGCGCTCACGGAGGGAGAGGAGAAGCCGTACCGGAACCGGTTCCTCCTGGAAGCCCAGCATTCCGTGCAACTTCTCTGGACGGACGCCTACCGCGAGGCCCGGGAGAGGGTGCGTCGCAAGCGCCCGTAGCCGGGGCAAAGATGCATCCGCCCGCGTTCCCGCGGGGTACGGGGCGAACCATGGCCGCCAGATCCCGGCGTAGCAAGGATGTTGACACGATTCTGTCCCAGATGGAACCGCCGCAGCGGGCGATCGCCCGCGCTCTCCGGACGTTCATCCTCCAAGCGGGTCCGGAACTCCACGAGGAGGTGAAGTGGGGCGTTCCCTGCTTCATGGCGCAGAAGCTCGTGTGCTCCATCGCCACCCACGCGGACCACACGAACCTCGAGTTCTACCGCGGCGCCGCCCTCCGGGATGCGAAGCATCTGCTCGAGAGCACGGGCAAGTCCCTGCGGCACGTGAAGTTCCATGCTGCGGCCGACGTCCAGCCTTCCCGCCTGAAGCCGTTGCTCCTCGAGGCCATTGCGCTGGATGCCGCCTGAGATGTGGGGTCACTGCTTGTAGGCCTTGGCGATGGCCCAGACGCCGAGCGGGTAGCCTTTGGGCTCCACGTTGTCGATGATCTCGTGGAAGACCTCGCGGGCCTTCGCCTTGGGCAGGTTGCCCAGGAACGTGCGCTTCTTATGGGTCTTCATCCACTCGCGGAATTCGTCCTGCTTCGTGACGTACAACGAGCGGACCGTCTTGTCGACGAACTGGACGCCGGACTTCGTGCCGATCTTGTCCGCATCGTAGTCCCGCTGGAGGAACTCGAAGAAGAACCACTCGTCGTCCAGGATCTCGCGCGAGAAGCACTGGAGGAGCGGGCCGAAGGAGTCCTTGTCCTGGAAGATCGGGGTCAGGAACTCCGCGCCCTTCTTCTCCATGTACGCGCGGAACTCGACGATGTCCGTCGTCCGGAGGGCGAGGTGCTGGATGTACGTCTTCGCCTCCGTTTGCGGCTTGCCGTCGAACCCGAACTTGAACGGGGCCTGGCCCTGGGACACCTCGTCGGGCGCGTCGATCCCGAAGACCATGGCGATCCGCTCGTTCGTGTACGGGTGGTGGAACGCGGAGGTCGCCATGCCCGTCTTCTCCTCCCCGACCCGCGGGGTCTCGTAGACGACCCGGTAGCCGTCGTTGATGAGGAAGTCCCGCAGGGTGTTGAACACGGTCATGTCTCGGACAAGCACAGTCTTGTGGTCCGGCTTCAGCCTCATGAACTCCGGAACGGCCAATCGGATCCCCGGGCGACGCATTGTCGAGCGATGTCCATAACCCTTGCGTGGTCCGATTTCGCATGACCGAAATTCGCACGGCGCGTCACGTCGTCCGAGCGATTGGGTTCGAGAGCACCCCGATGCCCTCCACCTCCAGCTCGACCGTGTCCCCCGGGACGAGATATGCCGCGGCCTCGCCCTTCTCGAACTCGCAGCCGCCGGGAATCGTGCCGCTGCCCCAGACCTCGCCTCCATGGACCGCCTGGCTGGCCGAGACGAACGTGGCGAGTTCGTCGAACGTCCAGGAGGTCCGCTGGCCCGGCTCGAACAACGGGTTGCGGGTCACGAGATCCTCGAACCGACCCCGCAGCCGGGGCGTCCCGTTCACGCGGACACTCACCCGCTGTTTCGCCAGGGGTCCGAACTCATCGCTCGTCACGACGGCGGGTCCGAGAGCGTTCGTCCAGTCCTTCCCGGGCGCCGGGCCCATGCCCACACGGCCCGCGACGGACTGCAGGTCCCTCATGGAGAAGTCGTTGAAGATGGTGACTCCGAACCGAGTCGGCGGCGAGGGACCCGACCGGGTCGCCCGGCGCCCGAGGCCGACCACGTAGCCGATCTCGAGCTCGTAGTCCAGCTTCTGGGAGGCCGCCTCCCTCCATAGGCCCGCCTCGAACGTGGCGAAACGTGCTGCGGGCACGACCTCTACGGGTCCGATTACGTTCAGGTGGTCCCCGTTGTAGTACGCCGGCACGCGGTCCCACTCCGCGGGGACGTGTTCCCCCCGCGCGGACCGTGTGCGAGCGATGTGGCCCCGGAACGCGATGAAGTCCCGGAGGAGGCGGGGGCGGAGGGGCACATGGAGGCGCACCCGGTCTGCGGGGAAGGCGTACCGCGGACGCGTGCGCCGCAAGGCCCGGGCGGCACGACGGACTCCCGCGTTGGCACGGCTCCAGGTGCCACCGGAGAGCCATCCCGCCGCGTCGATGAACGCGAGCAGGTCCGAGGGCAGCGCGCGGTCCACACCGTGGAGGTCCACGACAGTCTCCCACGCGTCCCACGGCCCCAGGACCGCTCCCAGTCGCGGCGGGTCGCGACCGCGGGAGAAGGTGACGAGCCTCACGTGGACTCCCCCGCGAGCAACGCGGTCCACGGGACGGGCGGTCCCCTCGTCGCGCAGAGCGGACAACCCTTCGGGGCGAAGAGGGGCACCTCCGCGCGGATCGCGCTGTAGAACCGGTCGCCCAGCTTGGCTTCCGTCTCTGCGACCTTGGGGGCGCTGCCCTTCACGAAGACCGCGGCCGCGACGCCGGTCCCGCCGAGGGACTCCACGAAATCGGGAAGGCGTTGGCCGACGCAGCGGCCCGTGTGGCTCACGCCGTTGAAGACGAGCGCTCGCGCCCCGCGGTCCACCTGCCCCCGGACGAGGCGCTCGCCGAACCGCCCGCTCGGATGGTACTCCCAGTACGCCGCGGGCCGTCCCACCTTCCGGCCGATGGCCTCCGCGAGGACCCTCACCGCGGGCTGCGCGGGCGCGAAGAGCACGTCGAACTCGATCCCCCGCCGGTCCGTCCAAGCCGCCACATCCTCCGCGATCCAGTCCACGAAGTTCGGGTTTGCCGCGACGGGCTCCAGGAGGAAGTAGCCCTGAAGATGGTTCCCGCGGTCGTCCGCGGGATAGAGGAAATGTCCGTCGGCGTGGAACGGCCGCGCCTCGCGTAGGATCATCTCGAGACGCTCCTGCGGGAACGTCTCGGAGGTCGCGGTGAGTCGCTCGCCCAGGGACCCCATGGCTCCGCCCCGGTCACGCGCTCGGAGACTCCCAGCCCGAGCCCGTGGGCTGGGTCGGGACGCGCGCATCGGACCAGCTGAGGACGTAGTCCGGGTCGCGATAGGTCCACCCGTCCGTCGTGATGCGCATGCTCTCGAAATACGTGTCGAGCATGACCGCGAGCCGCGGTGAGACCGTGCCGCGGTCCGCGAGGGACTTCTCCGCGGCCTTCCCTTGGGGGCTGTGGGGCGTCGCGCCGGGGTGGAACGTGAAGGAGCCTTCCTCAATGATGCCCTTGCGGGCCTCGTAGGCCATGTTGCAAAAGAACATGAGCTCGTCGCTGTCTACGTTGAAGTGGGCGTAGGGAGCGGGCACCTCCTTGGGATGCCAGCCCTGCATCACGGGCACGAAGGAGCAGAGACTGAACCCGTTGTTGGGCACGTTCCCCGATTGGAACGTCTGGTGCATGGGAGGCGCGGTGTGGATCTCCCGCGCGATCCCATGGTGGCTGCGGATGTCGAAGACGAAGGGATAGAGGGCGCCCTCCCAACCCACGATGTCGAAGGGGTGGTGGCCCAGGGTGAGCCGCGTGATCTTGCCCCCGCCGAACTTGGCGTCCACGGCGAATTGGCCCTGCTCGTCGCGATAGGGCGGCAGTTCGGGGAGTTCGACCTCCGTCTCGACCACGGGCGACATGAGGGTGGCTTGGCCCGCCTTGTTGAAGTACTGGGGCGCGAACTGGATCGGATAGACCGATTCGACGATCAGGAACCACGCGGTGTCCGTGTCCAGCTCGACGCGGTACGTCGTCCCCTTGGGGATGGACACGTAGACGTCCTTCCGGAACCGCAGGTCGCCGTACTCCGTGCGGAAGCGGCCCTCGCCCTCCTGGACGAAGTAGACCTCGTGACGCTCCCCGTTGCGGAAGAAGGTCTCCGGCGGCATGTCCTCGGACGGCTTGGAGATGGACAGGCTGGTCCGCGGTCCCGAGACGATCGCCCTGCGGCCGCGGACCGCGTCCTTCTCGAACGGCATGCGTCCCGTAAGGATGTGGTGGGGCTGCAGAAGATCCGCCTCCGCCGGGAACGCCGGGCTGAGATCGAAGTCGCCGCGGCGTGGGGGCTTGACCTGGTCCGTCGGGTAGGCGCGGACGTGGATCTTCCGAGACCACGGTCCGCTGAAGCCGTAGCTGCCGTGGATCTCCTCCAGGGCCAGGACGCCCGGGATCGCGTAGAACTCCGTGTGCGGCGTCGGCGGGACGGTGCCACGCTTCGCGATGAGGACCATGTCGCGCTCCCCTCGCGCGGCCTATGGCCCGGCGGGACTTAAAGTCGTGCCGCGCCCGAGAGGTTCAAGTCCCACCGCGTCCTTGGTGGAGGACGGGAAGCGGGGCGGTCATGGGCGACGAGGCGCTCGTCCACAACTACATCACGGAACGCCATCTGGCGGGCCACCTTCCGGACCGGATCATCCTCTGGGACGAGACCCTGCGGGATGGGGAACAGACGCCGGGCGTCGCCTTCACCCCGGAGGAGAAGCGGACCATCGCGACCCTCCTGGACGAGATGGGCGTGCCCCTCATGGACGTGGGCATCCCCGTGGTTTCTTCGGAGGAAGCACGCGGGGTCAAACTCATCGCGAATGCGGGGCTCGACGCGTCCGTCATGGCCGCCGCGCGTGCGGTCCGCAAGGATGTCGAAGCGTGCGTGGACGCGGGCGTCGACGAGATCGCCCTCTTCATCGCCTGCTCCGACCTCCACATGAAGTACAAGCTCCGGATGACCCGCGAGCAGGTCAAGGAGGCCGCCGTCCGGGAGACCCAATTCGCGAAGGATCACGGTCTCCAGGTCTCGTTCGTGACGGAGGACACGTTCCGCGCGGACCTGGACTTCGTGGCCGAGCTGTACCGCGCCTGCATCGAGGCGGGCGCCACGCGGGCGGTCATCTGCGACACGGTTGGCGTGATGACCCCGGTTGGCATCCGCTGGTTCTTCGAGCAAGTCCAAGCCCGCCTCCCGAAGATCCAGCTCTCGTTCCACGGCCACAACGACTTCGGCCTCGCGGTCGCCAACAGCCTGGCCGCAGTCGAGGCGGGTGTCGAGGTTCCCCACACCTGCGTGAACGGCCTCGGCGAGCGATCCGGGAACGCCAGTTTCGAGGAGCTCGTCATGGCCCTCGAGGCCCTCTACGGGTACCGCACGGGGATCGACGTGTCGCGGATGTACGAGGTCTCGCGTATGGTGGAGAAGCTCAGCGGCGTCCCCGTCGGGGTCAACAAGCCTGTGGTGGGCTACAACGCGTTCAGCCACGAATCCGGCATCCACGCGGACGGCGTGATCAAGCACACGGCGACCTACGAGCCCATCCAGCCCGAGCGGATCGGCCGCACGCGGCAGTTCATCTACGGCAAGCACACGGGTTCGACGTCCGTCGCGGAGAAGCTCAAGGCCAACCACGTCGAATCGAGCCCGGAGCAGGTCGGAGCCCTCGTCAAGCTCATCAAGGAGTACTCGGAGAGCAAGTCCAAGGTTGACCACCAGGCCTTCATCGAGCTGTTCCGCGAGCGCGAAGATCGTCGCCGCGGGATCACGGAGGAGGAGTTCTGGCTCCTCGCGAAGCGGGCGGGCCTCGCCGTGCCGCCCGAGCACGACTTGAAGTTCCCGCGGTACAGCCTCGAGCCGCCTAAGGAGACGGGTACCGCGCTCCGGTAGCCGATGTTTATGACCCCGACCCGCTTGCCATAGAGGGGAGATACCCATGCCCGCGCATACCATGGCGGAAAAGATCCTCGCGCACTCGAGCCGCCAGCCCTCCGTCCAGCCCGGCCAGATCGTCGACGGCTACGTGGACCTCCTCTACATGCACGAGATGCTCGCCCTCGCGCTCAAGCCGTTCGACGAGATCGGCGTGAAGCGAATCTGGGATCCGTCGAAGTGTGTCGTGACGATCGACCATTGGGTACCGCCCCCGACCCCCGAGGTGGCCCGGATGCACCAGGCGATCCGGGAGTTCTGCTGGGCCCAGGGCATCTCCCGGTTCCATGACGTCGGGGACCACGGTATCATCCACCAGCTCGTCGTGGAACGCGGCTACGTCCACCCCGGGGAGCTCGTCATCGGCTGCGACTCCCACACGAACATGGCCGGGGCCATGGGAGCGTTCGCCGCAGGGATTGGCGCGACAGAGACCGCGGCGGTCATGGCGACAGGGAAGCTGTGGCTCAAGGTGCCCGAGACGATCGACGTGCGCGTGCACGGGAAGCTCGCGGAGCGCACCGTGGCCAAGGACGTCATCCTCAAGGTGATCCAGACCACGGGGGACGACGGTGCCGCGTACAAGGCCGTGGAGTTCCACGGCGACACGATCCAGGCGTTCCCCATGAACGAGCGCTTCACCCTGTCGAACATGACCACGGAGATGGGGGCGAAGGCCGGGATGATTCCCTCGGACGCGACGACGAAGCGGTACCTGGAGGCCGTCGGCGCGAAGGATGCGTACCGCGCCCTCGACGCCGATCCGGGCGCGGTGTATGTGAAGACCTACGACCTCGACGTGGACGGCATGGGACCCCAGGTCGCGTGCCCGAACAACCCCGCGAACGTGAAACCCGTGGGGGAGGTCGCCGGCGCGAAGATCGACATGGCGTTCCTCGGTTCGTGCACGAACGCGCGGATCGAGGACCTCCGCGCCGCGGCGGAGCTCATGAAGGGCGAGAAGGTCGCGAGCCGCGTGCGGATGATCGTGACGCCGGCATCCCAGGCCATCTACCGCCAGGCGCTCAAGGAGGGCCTTGCGGAGATCTTCCTCGAGGCGGGCGCCACGTTCACCTCGTCCACATGCGGTCCATGCTTCGGAGGCCACATGGGCGTCCTGGCGCCCAAAGAGGTATGCATCTCCTCGACGAACCGCAACTACCCTGGCCGCATGGGGAGCCCCGAGGCCCAGGTATATCTCGGATCGCCGTACACGGTGGCGGCGTCCGCGTTGTACGGGCAGATCACGGATCCCCGGGAGGTGTGAGCGTGCAGACGACGTTCAGCGGGCGGGTCTGGAAGTTCGGGGACGACGTGTCCACGGACCACATCATCGCCGGCCGATACCTGACCTCGACGGACCCCAAGGTCCTCGCCGAGCATGCGATGGAGAACGTGGACCCCGCCTTCGTGAAGAAGGTGAAACCGGGCGACGTGATCGTCGCGGCGACCAACTTCGGCTGCGGCTCGAGCCGCGAGCAGGCGCCCGTCGCCCTGAAGGCCGCGGGAATCTCGTGCGTCGTGGCGAACACCTTCGCGCGGATCTTCTACCGCAACTCGATTAACATCGGATTCCCCGTGGTCGAGTGCCCCGGCCTCCATGAGAAGGTGAAGGACGGGGATACTGTGACCGTGGACCTCGCCGCGGGCCACATCGTGCTGCCGTCCGGGGAGACGATGCCGTTCCATCCGCTCCCGCCGAACATCCTGGAGATTCTGAACGCAGGCGGCCTGGTGCCGAAGCTCCGCGCCGACCTCGCCGCACGCACTCCGGCATCCCCGTGAGGGTGCCGCGGACGCAGAGGCGCACGGGGACCAGCTTTTAACCCCCGGCGCGGTTCGCCTGCGCATGGGAGCGGGCGGAGGGCCGAAGGCAGGCGGCCGAGGCTCGAAGCTGACCACGTTCGATGTGACGAGCCTGGTGGTGGGCTCGATCATCGGCGCCGACGTCTACGTGGCGACCGCGATCGGAGCCCAGCTCGTGGGTCCCGCCTCGCTCCTCGTCTGGGTCCTCGCGGGCCTCATGGCCATGACGATCGCCCTCTGCTTCGCCTACTGCGTCATGATGGTCCCGCGGGTGGGCGGGCCGTACGCGTACGTCAAACAGGCCTTCAGTCCGTTCGCGGGTTTCATGGTCGGATGGGGGCTCCTCCTGGCCGAGTGGTTCTCGCTCGCCGTCTTCCCGGTGGCCTTCACCCAGTACTTCGTTTCCCTGGTGCCCGGGATCGACGCGCTCGGGCAGGCAGTGCTCAAGGCGGTCTTCATCGCCATCATCCTCGGCACGAACCTGGTCGGCGTCAAGGCGGCCGGACGGGTCAACGACGGGCTCACGATCGCGAAGCTCACCCCGCTCGTGCTGATCGTCCTTGGCGGTCTGGCGTTCCTCGGGTTCCAGACCCCCACCTTCGCGTCGAATCTGTCCCCCTTCGTGACCGGCAACCTGTCCGCGTTCGGATCGGCCCTGGTCCTGATCTTCTGGGCCTACGCGGGCTTCGAGCTCTCGACCCTGCCGACGGACAACGTGGAGGAGCCTCAGAGGACGATCCCGCGTGCTATCGTCACGGGCATGCTCATCGTCATTGCGTTCTACTTCGTGACGAACTTCGTGGTCGTCGGCGCCGTCAGCGAGAGCGTCCTGTCGGCGTCGAGCAGCCCGCTCCTGGACGCCGCGCGGGTCATGTTCGCGAATCCCGCCTCGCTCACGGGCGTCATCGTGCTGATCGTCGCGGTGGGGGCGCTGCTGTCCATCACGGGGGCGGACGAGTCCGGGACCGTCGGCACGTCTCAGCTTGCCTACGCCATGGCCATCGACGGACTCCTCCCCAAGGCCTTCCGCGAGACCCACTCCCGGTACAAGACGCCCTACCTCGGCCTCGTGATTCTGTGCTCGGCGGCCTACGTCGCCAGTCTGATCGGAGGCCTTACGGCGCTGATCGATTCGTCCGTGTTCCTGCTAGCCTTCGCCTACCTGATGACGTGCATCTCCGCCCTCATCCTGGAGACGCAGCACCGGGACACCGCCAGGCGCCTGCGGGGGCGGAGGCTGGTGCCCGTCCTGGGCGCGGCCTGCTCCGTCGTGCTCCTGGTCCTCGTGACCCCGATCGTCATCCTGATCGCGCTCGTTCTCCTCGGCGTGGGCGTCCCCGTCTACGTGTTCTTCTCCCCGAAGAAGGAGTCCGAGGAGCTCCGGGCGGCGTTCCTGTCCGCGGAAGCCGTCTCCGCGCGGGCGTACCGTCAGAGCCGCCGATTCCTCGCGTACCCGCTGGCCAAGCTCCGCGCCGCGCTCCGCGGCCCTGGTGGGCCGTAGCCCTCCGGGTTGCGAAACGAGGGCGCTGATCCCCGGGAGACACGGGGACCTCCCCAAACCCTTATTTGATTTCGTAGCTTCGCGCGGCACGATGGCATATCAGCTCGTCCTCCTGGCCGGGGACGGCACCGGACCGGAGGTCATGCGGGAGTCCCTGAAGGTCCTCAAGGCGGTCGAGGATTCCTTCGGGTTGAAGTTCGATTTCGTTCCCTATCCCGTAGGAGGCCAGCACTACCTCGACACGGGGGAGGAGTGGCCCGACGGCACGTTCGAATCGTGTAGGGCCGCGGACGCGATCCTCCTCGGTGCCATCGGCCTACCGAACGCGAGCCTTCCCAACGGCGACCTGGCGGGCATTGGCGTCCTCTTCGGTCTCCAGTTCGGCCTCGACCTGTACGCCAACGTGAGGCCGACCAAGCTGTACCCGAACGTGCGGCACAAGGTCCACGACGGGTTCAAGCAGGTCTGGGACCCCGGGAAGGTGGACTTCGTCATCATCCGGGAGAACACGGAGGGCCTCTACACGCCCACGCGCGGCTACCTGGACCGCGGCGGCACGAAGGAACTCGCAATCGACAGCCGTGTGATCACCCGCAAAGGAGCGGAGCGCGTGATCCGCTTCGCCTTCGAGCTCGCGAAGACCCGCTCCGGGGCCCCTGCGGACGGGAAGCACCGCGTGACGTGCGTGGACAAGTCCAACGTCACCGCAGGGTGCAAGCTGTTCCGCGCGGTGTACGACGAGGTCGCCTCGGGTTATCCGAACATCGAGAAGGACTATGCCTACATCGATGCGTTCCTCCAATGGCTCGTCCGCACCCCGGAGAGCTACGACGTCGCGGTGACGTCCAACATGTTCGGGGATATCGCCACGGACCTCGCCGCGGTTCTCCAGGGCGGCATGGGCATGGCCGCGGGCGGCAACGTGGGCGACGAGCACGGCATGTTCGAGCCCATCCACGGCAGTGCGCCGAAGCACGCGGGAAAGGACGTGGTGAATCCGACGGCCATGGTCCTCGCGACCCAAATGATGCTCGAGTGGCTCGGGCGGCGGAAGAAGGACCGGGCGCTCCAGGAGTCCGCGGTCGTCGTGGAGAAGGCGGTCGAAGCGGTCCTCCGCGAAGGGACGACCCTCACCTACGACCTCGGCGGTTCCGCGAAGTGCAGCGAGATGGGATCCGCGATCGCGGCGGCGACCACGCGACTCGCGAAGACGTCCTGCTAGGTCCGAGGTTCAGTACTGCACGACGACCCGGCGGCAGCCCGTACATCGGTAGGCGTCCATGTAGACGTTCCCCCAGCCGTCCGGCTTGATGAGGATCTCCCCACCGCGGGCGAGCCGGCTCTTCTCCGTCATCCACTTGGCGCCGTCGACGAAGGCCTCCGCCACGAGGTAGCCCTTCACCATGGGTCTCCCGCAGCTGGTGCAGACGTCCGGGCCCATCGCCGCGGGAACGCGGGGTTCCCCGCCATAACCCTTCGGGTCGAATAATCAATAACGAGAGCCGGGCGGGCCCTCCGTGGCCGCGATCAGAGCGGGAACTTGTCCAGGATCTCGGGACGCCGGCGTTCGCCGCTCTTCAGGTACTCCTCCATCTGTTCCTTGAGGACGGGCGTCATGTCCTCGAAGACGTCCGTGAAAAGGGTCTCCAGGGGTGGGGGCGGCGCGCGCTCGACCTCGCGAATCGTCGTCGTGATCGTCTCGTCGAGCTCCTTCCGCAGGGCTTCCTCGCGGTCCGGGGACCAGAGGTCCTTGAGCTCCAGGTACTTCCGCATGCGCTCCACGGGATCCTGCCGCTGCCATTCCGCGACCTCCTCCTTGGGGCGGTACCGGGTCGGGTCGTCGCTCGAGGAATGCGGCCCCAGGCGGTACGTGACCGCCTCGATCAGGGTGGGCCCGCCGCCCGCCCGCGCCTTGTCCGCCGCGGCCTTCGTGGCCGCGTACACCGCGAGGAGGTCGTTGCCGTCCACGCGCACGCCCTCGAAGCCGTAGGCGAGGGCCTTCTGCGCGAGGGTCTTCGACGCGGTCTGCTGGGAGAGCGGGAGGGAGATGGCGTACTGGTTGTTCTTGCAGAAGAAGACGGTGGGCGTCTTGAACACGCCCGCGAAGTTCATGCCCACGTGGAAGTCGCCCCCGCTCGTCGCGCCATCGCCGAAATAGACCAGGGTGGCGAGCTTCTCGCCGCGAACCTTGGCGGCCCACGCCGTGCCTACCGCATGGGGGATCTGG
>Ga0153916_10001082_pt1 | contig 19160 bp, 14 predicted proteins | sample Opewatmetagenome_FD_109642 | JGI IMG/M metagenome (GOLD analysis project Ga0153916, IMG submission 109642) | Freshwater wetland microbial communities from Ohio, USA - Open water 3 Core 3 Depth 4 metaG | ecosystem: Environmental > Aquatic > Freshwater > Wetlands | place: USA: Ohio, Lake Erie... | reverse complement strand
CTACGGCTGTCTCGGTCTTTGGCACCTTCTTTTTATATTTCCCGCTTGTCATTCTGGTTGGTGTTAATAGAAACAAGAAGATCGTCGACAAGTAAGAATTACAAATTCTGAGGTTTACACAACAGTGCCAAAAAAGGTTTTAAAAAACGCCAGCTTCAATACAATCAGCCAGTTTGTGAATATGGCTGTCAGCCTGCTCTTTGTGCCAGCATACATATATTTTCTGGGCATCGATGGCTTTGGAATATACAGTTTCTTGACGCTGATATTTAGCTGGGTGACTATTCTTCAGGCAGGCATAGACCCGGCTGTGATCAGGATGACGGCAAAATACGCAGCAGAGAATAAATACGCCAATATCAATTCTCTGATTACCGCATCGTTGGGATTCCAGTTCGTTATAGCCAGTCTTTTAGGGATAGCGATTTATCTGTCTATTGATTATTTATCTTTATTTGTTGTCAAGGATGAAGTTGGTTTTCTTGATGAGGCCAGAGTGGCGCTTCACTATTCCGCCATAAATATAGTCATATTGATGTGCAATAACGTGTATGTCGCTCTCTTTATGGGGTTGCAGCGCTACGGTGTGTCGAGTGCCTATGAGTCGCTATTTCAATTAGCGGCCTCTCTAGCCGGCTTGCTGTTCCTGTGGCTTGGGTATGGAATTGTAGGGGTGATCGCGGCGAGATTAGTTCTTAACCTGATGTACATGCCCATTTTGCATTTTACAGCGAAAAGATTGGTGCCATCATTCCACCTTAGCTTTAGTGTATCCAGGGAGCTCCTTAAGGAAATCTATAATTTTGCATCATGGATAGTAGTAGGAAGAATAAACCGACTGGCATTAAATGCCCTTCCCCCCATATTTATCGGTACGTACGTTGGGCCGTCCGGGATTGCTTATTTCAACATAGCTTCCAGGATTGTAACGACATTAAACAATCTGTTGGCAAGTTCCACCACTGTGGTATTTCCTTTTGTTAGCGAATTAAAGGCACTAAAAGAAACTGCGCGAATTCAATCACTCTATCTTGGTGCAAATAGAATATTGAGTCTTATTAGTGCACCATTATATAGTTTTGGTGCAATTTATTCCTGGGAGTTGCTGTACGTCTGGCTTGGGGCAGACGTTGCAGATAATTGCTGGATGCTGATGGCGTTGTTTTTTATTGGCTATTATCTCAGTAGCGCCACGATGGTACCGTCTAGCTTTGCCCTTGGCATGGGAAAATCAAAACTATTGGCAATCACCGGGTTTGCACAAACCATTTTCGTATTTCTTTTCCTTCCTTTTCTGATGAAAGCTTTCGGTATTCTAGGTGCAGGGCTCAATTTAATTTTATTCGAGATTCCAAGTATTGTAATGACCAGCATCATAACAACCAGAATTATCGGCGCCTCTTCTTTCACGTTCTGGGCAAGAGACAGAATGCTTATATTGTTTGTTACGACTGTTATATTCCTAGTCTTTATTCCCGTGAAGGGGATTCTCTCGCATGAGCCGTTAACACGAGTGGTAACGCTGGCGTACTTGGGCGGGGTGTTTATTTTTGGCCTAACAATATACGGGCTTATTATTAAAAGCAGTAATCTGATTGACCAGGATACAAAAAAACGTATATTGAATTTGCTTCATAAAACTGGGTAATTGCAGTTGATTGAGCAATTCGGTGTGCAGTATTCCAGGTGGCACGCTCGCTGACGGTTGGAATTATGCAGGTCTCGAAAGAATGTAATTTGACATTATTAGTTCAGTAATTTGTCCACTAATGGACTGATAGTGCTGTAAGCTCGAATAATTACCAGGAGACGCACATTAAGATGTCTTCAAGAAGCAGTCCTATCAGGGTTCTTTGGTTCGTTAACTCCTCTTTTCCCGCCGTTGACAAATATCTGGGCAAGCCGGAATACGTCGGCACAGGATCGTGGCTGAAAGCGACCATAGCTGAGATGGTCAAAGTTGCGAGTCTCGAGATAGGCATCGTATGGGCATCGGATGGGATTCAAAAATATGAAAAGTTTGAGGAAAATAATATAAATTACTATCTCATTCCACAACATCCGTTGCCAGCCAGAAAAGGAAATAAATTTAGATTATTTAATAAAATATGGCGGCATCTAAACAGATTACTCAATTTAGTCAAGCGCCATAAATATTCGAAGGAGTTAAGAAACTGTGTGCGGGCGGTAAATGACTTCAAGCCTGATCTGGTTCACGTGTGGGGAACAGAAAATTTCTATGGTTTGATCAGCGATAAGATTGATGTTCCTGTGTTGGTTCGATTCCAAGGTTTACTGAGTGTGATAAAAGACGATTATTGGGGTGGCATGAAGTGGCAAGCAAGCATCTTTATGATTGACGAGATGTTAAGTTACTTTGATATAAGAAAAAGAGCCGGAATCGAGCTTGCCATTCTAAAACAGAATAAATTCTTTGAGGGAAGAACTTATTGGGATCTTAGCCACCTAAGGGAGCACAATGCATCTGCTTCTTATTACGACGTTTCGGTAATAATACGACCGTCATTCTATGAGTCGAGGTGGGAAATTGGAAAGATCAAAAGGCATTCGGTTTATGCCACTGCCCGTAGCATGCCTTTAAAAGGTAACGATTGCCTTTTAAAGGCAATTTGCATAGCTCGTCAATACGTGCCCGATATTCAACTAAGGGTTGGTGGGGATATCCCGAGTTCAGGGTATGGCAAATTTCTCAGGAAAATGGTCTCCGATTTTGGGCTTGATGACTGCGTGACATTCTTGGGGCCGGTATCCGAAAAAGAAATCGTTAATGAGATTTTAGCCGCTCATGTATACGTTTTGTCCTCATATATTGAAAATGAATGTAATAGTTTGATTGAGGCACAAATTGCAGGGGCTCCATGCGTCGCTGCATATGTGGGGGGTGTTACATCGACGGTGGTAGATGGAAAAACTGGTCTTTTCTTTCACAAGGGTGATAGCGCAACATTGGCTATGAATATCCGCAAGATTTTCAATGATGATGCACTTGCGTTACATTTGTCAAAAGAGGCCCGTAAATTCGCCTTGCAACGATATAATAGGGATGGAATCATCAAGGGTATTTTGTCGGCATATCGGGATATTCTCGATCGCGAAAATCATGAAAGATCTGTTCAATAATCTCCTGTGTTGTCACGCAGATATGGAAGTTTAATCCTAATAGAGCCTGCGCTTGTTAATGAAAAACGAATATCTGGCCAATGATGCGTGGAGGCTCGATGAAGTTAAAGTTCATACGGCTGATTCTGGTTGGGAGTAGTGCTTTATGGCTAGCTTCTGCCTCGGTTTGTTTTGGAGCAAGTTATTATTTCGATGCCACTCGAGGCAACGACAAGAATGCAGGGACAAGCCCTAACGACCCCTGGAAAACTGAAGCAAAATTTAACGCCACCGCGTTTTCTCCCGGGGACAGTATCTACTTCAAGCGTGGAGAAACATGGAACAGTGATGCACTTTACCTGCACAATTCCGGAAAAAAAGACAAAGTCATTACATTAACAGCCTACGGAACTGGGACAGACCCGACATTGTTGCGTATTGTGTCCGGAGCCCGAAGAGGGACTGCTGATTACTGGACAATACAGAATGTGATCGTAGCTAATAGTAAAGGCTGGGCTTGTGTTGATATTGTAGGTTACGCGGCCAATCTCACAATCAAGGACTCTGTCATTCACGGATGTGCTGGTCGAGGCATTTCGGTGGAGAGTTTGATCGCTGGAGATTCTGACAATCTTCACATTCAGGACGTGACTGTATCTAACAATGGGAATCAGGGTATCCATGTTTCAGATTCCACCGGGACCAATAAACTTCAAGGGGTTTTGATACAGCGTGTCACCTCTTATGGTAACGGTATCAACGGACCAGAGAACCTTGATGGGATTACCGTTGGGAGCCTCGCAGGAGGGATTGTCCAGTATTGCAAATCCTATGGCAACAATGGGGACGGAATAGACCTCGGCGGGACATCCACCGATTCTTTTATTCGGTACAATTTGGTGTATAACAACACAAGCGCAGGAATTGTTGCATCCAATACCGCAAACAATACCCTTTTAATTGGGAACGTAGCGCATCACAACGCGACAGGGATGCACATAAAGAAAGGAACGGACAATACCAAGGCATATAATAATACGTTGGTCTTCAACTCTGACTATGGAGCGCAGATATCTACGGCCAATTCCGTCACATTCAAGAACAACATTTTGGCACACGACGTATACGGTACTTGGCATCCCATTATCTTTACTAATGCTTCTAATCAGAAGCTTGTCACAGACAATAATCTATTCTGGCATCCGATTCACCCAGACAGCGAGTTCTACGATCATAACAATAGGACTCATTATAGTTTTGCTCTTTGGCAGGCACGAGGCTACGATACTCACAGTCTCAATGTTGACCCGAATCTGGATGCTGACTATGTGCCTAATTCGAATTCCCCCGCTATCGGCGCTGGGGTGAACTTGGGAGCATCCTATGCTGCGATTCTGAACCCTGCGTCGTCATGGACGGCGAATGTATCTATACTAAATCAGGGTGATTCCGGGTCATGGGATATCGGAGCCTATAGGCGCCGCGACCGTCGATGAATTGTGCAATCTTTGACAGTCCATGCGGGCACGGGGAGAACAAGAATGAAACAGGCGACCTTTACCTCGTTGGTGCTGGATTGCAAGAAGAAGCTCACCAGGCGCGAAGGTAGGGCGATACTTAAAATTTCATAAATATAACGGGCTTGGTGTATGTGCTTAGGCTACGTAGCAACCCCCTCGTGTTTTTACAGAAGTTGTTTGTTGCAGCAACCTAATGGTTGAATTGAACGAACGACAGGCTCGCCGTACCTAAAGTTAAGCTGAGGTTATTTTAGGTGAATTTCGAAAAAATTTATATTTATACATGCGAGCCCTTCCCGCATGGGCTTGCAGGAACAAATCGGCTGATAGCCTATGCCAAAGGCTTCATGCACCATGGCAGGGATGTTGAAGTAGTCTGCTTCAGAAAAACTGAGAAGCCTGAAAGAATTCTAAACAGTAATGTATCAGGTGTATACCAGGGTATTCATTTCAGATATCTGGCGAATACTACAGTGATATCGAAGGTATTCGTTAAGCGGCGGATTGATGATGTTATTTTGTATCTCAAATTATTTGCGCATGCTATCAAATTTATCAATAAAAGAAGTGTATTAATCTATTATGCGTCAAGCACGTCACATTTATTTATATTAAAGGCCATCGTTGCGATAAAAGGCTCCAGAATCTTCAAGGAAGAAAGCGAACATCCTCATGTATATGCAAGAAATAAAGGCCTCATACCGAAATTGGTATTTATGCATTTGCACTATCGATTGTTCGATGGCTCATTCTTAATGACCAAGACCTTGGTAAATTATTTTGATAACAATAAACTGGTTACAAAACCAATCTTGCATGTCCCAATGACAGTGGAGGTTGACAGGTTCAGTCACTCGCCTGAAGAAAAAGGCAGTTCAAAAGAAATTGTTTACACGGGGATGCTTGATGACAAGAAGGACGGCACAGACATACTTATAAAAGCCTTTTCAAAAATATCGCCAGAACATCCGGAGTATTTTCTTTCGTTGTATGGTGAGGCCTCTTCACCGGCCGACAACAAACGATATGCTGAGATGGCGGAACAGTTGAACGTGCGCGACAAGATCCGTTTTCATGGCAGGGTCTCAAGAGACCTCATTACACAGAGAATAGTAAATGCCGCTATCCTGGTGCTTCCCAGACCCGACAGTATCCAGGCGCAGAGCGGTTTTCCGACAAAACTGGGCGAATATTTAGCCACCGGCGTACCTGTCATTGCAACTGCGGTCGGAGAGATTCCCGATTACCTTAAAGATAATGAAAGTGTGTTTATGGCTGTGCCTGGCAGCAGGGATAGCCTTGTTGAGAAATTTCGCCTAATAATTAATGACTACCCGAAAGCCCTGGAAGTTGCGAAACAAGGCCAGTTAGTCGCCAATAGGAACTTTAGCCATATTAAACAGACCGAAAATATGATTGCCTTTATAGAAAAAGACATCAAACGGTGACCTGTTTGGCGATTATCGGACCAGCCGAAACTTGGTATGATGAGCATTAATCAACGGTGAAATACCAAGTTTTTAACGAGTGAGGCATATTGTGCAAGACTTTAAGGGCAAGACAATTCTAATTACAGGCGGCACGGGCTCATTCGGCCACGCGCTTCTCGACTACTTACTTAAGAACAAGGAAGACTTTAAGGAAGCGCGAATTTTCAGCCGCGACGAGCTAAAGCAGGAGCATATGCGCATCGAGCTCGGAAACCCCAAGGTGAAATTTTATATCGGCGACGTGCGTAATCGAGACAGTGTTGACAGTGCAATGAAGGGAGTTGATTACGTTTTTCATGCGGCGGTGCTCAAGCAAGTGCCTTCCTGCGAGTTTTTTCCCATGCAGGCAGTTCTGACCAACGTTGTAGGCAGCCACAATGTCATCGAATCTGCTGTCAGTCACGCTGTTTCAAGGATCGTTTGTCTGAGCACAGACAAGGCGGTTTACCCCATCAATGCAATGGGCATGACCAAGGCGCTGATGGAGAAGGTCGCGCATGCATCAGCCAGGAATCTGGCGGAAGGCGAAACCGTCGTGGCGGCAGTCAGGTACGGTAATGTCATGTGCTCGCGGGGTTCTGTGATTCCGCTGTTTATAAAGCAAATAAAACAGGGAAAGCCAATTACGATGACCGTACCGGAGATGACAAGATTTCTGCTGCCACTTCGTGAAGCGATCGGCCTTGTCGTGTTTGCATTAAAAAACGCCAGGCAGGGCGATATGTTCATCAGGAAGGCGCCGGCTTGCACGGTTGCCGATCTTGCGACGGCACTGAAAAATCTATTCAAGTCTGATGTCCCGGTAAATATTATCGGCATCCGTCACGGCGAAAAGATATACGAAACACTGGCAACGCGCGAGGAGCTGGTGAAGTCGGAAGATATGGGTGAATACTACAGAGTGCGGATGGACGATCGCGATTTGAATTACAATAAGTACTTTACTGAGGGCGAGAAGAAAGAGGCATCTTTGGACGAGTACACCTCCCACAATACCTATCGATTAAGCGTTAAGGAGGTGGAGGCTTTGTTATTAACACTTCCGGATGTTACCGACGAACTCCGAGCCTAAGGTCCAGCAATCATGATGAAGGTCGGGATTACCGGAATCCACGGGATGATCGGCTTTCATTTGCGTGGCTTTCTTCATGGGCAGAAGGGTGTTGAGGTATTTGGCGCTGGCCGCTCAACGTTTGCGTCGCAGGCTGCTCTGGATGAGTTTCTGTCCGGTTTGGATGCGGTTGTCCATCTTGCCGGGATGAATCGGGGGGATGATGCCGAGATAGAGAAGACGAACATTGAGCTGGCCTCGGCGCTGGTCGCGGCGTGCCAACGTTCCAGGCGCCGTCCTCACATACTTTTTGCATCTTCGACGCATGTCATGCGTGACACGGCCTATGCCCGTTCCAAACGCGAGGCGACGAGGATATTCAGTGAGTGGGCAGCCAGAGAGCAGGCTGTATTTACAAACCTTATTCTGCCGCATGTTTTCGGTGAAGGCGGAAAGCCTTTTTACAATTCGGTCGTGTCTACATTTTGCCACCAGCTGGCCAATGGGGATGTACCCGTAATCGTTAATGATGGTGACCTCGAACTGGCGCACTCGCAGCAGGTTGCAGAAAAGATATCTGCACTGATGCGCGAGCCTGTAGCGGGTGATGTCCGTGTCACTGGCGTGCCGATGCGCGTTAGTGAATTGCTCATCAGGCTCAGAGGATTCGATCAGCTCTACCGTGGCTTGGTGATGCCGGATGTGCGCGAGCAGATTGATCTTTATTTGTTTAACACCTTTCGGTCCTATCTCTTCCCCGGCCATTATCCAGTTAGCCTCCAGTTGCACCAGGATGCGCGCGGCGATTTATTTGAGGCTGTAAAATCCTTGAATGGAGGCCAGTGTTTTATTTCCACGACAAAGCCGGGGATTACACGTGGTAACCACTACCACACAAGGAAAATTGAGCGTTTTCTTGTACTGGGTGGCAAGGGACTGATCCGAATTCGGAAGCTATTTTCGGATGAGGTGGCAGAATTTGAAGTAACCGGCGACCGGCCTCAGTACGTCGATATGCCAACGCTGCATACACATAACATCACCAATATCGGTGAATCGGATATGACGACATTATTCTGGTCCCACGAGATATTTGATCCTGTGAACCCTGATACGTTTCCTGAGCCTGTGCAGAGACAATAATGAAAAAGATAAAAATACTTACGGTTGTTGGCACGCGCCCTGAGATTATAAGGCTTTCACGTGTTATTGCCTGTTTGGACAGCTATGTTGCCCATGTGCTTGTCCATACGGGCCAGAATTACGACTATGAGTTGAACGAAATATTTTTTAATGATTTGGGGCTGAGGAAACCAGCCTACTTTCTTAACGCCGTAGGCGGCTCGGTGGCTGAAACCATCGGGAATATTATCAGCAAGATTGATCCCATCCTGGTGCAGGAAGCACCGGATGCAATGCTGATCCTGGGCGATACCAACAGCTGCCTTGCTGTTATCGCTGCAAAAAAACGAAAAATACCGATTTTTCACATGGAAGCGGGAAACCGCTGTTTCGACCAGAGGGTGCCTGAGGAATCAAACAGGCGTGTTGTAGACCACCTCAGCGACATCAATCTCCCATATAGTGACCATGCGCGAGACTACTTGCTGCGTGAAGGGATTTCGCCAGACCGCATCGTCAAGACTGGCAGCCCAATGTACGAGGTGCTCATGCACTATATGAAGTCAATCGACAGTTCCCCTGTTCTTGCCACGCTGGGCCTGGCACAAAGGGAATACTTTGTGGTCAGTTGCCATCGCGAGGAGAATGTCGATTCGGACAGAAACCTGAATGATCTCGTTATGCTTTTGAACAGCTTGGCGAAGACATACAAAAAACGGATTATTGTGTCGACACATCCACGCACAAAGAAGCGGTTAACGGAGTGTGGTGCGAGGTTCGATACTCTGGTCGAGCTGATGAAACCCCTTGGTTTTTTTGATTATGTGTGCCTGCAGAAGAACTCTTTTGCCGTGCTTTCCGACAGCGGGACCATCACTGAGGAATCGTCGGTAATCAATTTTCCTGCTTTGAATATTCGTGAGGCGCACGAAAGGCCGGAGGGTATGGAAGAGGGAGCCGTCATGATGACGGGTCTCAAGCTGGAAAGGGTATTGCAGGCACTGGCCATTATTGAGAGACAGCCTCGCGGGCAGGACCGGCTGACAAGAATTGTGCGGGACTACGAAGCACCAAACGTGTCGGAGAAAGTGCTGCGCACCATTATCAGCTACACTGACTATGTGAATCGAGTGGTCTGGCAAAAATGAGAAGACGGTCGTATTTTCTCAGCTTTCCCTGCTTGTGAATTCGTTATGCGCCGGCCCTCGCCATAAATGCGCGGTCTGGAACATCGGCAATAAATTGGCCGCGGACATGGGCCGTACATTATTGTGTTTCAGTCTGCACTGATACCCTCAATGCGCATGCCGCACCAGCGTTGGCCTGAATTGGATGGAATGGAAACAGTGCACTTGAAAAGAATTGCAGTTCGGGAAGATCAATAACATCATGTGTGGCATAAGCGGGCAGCTCCATTTTGATGCGGAATATCGCGTTAATGAATCCAGCCTCAGGTCCATGACCGATAGCATGGTTCGGCGTGGGCCGGATGATGAGGGTTTTTATATTAACAGGAATGTCGGTTTCGGCTTCCGTCGCCTGAGTATCATCGATTTGCATACAGGGCATCAACCCTTGTGCAATGAAGATCAGTCAATTTGGATTGTCTTCAACGGCGAGATCTTCAATTATCTGAAACTGCGCAAAGAATTAATTACAAAAGGACACGTATTCAAGACAAACACCGACACAGAAACAATTGTTCATTTATATGAAGAGTATGGCAGCGATTGCGTAAAACACCTGCGTGGCATGTTTGCTTTTGCCATCTGGGATGAGCATAAGAGAAAACTGTTTTGTGCGAGGGACCGGTTTGGCATAAAGCCCTTCTACTATCATCTAGCGGGTGAACGTTTTGTGTTTGGCTCGGAAATCAAGACGGTGCTGGGCGCTGAACATGTTTCGCGCGACATGGACTACCATGCTCTGGATTCCTATTTCACCTATCAGTACATCACCGACGATTTAAGCATTTACGGCTCTATTAAAAAGCTGCGTCCCGCGCACACGCTGGAGATCAGCTTGGCCAAGGATGTGCCCGAAATCAAATTTAACCGATATTGGGATATCCGGTTTGAGCCGGATGAATCACGGCCGGAGACCCAATGGTGCGAGGAACTGGATGCCGTGCTTTCCGAGGCGGTTCGCATGCGCATGATCAGCGACGTGCCGCTGGGGGCATTCCTTAGTGGGGGAATTGACTCCAGCAGTGTGGTGGCGCTGATGGCACGTCACTCTGGTAGTCCAATAAAGACATTCTCCATCGGCTTCAAGGAGGCGGCCTTTAATGAACTTGAATACGCGCGGGCCGTGGCCAGAAAGTTTGGCACAGAACACCATGAGCAGATAATTGAGCCTGAATCGATCGACTTGCTCCCGCGCCTGATCAGTGCCTACGACGAACCGTTTGCGGATTCATCCGCGATACCGACATATTACGTTTCTAGATTCGCGAGAGAGCATGTCACCGTGGCGCTGTCTGGCGATGGTGGAGACGAATTATTTGCGGGATATGACATCTACCCAAAACTGTTGAACATACACAAATATAATGTGTTGCCTCATTGTGTAAACAGGGTTTTGTGGGGAACACTTCACAAATGTATTCCGGCCCAGATCAAGGGACATGGGCTTGCTTACCATCTTTCAAAAGACCGAAATCTTGTTGCCGCCTATTTGTCGGTATGGACTCAGCCGGAGCGGATGCGGCTTTATAAGCCGGAGCTGAGGGAACGGATCGGCGTCGATTTTTCTGAAAACTACAAGATTGGCCTGATTCGCCAATCCCGGGCTGATGATTACTTGTCGCGAATGCAGGAACTGGATATGCGGACGTTCATGGTTGATGATGTCCTGACAAAAGTAGATCGGGCAAGTATGGTCAATTCGCTGGAGGTGAGAGTTCCGCTTCTTGACCACAAACTGGCGGAACTCAGTTTCAGGATTCCTTCCCGATTGAAATACAAGAATGGCGAAATGAAATACATTCTGAAGAAAACGATGGAAAAGCACTTGCCAGCAGCTGTGCTTTCACACAAAAAGCAGGGCTTCACTATTCCTTTGAGAGTGTGGTTCAAGGACTCCTTGAAGAATTATGTCCATGAACGTTTGCTCGGAGCCAACAGCAAATTGGCGGACTATGTGGATATGGGCTACGTTCGAAAGATTGTGACTGATAATGAAAAAGGAATGCGTACCAGTTACCAGAAAGTCTGGTCACTCATCGTGCTGGATGCATGGTTAGAGAAAAATGTCGGCGCTGTAAAATATGATGTTTGATTTTATCTGCGATAATTTCAAGACAGCGCAAGTTAGCCAAGCGGCCCATGAACGTTAATTCGAAAATCGAATATCACCTTGGCGAATTGAAAACCGCAAGAGATCATGACTCTCCGCTGCGCGCCATGCCGACTTTCTCGGAGTCCGACAGGAATATCCTGGATATTGGATGTGGAATCGGCCAAACAATTGTCGCCTCAAATCTGGGTAACGGAAGGTTGCTGGTTGGGCTGGATCCTGATTTTGATTGTTTGCGCTATGGAAAAAGCCAATATGATTACATCAGTTATATAAGAGGAACTGGAGAAGCGTTGCCGTTCCAGAGCAACACCTTCGACATGGTAATATCCAGGGTGTCCTTGCCCTACACAAATATTCCTGTATGTTTACTGGAAATTCAAAGAGTTCTGCATGAAGGCGGGAAGGTCTGGTTATTATTGCATCCATTTTCAATGGCATTAAGTGACCTGAAAAAAGCCATCCGCAGACACGAGATCAGAAAAATAATTCTGCAACTTTACGTGATTGCGAATGGGGCATGCTTCCATGTTTTTGGACGCGTATTTCCATTCCCTCTGTTCAACAAGTATGACTCATTCCAGTCAATATCCGGGATACGCCGAGCCATGACAAAAGCCGGATTCAAGAATATTGCTGCCCATGTTGTGATAAAAGAAGAAACACATTTTTTTGTTACAGCGCAAAAGAGCGCTGTGAGGTGAAGAGCGACGTCGTTTCCTTAGAGGACTGCAGAAGAGAAAGTACGCGAACGGCTGTTGTCGCATTGGAGTTGTTGGTGGGTTGGTATCAGCGGTATCAACTGACGGTCTGGGTGAAACCAAGACTCTGGAAAGGGCTGTGTGCCCCGGGGCAAACGCCGGTTTGGCCAACTGCAATTGGATACCATGGTTGGCAGAGCAGTGGTTGATTTACAGCTATACCCTGTAATATGAGCATTTATGGTTTCTTGGCGCGCCTTGCACTATCCTGAATCTGGTGTCAGGTGCCTTAAGCTATCTTGATAAGACAAGACTTGGTGATGCAGAACAAGCTAAAAGTTGGCGTATTGCTCGACTCGTTTGAGATTCCCAATTGGGCATATTCGATGCTGGAGAATATCCAGCAATCCGGCTACGCGGAAATTTCCTTGGTAATCAGGAATCGAGCGGTAAAGGTACCAGCAAAATATTATCATTTCATGAATCTATTCAGGAAACGACAAAAAATTCCATTTTTGTCCTATCTTGCCTTGGAGCGCCGGCTATTTCGGAATGATCCCGATGCTTTTGAGATTAAAAATGCTGCTAGCCTTCTGGCTGCTGCCAAATTAATTAATGTAGTCCCACGAAAGACCACCTATTCAGATTATATTGAGGGGGAGGAACTCGATGCCATCCGGCAGCATGGTGCCGACGTTCTGATTCGCCTCGGATTCAGGATATTGCGAGGCGGAATCTTGCATGCCTCGCGCTTCGGAGTCTGGTCTCTTCACCATGGTGATATCAACACATTCCGTGGTCATCCACCTGGCTTCTGGGAGATTATGGAACGCCAACCTGTTATGGGTTCCGTACTGCAGGTCCTGACAGAGGATTTGGATAACGGACCGGTGTTATACCGTTCCTTTTCAGCAATTAATCCACTGCTTTCACGTACTCTCAACAATTGTTACTGGAAAACGGCATCGTTTATTCCGCGCACTCTTAAAGAACTGTATGAGCGGGGAGAGGAAGAATTCCGCCGAAAGATGAACGACTCCTCAAGGTTCCCCTTTATCTATTCGAAAAGACTCTATCGTACGCCGGGAAGTTTAGACGTCATGTTGTTTCTGATCCGGCAGACACAGAAATTCCTGAAACGCTTTCTGTTCAGGACGTTGTTTCTGGAACAATGGCTTTTGCTGTTCAAGTGGAATGATGGTTTCCCTTCTTCATTCCGTCGTTTTAGAAGACTGAATCCGCCTGCAGATCGATTCTGGGCAGATCCCTTTGTCGTGCATGCGGAAAATTCTTATCACGTTTTTTTTGAGGAATTAGAGTTTTTGAAGAAGAAGGGAAAAATATCGGCGCTGACCATTGATGAGAAGGGCACAGTTAGCAAACCGGTAACAGTACTTGATATGCCCTATCATCTTTCGTACCCATTCATTTTTGAATGGGCAGGTTCATATTTCATGCTTCCTGAAACGGTGCACAATCACTCTGTTGAACTTTACAAATGCGTCGAGTTTCCTCATAAATGGGAATTCCATAAAACTATAATGAAAGGCATTGACGCAGTGGATGCCACACTCTTTCAGCATGAGGGCAAGTGGTGGATCTTTGCCAATGTACGTGAAAACCCCGGTACGTCCACGATGGATGAATTGCACCTATTTTATGCCGACAGTCCCACCAGCGATCATTGGACTGCCCATCCGCGTAATCCTGTTGTTTCAGATGTTAGGCGAGCGCGGCCTGCAGGGAAATTGTTCCATCATAAGGGCGCAATTTACAGGCCATCACAGGATTGTTCGGTAAGGTACGGATATGGCTTGCGCATCAACGAACTTATCAAGCTTAACTCAACTGAGTACGAAGAAAGAGAGGTCAGCTTTGCCAAGCCTGAATGGGACAGCTCTGTAGATAGCGTGCATACGCTCAATAGCGAAAATCGGCTATCCGTGGCTGACGCGATATGCTACAGGCCGAAGAGGAGCTGGTATTTAGTAATACTTCTGATATGTACCGCTCTCGTGGCGCTTACCGCAATGCCGAGCGTTCATATGTTCTGGTTAAGAGTGGCCCACCGAATAACATTCGTCATTTTGGTTTTGTCTCTTATTGCGCTGGTGAAATATAAAACCCCCCATGATCGATAAGCTATGCGGTACTAAATTGTGCTCTGGAAATCTTTTTTCGTTATCAGGATTGTCCATCTACCAATGTTTGGTGTAAAAAATAAAAAATCTATAGCCTTTATATCGCCCTTGGTTCTGCCACTATTGCGAGACCCGCCGCAAGCGGGTCCTGGTGGTGCGGAGAGGCAATTCTTTCTATTTGGGAGAGCACTGAAAAGAAAAGGGTGGTCTGTATGCTATGTGACCGATAACAACGACCCAGGCAAAAAAGAAAAAACGATAATGCCAGTGGAATTGGCGAGCTTCTCGTTTTTGCGTGGCGGGAAGCGACGTATACTACTTGACCTAATAACCATTATGTACGCCATGTGGAGGGCTAATAGTTACTATTATGTTTTGAAAACACCTGCTTATTTGCTGGTACCGATGCATCTTTTTACTTGGATCTTCAGAAGAAAACTTGTTTTCTGGGCGCAGATGGAATTTGACGCTTACCCAGAACTCAGGCCATTCAAGAGAACAGTCAGCATGCTTCTGGACATGGGGACTGAACGTGCAGACATAATCCTTGCCCAGAACAGGAGCCAGGTTGAGGGGTTTAAAAAAAACTTCGGTAAGGAGGCAAAGCTTATCCAGAATATCTCTGGTTATTTGTCAGGCCAAAATGGCCAGACCAATGATACTCGGGAAAGAATTGATGTGCTTTGGGTCGGCAACTCGATGGCAAAAAAACGTTATGAGGTTGTTGTGGCCCTTGCAAAGATGCTTCCAGATTATTCCTTTGCGCTAGCGATGAATAAAGCGGATTCAGCGAGGTATTTGGAAGCCGAAGCGAGATGCAATCTAGTGGACAATATAGAATTTCTTGGAGAGGTAAACCAGAGTGAAATGGAAACCTGGTATGGCAAAGCAAGGTTGTTGCTTAACACGTCAACGCAGGAGGGATTCCCGAATACCTATCTGCAAGCATGGCAGCATGGCATGCCTGTAGTAAGTGTGTGCATTGATCCTGATGATGTGGTGTCCAAATATGACCTTGGCATTGTTATCGATAAGCGTTTAACACGATTGTCTGACGGTGATGAAGAACAGTACGCCAAGAAGCTGATTACGCCTGTAGAGAAGCTGTTGACCGATGGTTTGCTGTATGATCGGATCTCTCAGAATGTGAGAGCCTATGTTTCTGAAAACCATGACGAAACTGTATTGGTCGGAAGGCTGGAAAAACTGCTGCTGGAAGGTTAAATATTTCTAATTATTTGCGGACTCGAATGCGATATGTGTTGTCATCTTTAGACGGAAAGTTGTAGGAAATTTGTAAGAGTAGATTCAACTGAATCTATTTTATCAGGCCTGCGTAACTTGTTGTGTGGCAGTAATAATCTACAACTGATCTTGAAAGCAGCTAAAGGTATAAATATATGGACTGGCGTATAAAAGCCTCACTGCAGAAACTTCTTAGCGCCATAAAGGCCGGCGACAAGCTCAACCACCTCGGGTCCCGCCTGATGAACCCAAATTATATGGACCAGAAGATCGGGTACCATATTAGTGAAGCACTGATTCATCTTGAAATGTTAAAAAAGTGCGGATACGTAATGTCAAAAGGCGATATTTTCCTTGAGCTCGGGACCGGATATGCCATCGTCGAGTCATTAACGATGATTCTGTTGGGTGCCCGGAAAGTGATAACGGTTGATGTCACAGAAGATGTCAAATTCGGGGAATCGCTGAAGTATGTGGATATGTTTACTGACGAGCATATACAGCGGATTGCGGAACAGTCTGTCTATTCAATGGATGAGATCAGGCAAAAGCTTGATAGCTTGAAGGGCAGCTGTTCTCTGGGCGATTTCCTTGAGAAGGCTGGGATAGTATACATCGCGCCATATTCCGTTGCGGATTTACGTAAATTTCAAGGACAAGTGAAGGTTTGTTACTCGCAGGTTGTTCTTGAGCATGTCCCGGAACCTGTTATGTATGAAATATTTTCTGAGTCACGCAAGTTTCTCGTAGACGGCGGATACCATAGTCATATTGTCAACCTGACCGATCATTTCAGGAATCCTGGTTTTTTCAGAGATGATGGCGTTACCGACGTCAATTTTCTAAGGTACTCAGACAAGTATTGGAACTTCTGGTGTGGGAACGGTATTGCCTATGTGAATCGGTTAAGGTTTCCCTTCTATATGAAAATGTTCAAAGATCTTGGCTTTGACATTCTAGATGTGGACAAACAGAAAGATAAAGACAGGATGAACAGATTACTTTCGTACGAAGAGATGCATGATGACATCAAATCCCGGTATGATAAGGATCATCTGATGGATACGCTTTGGGTCCAGAGGTTCCATGTAATATGTAAGCAAAGTACCCATGTGTAGGTATTTGAGTATTGAGGCAGTAAGGTGTTCCCGTAAATTTCAGTACTCGACACTGCCTATATTTGTGGTGTTGATCTACATGCTGATCAATATACGTAGTGGCATGAGTCCGTTCAATTTCTGTGTCGCCCTGCTGTGTACAATGCTGTCAGAGTCATTGGTGATGTTTCACAGACGGTATGCGCAATAATCAGAAGGTGTGCAGGATGATACCAAAGATAGACATCGGGTGTTTCATACTACAAGAGCTGACCGCTTTGGCACGAGCAGCATCAGCATGCTATAAAAAGACACCAATGATGAAGTCTGCGTTTATATAATGAAGAACACTCTATATTCGATTCAGGTGCTTCGAGGGGTTGCGGCCTTGCTGGTTGTCATATTCCATTCGTACATCCACCTGGAAGCCAGAAATATTATTCCCAAGGTTCCAGCCCTTGTCGATATTGGGCGCGCAGGAGTAGATATCTTCTTTGCTATCAGCGGTTTCATAATGGTCTATATCAGTAGAGATAGTTTTAGGATGCAGGGAGGAGCCCAAGATTTCCTCATGAAGCGGATTATAAGGGTGGTGCCCATTTATTGGGTTTATTCGCTGCTTATGGCCACTTTCTTATTCTTTGTGCCTCATCTGTTCAGCAAAGGGAAAATGTTTAGTTTTTCACATTTGGTAGCGTCGCTATTATTCATTCCTTGGGAAAATAATGTAGGAGATATAAAGCCAGTTTTGGGGGTAGGCTGGACTCTGAATTTTGAAATGTATTTTTATGTGGTTTTTGCCCTCTTGCTATTTTTCAGCAAGCGTTACTTTTTACCGCTTCTAGCCGCCATTCTGCTTAGTGGATACTCGGTCGGTTTGTTGTTTGCGCCTGTCTCCCCGGTCTACGATGTAATTACATCACCAATGCTTTTTGAATTTCTCATTGGCTGCATTATAGGCACCCTATATTTGCGCCGTGATATTGTTCTGTCAGGTTATTTGTGCATGATGCTACTCCTAGTTGGCGTGCTATTGTTAATCTTGCCAGGAATTATCGATGTGGGAAGTGCTATACGGACGATAAAATGGGGAATCCCAGGCGCCATTCTTGTCGCAGGCGCTGTTTTCTCAGAAAAGAACGCAAATATTCGATTTCACCCTCTACTTGTCAAGCTTGGCAACAGCTCGTATTCGTTGTACCTGACGCATATTTTCACTGTTAATGCGGTTGGTAAAATATGGGAAACGGTATTTGGTGAGATGTACGGAGTCTTTATAGTTGTTGCCACGTTGGCTTCGACGATAGCAGGATATGTGGCATACATGGTCATCGAAAAGCCGCTAACTTCGTACCTTAACAAACAGTATGCCGCCATGAAAACCAACCCGGCCGTGATCACCACATAAGCAATTATTCCTTTATCAGCCACGACACCAGATCTTCGTTGTCGAACCAGCAATATCACAACGAATATTCAGCATCTCTGGGGAGAATAGAGAATCAATTTATTATGACCACAACCGCGTTGCGCCATACAGATATACAAACAACAACGTTAGGTTTTGGCTGTGGCGGTCTTATGCGTATACCAACCGCGAGGCGGCGGCAGAGAATACTGGCGGAAGCTTTTGATGCGGGAATCAAGCATTTTGATGTGGCGCGCATGTACGGTTTGGGGAGGGTTGAGCATGAAGTGGGCATATTTTCCCGGGGGCGTCGTGAACAGTTGGTTCTGGCGACCAAGTTCGGAATTGAGGTGAAGCAAGCGTCAAAGATTGCTTCTGTAGTGCAAGGGGTTGGGCGCAGAGTTATTGCAATGTTTCCGGCCCTGCGCCGGGCTGTGCGCAAGCGCTCTCAGAGTTTATACGCCCCGAAAAGCTTCGATGTTACAACCGCAAGGCGCAGTCTGGAGGAAAGCCTGCGGGCCTTGCGTACGGATTATATCGATATATTCCTCTTGCACGAGCCTGAGCTGGCTGACGTGAAGGATACCGCGGTGTGGGAGTATCTTCAGCGAGCGAAGGAAGCGGGGCTGATCCGGGCGTGGGGTGTGGCGGGGTATCCGGACCAGGTCAGGCCTATCTGCGAGAATATTCCTGAACTGACGAAGGTCATTCAAGTCCCGAATGATGCGGTACACCGTCAGTTGGAGCAGTTTCGCGATTGCACGGATTCCGCGTTTATCACTTTCAGCCCATATTCAGAAGTATACGATAAGCTTCGTGCGTTTGTGACAAAGGATGCGCAGATTGTTGAGAACGCCATGAGCACGGTTGGCATGGATCTGCGGAGCCCCGGTGTGCTGGCCAAACTGCTGTTGGGTTATTGCTTGAATGCGAACCCTTCCGGTGTAACGCTGTTTTTCTCTGGTCGT
>Ga0153916_10001081_pt1 | contig 19193 bp, 20 predicted proteins | sample Opewatmetagenome_FD_109642 | JGI IMG/M metagenome (GOLD analysis project Ga0153916, IMG submission 109642) | Freshwater wetland microbial communities from Ohio, USA - Open water 3 Core 3 Depth 4 metaG | ecosystem: Environmental > Aquatic > Freshwater > Wetlands | place: USA: Ohio, Lake Erie... | reverse complement strand
GGGCCGCCGGAGGGCGATCAGGAGATCAACCAGGTCTTCTTCGACAACGTCCGCGTGCCGGTCTCCAACCGGATCGGCGAGGAAGGGAACGGCTGGACCTACGCCAAGTACCTGCTGCAGTTCGAGCGGGGGAACCCCTACGCGCCGGGCCTGACCAACCAGCTTTCCAAAGTGACCAGGATCGCCTCGCTGGAGCGGGCCGACGGCGGCGGGCGGATGCTCGACGACCCGGATTTCCGCCGCAAGCTGGCCGAGACCCAGATCAAGGTCGACACGCTCAACGCCACCGAGCTGCGCATGTTCGCTGCGCGCAGCGCCGGCGAGGCCATGGGGGCGGCGTCCTCCATGCTGAAGCTGGAGGGCTCCCAGGCCCAGCAGCTGATCACCGAGCTGGCGCTGGAGGCTGCGGGGCTCTACGCCCAGCCCTTCGTGCGCGACACCTGGGCTGGCCTGCGCGGTCAGACCAACGTGGCCCGCGCCGGTCCCGACTATGCGGCCACCGTGGCGCCGACCTACTTCAACTACCGCAAGACCTCGATCTACGCCGGGTCCAACGAGATCCAGCACAACATCATGGCCAAGATGGTGTTGGGGCTGTAGCGGCCAGAAACCGAAAAGCGGCTTTACCGCTGAGGAGCGAGCCCCTACCGACCAGACATGGCGGTCACGCCGCCGCCACGTCTTAGCCGGTCGAGTCTGTTGAATGCCCTCAGGTCTTGTTGCGCTGCTGGACGACGTCGCGGCCATCGCCAAGCTCGCCGCGGCTTCGCTTGACGACGTCGCCGGCGCCGCGGGCAAGGCGGGGTCAAAGGCCGTTGGCGTGGTGGTCGACGACACCGACGTCACGCCGCGCTACGCCGTGGGCTTCACGCCCGACCGCGAGCTGCCGATCGTCCTCAAGATCGCCGTGGGATCCCTGCGCAACAAGTTCCTGTTCCTGCTGCCCGGCGCGATGCTGCTGAGCGCCTTCGCCCCCTGGGCCGTGACGCCGATCCTGATGTTGGGCGGCGCCTATCTCAGCTTCGAGGCGACGGAGAAGATCATCGAGGCCGTCGGGGATCATGGCATAGCCGAGGACATCGAGGTGCTTGCGCTCAGTTCTTCCGAGCTGGAGGCCGAGAAAGTCACGGGCGCCATCCGCACCGACCTGATCCTGTCGGCCGAGATCATGGCTATCGCGCTCGCCACCGTGTCCGACAGGCCCCTGGCCATCCAGGCGCTCGCCCTGGCGCTCGTCGGCCTGCTGCTGACAATCGGCGTCTATGGCGTCGTGGGCCTGATCGTGAAGATGGACGACATCGGCCTGCACCTGGCCGGGCGCAAAGGGCGGCTGCTCAGCGGTCTCGGCCGTGGGCTCGTGCACGGGATGCCGGCGACGCTGCAGGGGCTGACCCTGGTCGGCACTGCAGCCATGCTGTGGGTCGGTGGCGGAATCCTGGTCCATGGCCTGGATCATTTCGGCCTCGACGCCGTGCCGCACCTCATCGAGGGCATGGCCCGTCGGGCGGGCGCGGTTCCCGGAATCGGGCAGGCGACGGGCTGGGCGGTCACGGCCGCCTGCTCGGCGCTCGTCGCCCTGGCGCTTGGCGGCCTGCTGGTCCTCGGGGTTCACTTCATGCCGCGCCGGAAGCGATAGAGAGGTTCCGGATTTCAGCCGTCCACCCGGTGCATTCGCCTGCCGTTTCGGACAGGATGGGGCTCTAAATCAAAATGCTAGAGCGTGACGGGCGCCGAAACCGGTTTCCACTTTCGGCTGTCACGCTCCAGGCCGTAGGGGAAGAGATCATGGCGTCGGGTTTCGAACAGCGCTTGCAGGCTGCGGTGGCGTCGGGGGCGGCGCCGGGCGCGGTGGCCCTGCTGGTGGACCGCAACGGGGTGATCTTCGAGGCGGCGGCTGGCGTCCGCACCCTGGGCGACCCGACACCGATGACGCTCGACACGGTCTTCTGGATCGCCTCGATGACCAAGGCCGTCACCTCGGTGGCGGCGCTGAAGATGGTCGAGGAGGGCAAGCTCTCTCTGGATGCGGACCTCGCCCCACTGCTGCCCGAGTTCGCCGACCTGCAGGTGCTGGAGGGCTTCGAGGAGGACGGCGCGCCGAAGCTGCGGCCGGCCAAGGGCCATATCACCCTGCGCCAGCTGCTGACCCACACCTCGGGGTTCGGCTACGCCTTCATGTCGGAGGCGCTCGGCCGCTGGGCCCGGGCCACCGGCGCGCCGGACGCGGCCAGCGGCGCGCGGGCGGCCTACAATCAGCCGCTCGCCTTCGACCCCGGCGAGGGCTGGACCTACGGCGTCGGCATCGACTGGGCGGGCCTGGCGGTGGAGGCCGTCAGCGGCCAGACGCTGGACGCCTATTTCCGCGACCACATCCTGGAGCCCCTGGGCATGCACGACACCACCTTCGTGCCCAGCGCGGCCCAGGTGGCGCGCCGGGCCTCGGCGCACTTCCGCCTGCCGGACGGGAGCCTGACGCCCGCGCCCTTCGAGATGCCGCGGGACCCGGAGGTCTGGTCCGGCGGCGGCGGCCTGTTCAGCACGGCGCACGACTACGCCCGCTTCCTGCGGATGCTGCTCAACGACGGGGAGCTGGACGGGGTGCGGATCCTCTCCCGCGAGACCATGGCGGAGCTCGCCAAGGTGCAGACCGGCGATATCCGCGCAGGCGCGCTGAAGACCTCCGCGCCTGCGCTGACCAACGACTTCGACCTGTTCCCGGGCATGCACACCGGCTGGGGGCTGGCCACCCTGATCAATCCGGAGCCGGGGCCCGCCGGGCGCAGCGCCGGCAGTCTGGCCTGGGCGGGGCTCTTCAACACCCACTTCTGGGCCGACCCGGCCAAGGGGGTGGGCGGCCTGTTGATGACCCAGGTCGCGCCCTTCGGCGACGCCGCAGTGATCGACCTGTTCGCGGCCCTGGAGGCGGAGGCCTACGGGCAGGCGAGCTGAAGGCGGGGCGCGGCTCAGTTTTTATGTGCTGGCGCCGTTGCGGCGAGCTGTGCTTTACACCAAATCGAACAGTCGTTTGAACGGAGCCCCTCATGGCCGCCGACGCCCTCTTCCAGCCCTTCAGCTTCAAGAGCCTGAACCTCAAGAACCGCATCGCCATGGCGCCGATGACCCGGTCGTTCTCGCCTGGCGGCGTGCCCACCGACGAGGTGGCCCAGTACTACAAGCGCCGCGCGGCGGCCGAAGTGGGCCTGCTGATCTCAGAGGGCGTCGGGGTCGACCGCCCGGCCTCGCTGAACGACAAGAACGTGCCGCGGTTCTACGGCGAAAAGGAACTGGCCGGCTGGAAGCACGTGATCGACGAGGTCCACAGCGTCGGCGGCGCGATGGCTCCGCAGCTGTGGCACGTGGGCGCGGTGCGCACGAGCGACCCGGAATGGACGCCGCCCGGCCCCTATGACAGCCCCTCGGGCCTGTCGCGCCCGGAGAAGAAGTTCGGCGAGCCGATGACCGATGCCGAGGTGGCCGACGCCATTCGCGCCTTCGCCGACGCCGCCAAGGCCGCCAAGGACCTGGGCTTCGAGACCGTCGAGCTGCACGGCGCCCACGGCTATCTGATCGACCAGTTCTTCTGGGAGGGGACCAACGTTCGCGACGACCGCTACGGCGGCCCGAGCCTGGTGGACCGGGCCAGGTTCGCCGCCGACATCCTGCGCGAAGTGCGCCGCGCGGTGGGCCCGGACTATCCGGTGATCATCCGCCTCAGCCAGTGGAAGCAGCAGGACTACAACGTCAAGCTGGCCGCCACGCCCAAGGAGATGGAGGCCTGGCTCACCGCACTGGTCGACGCCGGCGCCGACATCCTGCACTGCTCGCAGCGCCGGTTCTGGGAGCCGGAGTTCGAGGGTTCGGACCTCAACTTCGCCGGCTGGGCCAAGAAGCTGACCGGGGTTCCCACGATCACGGTGGGCTCGGTGGGCCTGTCGGGCGAGTTCATCGCCGCCTGGGGCGGGGAGAAGTCGCAGCCGGCCTCGCTGGACGAGCTGGAGCGGCGCCTGGAGCGCGGCGACTTCGACCTCGTCGCCGTGGGCCGCGCCCTGCTGCAGGACCCCGAGTGGGTGCTGAAGGTCAAGCAAGGCCGCACCGACGAACTGATGGCCTACGACCGCACGGCGCTGGCGACCCTGAGCTGACCTTGGCGGCCTGCGTCCCGGCGGCGTGACGGAGGCCTTGATCAATCGCAGATCGGCATGTGTTGATGCCCCCGGCCAGGGCGAGGCATCCGCCGCGTGGTTGAGTGCAGGGGGTGGCGACGTGGCGGTTTGGAGATCAGGGGTTCGGACGACCGGGAGCAGCTTCAAGCTGAGCCTGCCGGCGATCGTGGTGGCGGTGGGGATCGCAATCGGCGTCGCGGCCCTGATCTACAGCCAGATGCATCAGAGGGCCCTGGAGATCGCGACGGCGACGGCTGCGGCCAAGCCCTGGGAGCTCAAGGGGCCGCCGTGTCCGGCCCCGAGCGGCTGGGCGGCCGACCCGAAGTACGCGCCCGACAAGGTGTTCATCTTCAACGGGATCAAGTTCGCCCGCCGGTACGGCCACGCCGACTGCAACGCCGTGGCCGGGCCGAAGGGGCATGGCCCAGCCTATGTGCCGCTATGCCAGTTCTCCAGCCCGGCCGTGCTCGCCGTCACCACAGAGCAGGGGACCTTCCATTTCGCGCCGGGCGTTGGCCGTCCCGCTACGGTCTCGGTGGTGGACGGCGTGCCTAAGTGCGTGATCGCCGCCAACGCAGACTTCTAGCGGGAAAGCCCCGCCCCATGACAGGGCAGGGAGCCGCCTCAGGCGTTGAAGTTCAGCTTCAGGCCCGGACGGGGCCAGCGGGCCTTCATCAGCTTGCCGGTCGCCGAGCAGGTGACCCAGGCGTCCATCATGTCGGCGCCGCCGAAGCAGATGTTGGTCACCACCAGGTCGGGGAAGGGGTAGTGCTCGGTCGTGCCGTTGGGGTCGAAGGCGGTGATGCCGCCGTTGATGATGGTGGCCACGCAGACCTTGCCGGAGGCCTCGACCGCAAGGCTGTCCAGCAGTTGGTAGCCGGGCAGGGTGCAGATGATGCGGCCGGGCGCGAAGCCCTCCTGCGGCGCGAGCACGCCCGGAGATTCGATGTCGAAGGCCCACAGGCGGCCCAGCGTCGTGTCGGCCATATAGACCACCTTCTCGTCGGGCGAGAGGCCCACGCCGTTGGGCGAGACGAAGTGATCGCGCTGGCGGCTGATATGGGAGCCGTCGGCCCTGGCGTAATAGAGCGCGCCGAACTTGCGGCCCTCCGGCGTGGAGCAGCCGTGGTCGGTGAACCAGAAGCCGCCCTGCTTGTCGAAGACCAGGTCGTTGGGGCCGATCAGCCGCTTTCCGTCGCACTCGGTGTAGAGCGTGGTGAGCTTGCCGGTCTTGAGGTCGTAGCGCTGGATCATGCCGCCGGTATGGCTGGCTGGCGTCGGACCGGGGATCGTCATGCCCTGGTTGTCGAGCCACTCGAACGCGCCGCCGTTGTTGGTGATGTAGATGGCGCCGTCCGGACCGATGGCCGCGCCGTTGGGACCGCCGCCGGTCTCGACCACGGTGGTCTTCTTGCCGTCGGGGGTGACGCGGGTGAGACGCTGGCCCTTGATCTCGGTGAGGATCACCGAGCCGTCGTTCATCGCGATGGGGCCTTCCGGAAATTCCAGCCCCTCGGTGATCACCTGCGCGTCCATGCCTGTCGTTCCCTCACGTCATCGTTGTTAGGAACGGACTATAGGGCGTTGCCCGTGGGGCGCCGCAAGGGGCTACCGCCGCTCGAGCACCCGGATCGTGAAGGGGAACTCGTCGTCTTCGGAGGCCGGGTAGGACTGGCGGCGGACCTCGGTCCAGCGGCTCTCGTCGAAGGGGGCGAGGAAGACGTCGCCCTCGACGTCGGCGTCCACCTCGGTGAGGTAAATCCGCCTGGCGCGGGCCAGCGCCATCTTGAACAGGGAGGCGCCTCCGATGACGCAGAACTCGTCGCGGCCGTCCTCCTCGGCCTGCTCTCGGGCGATGGCGCAGGCCTCGGCGAAGTCCTCGCAGACCACGGCGCCCTTGGGCTCGAAGGAGCCGTCGCGGGAGAGGACGATGTTGGTGCGGCCGACCAGCGGCCGGCGCGGCAGGCTGTCCCAGGTCTTGCGGCCCATGATCACCGGCTTGCCCATGGTCACGGCGCGGAAGTTGGCCAGATCGGTCTTCAGCCGCCAGGGCAGGTCGCCGCCGTTGCCGATCACGCCCTTCCGGTCTCGGGCGATGGGGCCGGCGGTCAGGATGGCTTTGGACATGGACGACGTCTTAGACCGCATCCCCGCTCGCCGCCAAGAATGACGTTGATCGCGGTTTCGATCCCGCTATCTATAATTGAAACGCGTTCAAAAATAGAAGCGAGCGGGCGGAAATGACCCTGACGACCCAACGCCGGTTCGTCACGCCGATGGCGGACGAGACCCTGGAACAGCTGGCCGCGCGCGCGATGCCCGATCAACCGCTGGCCCAGGCCATGGAGCTGATCAAGGGCTGGAACCTGCACATCTTCGCCATGCGCAAGCCGCGCGGCCTGCTGCTGGGCAGCGACGTGGTCTTCGTCGAGCCGCCGCTGGCATGAGGGCGGCTGCGCCCCTGCCGGCCACGGAGGCCCTGACGGAGGCGGTCATCGTCTCCGCCAGCGTCGGCGCCGGCCATGACGGCGAGGCCGAACTGATCGTGCGCCTGATCCATCCCAACGGCGCGGCGGAGACCGTGACGCTCGATGCGGAGCTGGGCTTTCACCTGATGAACAATTGCGGCGTCAGCGACGCGGCCGGGCTCGCCGGTCAGCCTTGGCGCAAGATCCTCGAGGGGCTTTGAAGATGTACGACGTCGTCATCAAGAACGGGCTTGTGGTGGACGGGACGGGCAAGGCGGGCTTTTCCGCCGACGTCGCGATCAAGGACGGCAAGATCGCCGAGATCGGGGCCGTGGCCGGGCAGGCGCGACGGACTATCGACGCGAAGGGCAAGGTGGTGGCGCCGGGCTTCATCGACCCGCACACCCACTTCGACGTCCAGCTGCTGTGGGATGGGGCGGCCAAGCCGGCGCTCGAGCATGGGATCACCTCCATCGTGCCGGGCAACTGCTCGCTGTCGCTGGCGCCGCTGAAGGCCGCGGACCGCAAGGCGGTGGTGGGCATGTTCCAGCAGATCGAGGAGATGCCGCCGGAAGCCTTCACCGAGGCCTTTGAGTGGACCTGGGAGGATTTCGCCGGTTACCGCGACGCCATCGCCAAACACCTGTCGGTCAACGTCGCGCCCCTGGTCGGCCACAGCGTGATCCGGCTGTGGGTGATGGGCGCGGCCTCGCAGCAGCGCACCGCGACGCCCGCCGAGATCGCCGCCATGCAGGATCTGCTGCGCGAATGTCTGGCGGCCGGCGCGGTGGGCCTCTCCACCAGCTTCGTGGACGTGGACGAGCGCGCGCGGCCCGTGCCCAGCCGCTTCGCGGATTCAGCCGAGCTCGACGCGCTGTGCGCGGTGCTGGGCGAGTACGGCCGGATGTTGCAGGTCGTGCCGGAGTTCTACGCCACCGACATCACCATCGCCCGCATCGACCAGCTGGCGGAGCTGTCCCTGCGCCACAACATCCCCACGACCTTCTCGCCGGTGTTCGACAGCCGCGCCACGCCCGACAACGTGCCGCGCACGCTGGCGCGGGTGGAGGAACAGTTCGCCCGCGGCGCGCGGGTCTGGCCGCAGATGCAGACGCGGCCGATCGACATCAGCTTCTCGCTGCTGCGGCCGAGCCTGTTCTTCGTGCGCCTGCCCGGTTGGGTGCAGGTGCTGCGGCTGCCCCTGCCTGAGCGGATCGCGGCGCTGAAGGACAGGGCCACGGTGGACCGGCTGGTCGCCGAGACCGGCGAGGACGGCGGCATGGCCCTGATGGGCGGGCTGATCATCCGCGGCGGCGACAAGGCGCCGGCGCATCTTGTGGGCAAGACCCTGGGCGAGGTGGCCCGGTCGCTCGACGAATGTGCAGCCCGCACCCTGATCGCGCTGTCTCTGGAGAACGACCTCGACGTGGCCTTCCTGGCCGCCGACATGGGCCACGACGCCACCGACCGGATCGGGCCGATGCTGGCCCACCCCCTGGTGCATATCGGCGCCAGCGACGGCGGGGCGCACCTCGCCTCCTTCGCCACCTATGGCGACACCGGTTACCTGTTCAGTGAATTCGTCCGCAAATCCAGGTACTTGAGCTTGGAACTTGCGGTGAAGAAGATCACGTCGGACACTGCCGAGATCTGGGGCCTGAAGAACCGCGGCACGCTCGCGCCCGGCTGGGCCGCCGACGTGGTGGTGTTCGACCCCAAGACGGTCGCCCGCGGCGAGGAGCATCCGGTTTTCGACATGCCGGGCGAGGGCATGCGCTATGTCCGCGAGGCGAAGGGCATCGACACCGTGTTGGTCAACGGCGAGGTGGCCTATGCCGACGGCGCCTATACGGACGCCCAGGCCGGCGTGATCTGCGGCTAGGCAGGGCCCCGCTCCCGCGGGGAAGGGCGGGGGGTTCAGATGCCCACTCCAGCCCCGCGCGCGGCCTTGGGGGCGCGCCGGCGCCTGTCGGCCAGGCGGAGTCGCTGGTGGGCCTCCTGGACCTTGCAGCCTTCGAGCACCTCGGGCTTGAGCACGCCGTCGATCAGCAGGCGCGAGATGTCGTCCGCGCCGACCGGCTCGGGGAACAGGCGGCGCATCTCAGTCCGGATCAGCCCCACCAGCGGCTTGGACATAAGGATCTGGGCGACCGTGAAGTGGTTGACCACCTGCTGGCGGCGCCAATAGGCGTCCAGCGCGCCCGACGACACGCCTTCGTGGGCGAGGAGATAGAGGCGCTCCAGGTCGTGCCGCGCCTTGGGATGCAGGTCGGCCAGGTGGAAACGGGTGATCTCGTCCACGTGGATGGGCCGGTCGAAGATCACCTTGTAGATCCGCCACTCGCAGGCATTGGTGAGCACCACCCAGTCGACGCCGGCGTGGACGCCGTAGTTCACCGCCTGGCGGACATGGTGGTCGGCGAGCGCGACGCCGACGGTCTTCACCTCGATCAGGAAGCGGGTGCGCCCCTCGATCCGGACCGCCAGGTCGCAGAAGGCCCCCTGAATTCGGACCTCGGCGCAGAGCTCGCGGTATTTGTCGTAGCCGAAGACCTCGCAGAGCATGTCCTTGACCACGGTGACCGTGTCGGCTTCCGAGACCTCGCGCAGTCGCTGGGCCGCGGCGATGTCCTGGAACGACCGGAGACGCGCCTGAACGCGATTGCGGAACTTCTTCGGAAGCCTGGGCGGCGCCATGCGGAAACCTCCTGCCATTCATGCACAAGGCGTCCACAGGCACGATAGCCCGTCAAGGTTGTGTTGGCCCCACAATGAGCAGCAGTGGGTGAGTGCGCGACTAGACCGCGATCGGGGCGGCGATGGCGGGGTGGGGCTTGTAGCCCTGCAGCGTGAAGTCCTCGTAGTCGAAGCTGAAGAGGTCGCGCTTGTCGGCGATCGTGAGGGTCGGCAGGGGACGCGGCTCGCGGGTCAGCTGCAGGCGGGCCTGGTCGAGGTGGTTGAGGTAGAGGTGGGCGTCGCCGAACGTGTGGACGAACTCGCCCGGCTCCAGCCCCACGACCTTGGCCACCATCATGGTCAGCAGGGCGTAGCTGGCGATGTTGAACGGCACGCCCAGGAACACGTCGGCCGAGCGCTGGTAGAGCTGGCAGGACAGCTTTCCTTCGGCGACGAAGAACTGGAACAGGCAGTGGCAGGGCGGCAGGGCCATGTCGTCCACGTCGGCCGGGTTCCAGGCCGTGACGATGTGCCGGCGGCTGTTGGGATTGGTCTTCAGGCCTTCGATCAGATTGGCCATCTGGTCGATGACCCGGCCGTCAGGAGCCGTCCAGGAGCGCCATTGCTTACCGTAGACGGGTCCGAGCTCGCCGGCCTCGTCGGCCCATTCGTCCCAGATGCTGACGCCGCGCTCCTGCAGCCAGCGCACGTTGGTGTCGCCGCGCAGGAACCATAGAAGCTCCACGATGATCGACTTGCGGTGCAGCTTCTTGGTGGTGAGCAGGGGAAAGCCGCGGGCCAGATCGAACCGCATCTGACGGCCGAACACGCCCAGCGTGCCAGTGCCAGTGCGGTCGCCGCGCTGGACGCCGTTGTCGAGGATATCCTGCAAGAGCGCGAGGTACTGCCGCTCCGGATGGTCGGCCGGCGCGACATAGGTCTCGGCGATGGCGGTCTGGGCGTTCATGGGTGCGAATCGGTGAGCTGTATTAACCGAAGGTGCGCGGGCGCGACGGCCCCGGCAATCGGCGCTGGGGACGCATGGGCCGACGGTTGTGGGTAGTGCCCGCAAACCTGGGCGCCGATGGGGCGGACCCACCGCTTCCGCTCATCCCGGCGCAGGCCGGGATCCAGGTTCAGGCCGAGAGTCGGGTGGGTTTCAGCTGGACCCCGGCTTTCGCCGGGGTGAGCGGGGACGGGGATAAGCTCACCCCGCAAAGCCGCCATCGTCGAGGAAGGCCTGCTCCTCGGGCGTGGTGATGCGGCCCAGGCAGGCGTTGCGGTGGGGAAAGCGGCCAAAGCGAGCGATGATCTCTTCGTGGATCACGGCCCACCTCAGGCTCTCGGCGTCGCCGGTTTCGTCCTTGAGGCGGGTGAAGAGACGGATGCTCAGGGCCTGGTCGCCGAGATCCTCCGAGTGCTCGAAAGGCAGGTAGAAGAAGCGGCGCAGCTCGGGCTCGACGTTGCGGTCATGACCGGCGTCCACGGCGATGTGCGCGACCGCGCGGGCCTTGGAGTCGGTGGCGAAGGCGTGGGCCGAGCCGCGGTAGATGTTGCGGGGAAACTGGTCGAGCAGGATGATGAGCGCCAGCGCGCCCTCTGCGGTGTGCGCCCAGGCGTCGTATTGGCCGCGGGCCGCGGCGTGGTGGACGGGTTCGAACTTCAGCTGGATCGCGTCGTCGAACCGGTCGTTCCTGGCGAACCACTTCGCCGGGCCGGCCGTGCGCCAGAAGGTCAAGACATCCTGGGGCATCGCGGCCATGGTGGGCTCCTCGGGCTGGCTCGGCAGCGTCTATGTCGGACGGATGGCGGCGCCGTTCAAGCGCGGTTCAGCCGCCAAGCCGCATCAAGGCGACGAAGGGACGAACAAGGGGCGCCTCCATGCCGGGGTCGCCCGTTCGGGAACGAAGATGAACAAGGTGATCACCACCGCCCTTGTGGCGGCCCTGATGGCCTCGGTGGCTGCGGCCGCCATGGCCCAGGAGGACTGGCGCGGGCGCGGCAGCCCTGAGGCGCGCGAGCGCCCCACGGCCGCCGTCGAGGCCCAGAGGGCGCCCGCGCCCCAGGCGGAGACCCCGCCGCAGCCGGGCTCGACCTATAACCCTGCGCTCCGCCGCGGACGCGGCAACTGGCCCGGCGAGCCCCAGCCCGCGCCGCAACCGCCCCAGGCGCGTCAGGCCCCCGCGCCGCCGCCGGCGCCCTCCGCGCCGCCGGGGGCCCGCAGGGATGACGACCGCCGCTACGGCGACCGCCGCGACGACCACGACCGGAACAGGGACCCGCGCTGGAACAACGGCGACCGTTGGGGCGGCGGCGACTATCGCTGGCGGGACGACCGGGGATGGCGCGAGGACCGCGACTGGAACCGCCCGCGCTATGACCGTCGCTACTACCCGCCAGTCTATCGCGCGCCGGGCCGCTATCGGGTCGCGCCCTACTATCCGCCGCGCGGCTGGTACGACCGCAGTTGGGGGTACGGGGACCTGCTGCCGCGCGGCTGGCTGGGCCTCGACTATGTGATCATGGATTGGTGGGCCTACGGCCTGCCGATGCCGCCGATCGGCTACGAGTGGGTCCGCGTCGGCGACGATGCGGTGCTGGTGGACACCTTCACCGGACGCGTCGTCCAGGTGGCGCCGAACCTCTTCTGGTAGGGCTGCGCGCCGCTTCCTCCTCGCAAATTGGGGGAGGCGGCGCGACGATTAGCGCCTAAGGGTGTGCTGTCGCTTGACCTTTGCGGAAAAAAACGGTCGATAGCGCGGCCTTTGCTGCGGCGCCGTTGCGCAAGCCCGCGGCCAACACCTCGTTCAGGAGAAAAATCATGCGCGTCTACTACGATCGCGACGCCGACATCGCCCGTATCCTGGACAAGAAGATCGCCATCGTAGGCTACGGCTCCCAGGGCCGCGCCCACGCGCTGAACCTTGTCGACTCCGGCGTGAAGAATGTGGTCATCGCCCTGCGTCCCGACTCCGCCACCGCCAAGAAGGTGGAAGCCGACGGCCTCAAAGTGATGACCGTGGCCGCGGCCTCGGCCTGGGCCGACGCCATCATGGTGCTGGCGCCCGACGAGCTTCAGCGTGGGATCTACGCCAACGAGATCGCCCCGAACATCAAGGACGGCGCGGCGCTGCTCTTCGCCCACGGCCTGAACGTGCACTTCAACCTGATCGAGCCCAAGACCTCGATCGACGTTCTGATGGTCGCGCCGAAGGGCCCGGGCCACACGGTGCGCGGCGAGTACCAGAAGGGCGGCGGCGTGCCCTGCCTGATCGCCATCCATCAGAACGCCACCGGCGGGGCGCTGGACTTCGGCCTGGCCTATGCCTCGGCCATCGGCGGCGGCCGCTCGGGCGTCATCGAGACCACCTTCCGTGAAGAGTGCGAGACCGACCTGTTCGGCGAACAGGCCGTGCTCTGCGGCGGCGTGGTGGAGCTGATCCGCGCCGGCTTCGAAACCCTGGTCGAGGCGGGCTACGCCCCCGAGATGGCCTATTTCGAGTGCCTGCACGAAGTGAAGCTGATCGTCGACCTCATCTACGAGGGCGGCATCGCCAACATGAACTACTCGATCTCCAACACGGCCGAGTACGGCGAGTACGTGACCGGCCCGCGCATCGTGACGCCGGACACCAAGGCCGAGATGAAGCGCGTGCTGGAGGACATCCAGTCGGGCCGCTTCGTGCGCGACTTCATGCTGGAGAACCAGGCGGGCCAGCCGAGCTTCAAGGCCACCCGCCGCCGCGCCAGCGAGCACCAGATCGAGGAAGTCGGCCAGCGCCTGCGCGCCATGATGCCCTGGATCACCAAGAACAAGCTTGTCGATACGTCGCTTAATTATGATACCGCGACCACCGAGAGACCCCGAAGGCCCGGGCGCAAGTCCGGGCCTTTTTCTTTAGGCCGGCATGGGGCTCGCCGTTGCCTCGACCGCCGTCCCGCTCCACGGTGCCCCCAACGAGAACTCGGGAAGGGACTCCAGGAATGCGCGACCTGAAGGGCAAGACGGCCTTCATCACCGGCGGGGCCAGCGGGATCGGCTTCGCCATGGCGCAGGCGTTCGGGCGGGCCGGCATGTCGGTGATGCTGGGCGACATCGAGGAAGCGCCGCTGAAGGCCGCCGTCGCGGCCCTGGAGGCAAACCAGATCCGCGCCGCGGGCGTCCTCTGCGACGTGGCCGACCGCGCGGCCCTGGAGGCCGCCGCCGCCCGGACGGTCGAGACCTTCGGCAAGGTCCACGTGGTCTGCAACAACGCCGGCGTCGGCGCGGGCGGGCCGATCGACCAGGTCGCGCCCTCCGACTGGGACTGGATCGTCGCGGTCAATCTGATGGGCGTGGTCTACGGGACCGAGGCGTTCCTGCCGCATATCCGCGCGCACGGGGAGGGCGGCGCCTTCGTCAACACCGCCTCCATGGCCGGAATGATCTCCGTACCGGGCATGGAGCCCTATTCGGCGACCAAGTTCGCGGTGGTGGCGATGTCAGAGGGCTGGGCGGGCCAGCTGGCGGCCGAGAACATCGGCGTCTCGGTGCTCTGCCCCGGTTTCGTGAAGACCCGCATCGACCAGAGCGGCCGGGCGCGGCAGGCGAAGTACGGCGGCCCCAAGGAGGTGAGCCCCGAAGGAACCAGCGCGCTTGTCCAGGGCGGCATCGATCCAGCGCGGGTGGGCGAGCGGGTGCGCGAGGCCGTCGAGCGGGAAGAGTTCTACATCTTCACCCACCCGGACATGCGCGCGCACGTCGAGCAGCGTTTCAGCCGCATCATGGCCGGCTTCGACCAGGCGGCGGCCAGCGAAGCCCTGGCGGGCATGGACTACGCCACTCCCGAGATCTCGATGCTGGACGGCTGAGGCGCCTCAGGCCCAGGCCAGGCGCTCGCGCCCGCGCAGGATCGCCTCGGCCTGGGGGGTGAACCTGGAGTCCGCGCGCTCGTGCAGCACCAGAGGCGGCAGGAGCTGCAACGGCGCCTTGCCGGTCTTCAGCGCGCGGACCAGCACCCGCTTGGCTGGCGCGTCGGCGAAGGGGTGGATCGGGCGGATCTGGAAGGAGCCGGCCTTGGGCGCCAGCGCCGCGAGGATGTCGGCCAGCCGGTAGGCGCGATGGATCAGGGTGATGCTGCCGCCCTCGCGCACGGCCTTGAGCAGGAACTCCGTCCAGGCCCCAAGGCCGTCGTCGGCCATCCAGGCGCCGCGCTTGGCCGGGTCGGGCGCGCGCAGGGCGGCAGGGTCGTCGAAGAAGGGCGGGTTGGCCATCACCGCGTCGAAGGGCGGCAGGCCCAGGCGGGAGAACGGCTGAGACACGTCGCCCACGAGAATCTGCACCCGGTCGGCCAGGCCGTTGATGGCCGCGTTTTCCCGCGCGAGCGCCGCGGCGTCGGCGTCGCGCTCGACCCCGACGAAGGTCGCGGCCGGCGACAGGCGCGCCGCACAGAGCAAGGCCGCGCCCGCGCCGCATCCGGCCTCCAGCACGCGGCCGCCCTTGGGGACGTCGCAGGCGGCGGCCAGCACGACGGCGTCCATGCCGGCGCGATAGCCCCGTTGTGGTTGGCGCAGCCGTATGGCGCCATCCAGAAGGTGGTCTTCGGTGACGCTCACGTCATTTTGTCGCACGGGAGTGCTCACAGCGGTCGACTTGGCGTTGATGCGCGCCTTGACCGTCCCCTATCCCGTGACCATTGTCCGGGCAAATGTTCGCGCCCCATTCGGCGAGATTTCAGGAGTAGCAGGTCCGTGGACGCAGTAAGGGCCGCCGTCCGTCCCAAGGCCGTTTCGATCGACGGACTGATGGCGCTCGCGAAGCCGGACATGGCGGGCGTCGACGCCCTGATCCGGGATCGCATGCAAAGCCCGGTGTCGGTGATCCCGGCGCTCGCCGAGCACCTGATCGGCGGATCGGCCAAGCGCCTGCGCCCGCTGCTCACCATCGCCGCGGCCCGCCTGGCCGGCGCCCGCGACGACGCCTGCCTGAAGCTCGCGGCCGCGGTGGAGTTCATCCACACCGCGACCCTGCTGCACGACGACGTGGTCGACTCCTCCGAGCTTCGCCGCGGCAAGGTGGCCGCCCATCTGATCTGGGGCGCGCCCTCCAGCGTGCTGGTCGGGGATTTCCTGTTCGCGCGGGCCTTCGAACTGATGGTCGAGGCCGGCTCAATGCAGGCGCTGGAGATCCTGGCCCGCGCCAGCCGCGTGATCGCCGAGGGCGAGGTGCTGCAACTCACCCGCGCCCACGACCTGGACCTGACCCAGGACATCTACCTCGAGATCATCAAGGCCAAGACCGCCGAGCTGTTCGCCGCCGCCGCGGAGGCTGGCGCGGTCTCGGCGGGCGCCTCGCCGGAGCGCTGCCGGGCGCTTCGGCAATATGGACAGGATCTGGGGCTGGCCTTCCAGCTGGTGGACGACGCCCTGGACTACAGCGGCGTCAGCGACGTGCTGGGCAAGAACCCGGGCGACGACTTCCGCGAAGGCAAGGCGACCCTGCCGCTGCTGCTGGTCATGGAGCGCACGGGCGTGGCCGAGCGCGACTTCTGGGTCCGCACTGTCGACCGCCGCGAGCAGACCGACGCCGACTTCCACCGCGCCCAGACCCTGATGCGCGACACCGGTGCGCTGGACGCGACGCTGGACCTGGCGGCCCGCTACGCCGGAAACGCCAAGGCGGCCCTGGCGGACTTCGCCCCCGGCGCCTGGCGGCCGGCCCTGGAAGACCTGGCCGACTTCGCCGTCAGCCGGCGGATGTAGCATCGCCGGCCCGCGCACGGCGCGCAGCAGCGCGCCGCCGCGCCTCAGCCTGGCGAGATCATGTTTTCCGGCCGCACCACCGCGTCGAACTCCTCGTTGGTCACGTAGCCGCCGCCGACGGCTTCCTCGCGCAGGGTGGTGCCGTTCTTGTGCGCGGTCTTGGCGATTTTGGCGGCCGCGTCGTAGCCGATCTTCGGCGCCAGCGCCGTCACCAGCATCAGCGAGCGCTCCAGGGCCGACTTGATGTTGTCCTCGCGGGCCTCGATGCCGACCACGCAGTTGTCGGTGAAGGAGATCGCCGCGTCGGCCATCAGCCGGCAGGACTGCAGGAAGTTGTAGGCCATCACCGGGTTGAAGACGTTCAGCTCGAAGTGGCCCGAGGCGCCGGCGAAGGTCATGGTCGCCTGGTTCCCGAAGATCTGGGAGCAGACCATGGTCAGCGCCTCGCACTGGGTCGGGTTGACCTTGCCAGGCATGATCGAGGAGCCCGGCTCGTTCTCCGGCAGGGACAGCTCGCCCAGGCCCGAGCGGGGGCCCGACCCCAGGAAGCGGATGTCGTTGGCGATCTTGAACAGCGAGCCGGCCACCGTGTTGATGGCCCCATGGCTGAACACCATGGCGTCGTGGGCGGCGAGCGCCTCGAACTTGTTGGGGGCGGTGACGAAGGGCAGGCCGGTGATGGCGGCGATCTTCTTGGCCACCAGCTCGGCGAAGCCCACCGGCGCGTTCAGGCCGGTGCCGACCGCGGTGCCGCCCTGGGCCAGTTCATAGAGGCCCGAGAGGGTGTCCTTGATGCGGCGAACGCCATTGGCGACCTGCTGGCGGTAGCCGGAGAACTCCTGGCCCAGTGTCAGGGGGGTGGCGTCCTGGGTGTGGGTGCGGCCGATCTTGATGATGTGGGCGAAGGCCTTTTCCTTGACCTTCAGCGCTGCATGCAGGTGCTCGAGCGCCGGCATCAGCTCCTTGGCCACCTGCTCGGCGGCGGCGATGTGCATGGCCGTCGGATAGGTGTCGTTCGACGACTGGCTCATGTTGACGTGGTCATTGGGGTGGACGGGCTTCTTGGAGCCCATCTCGCCGCCCAGCATCTCGATCGCGCGGTTCGAGATCACCTCATTGGCGTTCATGTTGGACTGGGTGCCCGAGCCGGTCTGCCAGACCACCAGGGGGAAGTGGTCGTCGAGCTTGCCGTCGATCACCTCCTGGGCGGCCTCGACGATGGCGGCGCCGATGACGGGATCGAGCCGGCCCAGCTCCATGTTGGCTTCGGCCGCGGCGCGCTTGACGACGCCCAGCGCCCGGATCATCGGCTTGGGCTGCTTTTCCCAGCCGATCTTGAAGTTGCCGATGGAGCGCTGGGACTGGGCGCCCCAGTAGCGGTCCGTGGGGACCTCGATCGGGCCGAAGGTGTCGGTCTCGGTGCGGGTCGCGGTCATGATCAAGCCTCCAGCCGATAAGTCGCTGCGGGTTTAGCGGCGTCGCGCGAGACTGCAAGGCGTTCCCTGCGCCTGCGGGCTCTAGGCGGAGCTCGAAAGCGCGCTAGTAAGGCGAATGGACGACGATTGGACCCAGCACGGCAAGGTGCGCGCGCGCGAAGGCGGCGGCGAACTCGAGGTCGTGATCGACGGGCTGACCACCCAGGCCAAGTACTACAAGCCGCTGATCTACGAGTTCTTCCGCAAGGCCTGGCGCGGCGCGCGACCGGCCTGGGGCGAGTACGGCGTCGACATCGTCATGGAATATGTCGGCGATCCGCCGTGGCTGGATCTGGACAATCTGGCCAAGGCGATTCTGGACGCGATCAAGGGCTACGCCTTCCACGACGACGCCCAGGTGGCGCGGCTGCTGGTCGAGCGGCGGGCGGGCGAACGCGAGCGGATCGTGATCACCGTGCGCCGCGCCGCCGGTTATGACCCCGGCGTGAGGCCGGCGCGGCGCTGAGACCCCACGCAATGAAAGCGGCCGCGCCATTTCGGGCGCGGCCAGAGGGTCTGGAACCTACTATGGGGAAGCGAGGTTCAGCGATACTGTTGAAGGCGCGTCGTCCGCAGCCCGGCCAGGCCGTGGCGGTCGATCGACTTCTGCCACGCAAGGAACTCCTCGGTGGTGAGCGAGTAGCGTGCGCAGGCATCGTCCAGCGTCAGCAGCCCGCCGCGGACCGCGGCGACCACTTCGGCCTTCCGTCGAATTACCCACCGGCCGGTGTCCGGCGGCGGTAGATCAGCCAGCGTCAAGGGCGCGCCCGTGGGGCCGATCACATACGGCTCGCCGCGGCTGTTGGTGCGCGTCTGTTGGTGCTGCAACATGGCTTTACGCCTTTCCAACCATCACTGTTCGGCAGGAATATACGGGTTGGGCCCTAACAGCGGCTGAATCGCAATAGTAAAAAAACACCTAATCATACGCTCCCCCGTGTACTAAAATGATACAGAAGAAGATCACGCCCCAAGTTACCTTCGATTAACTCAAGGTATTATCGGCGGATGTTGATGAGTTCATCCAACATCTGGTCAGCGGTCGTGATGATCTTCGAACACGCGGAGTAAGCTTTCTGGGTCGTGATCAGCCCAGTGAACTCAGCGGACAGGTCGACAGTCGAAGCTTCCAGTGTAGAGGGCGAGATGCCGCCCGCGCCGGCGGTGCCCGGCTCCTTGATCGTGAACTCGCCGCTCTGAATCGTGGCGCGGTAGGCGTTGCCGCTGACCGCCGCCAGGCCGTCCGGATTCTGGAAGGTGGCGACGGCGACCTTGGCGATCTGGCGCACCTCGCTGTTGTCGAAGATGGCCGAGACGTAGCCTTCCTCGTCGACCTCCACGCCGACCACGGTGCCGACCGTCGCGCCGTCGGGGTTCACCGACTTCACCTTGGAGGCGCTGTTGTACTGGCTGAGTTCGTTCAGATTGAAGGTGACCGTCTGGGCCTTGATGCCGAGGGTGTCGTCCCACCGCGGCGTGCCGGCCGAGCCGGAGGCGCCGAGGGTGATCGTGGGGGCCGCGCCGGCGGCGCCGAACAGGGTGCTGGTGGTCAGGTCGAGCTTGCCGTCGCCGGTGAACTTGAGCATGCCCGAGGTGATCATGCCCGACGGGGCGGCGTTGACCTCGGCCGGATCGCCGTAGATTTCCGCGAACCACTCGTTGGGATTGGT
>Ga0153916_10001079_pt1 | contig 19205 bp, 18 predicted proteins | sample Opewatmetagenome_FD_109642 | JGI IMG/M metagenome (GOLD analysis project Ga0153916, IMG submission 109642) | Freshwater wetland microbial communities from Ohio, USA - Open water 3 Core 3 Depth 4 metaG | ecosystem: Environmental > Aquatic > Freshwater > Wetlands | place: USA: Ohio, Lake Erie... | reverse complement strand
CGGTAGAGGAAGCGGAACCAGTCGGTGAAGGGCGCGGCGACCTTGACCTCCTGATTCAGGAGCCATTGGCGCACGTTGAGGCTCCCCATGGCTAGGCGGACGCCGACGTCGTGCGTAGCCCAAATGCGTTCCCAATCGCGGTCGTACGAGAGTTGGACCAGGTCCATGGCGTATTCGGCGTCGAACTCCTCTTCGGTGGCGTAAGGGCCCGGCACGTACAGGCCCGCGGCTAGGCCGGCGCCGCAAGTAACGGTAATCGCCCCCGCTATATACTCCAAGTATTTCGGAAAATTATACATATGCCATAATGCCCCCTTAGCCGGGGGCGGGTAATAGTAGCCGATACCCGGCCCTCTGTCAACCGAAATCCTCTCTTATAATCGCCCCGGCAGGACGGCGCCGGAACCGCTAAGCCGAAGCGCTACGGCCGCCGCCGCGCCGGCCGCGAGGGCTGCGGCCAGCGCCCAATCCCACGCCGACGTACGCCGCGCCGGGTACGGCGTCGGCCGCCGCGTGGCCCCGTACCCGCGGAGCTCGAGCGACGTCGCGAGCTGGTCGGCCGAACGCAAGCTGTAGAGGAAGACCGGCACGACGAGCGGCAGCGAACGCCGGGCCTGCGACAGGAAGCTCGAGCCGAAGTCGAGGCCCCGCGCGCGCTGGGCCTCCAGCGCCCGGGCGCTGGCCTCGAACATGACCGGCAGCAGGCGAAACGCGAGCGTAAGGGTGACGGTCGCGCCGGGCGGGACGCGGAAGGACCGCAACGCCTCGCTGAAATCCTCCGGCGTCGTTACCCCCAGGAAGGCGAGCCCGGCGAAAAGCATGCCCACGATGCGCAGGCCGACGGCGAGGCCGTAAAGCACGCCCACGTCGGTAGCGCGATAGACCCAAAGCCGCGCCCAGGTGTCGCCGGCTTTAATAAAGGGAGGCCACAGAACGACGCTCAGCACGATGAAGGCCGCGGCGAGCGGCGCCGCCCGCCGAAGCGACTTTCCGGCCCGGCAAAAGCACAACGCGGCCAGCGTGACGCCTGCCGCCAGCGGCCCCACGTACCGCGGGTCGTTGAAGGTGGTGAGCAATACGAGCGTTGTTGCCAGGAGCGCCAGACGCGTCGCGGGGTGAAGTTTTTTTAACGCCGGTTCGCGCATAGTTCTTCTCAACGGAGTGCGCGCGCGAGTTCCTCGCCCGTTATGACGTCGAGGCCCAGCTCGCGGCCGAGGCGCGCGGCCAGCGGCGGTTCGAGGCCCGCCCGCGACAAGAGCTCGTCGTCGCTCAGGATCCGGCGGGGGTCGCCCTCGCCCAACACGCGGCCGCCGGCGACGACGACGACGCGCCGAGCGTAATCCGCGACCACGTCCATGGCGTGGGTGATGAAGACGACGGTAGTCCCCCGGCGGTTGAGCGCCGCTACGGCGTCCATTAAGGCCGCGACTTCGCGGCGGTCGAGGCCGGTGGTCGGCTCGTCCATTACCAGGACCTCCGGCTCCATGGCGAGGACGGACGCCAGCGCGACGCGCTGGCGGTCTCCCTTGGGCATGGCGAACGGGTCCTCATCCTCGCGGCCCCCAAGGCCGACGGCGGCGACGGCGGCGGCTGCGCGGCGTTCGATTTCGGCGTGCGCCAGCGCGAGCTGGCGCGGCCCGAAAGCGACCTCGTCGCGGACGGTGGCCTGGAAGATCTGGTGGTCGGGGTTTTGGAAGAGGTAGCCGACGGTTTGGGCGCGGCGCTTGGTCGGGACCGCCGAAGGGGTATGGCCCCGCACCCGGACCACGCCGGCGGCGGGCTCGAGGAGGCCGGCGACGGCCTTGGCGAACGTCGTTTTGCCGCCGCCGTTCTCGCCGACCAGCGCGACGACGTCGCCCTCGCTTATAGTGAGGTTGAAGTCGGAAAGCGCCGTGATGCCGCCGGCGTAGGTGACGGTAAGGCCGTCGGCGACGACGACGGGAGGGCGCGCCGCGGCGGGCGCCGGGCGCTCTTCGTGCGTTAACGCCGCGATTTCCACGCCCGGACGGAGTACGTACGCGGCGCCGCGGCGGTCGAAATATTTTAAAAAAGTTAAAGGCGCCACGCCGGCGCGCGAGCAAAGTTCTCCGTCGGTTAATATTCGTTGGGGGGCGCCGCGGGCGACGAGTTCGCCGCGGCCGAGGAGAGCCGCGTCGTCGAGCGCGAGCGCTTGCGCCGGGTCGTTGTCGGCGACGACGGCGGCCCGGCGGCGGTGGGCGAGTTCGGCTACGATATTTTTTAACGCCGCCTTGCCGGCCGGATCTAAGTCGGTCCCGGCTTCGTCGAAGAGGACCAGGCTGGCGTCGGCGGCGAGGGCCGCGGCGACGGCGAGGCGTTGTTTCTGGCCGCCGGAGAGCGTTTCGACGCGCCGACCTTCGAAGCCGGCGAGGCCGCAGGCGGCGAGGGCGTCGGCGACGCGGCCGCCTATTTCGACGCCGGGTACGCCCAGGTGCCGCGGCCCGAACGCGACTTCGTCCTCGACCGTCGTGGCCACTAACGCGGCGTCGAAGTCCTCGAAGACGAAAGCGACGGTCCCGGCGAGGTCGCGGGGCCTTTTGCCGGCGAGCGACGCCCCGCATACGCGGATGTCGCCCCTCATGCTCCCCTTCTTGACGGCGGGGACGACCGCGCCCAGCGCCGCCAACAACGTGGATTTACCGGCGCCGGAGTGGCCCAGGATGCCGAGGGTGCGGCCCTCTTCCAGGCCGAGGTTCACGCCCGAGAGAGCCGGCCGCGGCCGGCCTCGGTACGTAAACGTTAGGTCAACGACCTCGAAGACGTGGGCCACAGCCGGGTTGGCGTTCAAAGGGAGGGAGGTTTACGGCGTTTGGAGTACTTCGGCCGGCGCCGCGGCTAGTGCATCCGCGTATTTGGTTACAGCTTGCTCGTAAAGGTCCAGCGCGCGGGTCTTTTCATCTTTAGGCGCGAACTCGGTGTCGAAGAACTCGGCCAACCCCATCGCGGCTTGCGCGCCGAGTTCGGCGCTGGCCATGAGGTCCTTCTGGGCCGTTATGGCGTCCGCCGGCGGCACGCGGTCCTCGAGGAAGTGATAGGCGTCGGCCAGGTCCGCGGCCCGGTCCTCGCAATCGACGGAATAGTCTTTGCCGGACGCCGCCTTTACGAACAGCTCGCCCAGCTTGTCGAGCTGTTTGCCGATGCGCTTGGCGGCGGCGCCGAAATCGTCGTAGTATTGGGCGTCGGCCGCGGACATATTGACGGCCGCCGAGGAGGCGGCCGCGGCTAAGGCGGCCGCGGCGACCAACCGTTTTAATCTAACCATTATTCCCACCGCCCTTTCCTTTTAAGACGTTTATAGTTTCTTTCGCTTCGTCGATCTCGAAGTCCGCGAAGACCGCGGGGGCTTCCTTACGCAGTCGTCTCAGGATGGCGATGGCGAGGCGGCGTATTTCCCACTGGGCCGTGGGATGGCCGCGGAGCTCGACGATGTAGCGCCATTCGCGGAAGTTGGCGGTTACGACAATCTCCGTCGCCGTCGCGTTGGGCAGGACGAAGCGCGCGTCCTCGCGCGGTACGCCGAGCGCGAGCAGCTTCTCGTACGCGGCCCGGGCGCTCTCCACCGCCTCGTCGAAGGCGCGTTTCGCCTCCGGGTTCGCCTCGAGCGACGGCGGCGCGGCATACGGAAAGCCGGCCTCGCTCACGTAGCGCTGGCTCCGCTGGGAGTAGGAGGCGAGGCGGTGGCGTACGAGCTGATGGCTGAGGGCGCGCGAGACGCCGCGGACGCGAAACGTCGCCGAGGCGTGCTCGAGGACCGAGAGGTGGCCGCGCGCGATGAGCATCCGGATGAACTCGGCGGCGGAGTCGGTGGTGGCGCGGTCGCCGGTGTCATAGCACGTCCGGCCCGCGACCTCGATTAACCTCTCCGCGTCGGGCGTTATCGTTAGTAGTTCGACTTCCAACGCCGGCTCCTTGACAGGCGAGGGGTTTTGGCGTATAATGCTAACTAACGGGGCAGTAGCTCAGCTGGAAGAGCGCATCCCTCGCACGGATGAGGCCGTCGGTTCGAATCCGATCTGCTCCAACCCGCCGGGTCGCCAGGCCCGGCGTTTCTATTTAGATTTTAGCACTTTTCGGGGCCGGCCGCAACGCCGGCTTTTACTCGGCGAATGCCAGGCATTTAAAACGTAAGGCGGGTTTGGCGCGTCGGTCGGCCCTAGCTTAGTACCGGCCTTACGATTCGGTGCAGCAACGACCGGCGCAGTTCGACCGCGTCGTAAGCGCAGGCCTCGTGGCAGCAGTAGCACCGGATGCAGAGTTTCTCGTCGATACACGATTTATCGTTGATGACGCTTATGGCGGCGACCGGACAGCTCTCGCGACACAGGCCGCAGCCGGTGCAGCGCTCGCGCCGGACGCGCGGCTGGACCGACAAACCGTTGCGCAGCAAAACTTGCAGGATATGCCGGAACGGGCCGTAACCGGCTAGGCCGGCCTCCGTATCGATCGTCGGCGGCCACTTCCAATCCCTCAGCCGCGCGCTCTCGAGGGACGGCCCGACGGCGTCTAAATCCCCAAGGCGGTTCGGTTTGATGCCTCGAGCCGCGGCGACCCTTAAGACGGGGTGCCGTTCCGGCTCGAGCCCCGTTATGGCGCCGGCGGCGACGTCGACCGCGAGGGCGGAGGGGCCGGCCACGATAAGGCCCGCGTTCCGCGGCTCGCCCAGGCCCGGGCCGTTGCCCTCCATCGCGACGACGGCGTCCATAATATTTAAAACCGGGTTGACGAACGAGGTCACGTCCAGCAGGACGTCGGCGAAGTTGTCGACGACCCGCATGCGGGCGTGGAAGCCGGGTTTGTCGAAGCCGGGGAAGACGCCGAAGAGGTTTTTCACGGCGGCCGTCAGAATGGTGAAGGGGTGGGTTTTAAGCTTGCATAAATTAATGACGGCGTCGGCCTCGACAACCGGCGTGATAACGTTGAACCTTTTGGCGACGCGGCCTTGGTCGAAGTGGACGTCGCGGGACGTAACGTCGTAGTTGAGCTCCAGGCCGATTTCGTCGGCGAGCCTGAGGTAGCCGGAGCGGCGGTAGCACTTCTCGAGGGTCCTTTTGGTATACGGAAGCCCCGAGCCCGGGCTGTCCGCCAGGACGGGGGTGGCGCCGAGGCCGCGAACGGCCCGCGCAACGGCTTTCACGACCGCCGGGTGCGTCGTCACCGCTTGCTCGGGGCGGGCCCCTCTTAGCAGGTTCACCTTGAGGACGACGCGCTGGCCGGGATTGATAAGAGCGCCCAAGCCGCCCCACGGCGCGACGGCGTCGTCCAGGGCGCGGGTGACGTCGCCGTCGGCGTAGGATGAACAGCGGCTTATACGGACCTGGTTATCCATCCGAACGCGGCCTGACCTCTTCGTCGAAGCGAAGGTCGGAAAGAGGCAGGCGTGCCTTGGCCGGCGGTTCCTCGGCCGGATAGCCCAGCGTCATCAGGCACACGAGGGCGTAACCGTCGGGGACGTTAAGGACGGCGCGAACCCGTTCCTCGTCGTAATTATTGATCCAACAGGTCCCGAGGCCCTCGGCGGTCGCGGCCAGCGTAACGTACGCCGCGGCGATAGCGACGTTGTAGCGGACGTACATGTCCCACGTCCAACTGCCGCGGGTACGCGCGTCAGGCGCGGGGGCGCCCTCTTGCGCCAGCACGCCTAGGAAGGCGAGGACGACGGGGGCCTCGGCTAGGAAGCCGTTATGGGCTGCGGCGGCGTCGGCCAGCGTGCGGCGGCGGCTTTGGCCGCGGACCACGACGAAGCGCCACGGTTGGCGGTTATGCCCCGAGGGGGCGAGGCGCGCCGCCTCGAGAACGCGCGCTAGCGTATCGTCGGGAACGGCGTCGGCGCGGTAACTCCTAACGGAACGACGTCGGGCGATGGCCTCGAAAAAGTCCATGGGGCCTATACCTCCTTATCGTAATGATTATAATGTCAAAAGGGGCCGGCGTAAAGGGAGGGTAGCCGAAAATTTTACTTGATATTTTCTTTATAATAACGTATAAATGTATGGTGATTGTAGACGCAACTAACGGCTTTTAGGTGATCGAAGATAAGGAGGTAAGAACAATGAGGAACGTGCTTCTATTAACGCTGGCGTTGGCCTTGGCCGCGGCAGGAACTACGATGGCGACGGGGAGCAAACACGAAGTGGGCGGTACCGCGGCGGTGGGTAATCTCCAGCCGTTCAATGCGACCGCCGCGGCGATGCGGTTCCAATGTATGTGGCTGCAGCCAGAGATAAACGAACAAGGCACCTTAGCCCGGGTCGAGTTTAAATTCCAGGCTTATGTGGGAACGGCGCCGGGTACGTTCGAAGGGTGCAAAATGATCCTGTGCCATACGGCGAAGACTACGCTTACCAACAATTTCAAGACGAACTACGACTTCAAAACGCCGGTAGAGGTCTTCAGCGGGAATTTCACCGTGCCGGCGGGCTTAAAGAAAAACGACTGGTTCACGGTCGCGACGCCGAGTAACTTCACCTACAACAACAGGAACAACTTGCTTATGGAAATTTCTTGGACGAAGGCCACGGGTGCAAGCGGGAAGTTCTGGATATCGTCGGCCGCGCAACCCGGGCGGCTCCGGGCGTATAACGCCACGGCGGCCACCGGTAGGCTATTGGCGGGCCAAGGCGAGGTCGCGAGGATTACGTTCGGCAACCCCGCCGTCAGCGCGACGAGTCTCGGCAAAGTTAAGGCGCTGTTAAACTAAATAACCGCACCATCCGAAAGGAATATAGAACGCCCCTCCCGCGAGGAGGGGCGTTTTCCTTCGGGCGAAATGCGCCCCGCGCGCCCCAAACGCCGCGCCCGGCGTCGCCGAGGCCTTTAACGGCCGAGAGCCACCAGGTCTTCAAACCACTCTCTGCCGCGCACCGACGCGAAGTCGTCGTCCGTCGCCGCTTTCGCCTTGGAAAGGGGGTCGAGCTCGAGCGCGCGGCGGAGGCTTTTTTCGCATTCCGTCTCGTTCCCCTCCAGCGCCCAGAAGCAGGCGAAGTTGTAATGGGTCAAGTGGTCTTCGGGGGCGAGTTCGACGCCCCGGCGGTAGTTTGCGATGGCTTCGGCCGCCCGGCCGGCGCGGTAAAGCGCCGACCCCTTCGTCGTATACGCCAACGCGAAAGCCGGGTCTTTAACCATTACCTCGCCGCAGATGGCCAGAGCCTCCGCGACGCGGCCCAGCATCGTAAGGGCGTTGGCTTTAGCGGTATACGCGCGTAAATATTCGGGGTCGGCCGTTATGGCCTGGTCGAACGCCGCCAGCGCCGCTTCAAAGCGGTTGGCGTTGAAGTAGTGGCGGCCGCGTTCCAGGTGCACTTTGGCGCGCAGACGCGTCGTACCCTCTCTGCTTTCCCGTGATTCTTCCATTTCCTCACTGCCTATTCCTCGCGACGTGCGCGGGGGGTGAAGTTATAATCCCGCGGGCGACCCGTTACGGTGGCGGGCCGCAGGAACGTGGCCGCCGGTTTCTCTGCGCCCCGTTTGTTTCTAAGGAACGGCGGACGTCCTACGGGAGAGGCCCACGACACGGCCGACTTACGCCTCCCGGCGTCAAGGCCGTTCCGCGCGGCCATGTTGATTAATCGATTGCAGAGTACTCCCTCGCGGAACATTCGTCGCCGGGGCCTTAGTCGTCTTCGGTCCCCAGCGCGCGGCGCCACGGCGACGTCTCCCACCAGCGATTCGGGCCGAAGGGGACGCCGGCGCTCGCGTCGTTGAGGAGTTCGTCGTTATAGGCCGCCCAATCGTCCACCGCCGCGGCGAGGGTGGAGACGGCGTCCGGGCGTTTAGCCGGGTCAGCGGCGAGCGCGCCCGCGAGGTTTCCCGCCACGATTACGCCGTCCTCGGCCCGCGCGGCCACGGCGCCGTACTCGGCGTCGCCGGTCTTACCCCGGAGCGGGCGGGCCTCGGCCGCGAGCATGGTAAACTCGTGTGCCATCTCGCCCACGGCCTGTTGCAATTCGGCGGGCGGCGTATTTTCGGGCGTATTTTTGGCGAGGTAGTCGTTGATCTTTTCCGCCACCCGGAAGAGGTCGGCGCGGTAAGCCGAAGGCGGTTTGACCGCCTCGGGCCCTTTCGACGCGCGACAGCCGGCGAGCGTAAGGCAAGTCCCGAACGAGCATAACGCTAAAAGCATGGCGGGTCGCCTCGGCCGCAGGCGTATTTTATGTAATGGGGCCATTACGGCATAATAACTATAATATAACGTGGCCGCAACCGAAAATTCGGCCGTACGCTTGTACTTGTCAAGGGGTGGAGTTTCTGGTAATATGAAATTCCGTAGCCGAGCGGGGCGATCTTGAAAGCTTTGGTGACAGGTGCCAACGGTTTTATCGGCAGCCACGTCGTAGAGGCCCTTATCGCGAAAGGCGACGACGTCAGGTGTCTTTTGCGGCCTACCTCGGACCGACGCTGGTTGGAAGGGCTCGATTGCGAAGAGGCGTTGGGGGCCCTAGACGACGGCGATTCGCTGGCGCGGGCCGTTGCCGGAATCGACGTAGTCTACCACTGCGCCGGCGCGACCAAAGCGCGCAAGGCCGAGTTGCTGTATCGCGTTAACGCCGAAGGGACCGCGAACCTTGCCGATGCTTGTTTGGCCCGCGGTACGCCGCCGCGGTTGGTATACGTCTCGAGCCAGGCCGCGGCCGGACCGTGCGCGGCCGGGGGTGCCCGCCGCGAAACCGACGACTGCACTCCGGTAAGCGATTACGGCCGCAGCAAGCTCGCGGGCGAACGCGTGCTGGCCAAGCGCGCCGCCGAGCTGCCTTTCGTCGTAATCAGGCCTTCGGCCGTCTACGGCCCCCGCGACAAGGAGATGTACTTGTTCTTTAAATTCGTGAGTCGGGGCATCGAGCCGGCGTTGGGGTGGGACGACCGGTACTTGAGCCTGTGTTACGTTACGGATTTAGTGGAGGCGTTGGTCCTCGCCGGAGGCCGCGACCGGGCCGGGGGCGAGGTATACTTCATAGCCCACGACGAAATTTGGGATTGGCGCGGCGTATCGCGCCAGACCGCGGCGGCGTTGGGCGTGAGAACGAGGAGGGTCCGGGTCCCCAAGGTGGTCCTCTTCGGTGCGGCGACGATAGCGGAGCTCGCGGCCACCTTGTCCGGGAAGGTGGCGACCCTGAACCGGGAGCGGGCCCGGGTTATGCTGGAAGAGCTGTGGCTGTGCGATATAAGTAAAGCTAAAGAAGAATTGGGTTTCGTGCCGCGGGTCGGGTTCGCCGAGGGCGCGAAGTTGACGACGGCGTGGTACCGCGAACGAGGGTGGTTGTGAGAACCATGACGGAGCCAAGACGACAAAGGCCGGATATATTCGAGAAATGCGAGAGGTTTACGGCCGCGAAAGCGGCTATAGCCGCCGGCGTATATCCGTACTTCCACGTCATAGAGTCGGGCCAGGACCCCGAAGTCATAGTCGAGGGGCGCAAGATGATCATGGTGGGGTCGAACAATTATTTGGGTTTGACCTCGCACCCCAAACTTAAGGAAGCGGCCATCGCGGCCACGCGCGAGCTCGGCGTCGGGTGCGTCGGCTCGAGATTTTTAAACGGGACGTTAACGCTGCACATAGAGCTCGAGGAGCGGTTGGCTAAATTCTGCCGCAAAGAGGCGGCGCTCGTCTTCTCCACCGGCATGCAGACCAATTTGGGCGCCATCTCCGCGTTGGCCGGCAAGCGCGACGTCATCGTGACGGACAAGTACGACCACGGCAGCATCATCGACGGCTGCCGGCTGAGCTACGGCCACATGAAGCGTTTCCGCCACAACGATATGCACGACCTGGAGCGGGTCTTACAATCTCCCGCCGACGGCGGGGGCGCGCTCATCGCCGTCGACGGCGTCTTCAGCATGGAGGGAGACGTCTGCAATCTGCCGGCCATCGTCGCGTTGGCGGGGAAATACGGCGCCCGCATCCTGGTCGACGACGCCCACGGCATCGGCGTCCTCGGCTCCCGCGGCGCGGGCGTCGCGGACCATTTCGGCCTCGAGGACGAGGTGGACATAATAGTCGGGACGTTCAGCAAATCCTTCGCCTGCATCGGCGGCTTCGTCGCCTCCTCCGAGAACGTGTGCCACTACCTCAAACATTTCGCGCGTTCGATGATATTCTCCGCCAGCCTGCCGCCCGCCAACGTGGCCTCCGTGATAGCGGCGTTGGACATCATCGAGAACGAGCCCGAACGGCGCGAGCGCCTGACGGCGGTAGGCCATAAGATGCGCAACGGCCTTAAAGCTCTCGGCTACGATACCGGCGAGAGCACGACCCCGATTATACCCGTTATCGTCGGCGACGACCTGACGGCGCGGACGATGTGGCGCAAACTCTTCGACATGGGGATATTCACTACGCCGGTTATGACCCCGGCGGTCCCGGAGAACCGCGCGCTCATCCGCGTCAGCTGCATGGCGACGCACACCGACGAGCACGTCGAGCGGGTTCTGGCGGCCTTCGACAAGGCCGGCCGCGAGATGGGGGTCATCGGGGGGTGGTCCCGGGCGTGATTGCGGTTGACGAGGTTTCGTCCCGGCGGGACCGGGCGGATTTCATCAATTTCCCGTACCGGTTATACCGCGGCGACGCCAACTGGGTCCCGCCGCTCAAGCGGGACGTGCGGTTCACCGTAGGCGCCCGGAACCCCTTCTGGTATCACGCCCAACGGGCGCTTTTTTTAGCGCGCCGGGAAGGGCGGGTTGTGGGCCGCGTCGCCGCGATCAAGGATGACGAGTATATAAAATTCGCCGCCGAACCGACAGGCTACTTCGGCTTCTTCGAGTGTCGCGACGACGGCGAGGCCGCGGCCGCGCTCTGGGACGCCGCCTCGAGTTGGCTCCGGGCCCGAGGGCTGACGAAAGTCATCGGCCCGATGAATCCGTCCACCAACGAGGAGTGCGCGTTCCTGGTGGAAGGCTTCGACCGGCCGCCGTACATCATGATGACGCATAATCCGCCGTATTATCCGACGCTGGCCGAGGCCTACGGCTTCCGCAAGGCGCGGGATTTATTCGCTTTTATTTTGGACATATCGCCGGCGGGGCTCGAGCGTTTGGAGCGCGTCGCCGCCCGGGCCCGGGCGCGCAACCCGGGCCTCACCATACGCTACGTTGACCTCGGGAATTTCGCGGCCGAACTGCAGCTGATTCGCGAGATCTACAGCCGCGCCTGGGACGACAACTGGGGGTTCGTGCCGCCGACGCCGGAGGAATTCGATAGCACGGCCAAACGCCTTAAATCGCTCGCCGTCGCGGAGCTCGTCCCCATCGCGTTTATCGACCGCGAGCCGGCGGGCTTCATCGTCACGATCCCGAATTACAACGAGGTCCTGGCCAAGATGGGCGGCTCGCTCGGGCCGATAGGTCTTTTGAGATTCTTGACGGCGAGGCGAAAGATAAAGAGCTGCCGGTTAATGCTCTTCGGCATCTGCCCGGAATACCGCAAGCGCGGCGCGGACGCGGTCCTCATGGCCTCGAACCACCGCGCCGTGCTCGCGCGCGGTTATACGGAGGCCGAGTTCTCGTGGATTTTGGAGGAGAACGAGTTGACCAAGCGCGCGGCGGAGATGATGGGCGGGAGGCCCTATAAGAGATACCGGATTTACGAGAAAGAAATTTAGCGGCCCTCTATCATCGTATGGCATAAGAAAAAGCGGTCGCGAGGCCCCGGCGAAATCCCGAATATCCCCCAAGCCGTTCAGAGTTTCTTTTGAAAGATGCGGTACCGCTTATAGAGTTCGCCTCCCAATCGCTCCATCTCGGCGCGCACGTTGACGTTCGTCTCCATTTCGTGGTGCGAATCCATATGGGTGAACCCGGCGCTCCGGGCCGAGCGCAATATCGCCGTACCCAACAGCACGTCCAAGCCTTTCCCCCGGTATTCTTGCTTGATCCCGCCGACCAACAAGTCGAGCTGTTTCGTCTTTTTAGCCGCGCGCATTATCGCGATTATCCCGAACGGGAAAAGGCGTCCTTTTGCCCGGCGCATCCCCTCGCTTATATCGGGAATACCCACAACAAAAGCGATAACCCGCCCGTCCTTGGCGACCGCTTTGACGAATCGCGGGTCGATTACCGGCAAGTACTGCTTGGCCAGCGTTTCCATCTCGGCCTCGTCGAGGGCGGCATAACCGTATAAATCCCGGAACGTTTCGTTCATAAGGCCGAGGATGGGCAGGATATACCTTTTAAGCTCTTTTCTTTTTTTGAACTCCGCTAAGGTGTAATTCCCGCGCGCCAGGACTCGGTCGTGGATCCTCTGATAGAAGGCGGGCAATTCGTCGCCGAAGTTGACCTTGTAAACGACGTAGTCCATTTCCTTAGTGTAACCCTCGGATTCCAGGAAACGGAGGATGTATTCGAAGTTGTAATACGTCGCGATCGTCGGCTCGTGTTCGAATCCTTCTACCAAGAAACCTTCGGGGTCCTGCTCCGTAAAACCCAACGGCCCGACGACCTTGTCCATCCCTCGGCCGCGCGCCCATCCTTCGACGTAATCCAATAGCGCGTGCGCGACCTCTTCGTCCTCGAAACAATCGAAGCAACCGAACCTCGCGTTTCTTTCGCCCCGGATTTCGTTGTATCGTCGGTTGATAATGCCCATGACCCTCCCGGCGAGACGGGGCCCGCGGTACGCCAGCGCGAGCGTAGCGTCACAATAGGAGAACGCCCGGTTTTTCCGGGGGTTGAAGAAGCGCCGCTCGTCCGCGTAGAGCGGCGGAACCCATTTCGCGTGATGGCGATGGATCCGCGCGGGCAGGTAGATGAACTTTTTTAATTCCCCGCGGCGGGTGACTTGTTTTATGTGGACGTCCATATGCTCCTGACCGGCGGCGAGCGTACGTTCGTTACGCGCTCCGCTGACTCCCGATTTCTCTGCCCTCAACTAAATATATATTATGTCTCCCGCGTCGTCTATGACGGATTAATAAGGGCGAAGTGACGACGAGACAGCCGGCGACGGCGCAAAGCGGTTGGCCTTACAGGAGATACCGGATTTACGATAAGGAGCTCTGCGGCGGGCGTTTCGCCGTTAAGCTATCAAAAAGGCGACCGCGAGGGCGCCTTGGTTTTTTTGCGCCGTCGAGGCTGAGATGAGGTTCGGAAGCAGAAGACCCGAACTTAGACCCCGCCCCTCGATAGCCTCGACCACGCCCCAGGCCGCGTCGCCTTTTATCGTTAGCAGAACGGCGTACGGTAAAGCTCGGTGGAGAAGTACCTTTCGCCGCGGTCCGGCAAGACCGTGACGACCCTTTTGCCCGGGCCGAGCCGACGGGCTTCCCGCCGGGCTGCGATGACATTGGCCCCGGAGGAGATCCCGACCAGGAGGCCCAGGCGGGCCGTGACCTCGCGGGCCATTTCGAGGGCGTCGTCCGAGGTTACGGTCTCGACGGCGTCGATTAGCGACATATTAATAAGGTTGGGGACGAAGCCGTCGCCTAAACCCTGGATTTTATGCTTGCCCGGTTCGCCGCCCGACATTACCGCGGCCTCTGCGGGTTCGACGGCGACGATGCGGGCCGGGACGTGGGTCTCGCGGAACGCCTCGGCCACGCCCATGATGGTGCCGCCGGTCCCGACGCCCGCGACGAAAGAGTCGACCATCCCCCCGGTTTGATGAATTATCTCGGTGCCCGTGAAGAGTTTGTGGGCCTCGGTGTTATACGGGTTTTCGAATTGACGCGGGAGGTAGATGTTGGCGTCTCCGGCGGCCATCCCCTCGCTCGTCTGGAGCGCGCCGACGAAGCCCTCGTCCTCCGGCGTGAGGATTACCTCGGCGCCCAACGCCCTCATAATGACGCGTCGCTCCTCGCTCATATGCTCGGGCATGAGCACGCGCATTTTGTAACCCTTGGCCGCGGCGACCATCGCGAAGGCGATGCCCGTATTGCCGCTCGTCACCTCGACGATGACCATCCCGGCCTTGAGTTCCCCCCGCCTCTCGGCTTTCTCGACGATGTATTTAGCGATACGGTCTTTAACCGAGCCGGAGGGGTTGAAGAGCTCGAGCTTGGCGAAAATGGTCGCCGCGGGTTCGCCGTCGAGGGGAGGGAGTTCGATGAGCGGCGTATTGCCGACGTGGCGTAACATGGCCTTCCTTTCCGGTACCGAAAGTGCTTACCGGCTTATACCCGCGTGAAAAATTTCTTTTATCGGCGCGTCGAAATCGTAAAACGCGCGTCGGGAGGCGGTCATCTCGGCGTCGTCGGCCGCCAAAGTTGCTTCCGGCGCCGGCATAGTTTTTCGTCGACGGGGCATACGGCGTCGCCTATGAAGGCCGGCTCAGGAAAAGTCGTCGCCGCGCTATTCCGGTATGTGAATTCGGGCACGAAGGTAGACCTCGGCATAATTCTTTAGGGTGTATGGAGAAGTATGGGCCCGCGCCCGACCTCGAGCCGGCCTTCGGCGCGGCGGCGGGGGAGTCACAGTTTCGCTTTTATATCGTCCCAGTAGAGCATGTTGATGTTTTTGAATATATTGCTGAAGTCCTCGGTGATTTCGTCGTACATATCGCGGTCGCTCATAATCAGGTAGCGTTCGCTGCATCTAGTGCAGAGGTGGAGATAGAGGATAGCGCCGAGGACGCGGTAAAGGCTGCCGTAGGCTTTCTGGCCCGGGCGCGACTTCAGGTGCAAACAGGAGGTCTGGACCGACGCCACGATCGACCTGTCTTCGGAGACGAGGTCGAAAGGCCGCGTTATGGGCGTGCCGTCCTCCTTGGCGCCGATGACTATTTCCCCCGGCGCCATCGGCACGCCGACGAATTCCGCGAATTCATATTTTATCTGCTCGTCGAGAGACGCCTTCATATTTTTTTGCGAGAAAATGGTAACTCGAAAGTATATCTATGTCAACGAAAAACGGGTCAGCGCGGCGCCTGGGGCGGGTCAACTCGGCATCTAATTATTTAAATAAAAGCGGCCGAGGCCGGCGGCCCGCGTTATCGAGTTTCCGTCGTTCGCGCGTCAACGTCGACGACGGGCCTGAAACGTCGTCGGGATGTTTTTGCCTTTCGGGCCAGGCACGGCGGGCCTTAGGCGGACGTAACGCGGAGCGCCAGGGCCCGTCGGGCCGCGTAATCGCGACGTTACTGCTTAAGCGCGTCGTAGCGGGCCCGGTAATAGACGATTAAATAAGCCGGGTCCAACCCCTCCGGGTAGCCGATTTGCTGCAGCATTTCGGTTACGGTTATGCTGTCGCCCCGGCGAAACAAATCCTTGAGGGTGTCCCCCGCGGCCGGGTCCTTATACCATCGCGGCCCAAAGTCCTCGCGGAGTTTGGCGCGGAGCTGGGCCGCGGCGTAGTACGCGGCCATATAATATAAGGCGTAGAACCCCTCGTCTACGCTGAGGTAAGCGGCCTCGACGTTGCACGGGTACTTGGGGAAAAGGCGCTGTTTATCCACCTCGGCGTCGTAGAACGCTAACGGGTTTTCCAACTCGCCGGAGTGCAGCGCCTCGTCGTATATAACGTCGAAGGCGACGCCGCGCGCTGCACCCATATCCGTCATCAGCTTGAAGCGGAGGAAGTCATCGGCGACTTCTTCCGGCATCGCGAGTTCTTCGACAAGGAACGCTCGGTCGCCGAACATATCCTGGAACAAGGTGGCGTAGGTCTCGGTGAGCTCGTTGGAGCCGAGCATGCGGAACTCGTAGGGGAGGCCCGGGTCCATATAGGAACTGTATAAGGCGTGGCCGAATTCGTGGAACGCGGTCTCGTAGTCGTCTACGCCGCCCACCGGTTTGAGGTTGACGCGCACGTCGAAGGGGGCGTCGAAGGGCCAACAGGCGGCGCGGGGTTCCTTGGCGGGCCGGTCCGCGTCATCCACCGTTACGTTGGGGAGTTTTCGGACGTCCATTCCCAAACCCGAGAAAAAGGAGTAGGTGAAGTCGAGGAATTTCTCTTTGGGGAAGTACGGGTCGAAATCTTTGCCCCAGTAAATGTTCTTCGATTCCCAGGGCGGCGTATCGGCGGGGTCTTTGCCGTAGAGCTGGCGGCAGCGCGCCGTCACGAGCTCTTTGAACACCGGGAAGGTCTCGTCGCGGAATTGGCGCGCTTGGGCCGCGGGAACGCCGGGTTCGTAACCGAGCATCTGATAGTAGAAGTCGGCGTAACTCTCGTAGCCGGCGGCCCGGGTGGAGGCGTGATGGATGTGGAGACGCTCGCGGCGCAACGGATTTCGGACTAGTACGGCGTAATTGCCGATCGCGTAGTAGAGGTTCATGTACGGCTCTTCGTCGTCGGCCTCGCGCATTATGACGCGGAAGTTGCGGACGGGGATGGGTTCGTCGAAACCTCGCACCCAGATATAGTCGACGGCGTCGCGGTTCTCCAAGTCGTCTTGGACCGCCGCTACGCGTTTGGATTCGTACGTCGTCGCCAGGTCGCGGTAGAGGTAATGTAAGCGCCGCGCCTCTTTGAGGTCCGGCGCTTGGTCCCTTTGTTTCTTTATAAAAGCCAGTAGTTGGGGGTCGTCGGAGAGGTACGAGTACTTTTCCAACAGGCCGGCGATGTCGAGCGGCTTGCCGTAGACCGAGTTGTCCCACCCGGCTTGGCTCCACTCCCGGATAAGTTGCGCGTCGTCGGCCCGGACCTTCTCGAGGTCGTACTCCTCGGCGGCCGCTGCCCAAGCGGCCAACGCCAGCGCCGCTAACGCGAGATTCAGTAGTCTGCGCATAATTTACTCCTATGTTGCAGGTTTATAGGCCGCCCCTCGCCGTTAATTTTAACACGGCCGGGCCGGCACCGCTACCTTTTCCCGGGGAACGGCGGCGATTTGACGCGGACCGCGGTTTATGGTATGATGGACGCCGAAGCGAAACCGTTGTGAACCCTTCCTAATTACGCAGGAGGAAAGATATGAGATGGGCGCTCGTTAGTTTGGCGGCGCTGGCGTTGGCCGCCGCGGCCTTCGCCGGCGAGAATACCGGCAAGATTATTTCGACTAAGGTCGCGGGCCCCGGCGACGGCGAGCCCTTTGAAACCGTCGTCAACGACGCCGCCGGAAACCCGTTAATGCACGTGACGTGTACCGCCGTCGCGGAGGGGAAGAAAGACGTCAAAGTATATTGGCTCGACCCGGAACACATGCCCGCCGACGCGCCATTCTACTTCACGTGGCAAAACAAGGTCAAGGAAGTTGTCGTCGGAAAGAACTGCGTCGGCCTCGCCCAGTTCCAGAACTTCCACCCTGAGGGCAAAGCTACCATCACGATGCGTGTCGTCTTCGTCGGCAACGTCGCCAATCGCGTCAAACTCGGGAATATTAAACCCGAGTATATCATCCCGGTCGCGAATACGCCGGGACAATGGGGCTCGGTCGTCAACACCAACGGCTTAAAAGGCACGTTGGAAGAGGGCGTACAAACGCCCAAATACCTGGACCTTACCGAGTACGGCGCTAAAGTCGACGTCGACACGAATAATTACGAGGCCACGTTGACCTGGACGTACGAACCGGCCCAAGGCTTTATGATAGCCGAAGGCCAACTCGACATCGGCCTTATCCAGTACCAAAGGTAAACTCGAGACCAGACCCGCGCGAGGGGGCCTTCCCGGCCCCCTTTTTAGTTGACAAACTGGCGCATATATGACAAGATAACTATACGTAAAAAGTGAGCAGGTCGGGAAAGCCTAACCGTGAGAACTGGCATTATAACGGCATTAGCCGCGTTTGCGTTAGCAACCGCCGCTTCCTTAGCGGAATACGTTTACGAAGGCGACTGGAAACGCGAGTTCGACGAGATTTCGGGCGTCGCCGTCGCCCCCGACACCGGCTATGTCTACGTCGTCGACCGCGACTTGGACCGCGTTCAATACTTTAAGCCTAAGGGGTCGCTTTTGGGAGAATGGGGCAGTCAGGGACAAAAGAACGGCGAGTTCAACTATCCCGAGCACGTAGCGGTAGCGCAGAACGGCAACGTCTACGTTGCCGACGCCGGCAACGACCGCATTCAATACTTCACCGCGAGCGGTTCCTTTGTAGGTAAATGGGGTAGCCCCGGGGGAGGCAAAGGCGAATTCCGGTGGCCGTGCGGCGTGGCCGTGGCTCCTAACCGCAACGTATACGTGACAGAATATCGAAACAACCGCGTCCAGTATTTCACGTCGAGCGGCTCGGTCCTGGGCAGTTGGGGCAGGGAGGGGACCGGCCCGGGCGAGTTTAATTATCCCGACGGGATAGCCGTAAGTACCACGAACTCCGTTTACGTGGCGGAATATAAGAACCATCGCGTCCAATACTTTACATTAACCGGCTCGAGGCGCGGCGGATGGGGTTCGGAAGGGCCTGCCCCGGGGCAATTCTTAAACCCTATGGGCATAGCCGTCGGCCCCGACGGCAGCGTTTTCGTCGCTGACAGCGGCAATCACCGTATCCAACACTTTACGGCCGACGGAACGTTTATAGAAGAATGGGGTACTCAAGGTGAGCAGAAGGGGGAATTCAACCGCCCGCGTAATATAGCCCTAACTAAGGACGGCAGCCGCTTCTACGTCGGCGATTCCGGTAACAACCGTATCCAATATTTTAAATATACCGAACCAGCGGTATGGCCGACGTCATTCGGGCGCGTTAAAGCTTTGTTTAAATAAGAAATAGTATCCGGGATAGTTATTTCGCGGCTTTGGATGGGGGTTTTCGCGCGTCTCCTGTGGCTAAAGGCCGCGATTTTAAAAGTAACGTCGCGCCCCTATTAGGAAACGCTAAGCTATTCAATGCGCGGCCCGTTTTTTATCAGGCGCGTTTAAAGTAGCGTATCGGCCTACAAAGTAGCGTGACAATTTGCAACGGGAAGGATTTTCTGTTAGAATATCAACGAGTCAAATGTCCGAGGAGGTAAGTAATTATGCGTAAAAGCATAATCCTCATATTGTGCTATACGTTAGCCGCGGGCGCCGCCGTCGCCGACATGGGTAGCTTGATAAGTTCTTTCCGGAATTACGGCAACAGCACCCACTACGGCATGGCCGCGGACGTTAACTACCTTTACTCGTACCACTACGACGCGGCGACGAACTACCCCATAAATATCTTGCGGAGGACGGACGGGTCGTTCGTGCGTTCTATACCCGTGCCTTTCCCGTACTTACAAAACCAGTACGTCCGCGGCTTGAGTTTCGAGGGCGGCGGCTGGCTAAGGGTCAACAACTACAATAATATGTACGTAGCGCGGTTGCGCGCCTCCGACGGAAGCTTTATTAGTTCGTGG
>Ga0153916_10001078_pt1 | contig 19246 bp, 22 predicted proteins | sample Opewatmetagenome_FD_109642 | JGI IMG/M metagenome (GOLD analysis project Ga0153916, IMG submission 109642) | Freshwater wetland microbial communities from Ohio, USA - Open water 3 Core 3 Depth 4 metaG | ecosystem: Environmental > Aquatic > Freshwater > Wetlands | place: USA: Ohio, Lake Erie... | reverse complement strand
GTCCAATCCTAAAGTAAAATATACAATCTGGGTATCCGGTACACAGTTTGGAAAAACTTCGTTGCTTCGTAATGATATAGGTCGCAAGATGGATATCGATCCCGGTCCTATGATGTTGATAGAGCCGACATTAGACATGGCTGAGAGTTTTTCAAAGGATCGCTTCTCTCCGTTTATTCGTGATACACCCAAAATAAAAAATTTGATCCGTGATAATCGCGCTCGTGATTCTGGTAATACCTTATTACATAAAAAATTTCCCGGCGGTTTTATAGTTTTCAGCGGAGCAAACTCCGCGTCGTCTTTGGCTATGCGCCCGATTGGTCGACTGTATTTGGACGAGGTTGATAGATACCCGTTAGAATTAGAGCGTCACGGTGACCCGGTAGAGCAAGCTGTTTCCAGAACCACTGAATTTTGGGACGCTAAAATAATAATGACGTCTACCCCTACGGATCAAAATTCGAAAATCTGGCAAGCGTATTTAACTACAAATATGCAGCAGTATTATGTAGAGTGTCCACATTGCAAAAACAGAATAACTTTAACTTTTAAAAATTTAAAATGGTCTAAAGAAAACGAAAAAATAAAAAATATTTATTATGAATGCCCTGCGTCAAAATGTAAAATTGACGAGAAACACAAAAAGAAAATGATTCGTCACGGTGTTTGGATTGCAGACAAACCGGAGATAACAGACCGCGATGGTTTTTGGATCAATGCACTTTATAAACCGTATGCGGCATGGGTAGAGTTAATAAATAAATTCGAACGTGCTAAACATGACAAATCAAAATTACAAGTATTTATCAATAATGAACTCGCAGAAATTTACGAGAATCGTGGCGACGCCCCTGACCATTTACATATTTATGCAAAGCGTGAATTTTACCAGATTGGTTCTATACCTTCCCCCGATGTAGTATTTTTAACCGGGGCGGTAGACGTACAGCGTAATCGATTCGAAATCGAGGTTAAAGGCTGGACGCAGAATCAAGAATCCTATTCTATCGAGCATATAGTTTATATGTGTGATACTACAAATCTTGAATCGTATAACGTTCTGGATGATTTTTTACGTCGTAAATATTTACACCCTTCCGGGGCGTACTTACAGGTTAAAGGTCTTGCAATCGATACCAGTGACAATACACAGACAGTTTATACGTGGGTACGTCGTCAGGAACTTGGTCGAGTTTTTGCAATTAAAGGTGTAACGATAAATCAAGCTATTAATAAGCCGACACAAGTTGATATAAATTTTAAAGGACAAAAAATCGCTAACGGTGTTACGCTTTGGGGAATTGGTGTATCAGTTCTTAAAGCAGAATTTTACGCAAAATTAAGAATGGTGCAAAATGAGGACGGTTCTTTCCCATTTGGTTTCTATCATTTCCCGGATCATCCAGAGGAATATTTTAAACAAATGGTTTCAGAAAGTCTGATCGTTAAACTTGTCAATGGAATTAAAAAATTTCTTTGGGTCAAAATATATGAACGAAATGAAACACTTGACTTAAATATTTATAACCGGGCAATGGCTTTGATTTTGGGTATAGATAATTTGTCTGAATCAGAATGGCAACGTGCTAAAGAGAGTTTGACCGTTCTGGCAGACAGAAAGCCAAAACAGGTAGCACAGAAAAAAAGCTGTATGCTTTCAAAAGGTATTAGCCTTGACTAAATAATTCGAAATGTTTTTATGACCTTCACATCTCTTAATCGTCCCGTTAAGAAGTGTTTCCTTTCAAAGATTCGTGTATGTGTTTTACCCGTGTATGCTTCTCCTGTGTACACGGGTTTTTTTATTATTTTTGATTCACCGGCTATTCTATATTGACGTTATACGCAATAATACTTGACAAATTAAAACGTCTTTACCAAAGGCCGTCCGTGGCTTTTACACTTACACAAATTGACGGGTTCATAGCCAATATTGAGGCAGCGTATAACGCTGCAATTTCCGGTAAAAGCTATACAATAAATACCGGCGGAACGTCAAGATCCGTTACGCGAAACGACGCAGACAAACTTTTAACGCAGCTACAATACTGGCAAGGTGAACGCGAAAAGGTTGTAAACGGTGGGACAGGTATTCCTACAAAATTTATTACACATATAAATATTTAATTATGAAATTAAAATCTATAATTCGTCATCCCATTAAAGCCGCCGCGACTTGGTTACGTACAGACACCGGTTACGACGCTGCAAAGTTTGTTCGTGCTTTCCGAAATTGGTTTCCGTCAATGGGTTCGCCTGATGGTGAGATAATCAAAGATTTATCGACACTTCGAAGCCGTTCTCGGGATTTATATAGGAATAACGGGGTGGCACGCGGCGCGATACGTTTGATGGTGTCCAATGTCATCGGGCGCGGTTTGAAATTACAGTCTGTCATCGATAGGCCAACAATACAAAAATATTTCGGTTGGACGGATGAACAATCTGCTGATTATTTTAATAATTTAGAAAATAAAATAGAGACTCGTTTCAGACTTTGGGCCGAATCAAAAGAATCGGATGCACGAGGTCAAAGAACTTTTTACGAAAACCAATCACTTATTTATTTGTCAAAATTGGTATCGGGTGAAGTATTCGTCACGTTACCTATGCGTACGCATAAAAACGGCATGTTTAAGCTTCGTGTCGGTCTTATCGAAGCGGATCAGGTACAAAGCCCCGGAAATTCTTATGCAACAACAAATAATCGTGATGGGTTAATAACCGATGATGAAGGAACACCCATAAGCGTTTGGATAAATAAAAATCAAGAAACGTACCCATATAGATTCGAAGAGATTCCTTTTTTTGGTAAAGAATCCGGACGCCCTTTAGTATTACATATTTTTAAAGCTGATCGTCCAGGGCAATCTCGTGGCGTTCCTTATCTTGCGCCTGTCATGCAAATTTTGAAAGACATGGATGCGTATAAAAAAGCTGAATTAATCCGCGCTAAGGTAGTGTCTTTATTTTCTGTTTTTATAAAGTCTCAAAATGCAAATGCTTTAAATAGTAATGGGATAGTGACAAACGATCCTCAAGACGCGACAAGTGAAACAGCTGAAGGGCGTGACTATACGCTTGCCCCCGGCGCAGTTATGCAATTACAGCCTGGTGAGGATGTTACCTTTGGAAATCCCGGTAATGTGTCGTCTAACTATGAACCGCTTTCGACAGCTCTTATGATCGAAGTAGGTATGGCACTTGGTATACCTCATGAAATTTTAAGGCGTTATTTTGGTGCTTCATATAGTGCATCACGTGGTGCCGTTGAAGAATATAAAAAAGAAGTACGTATTGAGCGCGATGAAATGGAATCTGATGTGTGCGCTCCTGTTTTTCGTGAGTGGTTGATCGAGGAAGCTTTAGCAGGTTCGATCAATATGTTAGGATTTTTTGATAACGCTGAAATACAGGCAGCTTATACAGGATCGACATGGACTGGTGAATCAATGGGACTTATTGATGTCACAAAAGAAATTCAGGCATCACGAGATTTAATAGACGCAGGTTTTTCGAATGCGACAGATGAAACGGCAAAATTGACCGGCGGCGACTATTCTCAAAATTTAAGAATCCTTATGCGCGAGAAACAATTACGAGAAAGTTTAGGTCTTGACAATATAGGCACCGGACCACAAGTGTCGGCCAACGTGCAACCAGCGCAAGCAGTACAAGGAACACAGGCAGTAAATCAATGAACATATACGGTCAGCCATACCTTTTAAAAGAATCGACGTTACGCGCTATTGCTGCAAACATGCAAATGCTTGTACAAAGTGGGAACGCTTTTAAACCTGGTGATCTTGTCGCTGAAAATCTCGAAAACAAACATTGTCGAATTTTGGAAAACGTAGGTATCATAAATATTTCTGGTGCGCTTTGTACCGAAGCAAGTTTTTTATCTTGGCTTGAGGGTGCAACACCTTACGGCGCAATCCGTTATATGCTGGAAGAGTTTAAAAAAAATAACGATGTTCAAGCAATCATACTCGATATACATTCCCCCGGCGGCGACGTTTTCGGGTGTTCAGAAACCGCTGAGTATATACGTGCATTTCCGAAACCTGTTTATACGTATGTAGGCGGTGAGGCCGCAAGTGCGGCGTATTGGCTGGCGACAAGTTCAAAAAATATCATTGCGCATAAATCCGCGTTTGTTGGTTCTGTCGGCGCGATGGCGGCAATGGAAAGCCCGGATGAAGACGATATAATTTTAACAAGTTCTTTGTCTCCGAATAAAGTTCCCGATCTTTTATCCGATGAAGGTAAAGCCAAAGTCATACGACACTTAGACCACGTCACAAATTTGTTTGCCGATGATATCGCACTTGCTCGGCATACTGACCGGGCTAATGTTCTGGCAACATACGGACAGGGTGACATAGTTAATGCTGACGAAGCTTTAAAGCTCGGTATGATTGATATGATCGGAAATTTTGAATCTGCTTTTATATTTGTTCAAAACGAAATTAAAGGACTTACGTCGGGAGTTAATCCGGCAACTGGCAGCCCTACGGACATTTTGTCTGCGGCAAAAAAATTAAAAATGCGAGGTAAAAAGAATATGGCGAAATTAAAAGCCGGATATGTTCTTGTGGATTCCGACGCCGCCGGGGAATTACCGGTTGTCGAAGTGTCTCTTGAAACTATCAAAGAACAATTTCCCGATATTGCTGAAGCCCTGATAATGGAGGGTAAGCAAAAACAAAAAGATGAATCCGCAGGAATGGACGAGGCCGCCGGGTCAGCCGATCCGGAAAACCCGGATGAAATGGCAGCCGTCGCGGAAGCAAGAGCTGGTAAAATGTCAGCGGAAGCACTCTGGAAAGTCCTTGCACAAAAGAAAGTCGAGTTTAAATCAAAAAACAGAAATTCTTTATCTGATTTACAGCGAGCGCGGCACACGGACAACCTGACAATGCCGCGAACAGGCACCGAAGGTGAAATATCCGCCGGTAGCCAAACAGTTGGGCGTTTAAAAGCATTACGTGGAGGTAAACCATAATGGCTGGAGCAAATACAAGTCAACCGGATAATCTTGTCGGTTCTCTGGAAACCAGACAATTCAGACTTCCTATCGGAGTCGGTGCAGTATTGGTACGAGGTCAGGTTGTAGCATACGACAATAACAGTAAAATTGTCGCGTATGATTCAACCGGGGGTGCAACTGGCGCGAACGTGCTATACGGTATTGTTGTCGAAGACGCGAACGACACGGCAGACGACTATGTTTCTGTTTACGTTCTCGGTGAGTTCAACATAACCGGGTTGACATTTTCGTATTCAGGCGATAGCGCAACACAGGCGGTTATCAATGCGGCCCGTGATAAAGGTATAATTTTAAAAACTTGGTCTACATAAGATCAGGTTTTTAAAAAATAAAGAGAGGTAAAATTAAAAATGGCAAGTACAGAAAATAAAACCATAAATTTTTATGACCGTCGAACTTTGCTCGAAATGGCGGAGCAATTGAAACGCCCTACAACGTTCCTTTTGTCGACATTTTTTCCACGGATTCGGGAATTTGCGTCCGAGTCGGTTGATCTTGATATTTACAAGGGATCACGTCGAAAAATTGCGTATGTAAAAAGACGCGCCGAGGGTAGTAATGTTACAAAAAGAGGGTATGAGACAAATTCTTTTATCCCGCCTTATTTGAAACCTAAAGTTACAATCCTTCCGAGTGATCTACGCAAGCGTGTGCCAGGTGAAGATTTATTCATTACTGGTGGTCTTGATTCCAGAGCGCAAGATTATATTGCGGAACAAATCGACGAGGTCGATCAACAATATATTATGGCTGCCCTTGAAATTCAAGCAATGCAAGCGGTATATGATGGTGCGGTGAAAGCGTACGATGAAAACGGAAATTTACTTGCGACTGTCTCTTATGACCGTGCGGCAGCGTTGACTTTTACAGAGTCCCCGTTATGGTCTGCCGGTACGGCAAATATCCCAGCAACGGGGCGTAAAGTAGGTCGTTTGATGCGTAAAGAATCCGGGTTTGCGCCGAATATGTGCGTTCTCGGTTCCGATGCTGTAGAAACATTCCTGATTGACGCAGGCGTTCAGAAAGCACTGTCAAAAGACTGGTCTGCCCGTGGGGGTCTTGCGTATGACCTCCGTCCGAACGGCGGCGTATGGCTCGGTTATATGGATGGAATCGACTACTGGGCGTATGAAGAGTACTATGTTGATCCTGCCGACGGTGTTGAAAAGCTTCTTATACCGGCTAAAAAGGCGTTATACGCTTCTACACAGGCTGAAGGTGTGCAGCTCTACGGTGCGCTTGAATTGATTGAGCAGCCTATGGGTGCGCGCGCGATTCAAACGTATACCGTAAACGATCCGAATGCGGCTATTTTCCAAATACACAGCGCACCGCTGTGTTTGACAAAATATCCTGACGCTTATTCGGTAGTTACTGTATTGACTTAAAAAGGTTAATATGTCTTTTTTAACTGATGTCGATCAGGAACTAAAAGATATTTTAGCCGGTGAATGGTCTGAACCTGCCACAATAGTGGCGGGTTCTACCACGATTAACACCACAGGAATTTTTGATAAAACTTCCCTTGATGTAAATAGCCAGGGTGAGGCGGTTGTCACAAATCAACCCCAAATCGGTTTACATATCGATTATGTAGACGGGGTACTCGGTCATGAATTGACTGAAGCCGATAACGCACTTATAACAATTCGATCCGTACAATATAAACTCAGGAAACCCCCGGAACGTGATGGAACTGGGTTTGCAGTTTTGAAACTGAAAAGTAAAACATAACACATCGAATAATAGAATATAAACATGGCAAGTAAAAGAAAAGCAATTCGAAATGCAACCGCCGCGGCGATAAATTTTACAGGTGTTAATGTTTATAAACATCGTAAATTACCGGCGAATGTTGATTTGCTTCCACTTGTCAACGTACTAACGTTAGGCGACACAGTAAACCGTGATCCAAAAGTAAAAGATTTTCAGAACCGTAAAGAACGTATTGTTTTGATTGTGCAAGATAAGGGTTTAGAGGAACACGAAAATCCGGCTGCCGGTATTGACGCAGTTATTGATAAACTTGATAATTTGATCGAAGACCTTGAATTGATTTTTACAAAATCTTTACAGACTTTGTCTGGTTTAATATTTCGTCTCAATTATGTTTCAACAGAAATTGAGTTAAACGTTGACGGTGAACACGTAATAGGTACGGCGGCGGTAACTTATGAGGCTGAGTATCTGGAGAATCTAGTATAATGCTTTCTTACCCTGATTTTATAAAGGACAGATACAAAAATAAGGATGTGCATATTGTAGCGTCTGGACCTTCTCTAATCGGGTTTGATTACTCTTATTTTAACGATAAAAACGTCATTGCTGTAAACCATGCATACAAACTTGTAAAAAACGATTTTGTTGTTTTTCTTGATTCTCATTTTGCAGCAAGAGAAAGCCCTGAAGTATTAACCTCTGGAAATACGCTCGTTTGTTCACGTTCCGCGCATGTTCCTTTCGATCAATGTTATGCGTTTAAAGCGGTAAACCGTTTCCAGCTTGATCCTAATGAGGGAGTATATTCTCCGCGCTCGTCCGGTCTTGCGGCTTTGACTATTGCAATCCAGGGTAGTGCAAAAAATATTTATCTTTGGGGATTTGATTACAGGTTTTTTTCTTTTCCTGAAATTGTCGAAGCGGCCAATAGTAATGGTGCGGATAAAGCCACAAAAGATTTTATAAAAAATTTGAAAAAAGAAAAATATGGGCATGCTACAACAGGAAAATTTAAGCACTCGCAAGACGAAGCTTATCACGAAATAATCTTTAAAGATATTGTAAAACTGTTTGAAATTTATCCGCGACATAATATTTTTAATATGTCAAAGTATTCTGCAATCCCGTTTTTTGAACGTAAAATTAAAGAAGATATAATATAGTGGTAACATTTTTTACGGTTCTGAAATACGGTGAATTCCCTCATACACGTAATGATTATACACCAGCGCACGTCTATAGTTTAAAAAAACAAATTGAAAAATATTATACAAAGCCGCATAGATTTATTTGTTTTACGGATCATACCAATTTAGAATGTGAAACTATAAAGCTTCTTCATGATTGGCCTGGCTGGTGGGCAAAAATAGAAATGTTTCAATTTCCTGCCAAGAAAGTTTTTTATTTTGATCTTGATACCGTTATTTTGAATAACATCGATAATATCGTTGATCATGAGCATGATTTTACTGCATTGAAAGAAGCTTTGCCAAACCGTATTACTGATAATCTCGGTTCTGGTATCATGTCGTGGTCGGGGGATAAATCTTTCATTTACGAAAATTTCAAAGCCGATTCTAAAAATATTATGTGCCGTCTAACGCGCGGGGATCAAGTTTTTATACAAGAACAAATACGAGCATTCGATGCATTTCAAAATATAGATAAAAATATTTATTCTTATAAATTTACTTTACAGGATAAGCAGTGTCCGCCAACGGACGCAAAGATAATATATTTTTCCGGAAAACCGAAGCCCTGGCAAGTTGACTATGACTGGATACCGGAATATTGAAAGACGAAATAATGTAGTATTAAAAATTAAAATTAAAGAGGTAATAAATGTCAATAACAGGTTCAATTTTTGGAAAAAATCAAGGATCTCTCGGTCCAGCGAATATGTATGTTAAGCCGATTACGAACAGCGCCTGGAACGTAAACACAGGCTGGCTTGATCTCGGCCCGGTAGAATCTACAACACTTCGAGATATGGTCACAAAAGCCGATATTAAATTTGCTCAAGAAGGTGATCGTGCCGCTGATAAAGTTATCACTGCGCAGCAAGTTCAATTTGAAACCGCGCTCGGTAAGCCGTATTTGGAAAGACTCGAAAACATTAAACAAGGTTTATCTTTAACAAGAAACACCGCTCTTGCAATTACCCAGGGCATGCTTTCTAAAAGAATCGGTGAGCGTGATTCGAACAAATTTTTATGGATCAAAATCGTTGAATTTGTTGACGGTGAAGAATCCGTGAATCCGCTTGATATTCTTTACGCCAAAGTAGCTGCTTCAACCGAATCAACAGAGCTTGTCTTTGATGCTTCTACACAACGTTATCACGGGGTGATGTTTGATGCGTATATCAATGACGACATCACAGTCGGTGTGTTTGATACAGCAGGGCGTGCTGCATATTGTTGGACAGGCTTGGTAGTATAATGCAATTCGTTGATTTAAAAGAGCAACCGAAGATTTCTCTGTCTTTCCCTGATGGCGACGTGATTTTAACACGTCGCCATATTCCAGCGCGTCAATCTGTAGCACATGAAGAACAAATGAAGGCTTTATCTGAAAGGTATCAGAATAAAGAAATTGATTTTTTACAGTTTGCGGATCAATTTTTGAAAGCCGTTTGCTCTGGATATGATGAAAGCCTTCTTGATAAAATTTCTATTCATGATATGGCAAGCGTCGTGTCAGCGGTTAAGGGAATGCTTGCATCTACCAGAGTTGTTTCAGAGAGTGAAAAAAAAAGCGTGTAAGGTTTTGTTACACGCTTCTTGATTTGACTCGATACGGTATAACGTTATACGACATAGAAAATATGTCGGAAATAGAAATAAACGACTGGTTGGAGGCGGCAAGGATAAAGAAAATATCGGATCAAAGAGACTTTTTAGAGCTTTTACCTTTTTCAAATATCCAGACAAAGAAACAGGCTGCACTGTATGGTACTAAAATGCGTAAAATGTGGTACAAAATAAAAATTCCTTTGGGTATACAAGAGCAGGTAGATAAAAAACAAATTGAGGCGGCACGAAAAGCGAAACAGGAAGTATCAAAAAAATTGCATGTTGGTAGACGTCCAGAACTTGAAACAGATAAAATAGAGGAATAAACATGGCGGATAAAAGTTTACTTGCGGTTTTAAAACTTGACTCTAAACAATTCAAGTCTGGTTTATCTGATACCGAAAAAGATATTTTAAAATTCTCTGCCGCCGCAACTGCTGCGGGGGCTGCCGTACTAGCCGCCGCAAAATTTACCGCAAATTACCAAGAAGAAATGATCCAGGCATCTCGCGCCGCCGGTATAGGCTCTGAAACATTCTCTAAATACTCTCATGCTGCCGATTTATCCGGCATTTCGACCGAACAACTTACAAAGTCATTTGTTAAATTAAATAATCTTACCCCACAAATGACGAAAGAAATTGAGTCTTTCGGAGTAGCCGTTACCGATAACCAAGGCAATTTAAAATCATCTGAACAGCTCATGTCAGACATTGCAGATCGTATGCAGAATATGAAAAGCCCGGCAGATCAGGCCGCGCTCGCCGTGGCTGCGTTTGGAGAAAAAGGTGCATCAATGGTGAACCTTTTATCTGGCGGCTCAGAGGCACTTCGGGAAGCCGCGGCAGAGGCCGAAAAATTCGGCCTGGTAGTAACCGAACGCGCCGGCCAAAATGCTGAAAAATTTAATGATGATATTGACCGTGTAGGGATGTCTTTATCTGGACTCAGAAATTCTATCGGGGAATCAATTATTGAATTTATAAATCAATCAAACGCAATGCAAACTGTTTCCGATACAATCGCTGCTCTAACAGGTTTATGGCGCGGTTTGAATGACGATACTAAAAATTTTATTATTACTATGGGGTTAGCGGTAAGCGGGGCCGCCGCCGTTGCCGCCGCCTTAGTTGGTATTGAAGCAGCTGCGCCTGCTGTCACCGCTGCGCTCGCGGGTATTTCTGCACCCGTCGCGGCAATGGTTGCCGGTGGTATTGCTATTGCTGCGCTTGGTGCAACAACAATTCAGTATTGGGATCAAATCAAATCAGCGGTTGCACCGTTAAAAAGTTTAATCACAGATATTTTTTCCCCCTGGGTTAGTTATATTAAAGATACTTTTAATTGGTTTGGCCAATTAAAAGATAAAATTTCTGGATCTACGGAAGATATATCCATTCTTGGTACTGTCGCAAAAACTATATTATCAGTAATTTCGGCAGGTGTGTATTTAGTTATCACACCTTTTCAAGTGTTAATAAACCTTGTTTCGAATTTAACCGAAGGAATTTATAATGTTGCAGTTGCCGCAAAATCAACTTTGTCAGGAGATTTCGAAGCAGCAATTCAGAGCAGCTTAAAAGCAACAGAAAATTTTAAGCAGGCTACTATTGGAAGTGCAGATATAATACGTCAAAATTATGGAAAAGTAAAAGATTTATTTGGTAAGGATTTAATTGTCGAAATACAAAAATCAAAAGACGCAGTTACAGGCTTAGGTCAAGCAACCGATATAGTGAACAATAGAACCGCGGCTTATGTTCCGGTTGTCGCGAATCTGACAACACAAATGAATAAAATGCAAGAGTCATTTGCCGCCGTCGATGCTAAACAAACAGATTTTAGTCAGAGTGTTTCGACCACCGCCTCGGTAATAGAATCTATTACAAAACTCGCCGGCCAATTTGTTGCTGAGCTTAATAAAATTGCGAATGTTATTGCAAATCAAATTCAGCGTGCGGCTCAAATTGCTGCACGCGATATTGATAAAATGTTGATTGATTTGCAAAAAAATTACGATAAACAGGTTGCGGATTATAAAAGTTCCGAAGAAGCAAAAATACAAGCTTTATCAGCTTCGTACGATGAGCAAATAAACACAATAAAAAATCAAGAAAAATATAAAAACGCTTTGATTGAAGCCGCGTCAAAAGAAAGATTATTTTTACTTGACGCAGAATACCAGGCCGCAAAAGCAAAAAAAGAAAAAGAATACCAAGATTATATTGCCGCGGAAACCGCAAAATTTGAAGCAGATAAAGCCTTAATTTTACAGAATACCGCGGATAAAGAACAAGCTCAACTTGTTGAATCGTTGATGAATGCTGATTTTCAGGCGTGGCTTCAGAGTCAAGCACAGTTACATAATCAAAGCATGGTTGATTTTGCAAATCAATATGCATCTGATCAGACAGCTATCAATAACCAAATGAATTCTGATATTGAGGCCAATACTTCAGCGACAAATCAAACAGTACAAGATTTAGAGCAACAGAAAAATGATTCTATCACGGCAGCTAATCAATTAATGTCGGATATGTTAAACACGTTAGGCGCACAATTAAACGCTGATCAAGAAGCGTTACAAAAAGAAAAATTGCAGACACAATATGATGCGGACGTTGCAGCGTGGGAAAGTACCAAAAATATGAAGGTTGCGGAAATAATAATAAACGGTATCGCCGCCGCGTTTGGAATTATTGCGGCGATGGCACCTATTGCACCGCCTATAGGGTTAATTATTGGTGCCACCTTAGCGGCGGCAATGGGTGTGACTACAGCGATTGCCGCCAATGATGTAGCGACAAGCCCCGGCCCCGTTAAACCTGCTGGTCTTCTTGAAGACGGTGGTTTTATTGCCGGAAATATTACGCACGCACAAGGCGGGATAAACGCAGAGATTGAATCTAAAGAGTTTATGATTGATAAAAACCGCACATCTCAGATTACCGATGCAATTGATAATAATTTACTCGGCGGAGAAAAAAGCTTAAATATTACTTTTGGTCCTGGTTCTATTGTTGGATCGAATATGGATAGTGAAGAAACGGCCTATAAAATGTCTCAATTATTAGCTGATTTACTCAGACGTCAAGGGATCGCGTAAGTATGCATTTAAAAATACAAAATAATGTACCTGCCGACCTTGTTTTGACCGGGTGGACAATGAGTACCGGTGCGTTTAAACGGCGTATCGGTGTACAGCAACGTTATGGTCGTGACGGTGCGTATATCTCGGGGGACAGAAAGGTATCATCGAGAACAATACAATTAAGCCACGATCTATCAGCGGAAAACGATACCGATTATACCACACAGATTGAAGCTATCATGGGTATTTTTTATGACGATTCTGCACCTTTTTATTTGGTTGATACTGATCGTAATGTACGCGCTGAAATTGAACTTGATAGCATAAATGAAGTCTGGTCAAAAGGTACTGAAAAAAGAGTCGTAACTGTCACAATAAATCTGATTTTATTAGAAAGTTATTTTGAAAATTATAATGTTGGTACGGTTGTATGGGCGAATGCAGCAAATAATAGTACAAAATTAATTACTAACGTTGGCGCTGCCGACGTCTTTCCCGTAATTACTATAGTTGCACAAGGTAATAATTTCGAGTTTAGTATAATAAATCAACGTACATTAGATACAATCAAAATAGGAACAAATTTATTTGTTTTAGGTACTACCATCACAATAGATTGTCAAAATGGAACGGTCTATATTGACGATACAATAACAAGAACAGAAATTTCTTCGGCTATTGGTGACGGTACCGGCTTTATCTATCTTGATTTAGGTGATAACACCTTACAATATCAATCTGTTTACGGTAATGCAGATATTACAATTGAATATCGCCCGAGGTATGCTTTTTAAGTTTATATGGCAGGATCAGGCGGTATATTTACAACACAATACGGGTATGGCTGTCGCACTCAAAGAGGATGGGGTCGGCCAGATTTATTTGCGCTCTCGGTCACTCAAGAGTCAATTAAAAAAAATGTGGCAATCAGTTTTGGGATTATAGGCGGAGGGATTTTAGGAAAAATACAAAACAATATTCAAAAATCAATTATACAATCTATTCAGTTTACAAACGACGAAAATGGGTGTGCTGATTTTAAATTGAAATTGACCAAAAATCCATCCTTTGAGATTTTGCCTAACTCGATAATAGAGATATCCGTCGGAACAACAGGCATAAATTGGTATAAAGGTGTAATAAATTACCCTGAACTTTTAACACTTGATAATGAGTCTATCGAATACGCAGGTTACGGACTCCGGAAATATTTAGAAGATTTGAAGGCGAATACGACGTATTTAGCTGGAACGGATATATCTGCCGTTGTAGCCGATATTGCTCAAACATGGATTGCGCCCTATTGCCCTATTACATATTTAGCCGCTAAAATAGACAGCCCGTCCGGGGTAGTTCTCGCATTTGATATCGAATTAGGAAAATATTCTATCAAAGAGATTATGTCAACCTTGATATTAATGGCGCAAACATCTGGCTATTACTATATTTGGGGTGTTGATGCTGAGGGAGATTTCTATTTCACAAAATTAAGTAATACGGCGTTAAAAAAAACTTTTTTTGTTGGTTATAACTGCCAAACTTTTAAGCCGAAATTAAATTTTCAAGATATTAAGAATGTTATCACAGTTACACGTAAAAATACAGGTACAGCTATAGGAGCCGGGTGGACTGTCGCGGGTGTTTATAATAATCTTGCAAGTTATAAAAAATACGGGCGTCAAGAATTAGTCTATCAAGTACCTGGATATTTCTCGAATTCCGATTGTGATCTTGTTGGCAATGCTTTAATAAATAATTTAGCAGAGCCGAATTACTCCGCCACTGCTTCCGGTATTCGTAATTGGCTAGCGGAAGACCTATTAACGAACGGCTTATACCGTTTTATTATGCCTAAAAAAGATGACTTAACCTATACAGAAATTTTAAATGATTTAGATAATTATACGCAGTTTACTTTAGCCGGTGCTGGCGATTTGGTATTATCAAATGATACCAATATATTTATGTGGGCAAATTCGGGAATTAAATTCGCGTTACAAAATGCAATTAATCAGACGGCTGTTTTAAATATTACTCAAAAAGGTTTTATTCAAAAAATAAAAATATATTTTCGTACCAATACTGTAGACGTAAAAATACAAATAGGTGTCGGCATAACATTATGGAATGAGAACACGACAGATATCACACTTCGAGTTATAGATACATTTGTCCCTTTTGAATGGGATGTATCAATGCTTTCACTTACAGAAATTAATAAATTTGGTATAAAAATTTTAGAAAATTATGTAGCACCTGTTAATTTCTGGGTTGATCGCTTGGAAGTTGTTACATCTGGGCGAAAAACTTTTAAGATTAAATTACTTCGTGCAACATATAAGTATACACCAGACTTATCCGAGATACAAGCAGAATTCGGGGGTTTACCTCCTTCGCTTGTACAATATATTGCAGGACTTCAAAAAGCAGCTGCGGAAATGAAATTTACAAATGAAATTACATAACGTTATACGACATAAAAAGGTAGGTAATATATGAGTTTATCAGCAAGATGGAGATTTGACCCTTTTGGTGGGGGTTATCAACCGATTTTAATTTCTGCGGAATCGCATGTAATCGAGTATGTGCCTGAAATTGCTAAGTATGGTATATTTTTAAATGAAGCTCCGCAATTTGATTCACCTTCTACAGTCGTAATTACTGGCTATACAGAGGTGTCTCGATTAACTTCTCCGACAGGAACACAGTTTCGTGTCGATTATTTAGCGGATACATATTATTCCACCGGTTTTATCGAATTTCACAGCTCTAAAAATGGTTTAACTGTTTCGATAGACTATTATGGTCTTGGTACGATTATACACCCGAATTTTCGGGCTTTAACCAATTATAATTTTGCCGGAACAGTAAACGTTGAGCAGCAATTTTCAGCGGCACTCGTAACAGATTCAAGCTCTACCATAACCGGTGGCGCGATATTTTCCGGCGGTGTTGGTATTGCAAAAAAATTATATGTCGGAACCGATGTCAATATAGGTGCAAATTTAATCGTTACCGGGGATTATAGCAATGTTTTAAAATCTACAGATACAACCGATGCAAGCTCTACCATAACCGGTGGCGCGATATTTTCCGGCGGTGTTGGTATTGCAAAAAAATTATATGTCGGAACCGATGTCAATATAGGTGCAAATTTAATTGGAGCAGGGACAACGGACGCAAGTTCCTCAATCACCGGGGCGTTTAAAACTGCTGGAGGTATGGGAATTGCGAAAAAATTATATGTTGGAACAGACGCAAATATTGGCGGTGTTTTAAATGTTACCTCGGATATTACAACAGCACAAGGGTTAAAAGGTGAAAGGTTAATTCTCAATAGCAATTATGCTATGGGATCAGCAATGAATGGGGCGAGCATTCGCAGCCAGCGATATGATATTAATATGCCAGTGGGTAATACAGCAATAGTTACCGCGCACGGGTTAGGTAATATTGCTACAGGAAGCCGATTCTGGGGTATGTTATGGGCGATGTATAATCCAGCAACGGGGGTATATTACACAAATTCTTTGGCGACAAACGCCCTGGTTGGAACCTATGCCGCAATAGATAACACGAATATATCTATATTTAGAGGTACTACGGGGGTTGCTATGGTAGTCACAGTGACCGTTTTTTATACTATATAATTTGACAAATAGATTAAAAAAACGAAATAAACCTATGCCAAAAAATAAGATTGAAGTTATTGAATGTTTTTTTACAGAACATGATTTGCAAATTATATATGATGTTATTAATGATCATGTGCAGACAAAATTAGGGCGACCCCTTCTTGAAAAAATCGAAAAATTCGTTGCAGATTATCGTACTAAACGAGAAACTTAATAGATGTCTGGTCAAACTGACAATGATGAAATCAAAGAAGGTATCCGTGAGTTAAAAAAATTAATGGCCGAAGGGTTTACCGAACTTAAAGGGATGATTTTAAAGGTTGAAAAAGAGCACGACGATACCCGCGCAATGACAATTAAATACGAGCGCGATTTATTCCATTACAATAATCGGCAAGTCGAATTTGAAAAACAATACCACATTGACAAAAACCATATCTATACCAATATGGAAAAAGACATAAAAAAGGGAATTAAAGAAGCGATTATGTCGACAAAAATCTGGGTAGTCAGTTTTATGATTATAGTAATTTCTTTACTTGTCACAATTGCAAATAGACTTGACCATAATAAAACTCAAGAGGTTATTTATGACAGAACAAAGAAAGATTGAAAGGCGAAAAACGAATTTATTTTCAAAAAATGATATCTATCGTTTTATTGGGATTATCCTTGTTATTGCCGGGCAATTTATGCCAAGTAATTTAAACATTGATAAAGAAGGTTTAAAGGCGGCAACAAATATTTCGACCGCTTTCGGTATATTTATATTCTCTTTGCCTTTTTGGTTTCGGTATTTGCAAAATAAAAAATCAGGTTAATATGTACATTGCGCATTATACTTTTAGTAGACCTGATAAAAATGCTGACGCGGGGAAAATTGCTGAAACTGTTTATCGTAATATCAATACCGATTATCTTCCAGAAGCGGAAAGGCGTTTATACGAATATCATAAAAATCGAGGCGAAAAAATTGAAGGAATTCCAAAATTTACGGTGGGTATATGAAAAAATTGATTTTATTTCTTATTGCTGTATTTATTTTTACTTGTTCAACACCACAAAAAAGAGATTCTAAAAAACAGATAACGGAGAATGAAACCGCGCTTGCTCTTTCCGAGGACGCTAAAAAAGTTCTTGATAATTCCGATCTACCGAAAGAAGAAAAATCAAAAATTTATGCGGCCCTCGGTAGTGGTAAAAGCGCTATCATAAACTCTACTGAAACGATAAAAAATAAAGATAAAGATATTGAAGCGGAAAAAGAAATTAAAAATAAACTGATTTTTGAAAATACACAATTGAAAGCAGTAAACAAATTTTTAATTTATTCAGTAATTCTCAATATAGTTTTTATTGTTATTTTTGTGTTGTTAATAGTCAACTGGTTAAAATCATGGAGATTTAGAAGACTTGAAAAAGCCGTTACCGATGCCGCGGCAATTGTGACAAACGAAATAAAAGAAGGTGAAAAATGAATCAACCAAAAATCGAACAGTTAATTGCGGCATACAAAAAAAAGAATTATAGAATTTTTAATGGGTTTGATTTTAGTGATAATGGAAAATTCAAAACTTTTGACCTAAATATATTCGGTATTCGAGCAAGAAATCAAAATCAAGGTTTAGATGCATTCGACGATTTAATAGGTGTTTTTTATTATGTCACTACCGAGCATATAATTTTAAGGTTATGGCCCGGAACAACTGACCCCGGAAAATATTATCTACAAAATCTCATGAATCCTTCGGGAGCGTTTATTATGATGCCGGGGCAATACCAAGGCGCCTACAAAATAGGGTTACATCACACACAAGACGCGCTTGTCCAGATCGGGAATATACGGGGCTATCGAGACAATAACAAAGATTCGATTCTCAATTACGATATGTCGAAAATTTATGAAGGTAGTCGTTTTGGTGTAAATATACACCACAAAGAAAACGATTCAGAAAATATCGGAATGGGTTCTGCGGGTTGCCAGGTATTTAAAAATACTCCTGACCACGCTGAATTTATGGGATTATGTCACCAAGCCGCTGCCGTTTGGGGGAATTCTTTTTCTTATACTTTGTTGACAGAGGAAGACGTTTTTGAATAATTGTTCTAACGAATAATCGTTATTGCTCCCATTAAGATGGTAAAGCTATAAACAAAGGTTTATAGTTGGAAAAGGCCGGCTTTACCGGCCTTTTTTATGCTTCAACATTCCTATTCTTAATTTTTCATTAGTACTCTCCTGTTTCGGTTTTATTCTCAGCTAAATTCAATCCACATATTTTAGTAATCGTCTCGTCAGATATTTTTGCTGTCAGATCCTTGACCCATGCCCGGCGGTGTATACGCTGCCCGGCAATTGTGCGGTTAATATCTTTTTCGTAAAATCCGGAATTCATAAGGTAGATTTTAAGCTGTTTTTCGGATACTTTTCTTTTTACGATTTCAGAACCATTCATTTGAACATAGTTCTGAACGTCACGGATCAAAACAAATTCGTTTTTAAATAACTCATGATCTTGTTTAAGTTCATCCAGGTAAAGATTTAATTCAGAGGTAGTCGACTCGATTAATATTTTTTTACCAGCCGTCATCTCCGGGCGTCTATTCGGATTAAAATTTTCCAAGTTATATGACATTAAAAATTCATAAATGGATGTCAACATTTCCGGATTATCTAAAATACCGTAAAGATTATCATAATAATCTTGGCCCTGTGGCGGTCTTTCTGACAACACTACAAAAAGTCTTCGATCAGAGTTATCGATTTTCACAGCATCGACATGGTTAGAAAAAAAGAAATAATTTATACAGTCTGTCTGGTAGTACGAACGGCTGTATTTTTCATCGATAAACGCGGCGGATTCTGTAATATAGGTTTTAAAACTGTCCATAAAAGAAAAATGGTCGTTGTCTTTTATTTCATGAATAAATACTGTCAATTTATCTTTAC
>Ga0153916_10001077_pt1 | contig 19248 bp, 18 predicted proteins | sample Opewatmetagenome_FD_109642 | JGI IMG/M metagenome (GOLD analysis project Ga0153916, IMG submission 109642) | Freshwater wetland microbial communities from Ohio, USA - Open water 3 Core 3 Depth 4 metaG | ecosystem: Environmental > Aquatic > Freshwater > Wetlands | place: USA: Ohio, Lake Erie... | reverse complement strand
TTTTCATGCGTGGAGCGAATCTAACGAAGAAGGTTGGCGGTCTCGTGGACGAGTCTGGCGCATTAAAGGGTATTCCCGTCGATACCGTTGTTTTCGACGAAGTTGAGTTAATGGAGCCGGAGTCCATAGCGAAGGCGAAGGGTCGGTACGGCGCATCAGAGGTCAAAGGTGAGATTTACATTGGTAATCCAGGCATACCGGACTACGGGATAGACAAGATATTTCACAATTCCGACCAGAGGCACTGGTTCAGGAAGTGCCAGCATTGTGGGGAGTTTACTTGTGCGGAGTTGACTTTTCCTGACTGTGTGAAGATACGTCACGACGGCACGGGTTTTATAGGTTGTATGAAGTGTGGTAAGGAGGTTTTCGTAAGGGACGGCGAGTGGGTGGCCCAGGACAGGGGCAAGAGCGACTACATGCACGGATATAGGTGGAGCCAGTTGACATCACCCCCGAACGATCCAGCGGAGATTCTTGCTGAGTTTACTAATCCACCGGAAGGCAATTTGGCTGACGTTTACAGAATACGACTTGGTCTACCTTACATTTCTGCTGAGGAGAAACTTACTACTGCCCAGGTTTTAAGTCGGTGCGGGCCATTCATAATGCCGAACGTCGATGTTGGTCCTTGTGCGTTCGGTCTTGACGTTGGCAAGATCAAGCATCTTGTTATAGGCAAAAAGACGGGTCAGAGGTCTTTTGAGATTGTCAAGGTGGCTCGATTGTCGAATTGGGACGATATAAGCAGTATTATTTATCGTTTCAACTGCAAGAGCGGCGTTATAGATATACGACCTTACGAGGACGAGGCCCGTAAGTTCCAGAAGGAGCACAAGAACATTCGGATATTCCTGTGCGAATATTCGGAGACTACACCGATAGGAACTCACTTCAACCCCAAGACGGGGATAGTATCAGTGAATAGGACTGAGGTCTGCGATGCTACGCACAGGTTAGTAGCGGACGAGGGTAGGCTTTCATTACCGAGGAACTGCGATGAGATAATGGAGTTTGCCCGCCAGGTCTGCGATCCTGCGAAGATACTTGAGGTCAATAAGAAGACGCACCAGGCGATTTACAGGTACAGAGGTACTGAAGACCATTACAGGCACGCTTTGAATTATTTCCTGTTGGCTGCCGAGAAGATTGGCATTGCCGAACATTCAGGCAGTCATCATAAAAAGTACGATAAGGTAATGAACGATTACGCGAGGATATAGATATGGGCGGATCGATATTTGATACAATACCTTTCTTAAAAAGCAAGAAAGAAGAAGAGATAGAGTATCCTGAGCCTGAACCGGTTCCGGCCCCGGAGGCGACGGAGCAGACCGATCAGGGAATTGCAAGTGCGGTGGAAAGACCCAAAGGTCTAAGTAGGCGAAAGACTATTATCGCTGGTCAGTTAGTTCCGACTAATCTCAGTAAGAAAAGGATACTCGCATGACCGAAAGCAAAGGAAAACTAATTAGATGTTATTTTGAATCGCAAAATCCGCAAGTGGAATATCCATTTATTTTAAGAGAGGATGGAACTATAGTGGCGAATCTTGAAGATTATGCCATTATTCCCATAAAAGAGTGGGAGAAATTGTCAGGGAAGAAATTTGAATGACCGAAACGACGAAAACATCTTACGAAGGTGAAGTTTACATATGGACGCTGAAGCTGTCATAGAATTGCAGAAAACGCTGGAATCCGCCGACGCCGGGTTGAGAAGCCGATGGCAGGACGAGGCTGATTACATCTTCCCCCGCGAGAGCAATATTACCAGTATTAAGAGCAAAACTGAAAGTGGTTACGACAATCTTTACGATACCACCGCCGTTACGGAATCTGAAGCTATGACTTCAGGCCTACTGACTAATTTAGTACCCGCCGGCCAGAAGTTCTTCTCGTTATCGACATCACTCGTCGAGATTCAAGAGATTGAAGTCGTAAAATCGTATATGGCGAGGGCTACCGAGATTCTCCACGAGGAGCTTTTCACGTCGAATTTCATTCTCCAACTTACAGAGACATTGAGAAGCCTCATTACTTTCGGTACGGGATGTATATATGATGAGTACCGTCAGGGTCTTAATTTTATGGACTGGGACGTTTCGCTGTACCAGGTTCTTGAAAACTTCAGGGGTCAGATAGATACAATTTTACTGAAGTTCCCGGTGACTGCAAAGCAGGCTTACGAGGAATGGGGCGACAAGGCCGGTAAGTCTGTTTTAGAGATAATGAAACCTTCCTATGGTGTGGTAGATAACAAAAAAATAAACGACGAATTTCAGTACATACACATTGTCAGGCCGAGACAGTGGCGGAATCCTCGTTTTCAGGATGTTATGAACATGCCCTTCGAGAGCGGTTACGTCAGTATTAAGGATAAGGTTATCGTTGGCGAAGGCGGGTATGAGGAGTTCCCATACCAGATACCAAGATGGACGAAAACTTCCGGCGAAGTTCACGGCAGGGGCATAGGAACGATGATATTGCCGCAGGTGAAGATGGTCAATATCAATAAAAGGGACTTCAACGAGGTCGGCAATAAATATGCAAATCCGCACCGTGAGGTCCTTTCCACTTTTGAGGGTGAGTACAAAACGTTCCCCGGTGCGAGAAACGACGTTACCGAGATACCAGCGTCATACGTCGATCCAAACAATTTTGGCAATTTTCCCATTACGAGGGAAATGCTGGAGATGGAAAGGCAGATAATCAAGGACGCTTTCTTCCACGATGCCTTTGCGCCATTGAAAGACCTTAAGGGCGATAGGCGCACTACACTTGAGATACAGGAGCGTGTCCAGGAAGCCTTTAGGCGTATAGGTTCTCCGATAGGAAGACTGGAATCTGAGCTTTTCACCCCGCTTATCGTAAGGTGTTACAAACTTCTGGTTAGGAATGGCGTAATACCGCCGCCTCCTGAAATCCTTCAGGGCAGGAATTTAAAGGTAATTTACAAAGGCCCGTTAAGTCTTGCCCAGCAGAACGCCGAAGTCAGGGCCTCCCAACAGTGGATGTTCACTATGGCCGAGCTTGAGCAGTTCTTCCCTGGTATTACGGACAATGTTGACGTTGACGATTCAGCCCGCAGGATGGCGAGGGTATTCGGTGTAAACGAGGAGGATATAGCCTCTGAGGAACAGAGAGACGCCAAACGTATGCAGCGCCAGCAGGATTTGCAGCGTCAAAAGGCACTTGAGACCGCCGCCGTCGCTGCCCAGACCTACGGTCAGACCACCAAGGCGCCGGAAGAGGGTAGCGCTGCGGAAACTATTAAAGGAGCATAAATGACTGGTCCAGGATGTAGCGGAAGAAAACATACGCCGATAACAAGCAAAAAGCAACGTGGATTATTCGGAGCGGAGCTGGCGAGGCGGCGTGCAGGTAAAAAGGGGGTAATGTCAGGCATAACAACAAAAGAACTTGAAAGTCACCTTCACGAAAGCAAGGGCAAGAAACTGCCTGCAAGAAAGAAAAAACGTAGAGTATTGAATGGATAAACAGTTAATAATTGACTATCAGGAAACATTTAACGCTGAGTCTGGAAAACGGGTACTCGCAGACATGAAAAAGAAGGCCAATTATAATTTTGCCGTTGTGCCTAAAGACAATCTCGGCCATACGGATATTTACGAGGTCATGCGTAATGAGGGTAAAAGAAGCGTTATCGTGCACATAGAGTCTATGCTGCAAAAAGACCCAAATAAAGAAACAGGGAGTGTAGTAAATCAAGAAATGGGGGTAACAAATGGATGATTTAACGACGCCCCCGGCTGAAACACCGGGACAACCGTCAACACCGTCAAGTATCGTTAATGCCGACGGTACTCTTGTAGAAAACTGGCATACTTTCGCGCCGGAAGGATACGAAGACCTGCGTGACGATAAGACCTTGCCCAGAATAAAGAGAATATGGGACTTGGGCAAGAGTTATGTTCATGTAAGAAAACAGGTTCCGCTTGAGAAGATTGCCAGGCCGAACGAGAATTTTACCGAAGCCGACTGGAATGAGTTCTACGAGGCCGGCGGTAGGCCGAAAACAGCGGAAGATTACAATATTACAAAACCGAAAGACTTTCCCAAGGAATATTGGGACGATAACCGCTCGAAGGGCTTCCAGAAGTTGTTTCACAAACTCGGACTAAGTAAGAAGCAATGCGACGATCTTGTGAAGTACAACAACGAAGAAGTATTGAAGTCGATTCAGACCCAAAACCAGCAGGAAGAGGCTGAATTTCAGGAATTGAACGATAAACTCCATCAAAAGTGGGGCGCGGCTTACGACCAGAAGGTTCATATCGGCAATTTAGCTATAGAAAAAGGCTCGAATGGCGACCTCGAATATAAGGAAAGGCTTTTAGATAAGATTAACGCCGATCCCGACCTGATAGAGTTCGCGTCGAATCTTGGAAACCTGTTTACCGAATCGAGGATAATCGAGACGCCCAAGATGCCGACGCCGGCCGATATTGATGCTAAAATTAGTGAGGCGATGCAGCATCCCGCCTATATGAACGGTAATCATCCTGATCATAAGCGTCAGGTGAAACTTGTTCAGCAGATGTTTGAGCAGAAAGAGAAAATGAAAGTTAAGACCGGCTAACGCCGGATATTACGGACAACCCCTTTGTGGCCCCGGAAGATGCGGGTAACCCCGCCGCGACCAGCGCTGTGGAGGATTGCCCCGATAACTCATCGGACAACCAATCCGCTAAACATAAATTGTTTTTGAGAAAGGTGTTCCGATGAGTACACAAATTCCAGTAGCTTTTGTTGACCAGTACAAGGCCAACATACTGCTCCTTTCTCAGCAAAAAACATCTGTTCTCGAAGGCTGCTGCCGAAAAGAGACTATTACCGGCGATACGATGTTTATCGAACGCATTGGCGCTACGTCGATGCAGGCGATAACAACGAGGCATGGTGATACTCCTCAAATCGACACTCCTCATTCGAGACGGAAGCTGACTGTGGCCGATTACAACTGGTCGGACAAGATTGACAGGCTCGATAAGCTTAAAATGATTATTGATCCTCAATCCACTTACGTCACGAACGCAGTAGCCGCAGCCAATAGGACTAAAGATGACATTATCATCACGGCCCTGTTCGGCGCGGCCTATTCGGGCCACACAGGAGCAACTACGGTCAATATGTACGATACCGGCGAGTGCCGTCTAATCGAGTCCAGCGGAGTTATAGTTACCGCCGGAAGCGACTGGTCGGATACGACCGAGACGCCGCTTACGATAGCGAAACTATTGACCTGCAAGCAGCTTTTGGATGATGCGGAGGTTGACAAGGACCGGCAGCGGTACTTTGTAACGAACCCGTACAACATCAACCAGCTGCTCAACACTACAGAGGTAAAGAGTTCGGATTACAACACGGTGAAGGCTCTGGCTCAAGGCCAGATAGATACGTACATGGGCTTCAAGTTTCTCACGAGTACGAGACTTCCAGCTGACGATACGGATACGGGCGCTACGAAGTGCGCGGCCTTCTGTCAGGATGCCATTGTCCTCGCGGTTCCTGAAGATATTACAGTTAAAGTGGACGAACTCCCCACCAAGAACTACACGATTCAGGTTTACGTTGAATTGAGTCTTGGTGCAACCAGAGTCGAAGGCCCGGCGGTCGTAGGCATTACGCTGGATACCGTGTAATTGAAAGGAAATTAAGATGAGTAGCATATTCAAATATCCATTCAATCCGATTCCCTGGGACGGCTCTCCACAGGATTTAAGTGGTGATTCTGCTGATGTGCCTTACTTGGGGCTATATACAGCTGAAACTACCCAAAGGTTTATCTATGGTACAAGAAAACTAACCTGGGACGGCAGAGTTTTCAAGTATTCGAAAGCTACTGGAACTCGCGGCGGCGGTCGTCTTGCCTATTTTTCGGCGTCTGTAGCAACTTATGGAGTTGCTTATACGACTGTTGGTGCATCGCAGGTGGTTGGAGATACACAAGTTAGTATTTCTTCCAAGAGTTTTGCTGAAGACGTTCTTGCCGGTGGTTTAGTTTTGCTATATGGTTCGGACTATACCTATAACCAGCAAAGAATGATTCTGGGCAACGATTACTGTTCATCTACGACACTGACGATGTATCTGGATGCTCCTTTGGCAACTGCCATAACGAGCGCAAGTACGGCCATTGAAGTTTGTCCGAATCCGTACAGGTATATTGCCGGAGTTCAAACTTATGGCTCTTGCTCAGGACTCCCGTGCACACGAGTAGTTTCGGGTGAAAGTTTTTGGCAACAGACGTGGGGCCTTTGCAATGTAGAGCCTGGAATGACGATAGGTCCCGGTTCTATGGATTACCAGTTAGTTACCGGATATGGAGAAGGTGCAGTTTATCTGCACGATGCAACACATGCTACAACGGACCAGTGCCAGCATTGTGGTTTTATTGTCGATGCTGGAAATGCCTGTGTTCCGTTTATCATGCTGCAAATCAGTATTTAAGGAATTGGGGGAGAAATCCCCCTTTCCTTTTTTTGAAAGGGAAAAAAATGACAAGGCTTAATGAAGACAGGAAACCAATGACGTTAGAGGAATCTCTGAAATTGGACAAAGAGAACGAAAAGAAAATTGAGGAACAAAAAAAAGAAGAAGGAAAAAGTAAATGATTGTAAGCCCGTCACCGCCTTGCCGCAGATGCGGCTCGTATATGGTATTTCCACGCGAAAGGGATGGTCTTAAATACAAAGTGTGTAAAAATTGCGGGAAAATCAAGTATCAAAAATCGTTTTTGAGAAGAATGATATGCAAATTCTTAAAAGAGCGAAAGGTGATAGTGGAGAAATTGTATCAGCTTTTGCCAATGAAAAAAGTTTAAGAGATGAGGTAAATCGGAGAACGGCAAAGGCCGGTTATACAACCAGGTACGGGGAACCTACGTATCGAACAAAGATAATGTCGGCTCCCCCGAACAAGAGGTACGAAGAAAACTACGTCCGAATTTTCGGGCATGAATAAGGAGATAGATTATGGCAACTGCAAATCAGGTTTTATATGGATTTGTATATTGGCTGAAACATAACCAGTTCAAGTCGGTTGAGGCCGGTTTTACACATGACGACCTCGACGCGATGTTGAAAGCATACTGTACTGTGAACGCTACGGATTCGACGCTGGTAACTACAGATCCTTTGTCTTACGGAGCTTCACAGGATTTCCCGAAAAAGGGCGGTCTGTCGGACGGCGCGGGTGTTTCATGCACTACACCCTCGGCGGCGATATGCGAGCAATCTCATTACCCCGATGAGCATTACGGAGAATAAGGAGCTAAATCATGGCATTAGACGCAATTAGTACACCAACGATAGTGGAAGAAATTCCACACAACGGAAAGACTTTATGGAGCATTAACGGTATTGATACCGATGCAAGCACGGCTATTGAAATCAAAGCCGCTCCTGGAACAGGCAAGTCTTTGTATATAACGGAGATTTTTATAGGCAGTGACGACGCCGATGCGCACCCGATGATTCAGGATGAGGATGCCAACGTTTTGTTCGGCCCTTTACAGTCCACTACGGGAGGCATACATCTTGTGGCCGTATTGAGGCACCCGATAAAAATGGTATCCAATAAGGCATTACAAATAAAGGCTGAGGCGGCTGGTAATGTATTCGTCTTTGTCGAGGGCGCAACGGCGGACGATTAAGGAGTTTATATGCCTAATATACCCGAAGTTTGCGAATTCGAAATAATCAACGCCGACCAGGTTCAGCTTACCACGAAGACCAATGGTGACAGGATAACTATTGCATACGTTCATTTTACTCCCGAGCAGGCGGCTTCATTATCCTGGCTTATTAACAGCAAAAAACCCCTGAAATTCAGGATTAAGGAGGCGTAATATATCTCTCAATGAAACGAAAATTTGCAATATGGCGCTTGGCAGGATAGGCGCTAAGCGCATTAACGACTACGACGATGCTTCCGAGGATTCGGTCGAGGCAATTCAATGCAGGCTTCATTATGAACAAACGCGCGACGCCTTACTGAGAAGCCACTGGTGGCGGTTCGCAAGGGCGAGGGAAACTTTGAGTGCGAACACGACCGCGCCGACTTTCGAGTGGACTTACGCCTACGATCTGCCGAACGACTTTCTCAGGATGTATCTTGAACCTTACGAGGATAACAGTAGCGGGTTCCACAAATCGCCTTATACCTATTCCCTTGAAGGTAAACAACTTCTGTCCGACGAAAGCTCGATGCAGATTCGGTACATCAGGAAGGTCATAGACCCGAACGAATTCGACCCGTTGTTTGTCGAGGTTCTGGTATTGCAGCTTGCAATAAAGCTCGTAATGCCGCTGGCTCAGGACAAGGTTCTGAGAAGGGAAATGCAGGAAGAACTGTACGGCAGGGGCGGTTTAATGGCCAAAGTCAGAGCGATGGATAACGCGGAGACAAATACTTTAGGTCGCGCGGACAGGGAATTGTGGAATGATGCAAGGGTAACTTCGGGCAATCCGTTAAAGAATTACAGTTAAGGTAGGTTTATGCCTGGCACGTTTGCATATACTAAGGCTACAAACATAATCGTTGTGACGGACGGCACGTCCGGCGCTCCGGCCACTTTTAACGATATGTACACGGCTGACTTGGCGGGAACGGTGACTCTTTTGGCGGCATGGGCACCTATCAGCAGCACGAAGGCATTGACGTACCAATTAACTCCCGCAGGTGCAAAAGGCTTGAAGATAGACTTTACCGTTGCGAGCAAGACGGCAGAGGCTGATTACATCTTCATTACGGGAACGAATATAGACGGTGGTGCGCAAACTGAATCGCTCGACGTTACGGCAGGCAACGGGACTTATACTACTACAAAGTGGTTTGCCACAATTACAAATATTGACTGCTCGGACAATGCTGCGGGCGGTGGTGCTGTCTGGGCTGATGGAACTGTTGCCGTTGTGCAGAATCAGTGGGGGATAGTCTGGGAGATAGTTGCTGATAATCAATATAAAATTGATTGCGATATTCAGATAGGCGACGGCTCGACGGCGACTTATTTTACATCTTTGCACGAAGAGATTTATTTCAGTGATGCTCATTATCCGTATATTAAGGCTGCTGCAACTTTGTGTATAGGTGCCAAGCCTAATACATACGGAATATCAGGAAGTTATTGGTCGATAAATCCTCCGGGCATTTCATTGTCCTTGACCGATTCCAGTGCTACGGCAACTATGCTTTTGTATGGTTCAGTATTTGAATCTCGGTCCGATATGGAGCATATAATTCGGTGCAATGTAACTTCCATTAACAGCAAATTCGTCGGACGCTCGACAGTATCAACTATTTTTGTATTTTCCAATGCGGATGCCGTTCTTAATCTGACTCGAACAGAATTTGCGTACATAAATTACACATCTTTCAAAAAGACGCCGGCCATAGCAGAGGACATACTGTTTCACGATTGTATCATTGGCCCGTTTGCATATCAGGCAAATGCAACTATATCCAATAGTCGTATTGTAAATTGCACGGACGAGGTTGGAACATACGGAAATGTAACAGCTACTTTTATTAATCCAAATAGTCCTATTACAACCCTTATTATGTATTCGGCAGGCGATGCTATAATAAATCAATATACCTGTAATGTTCATGTGTCTGATGAAGATGGAATTGACTTGGCGAGTGTTGTCGTTGATTGCGAATATGCCCATCTTGTCGAAGGTTCGGACAGCAAGACGTACAAGTGCATTGCCGATCATATAGCCGTTGACGCCACACATAAGCCCATAACGGGAACAGACTGGGCAACATACTGGGAGCTATATTCGGCAACAGGAGGATACGGAGACTGGAACACCGGCTTTGCGTATAAAAGCGGGACTGCTGAATGGGCGGTGGGAACTGTTTCGACTGATGCCAATGGAGACATTGCAGAGCAGATTATTCAGTATAAAAAATGGACTACGACGAGCGAATTAGAAGAGGCCAGGATTCATAAATTCACCCTGACCTATGGCGGAGACACGCACGTTGTTGATGATTTCACAGTTGACCATCCGATAGTCTGGCATTTGGAGTTTCCACCGATGGCGACTTTGCTATCTGCTATTTATGCTGCGACGATTACAAATGCTGCCGGAACTGATATTGCTGCAGATATAATTGCTTTGAAGGCGGAGACGGTAACAATTCTGGCTGATACAAATGAAATTCAGGGCAAGCTTCCAACGAACAAAATCATGGGAAGTTCTGATGTTGACAATCACGATACAGATATAGATTCAATTTTGGCCGATACCAATGAAATACAGGGAAAACTTCCCACAAATAACATTATGGGTTCTTCCGTAAAGACTGATAAGGATGACGAGATTGACGCAATTCTTGTTGATACTAATGAAATTCAGGGCAAATTGCCGGATGAATACATTATGGGAAGTTCCACAACCGAATCTATGGACGACGAGATCAATACTATCCTTGCCAATATTAATCAGGTTCATGTTGTTGATGATACAACTCCTCACGCCGCCGGTGGAGGTGGAGGTTCGGCTTCGGCTTCGGGAATAAAGGAGGGCTGCTAAGTGGCTAACGTACCGATAATTACATTCAACAGCGGTGAATTAAGCCCCATTATCGACGCCAGAAGTGATGTGGAGAAATACGACGCTGGATGCCGGATTTGCGAGAATATGATACCCCTGGTTTATGGTCCTGCGGAAAGACGGCCCGGCTTTGAGTATATAGACAACTGTTACGAAAACGGTACGGTCGGCAAGTTAATTCCTTTTATTTACTCAAGCGAAATTGCTTACGTTATCGAAATGTCAGACCTGATATTTCAGTATTTTTACGACGGCGCGATATTGCTCGACGACGACGATAATGAAGTTACTACCGTAACGCCGTATCTGGGTGCGGATTTATTTGAGATACAATATGCTCAGAGCAACGATGTTATGCGGTTGGTTCACGGCGATTACGCGCCGAGACTTCTTTCCCGTATTTCGGCTTCGGAATTTGAACTGGACGAGATAGAGTTTACAACCGGACCATTTCTGGACCGGAACGATTATGTTAATGATGATGATATTACTTTGGCTTGCAGCGTAACGGCGGCTGACGCAGTAGGGACTTTGACTGCTGCAGGCCCGATGAGTCCTGTAGAGGTCTTTGAGTCGGGCCACGTAGGAGCACTTTTCAGGTTGACTCTGCCCCGTGCAACTGTAGGTACGTCGGGCACGGCCACGGGAACGGGCGCTATCGGGACGGCAATAGACGTTGACGGTCCTTATACGTTTACAACTTCAGGCAATTGGGGCGCTACAATAGAACTTCAAAGAAACGAAGACTCAAATGGATGGGAAACATACAGGAGATGGATTTCGACCTATAGCGGCGGGGCAGGCTCATTGAACGTTCAATATACGGGTATTGAGTATGCTCAGAACGTCCAGTACAGAATTTACGTTTCGGCGTATTCGGCGGGTACTGTTTCGGCGGCACTTGCCGTTAATACGAGTACGCAATCAGGAATTGTAAGAATCCAGACGGTGACAAACTCTTACACAGCAACCTGCAAAGTCATAAGTAAACTCGCATCTACAAGCGCTACGAAACAATGGTACGAAGGTGCGTGGAGCGGCGTCAGGGGCTATCCGAAAACTGTAGCGATTTACGAAGATAGATGTGTTTATGGCGGAACAGATTATCAGCCTCTAACTTTATGGTTTAGTGAATCGGGATGTTACAATATATTTTAAGGTAATATTATGTCATTTTTTGAACACACAAGGTTGTGGGAACATTTTGAAAGCCAAATCAATGGGTTTGGTCAGCCAGGCGTTTCTGGTACATTTACTCCCGACGCCTACAACCAGCTTTTGACTGATGCTTCCGCCTTCAGTATAACTATAGATTCAGGCCAGCAAAACGTTATCCGATGGCTTACTGCCAAACATCATCTTCTTGCCGGGACTTCAGGTAGTGAATACAAAATATCCGGTAAAAGCGGTAAGGGAATAACGCCGTTCTGCTACGATGTTAAGCAGCAGACCGTCTGGGGCAGTAAGGATATGCAGCCCCTGGTTCTTCACGAGGCTGTTGTTTTTGTTGACTACGTCGGTAAGAAACTCAGAGAAATGCTCTGGGACGGTACAGACGAGAAGTACATCTCCCCCGATTTGCTTCAGCTTGCCGAGCATATAACGAAGTCCGGCGGAATTACTACGATGGCGTACCAGAAGAACCCCGACTCTATTATCTGGGCGACTTTAGCCAATGGAGACCTGATTTCATGCACGTATGACAGAGAGCAGGAATGCGCGGCCTGGGCGAGGCATCCATTATTTTTGGGTAGCGCAACTGAAACTGAAGATGAATATGAACCTTCCGTCAGTACGGATTATCCTCTGCTTTATGGAACTGACGATCAGGCCGACCCGCAGTTGCAGCATTTAATACCAGTATCCACGCCGGAAGAACTGCAAAATATGAATACTAACAGGACAGGTCATTATTACCTGACGAATGATATTGACGCTTCGGATACGATAAACTGGAACAGTGGAGATGGTTTTACACCGATAGGAGAATATACAACTTATGCCTCTTACGCGGAACTCGCAAATCGTTTCAGAGGAACATTTGACGGTTGCGGATATACAATTTCAAATTTGTATATAAATTTGAGTACGGGGTGGAATAGTTCTTTGTTTGGTTGTATTTCGCAGGGTTGTAAGATTGCAAACGTTACTCTTGAAAATGTGAATATTACAGGTGATGATTATTTTTGTGGTGCATTGGTAAGTCAAGCTATGGGAACAGGAGAATCGGGATTAGATGATATTCTCATACAAAACTGCCATGCTTCTGGAACAATTACAAGCGGAACTGGAATGGGATATTTTGGAGGTTTGATAGGTCACATTACGAGAATGACTGGAGAAAGTTCAGGAACGGTTTATGTTTATGATTGCAGTTCTTCGGTCGAATTAGATATGAGTAATGCCACAACGTATAATTATCGTGGAGGTTTTATCGGCTATTGTATAAGAGGAGTTATTAAAAATTGTTATGCTACGGGAAATCTTAATGACGGCGATTCTGGAGATGAGGAAATAGGTGGTTTTGGAGGGAGAATTTCATATTCTGATGTTTCTTTTTGTTATGCTACGGGTAACGTTGAAGGAATTGGATCAATAGGAGGAGGATTTGCTGGCAGAATAGGAGATGGAACAACCGTTGATTCCTGTTATGCTACGGGTGACATTAGTGGTGATTTGACTTTAGGCGGTTTCGGTGGTCAAATTGAACCTGGTGACGTTATAAAGGTCGATTGTTATATTACAGATTGTTATGCGTGGGGGAATGTAGTTGCAACGGGTTCCATCGCAGGAGGTTTTGCTGGCGCTTCGGCAGTTACGGGGGCAAATTATGGGAATTGCTATTGTATAGGTACGGTTACTGGTACTTCGACGAGCGTAGGTGGCTTTATAGGCGATGGTCACGCTTCTACGGGAGAAGAAGCTTGTTATTGGGATACTGAAACCAGTGGTTTATCAACAACGGACAATGTCGGTGAAGGACAAATAACTACATGGATGAAAACTAAATCCAACTACGAGTCAGCAGGGTGGGATTTTGATACTATCTGGTACATGGCGGGAAATCTTCCTTGGACGGACATTTCGATAGGTCTTGGCGCAAACAGCGTCTGTGTAATTCCAGGTGATACAGAGGACGAAGTCTGGATTAGTGTCGGGCGATATATAAACAGTGCTCTCGTTCGTTACGTCGAGCGCATGAAGCCGAGGTATTGGGGCACTGACCAGGAAGATTGCTTTTTTGTGGATTCTGGCCTGACTTACGATGGAGCAGCCGCGACTACATTTACGGGTCTTGACCATCTTGAAGGCGAGACGGTTGCCATTCTCGGCGATGGTGCGGTATTTCCGAATCAGGTAGTAAATGGCGGTTCGATAACTTTAGGTGAGGCGGTTTCAGTATGCCACGTAGGTCTGCCGTTCACTTACAAGCTCAAGCCTATGCGGATGGACCAGAACACAGGGCATGGCACGTCCAAAGGCAGTATTAAGAAGATAGCCGAGGCCGTAATAAGCTTCTACGAAAGTTTGAACGCAAATTACAGTGATGGTACGGACGTTAGGAAGATAAATTTCAGGACTACTGAGGAATATACAACTCCGCCGGACTTGCTGACAGGCGATAAGGTAGTTGTTGCGGACGGCGGATTTTCAGTAGAAGACCCGTTTCAGATAGAAGGTTCTGAACCATTGCCCTGCACGGTAAGGGCGATCATACCAAGAATTGATATTGTAGGAAGATAACTATGTGGCCGTTATTATTTGCCGCAGGTATGGGATTACAGGCTTTAAGCACTTATAAGGAAAGCGAAGCCGAGGCCCAACAGTATGAATACAAAGAAGCCGAGGCTCGGTACAGGGCTAAAGTTGCCGAAGCCGACGCGAAGGCGATGCAGCAGAGGACGACTTTTGAACAGCAAAGGCAGATAGTTGAAGCCGCAGGTGAGATGGGTGCTATGAGGGTCGCCCAGGCCACTTCAGGCGCTCAGACCGACGTTGGAACGCCTGTACTCGTACGTGCCCAACAATGGTCGGAATTCGAGCTTGAGAATTTCTTAATCGGTCTTGAAGGCAGGACTGCAAAGAGCAAGTTCTTACAGGAAAAGGCTTTTGAGAACATTCAAGCCGGTATATATCATCGTACCGGCAGGAATGTTAAGAAGGCGGGTAAACTGAATATGTTTGCGGGTATTTTGCAGGGATTTGGTCAGGGATACGGAATGGGTATATTTGGCAAAGGCGGCGGAGGCAATACGTATGGCTAATTTTCCCATAATGAGAACTAAAATGACAATGCCGGGTACTTCGGGCGGAATAAGGCCGAACCTGGATTATGAGACTGGCGAAGCCAATGTTTGGCGAGCAGTTGGCAATCTTGCCGAGGCTGGTACGGAGACCGTCAGCAGGATATATCTTCTTCAGGCCGAGCAGCAATACGTTGACGCCAAACTGAAAGCCGAAACGGAAATGATAAATCTTGCCAAGTATCTCAACGAGAATACCGACGAATATACATATCAAGGTGAGTTTGAGAAATCTGTAGGGAACATTAAAAAGAACGCACCCAGAAATCCTTTAGCTGCAAGAAGATATGATTACTTCGTTAGGCAGCAAGTTCCCTTACTACAGAATTCCGTCGATGAGTCCTCACGAAGGAGAATAGTTGATAAATGGGGCGCTCAAAGGATTCTTGCCCAGGATAAATGGGAAGCGACCGGCAATAGTGCTGAGTATCTTGAACTTACACAGGCAGGCGTGGCTCTTGGTTACATGGATAAGGAAGCAGCTACGAAAGAGATTCTGGCGACTGAAAACGCGGCGAATTATAATCAGGCAATAGAAGTTGCACGAGTTCGTCCCCAAGAGATTATTGATTCTTTTTATATCAAAGATGGTAAGGAAAGAATAGGAATTTTGCCAAATATAACTGATATTGGTCAGATTATGGCAATAGAAAATATTGCTGTAAATAAACTTCGGGAAAACAACAATGCAAAGCAGAAGAATGAGATAGATGCTTATCTTGCTATACGTCGAGGTCAGTTAAATGATCCAACCAAACTGGATACAATGCTGGAAAACGGGCAAATTACTTTAGATGCTCATAAAAGTTTAGTAAAGATGATAGGTGCTGGAAGTTCTGATTCGACGGACTTAAAATCACTTGCTTCTATAAATGAGGCCATATTAACGTATCAAACTGATCCTACTTTTGAGAATAGGCAAAAGGCCCTTGAAACTCTTTATGCAAATTCACCAAAACTTACACCGTCTGATAACGAATCGAAACTTAACGAAATATATTCCGAAGTAAATAAAATGGACATTGCCGAAAAACGAGAGGCATATTCCACAATGGCGAATCTTTTGGGAGGAAGTTCAAGTGGTGATCCTCTGAATTTGGACTATTTATTTGGTAATCCTTCGGAAAAGGATGCGTGGATTCTTTCAAAGATGTTGTGGGATGATGAGATAAAAAGGGCGGCAAAAGCGGGTAAACCTTTAGATGCAACTCAAAAACGATATGCGGCGATAAGGATTGCCCGTCAAGTCAAACGTGAGATGGAAGGCAAAACGGCGGAAGAAATACTTCCTTTGCCTAGCGAAGGTAAGAAAAAAGGAAAACGCACTACGTGGAAATTTGGTCTCGATAAGATATGGGACGATCTTAGTCCTGAAAGCAGAAAGTCGGCGGTAAATCTGTTGGATAAAGGTTATACGCCGGAACAACTCATTGCTTACTATGAGAGCAAGAAATGAACGTCTTTGCAGAATTAGAGACTGAGGTAAAAACAAAAAAGCCAGAGAATGTTTTTGCTGACTTGGAACAGGATACTCTACTTAATCCTGCCTTAGAAGATGAGCAAATAAAAGAAACTGTTGATTTATCGGACAAATATAATATTCCCATTGCCGATTCCATGAACTTTGTTTCTACACCTGAACCTTCGTTATTTGGTAGGCAGTTGGAAAGAATAAGGGAATTTGTTCGTGAGAAAACTGGTTTGTTCGAGCCTCCGATTTATGGCCCGGAATACAGGGAAGAAAAACCATTCAGGACTGCTGGTAAAATGGCTGCTTATTATGGTGCTGAGACAATAAGCGGATTAACTTTAACTGCACTTGATGTTCTCGCGGATAAGACAAAAGGAGACAAGACCTTAGCAGATTCAGTGGCAAGAATAACTGGATTTGAACCTACACCGGAGGAGAAGCAAATTGGAGAAACCGCCAAGTATATTGCTACTTTTACTCCAGCAGGTAAATTAGTTGGTGCTGCCATAAAAGTAATTCCTGTCTCAGCACTTAAAACCATTCTGGATAGTGGACTTACTTTTGCTACTACCGACGCCGCAATTCAATTCAGCAAAAATATTACTCAGGGCACGCCAGTAAATTGGGAACAGATTCATGCTGCCGGAGGTGTAGGAGTATTATTTGGTACGGGTGAGGTGGTTGTCGCTGCTACGATTAATGGTTTGATAAAGGGGATGGACAAATATTGGGGTGAAAAAGGAATTGAATTAGCCTCAAAAATCAGACCTGAAGGAACGAGTTTGGAGGAACAGGTTGCCAGACAAAATGCCGAAGTTACGGCGGATGCAAATAGAGCAAGAGAAACATTTCGCAAAACTGGTAAGATGCCCGAAGATTTGATGGAGAAATATGTTTATGGTAAACCGGCGGAAGGTTCTGCGCTTGCGCCTAAAGAAATAAAAGTATCGCCGGAAGAAAAGTTAGTTAAGACCGTAGGAATAGCGAAAAAAGCCCCTGCCGCCCCCGTAGTGGCGCGAACTACCGCCGAGACTGGCATAGAGGTCGCTGGAGCGAAGCCTGCGGAAAAACCAGAAAGTATATCTAAAAGAATATCAGTTGTTCCTAGTAGGGGTGGTTATGAATTGTGGATTCAGACAGATCAGGGGGTTCGCGTAGAACATGGTTTGTATGCGAGTGCTAAAGAAGCAAGAAAGGCTGGCAATGCTTTCTGGTTAGATAAAGAAACTCGACAGAGAATGACAGAAGCATGGAAGAATCAAGGTTATACATTTACATTACCGGAGGCCGCCGAAGCGAAGCCTGCGGAAAAGCAGTTTTGGAAAATGTCAAAAGAAGAAGCGAAGCAATATTATGAAGAACTAAAAAAAGATGCCAATTTAACAAAAGAGGAATTTGCCGAAAAATACAAAGGTCAATATGGAGAAAAATATCTTAAAGAATATCCTTATGCTTTGGAGTATCGACAAAAAACCATAAAAGAAGTTGTCGATAATACCGAAAAGGCTGGTGGATTTGCTAAAGAGAGAAAAAATGTAATAAAAAAGGCTTACGAAAGAGGTTTAGACGTTCCCCCCGAAGTACTCGCCGAGTATCCCGAACTGACGAAAGAAGTGAAGGCGGCGGAAAAACCAAAAGTTAAGAAACAACGTAAACTTCTGTCTGCAAACCAGATTTCCGATTTTGAAATAGGCCGTGATAAAGTCGTTCGTCGTGGTGATAAGACATTTGTTGTAGATACACAAGGACAACGGGCAGATACAGAAGTGCAATCTGATGTAATTACACCAGAAGTTGTTGCCAATATTCAGAAATTAACACCTGAACAAAAAGTACGAATGGCAGATGAGATAAGGCGAACGCCATATTTATCGGAAGAAGGACGAAAGGAAAGATTAGAAATTATAGAAGCCAAGCCCCCCTCAGCAGAGCAGGCGGTAAGCAAGGAAAAAGTTAAGCCTATACCTAAAGAAGAATTGCCTTCATCGAAGATAAAATCAGTTCCCAAACCTGGCGATAAAGAGGCTGGATTTGTTGAAATACCGCCTATAACTACTGCTGGTAAAATAGAGGCGGAACATCCGAATATCGAGGTAAGAACGCCAAAGAAGGACATAGGAATATTACAGAAACATATATTGACATTGACTAATCAGGCACAAAATAGCAAGAATCCGGCAATTATAGAAGCGGCTGAGGAAATGGCTGACATTGGTATGGTTATGCACAATGAGACCCAGGCGCAATTAACCGCCGACCAGCATATATATAAAACTTTACCGAAAGAATACAGAGAAAATAAGGGTGAGAAATTCTTTGAGTTGATGGACAAGGAATTTTCACCGGAACAGATTGAAAAAGCCAAAGAAATTCCTGATGAAGTTAAGCCAATTTTGAGACATTTCAAATTGCGTGAAGAAGAAATGCGCCTTGAAATAGTCAAACAAAAGCGAAAGATGGCAAAGGCAATACTCGGAAGAAAATCTCTCGATGAACTTCAGAAAATGGCAACTGATAATGGTATAGAGATTACAAAACCGGGTAAAACAGTCGAAGAAAAGAACCGGACGATAGCCGAACTTTCCACTGATCTGGCGGAGATTGAAATTCCCGATACATGGGGTAAAAAGTGGTCTCACATACAGCATATCTTTTTCGGGCAATACGAACTGAAATGGGAAGAAATAGACCCGGAAACGGGAAAGATAACTGAGCATTTTATAGGTAGGGCGGAAACCCAAACAGAAGCATACGAGAAACTTGCAAACTGGAAGGCAGCACGCCAGATGGCAGGATTTGACGATTACAACAAGGTTAAACTCGTTGCCGATCCTGAATTTAATATTCCTTATGACGTTTTAAGAATATCCCGAAAGCACTTT
>Ga0153916_10001076_pt1 | contig 19262 bp, 18 predicted proteins | sample Opewatmetagenome_FD_109642 | JGI IMG/M metagenome (GOLD analysis project Ga0153916, IMG submission 109642) | Freshwater wetland microbial communities from Ohio, USA - Open water 3 Core 3 Depth 4 metaG | ecosystem: Environmental > Aquatic > Freshwater > Wetlands | place: USA: Ohio, Lake Erie... | reverse complement strand
TTTCCCCGCTTCTAGGAATCCGGTCCATTTCGTCATGGCCCATTTATCTTAGCAGGACAATATCCAGTTGGCAACGAACGTCTCTTGTACTATGATAGGACGGGGAGAGGAATGAAATACCGCATCATCTGGCGCAGAAGAGCTGAGGCTCCGAGCCCCGAGAGCGGCGATGCGCCCCGTCCCAAGCCCAGAAGGAAGAAGACGATCATTATCTCGGCGATCGTCCTCCTGATCGCCGCCATTGTCATCGCCAGCCTCACTTCCCGGGGGGAGAAATCCATCCCGGTCACGGTCGAAAAAGCCTCCCTCCATGACCTGACTTCGATCATCTCGGCTTCCGGAGAGGTCAAGCCGAAAAAGAACATCAACATCAGCGCCAACGTCCCCGGCCGGATCACCACGATCGCCGTCCTTGAAGGCCAGATGGTCAAGGCCGGCGATTTCCTTCTCAAGCTCGATTCCGCCCAGTACGAGGCCGAGGCTGAAAGGGACAAGGCGCTCATTCAATCCTTCAGGTCCCAGCTCATCCAGTCCGAAGCCCGGATGAAAAGGGAGCAGAATAACTACGACCGGCAGAAGCAGCTCTTCGACAGCCAGCTCATCTCCCAGGAGCAGCTGGAGACGGCCAAGGTCGATTTCGACATCGCCCGGGCCGAGGTTCAGGCCTTCCGTCATCAGATCCAGCAGGCTGAAGCCTCCCTCAAGAGCACTATGGACAGCCTGAGCAAGACCTATTATAACTCCCCGATCAACGGGATCATCACCAGCCTGCGGGTGGAGGAGGGAGAGGTGGCCGTCGTGGGCACGATGAACAACCCGGGGACCGTTCTCATGACGATTGCCGACCTGTCCGAGATGGAGGTGGAGGTTGAAGTCGACGAAACCGACGTGGTCGGGGCTAAGCTCGGCCAGTTGGCGGATGTGAAAGTCGATGCCCTCCCCGACCAGATCCTCAAGGGAACGGTCACCGAGATCGGGAGCTCGGCCATCGCCAAGCTGACGACCTCCCAGCAGGAATCCCGGGATTTCCAGGTCACGATCACCTTGAGCGACCCCCCCGACTCGCTCAAGCCGGGCTTGTCCGCCTCCGCCGATATCATCACCGCTGAGAAGAAAGGCGTGCTGGCCGTCCCCATCTCCGCCCTCGTCCTCAGGGAAAAATCGGCCTCCGGGCCGTCGGCCAAAGGAAAGGCCCAAGAAGAAGAGGGTGTCTATGTCCTGGAGAACGGCCGGGCCAAGTTCCAGCCAGTCGCCAAGGGGATCATGGGCGGCCTCATGATCGAAATATCCTCGGGGCTCAAGGAAGGTCAGGAGGTTATCGTCGGCCCTTACAACTCCCTCCGCGAGCTCAAGGACGGCGTCCTTGTCAAGCCCGAGGCGAGAACGACAGCATCATAATGAGCCCTCAAGACGGCAGCCTGATCAGGGCAGAAGATCTCTGGAAGGTCTTCCAGCTCGAAAAGCAGGAGGTCAAGGCCCTCCAGGGGGTCACCTTCACGGTCAGGCCGAACGAATTCCTGGCCATCATGGGGCCTTCCGGAAGCGGTAAGTCCACCCTGATGAACATCCTTGGCTGTTTGGATAACCCCACTCAGGGAAGCTATTTCCTCAGAGGCCGGCTGGTCAGCACCCTGACCGAAAACGAGCTGGCCCATATCCGGAACAAAGAGATCGGCTTCGTCTTCCAGGTGTTCAACCTGCTCCCCCGGGCCTCCGCGTTTCGCAACGTCGAGCTGCCGCTCATTTATAAGGGCACCAGGAAGAGTGACCGCGAAGCCAGGGTTAGGCGGGCCTTGGAACTGGTCGAGATGTCGGCCCGAATGAGCCACCGTCCGTCCGAGCTCTCCGGAGGAGAGAGGCAGCGGGTGGCCATCGCGCGGGCTCTGGTCAATGAACCTTCGATCATCCTGGCGGATGAACCGACCGGGAACCTCGATTCCAGGACGGGGATGGAAATCCTCGGCCTATTCAGGAAGCTCCACGCCCAAGGAAACACCATCATCATCGTGAGCCACGACAAGGAGATCGCCGAGCAAACGGAGCGGGTTCTCTTCCTGCGTGACGGGAAGATCGAGTGGGACAGACGCAAAGAGAGATCGGCATGAACTTCGCCCGCCGCCTGCTGGGAACATTTTTCTACCCCGGCCGCACGTTCCGGGCCATCGCCGACCGCCCCCTCTGGGTGGCTGCGCTCATCCTCGTTCTTATCCTGATCTCGCTCTACTCCTACCTGACTTTTCCGTTCGGACAAAAGGACAGGCTCCGGTCAGTGGAAGCCAATGCGGCGAAGCTCACGGAAAAGTGGGGCCAGACCGGCTATGCGACCGAAGTGGAAAGGATCAAAAGTCATAGCCGCTCGCTCAGCGCTTTTCTTGTCATTCCCCTGACCTCCCTCTTCGGCCTCCTCTTTGCGGCGCTCATCGTTCTGGGCATGGGAAGGCTGGTCTCCACCGAAGGAAATTATCTGCAGGTCTTTTCCTCACTGCTCCACGCCAGCCTTGTGGACAAGCTCCTGGGCAACGGCCTGAGGTTGTATCTCATTCTTAGCCAAAAATCGGTCAGCGAAATATCGACCGGCCTAGCGGTGTTTTTCCCCAAGCTGGACGTCATGTCGGTGCCCTCCGCTCTCCTGGGCCAAGTGGACCCATTCCAGATCTGGATGTATGGTCTGTTCGCCCTTGGCCTTGCAGCGGCCTTCAAGATCAACCTGAAAAAGGGACTGGTGATCTCCTTCGTCTTCTGGTTTTTCAAGAGCTTGCTCGCCGTAGCTCTCTTCATCATCCGCACTCGCCCCTACCTATAATTTGACAGGGAGCGGCGCTCCATTTAAATTATCAGTATGTCCGAAGAGAGCTGGCGCGGAAACCTGTCTGCCACTTCTTTCCCGCAGGTCATTTTCCGGACCTGGGAAAAACACGATTCCGGGCGCCTGATGGCCCAGAACGAAGAAGCCAGCGCCTCGCACTATTTCATCAAGGGGGACATGGCGCTGGCCGAAGGGAGCTATTCGGCCGACGGGTTCCTGAAGAAACTGCTGTCCATCCGGGCCTTGACCGCTCGCCAAGCCGAGGACTGCTCCAGTTTCGCCCGCGAACACAACGTCTCCTATCCGCGGGCTTTGATTGAGCGGGGCATTGTCCCCGCGGCCCGGATCTGGGAATTGCTGGCTGAGTTCTGGATGGATGAACTGTTCGCCGTTTTCGACTGGAGCGGAGGGGAACTCACTTTCGACCCCGGAGCGATCCTCCCCGACGCCCAGGTCTACGGGATCATTCCCGCCCCGGCCCTCGTTCTCAGGGGGATCCGCCGGATGAAGAACATCGACCTGATCGCAGCTCACCTCCCCGCGGAGACCGAAGCGCTTCAGCTCCTTTCATCCGGGCACGCCGACCATCTCCATCTGGCGCCCCACGAACAGCATGTCCTCGGTCTCCTCAGGATGACGCCTCGATTGAGCGACCTCTACGCCCAGAGCCAGGCCGGGAAGCGGGAAACCCAAAAAGCGGTCTTCGCCTTCCTCATCTTAGGGTTGGCCGGACTCTCCCCGGCGCCTACCCATACCAAACCATCGCCCGAGTTGACATCGGCGGGTCTAGAAAAGATCTGGGACGACTTCAACGACAAGTGCGCCTATATCTATCGCTATATTTCCAAGGAGATCGGGCCGGTCGGTCTGAGCGTCCTGGAGAAATCGCTGGAAGACATCCGCCTGCGTCTGGCTCCTCCTTTCCAGGGCCTTGAGCTGCGGGCAGACGGCCGGGTCGAGTTCAGCCCCTTTCCCCTGATGAGCTTGACCCTGTTCACGGAGGATTCCAGGAGGCAGTTCATCCGCGTGCTCAACGAGATCCTGACAGCCGAAGTCCTGGCCGTCAAGAAGACACTGGGCAATGCCCACGAGGCCGGAGTCGTCAAGAGCCTGGAGAGGATCGGAGATCTGAGTTGACCAGAAAACAGACATTGGCCGTCCTCCTTCTCCTCGCCTTGATCGCCGTCTGGCTCCTGATCAAAATTGGAACCTAGAAAGCGCCGTCTGGTCATCATCCTGGGGCCCACGGGCGTGGGGAAGAGCGAGGCCGGGGTTTACCTCGCCCGGAAGTTCGGGGGGGAAATCATCAATTGTGACTCGATGCAGGTCTACCGGGGTTTCGAAATCGGCACCGATAAACCGACCGTCGAGATGCGCAAGCTGGTCCCCCACCATCTCCTCGACGTCGCGGAGGCCTCGGACCAGTTCACGGCCGCAGATTTCGTCAGCCAGGCGCTGGCCGCCGTGCGTCTTATCGAAGGAAGGGGCCGTCTGCCTTTCGTCGTCGGCGGCACCGGTCTCTACTTAAAAGCCCTGCTCGACGGGCTCTTCCCCGGACCTGGCCGAGATGTGCAGTTGCGCCGGGAACTTGAACGGGAGGCCGCCGAAAAAGGCCTGCAGAGCCTGCGCCGCAAGCTCGAGGAGGTCGATCCCGTGTATGCCCGGCTCATCGGGGAAAGGGATAAGGTTCGGATCATCCGCGCCCTGGAAGTTTTCACCCTCACCCGGAAACCCCTCTCGGAGCATTTCGAGAGCACACGGTCGGAGGTGACCGATTTCCATCTCACCAGAATTGGATTACAATTGGAGAGAAAAGAGCTTTACCGGATGATCGAGGAGCGAGTGGACAGGATGTTCGAGCGGGGGATCGTCGCCGAAGTCAGCGGGCTGCTGGCTTCCGGTGTCCGGGAGAGCGCGCCGCCCTTCCGGGCCCTGGGATACAAGCATGTCCTCGCCCATCTGGAAGGGAGGCTCTCTTTGGAAGAGGCCGCGAGGCTGACCAAGCAGGATACCCGTCATTATGCCAAGAGACAGATCTCCTGGTTCCGGAAGATGGCTGGAGTGACCTGGCTCCCGGCCAGAGACCATGCGGCCTTGGCCGCCTTCCTGGAAGCGGAATTCACGGCTTAGTCATGGAAAAAGCGATCCTCGTCCACTTGGCCACCAACCATAAGGAAAGAGCGGTGGCTGAGGAGTCGGTCGACGAGCTGGCCCACCTGGCGGCAGCGGCGGGCGCCCAAGTGGTGGACAAGGTCTTTCAGTTCCGGCCCCGAATCAGTCCGAGGTCCTTCATCGGCGAGGGGAAAGTCGAAGAGCTGGCCAGTCTCAAGGAAGAGCGCCAGGCCGATCTCATCATCTTCGATCACAACCTCAGCCCGACCCAACAGAGGAGTCTGGAGGACAGGATCGCCTGCAAAGTGATCGACCGCACGCAGTTGATCCTGGACATATTTGCCCGGCGAGCCCAGAGCAACGAAGGCAAGCTTCAGGTCGAGCTGGCCCGTCTGAGTTACCTGTTGCCGCGCCTGAGCGGAAAGGGAACCTCCCTCTCGCGGCTGGGCGCCGGGATCCGCACCCGGGGTCCGGGCGAGATGAAGCTGGAGGAAGACAGGCGAAGGATCACGGACCGGATATCCCGGATCAAGGAAGAGATCAGGGGCATTCAGAAGAGGCGGGAAAACCAAAGGGAGAGCCGGAAAAAAAGCCCTGTGCCGACCGTCTCTCTTGTGGGCTACACCAGCTCCGGCAAATCGACCCTCTTCAACACGCTCTGCCGCGAGCGGGTTTTCACCTCGCCGGCTCTGTTCGCCACGCTGGACCCGGTCCTGCGCCGGGTGGAATACCCGGATGGTCTTTTCTTCTTCCTGAGCGACACCGTCGGTTTCATCAGGAAACTCCCTATCGAGCTGGTTTCCTCGTTCCGGGCCACTCTGGAAGAAATCCGTGAGGCTGACTGTCTGGGCCATGTCATCGACCTCACATCGCCCTCGGCCGACGAGCGGGCCCGAGCCGTCGAGAATATCCTGGGCGAGATAGGGATCGGGGACGTCCCCGTGATCAAAGTCTTCAACAAGGTGGATCTGCTGCCCTCAAAGGAGCAACTCCTTGCCCGGAACGAATCCACGGGAGAGCAGGCCGTGTTCATCTCAGCCAAGACGGGAGAGGGGATCCCAAGCCTTAAAGACAAGATCCGGCGCCTCCTGTTCAAGGACTTCCGCCTTTATTACCTGCGGATCCCCAAGGAGCGGAAGGAACTGATCCCGTCGTTCGACCGGTGGTCGGTCGTTTTGAAGAAACGCGAGGACGGGGATCACTCTGAGTTCAAGATTATGGCCAATCCCAAATTCATGGTAAACTATCTTCCCTATCTCGTCGAAGGAGAAGAGAATTGGTGATAAAAGCGGTTCGGCTCGGGGCCCTGTCCATCCTCTTGGCCTCCTGCGTCACGGTCGCGCCTCCGCCGCCCAACCTGTATATTGAAAGTCTGCCTCAGTCCCTGGTCACACCCTTGACCCTGGAGGAGCGCATCCAGATGTCAGAAGCCTGGGAATCCGTGAAACAGGGCCGGACGGATAGGGCCGAAAAAGCTTTTCTTCGCCTGGGGCCCGAAAGCCCCGTGTATGCCGTCGGATTGGGGTATGTGTCTCTTCTCCGGGAGGATTTTACGGCCGCCGAGGAGTGGTTGAAGCTGGCGGTAGCGGAGAACCCGGCCGCTCTCCTCGCCCACCTTGGACTCATTCAGGTTTATCAGAAAATGGGGGATGGCGACAAGGCATTCAATGAGCTGCGAGAAGTCCTGAAGATCGACCCCTTGAACTCCTGGGCGAAAGAGGGATACGAGAGCCTCAAGGCGCAGAAGACTGAAGAGGCCGTGTCTTTTGCCCGCCAAGCGGCCGCCAAGGGGGATAACGAGACAGCTAGGGAGTCCTACCTCAAGGCCCTTCACTACTCGCCGGAGTCGGCGGATATCCATCTGGCGCTGGCCGGCCTATACAAGAGCGAGAATAAGATCCCCAGCGCCCTTGTCCATCTCAAGGCGGCGATATCCACCGCCCCGGAGAACATCGAGGCCCTGCAGATGTACGCAGCGACGCTGGCCGAAGCGAAGCAATACGACCGGAGTCTTGATATCTACCAGAAAGTCCTGGAGCTCGACGGCCAAAATCAGGAGGCCCGGCGGCAAGTCGAAGAACTAAAGAACAAGCTGGGCATCGCCGAGCTTCCCAGCCGCTACAATGATATCCCCGTCTCCTCGGCCATAACCAGGGAAGACTTAGCCGCCCTGCTCGCCGTCAAGCTCAGGGAGGTCCTGACGGAGACCGCGGCTCAGCCTCCCATCATCATAGACATCTCCGCCTCCTGGGCATCCAAGTACATCGTCAAAGTGGCCTCGCTCGGCCTTCTCATGGTCCATTCCAACCACGCCTTTCAACCCAAGCGGACCATAACCAGGGCTGAGCTGGCCGAGACTCTCTTCCGCACCATCCAGTATCTCGAGAGAAAAGGCCACAAGTTTATCCACCAGATCCCCCCGAACAGGATCCAGGCTCTCGACGTGACTCCGGACCATTTTGGTTATCAGCCGATCACCCAGATCCTTTCCTACCAGGTCATGGAGCTTTACCCCGATAAGACCTTCCGGCCCGACCAGCCCGTCCCCGGGCCTGAGGCCAGCAAGACCATCGATATCCTGCTGGCGCTGACGCGCTGACCAAGCAGCAAGCGAAAGAAAGCTAGAGAAAGAGATGGAACGCGGGACTGAAGAGAAATTCTGGAACGCGCCCAACGTGATCACTTTGACCCGGGTCGCCCTGGTTCCCGTCTTCGCCCTGATGCTCTTCCAGGGACGGCCGTTTGGGGCACTGCTCATCATTTTTCTGGCTGGTCTGAGCGACGTGCTGGACGGGTTCGCAGCCCGGAGATGGGACCAACAGACAAGAGTCGGGACGCTGATCGACCCCTTGGCCGATAAGCTCCTCCTCTCCACTGCCTTCATCCTGCTGACCATCCGGAGCTTGGGGTTCACCAACGTCATCCCGCTATGGCTGACTGTGGCTGTCATCGGCCGGGATTTCATCATTCTGGCCGGCGCGGCGGTGATCACCCTGATCCGCGGCCGGCGGGAATTCTCCCCGACGGTCTACGGGAAGATGAGCACGGTCTGCCAAGTGGCCACCGTGTTCTGGGTCGTCCTCTCCAACTCCGTAAGTGTCTCGGTCCTCGCCGGGTCAACCATCCTGGCGCAGATCACATCTCCATCCGTCCTGAGCGCTTTCTATATCGCCACGCTGGTCTTGACTGTGATTTCAGGGGCTATATATATATATCGGGGCGTCCGTATGCTCTCTAGCTCCGCAGCTTAGGACTCATGCTCAGTTTTTCCTACAGGAACACCATCCGCATCATAAAATGCCTCCCCGTCTCTCCCTGGCCCAAGGCCATCGGGCTAACCAACATCCCGCATGATGAACCCACGATCTATGTCTACAATCACCAGACCGCGCGGGTGGAACCGTTCTTCCTGGCGCTGGCTGCTCCTTCCCGCCCGGCGATCCGGTTTTTTGTGGATTGGAAGGTGGCCCAGCTGGCGGTCGTCGGCGAGACGCTGAAGGATGTCCGCAACTCCGTCTTCTCACCAAGGTTTCAGGAGAAGTGGAGCCGTTATCCCCTGAGGAGGAGAGTTCTGGAATGGGCCTGCCGGTTGCTGACCCGGTTCTTAACCGCCAACATTTGCGGGTATAACTTCATCCCTGTTTACGTCCATGAGGTTCGCACGCCGGAGGACGAAGCCTTGAGGCAGCATGTCAACAGGCAGGCGCTCCAGCAATGCATCGAATCCCTGGAAAACAATGTCCCGGTGGCCATCGCACCGAGCGGAGGATACACGTATCAAGAGACGAAAAGGAGCTCTGTCCCGACCACACTGCCCACTCTGGGCGAAATCCTCCAAAAACGGGGGAAGACCCTGAAGATCGTCCCCAGTGTCGTCAAAGAAATACCCCCCGTCCGCCATGGGACATACAACAGGTACATTGCCGACAGGATTCTCCCTTACCGGATCGTTCGCCTCCTTCTCGATCGTCTGAAGATCAAACGGTATGACCGGCCCCGCCTGACCGTGGAGTTCCTTCCGCCGGTGACGTTCCCTTATACCGATTCGAGCAAGGAGGATAAGGTCCGGTTCGTCCGGCAGCTTCAGCAGATCATGTATGACGTCCTGAACAGGGATTGAACCTGAGGACGGACGCCTGAAAAAGCGCTTGTTGCAGGGGCCCTATTTTGCCTTCTTGAGCTTGGCGACAGCTTCTTTTTTGCTCCCGCGTTTGATATCCATGCCATGAGCGCGCTTGTAGGTTTGGATGTCCACGAATCTCCCCTTGCTGTCGCGCACGGCATAGAGTTTGGTTCCCTTGGAGCTCCGATGGGTTGTTCTCCTTCTGGGCATGATTGTCCTCCTTTAATCGAGAATCTGATCCCCCGGGCTTACTTGCCGAGGGCCTTTTTGATCGCGCCGATAATGGCCATCAGGACTCCGCCCCCGACGCCTCCGCCCAAGATATTGCCAATGATGCTGCCGATATCCGAGCCGGTGCCGCTGGCAAAACCGGCTCCGAGCGTCTTCAACAGCAGGCCGCCCAGGCCGCCTCCCAAGATGCCAACGATGGAGTTGAGGGCTGTGCCCAGGGAAAGCTTTTTCAGCAAAGCGCCGGCCAGGTTGCCGCCCAGAGCACCGCTGATCAGTTGAATGATCAAAGTCACCGTGCTGCTCATTATCCCTCCTATTTGAGCTTGCTTATCCCTTAACGGGATTCATTGCCTAGTCTCTCAGGCCGGCGGCAAGCCGACGAGGCCGCGGGCGGGAGCCTTCTTCATGATGACCTCCTCTAAGGGATACAGGTTTATTGTCCTGGACGACCTTGCGCCCGGAGGCTCTGGACTCCCTTCTCACGTGGCCTGAAAATAATGATATCGCCGGAGAAATGCCGATGTCAAGAATAATAAGCGAATTGAATAGTCCGTCCTGGAGGACGGGGGATTCCCCTTCGGGCTTGACGAGAACGGCTAGAGGATATCCGCGTTGAAGGTATCGCCCTGGTTGATATCCCCGGTTTCCAAGCCCTTCTTGAACCACCGCACGCGCTGCTCCGAAGTGCCATGAGTGAAGGCGTCCGGGACGACATAACCCTGCTGCTGGCGCTGGATACGGTCGTCGCCGACCGCGCTGGCCGCGTTGAGCCCTTCCTCGATGTCCCCCTGTTCGAGGTATCCGGCTGCCTGCCGGGCATAGTGGGCCCAGACACCGGCCAAGAAATCGGCTTGCAGCTCCAAGCGGACCTGAAGCTGGTTGAATTCCCGCTCGCTCACCCGGCCCCGCTGGGACATGACCTGATCCATGATGCCGAGCTGGTTCTGGACGTGGTGGCCGACCTCATGGGCGATGACATAAGCCAGGGCGAAATCGCCCGGAGCCCCGAGCTTGATCTGCATCTCATCGAAAAAGCTGAGGTCGAGATAGAGCTTTTCGTCCCCAGGGCAATAGAACGGACCCGTGGCCGCTCCCGCGTAGCCGCAGGCCGACTGAACCTGGTCGGTGAATAGGACGAGGCTCGGTTCCCTGTACTGCTGTCCGCCCTCGCTGAGCGTGCTGCGCCAGACATCCTCGGTGTCGGCCAAGACGACGGAGACAAAGTCCCCGAGTTCCTTGTCCTTTTCACTGAGCGGCTGGCCGGCCGCCGCGGGCGAAGTCTCTCCGCCCGGCCGAAGGTTCTGCGTGATCTGGTCCGGATTGCCGCCGAGCAGCAAGTAAAGGGCGACGATGATCAGGCCGCCCAGGCCGCCTCCCACGGCGAGCCCTCTTCCGCTGATGCCTCGCCGGTCCTCGACGTTATCGCTTTTGCGTCTTCCTTGCCATCTCATGTGCTCCCTCCGTTAACCCGAAAAAGCCATTATGTCTGTCGGCCCTGACGGAGCTTCATAGCCATAGGGCGTCCCCTTCCCTGGACGATGACGGACCTAATAATTCTTGATCGATTTTCGCTCCATCCATTGTGGGGAAGGATAGATGATGGAAATAAAGATGTCAAGAACGGACGGGGAGCTGTCAACGCAACGTGAATTTGCCCTATTTTCACCTCAGGCCGTGAACCGCAGGAGCGCGCTTGCCGGGCAACTGGGAATCCTCCAGGAACAGCCCGGCCACCTTCAAAGATAGGGCACGGGCATCGAGGTCGCTGCGATTGCCGAGCACGATCACGGTTAGCCCGTCGTCGGTGAAACGCTGGATGGCCGTCCGGAAACCTCTGCTCTCTCCATAATGCCACATCCGGGCACGGCCCTTCCACGGGTTCAGGAACCAGCCAAAACCATACTCTGCGGGCGACCCATCGGGCTCTTTCGGCGGCTCGGCGGATACTTGTACGGGCGTCAGCGCGAGCCGCATCTCCGGCTCGCTCAGGAGAGAGTGCCGTCGCAGGGCCTCATCCCACTTCAGGAGGTCCGCGAGCGAAGAATAAACCCCTCCATCTCCGAGAGTTGCCGATGTCGGACTCTGGTCCGTTTCGCACCAGCGATCTCCCTCCCTGGTGTGGCCAAAGGCCCGGTTCGGCACATCATTCCTGCCGCGCTTGTAAGCCACGGTAGTCGTCATCTTCAAGGGAGCAAAGATGCGGTCGCGAAGGAAATCCGGGAAAGGCCGGCCTGAGACTTTCTCGACAATGAGGCCCAGGACCACATAGCCGGAGTTGCTGTACGCCCATTTCGAGCCCGGGATGGACGTCCCTTTTTCCTGCTTTTCTAGGAGCTCCAAAACGCCGGCATCCTGGATTTGAACCTCTTCCACCGGCAGCGTCAGAACGGCCGGGGGCATAAGGCCCTCATAGTCGGGGAGGCCGGAAGTGTGGTTGAGGAGATGGCGGATGGTGATGGCCCGGCCGTACTCGGGAAAATCGGGGAAGATACGGGTCAAGCTGTCTTCATAACGAAGCTTCTTCTCTCGTACGAGCAGCATCACCGCCGCGGCCGTGAACTGTTTCGTGACCGAGGCCAGACGGAAGTTCGTCCTGGTGTCGATGCGACTCCTGCTCCGCAGATCCGTAACCCCGTATCCGTGCTCGAAGGTGACTCGGCCGTCCTTCACGACAAGCGCCGCTGCCCCGGGCTCACGATCGGAGATCAATCCGGAAAAGAGAGCCTCAACTTGTTTCACCGCGGACTCTTTGTCCTCCGTCCGGACCGTTGCGGCCTCCGGAAAGATCAGACTCATGACAGCGAATATTCCGGCCGCCGCTCGAGCTCGAGTTTTCATGCCGTCCTTTCCTTCCGCGTGCTTTCGGGTGGAGAACTCGCCTAACTAACGGCCGACTCCCCCGATGCCAGGAACTGAAACGCCCTGTTCATGTCCCCGTGGCTTGCCACTAAGACCAGGGTGTCCCCGGATGCGATCATGAACTCCGCGCCGGGGCTGGCGAACGAGTCATCGCCCCTGACCACGGCGATCACGGTGGCGCCCGTCTTCTTCCGGAGGTCGATGCCCCGAAGCGTTTTGCCCGCCGGCCACGATCCCCTCGTCACATAGAAAGTCTCGGCCGTCCCGGCCGAAAGGAAGTCGGCGATACGCTCCGCAGACGGTTTGACGGCTTCGCAGGTGCCCCGGAGCAGTCCGTAGCATTCGCCCCTGAGAACTCTGACCTGGGCATCGATGATGTTCCGGGGAATGTGAAACCGGTCCAGCACCCGGGTGAAGATCTCGATCGAAGTCTCGAATTCCTCCGGGATAACGTCATTGGCGCCGAGGCTGTAGAGCTCGTCAATTTCCGAGGCATACCGAGTCCGGACGAGAATGAACAGCTCCGGGTTCAATTCCCGTGCCAGCCTGACTCCCCGGCGGGTCGCCGCCGGGTCGGAAATGGCAAAGACAATGCTCCTGGCCCTATCGACCAGCGCTACCTTCAGTATCGTGCGGCTCGCCACGTCCCCGAAGATGATGCACACACCATCTGCCAAGGCTTTCTTGACCGTTTCTGGATTGACCTCCAGAATCACATAGCTGATCCCCGCCTCCTTCAAGACGTGGGCCAGGTTCCGGCCGTTCAGCCCGTAACCGGCGATGATCACATGGTCCTGAAGGTCCCGAGCCGGCTCTTTCCCGGCCTCAAAAGCCTGGCTGCCCCAGTTGAACTTCCGCTTCATCCTGTCCGCCAGGAGCGGCGAGACCTGGATAAGGATGGGCGTCGCCAGGATGGTCAGGATCGAGGAAGCAAGAAAGATCTGGAAGATATTCTCCGGCAGCAAACCGTTCGACCGGCCGACGCTGGCCAGGACGAAGGAGAATTCCCCGATCTGGGCCAGGGCAAGGCCCGTGAGCAGCGATATTCGGGAGCTGTAGCCCAGGATCCTCACAGTCAGGATAACGATGAGTGCCTTCAGGACAAGGATGGAGAGCACAAGCGCAACGATCAGCACCCGGGAGCGCCAGACGATCCCGGTATGAAGGAGCATCCCGATAGAGATGAAAAAGAGGCTGTTGAACACATCCTTGAACGGCAGGATATCAGAAACCACCTGGTGGCTGTACTCGGATTCCGAGATGATAACCCCAGCCAGGAAAGCGCCCAGGGCCAGCGAAAGCCCGAGCGCGGAGGTCAGCCAGGCCATGCCCAGGCAGACGAAGAGTGAGGTGATGAGGAAGATCTCCCGGATCCGCGTTTTCACGACAAGATGAAGGGCCCGCGGCATGAGATACCTGGCAACCACAAAAACGGTCACAATGGCGGCTCCGCTGAGCAAGAACCGGGACAGGATGGCACCCGTCGAAGCGGAGCGGACATTGGCCAAAACAGGGACCAAGGCGACCATGGGAACGATCGCCAGGTCCTGGAAGATCAGGATGCCCAGAGAGATCCGGCCTTGGGGGGCGTCGGTTTCGCCCCGGTCCGAGAGGATCTTCAGGACGACGGCGGTGCTGCTCAGGGAGATGAGAAAGCCATAGAACACCGCGTCCTTCGCTGGGACCTTAAAGACGACGAGGATAACGAGCGCCGCAGCAATGGTCAGCAGGACCTGAAGCCCGCCTCCAACCCAGAAATTCCTCTGGATCCGCTTAAGCCTTTCCAGCGTGAATTCCAGGCCGATCATGAAGAGAAGCATGACCACGCCGATCTCGGCCAGGACCGCGATCGTCTCCGTATCTTTGACCAGAGAGAATCCCCCGGGTCCGATCAGGATCCCTGTCAGGAGAAATCCGACAACGGAAGGAAGCCTGACCCGGTGAGAGATGAATATGATAAGGATGGAGACTGCCAGGAGGATGACGAGCTCTTCCAAAATCATCAGGTTCATGGTCTCCGCCGAAGCCTCAGCTGGAGCTCAGGCCGCCGCGCCTAAATGCTCCGGTCGAGGAACCCCCTGCGCAGGGTCATCCAGATGATCTTGAGGTCGAGGCCCAAGGACCAGTTCTGGATATAGAAAAAATCGTACTCGATCCGTTTATCTATGGGCGTGTCCTGCCTCAGGCCGTGGACCTGGGCCCAGCCCGTGATGCCGCACTTGACCTTGTGGCGAAGCATATAATTGGGGATCTGGCCGGCGAATTCCCTGACGAATTCGGGCCGCTCCGGACGAGGGCCGATCAGGCTCATTTCCCCTTTGAACACATTGACGAGCTGGGGGAATTCATCGATGCTGAGCTTGCGGAGGAAGCGCCCGACCGTGGTCATCCGCGGGTCACCGGGATGGCTCATCACCGGGCCGGTCTCTCCTTCGGCGTCGCGGACCATCGTCCGGAACTTGATCATGCGGAAGCGGCGGCCGTCCAGGCCCATCCGCTCCTGCCGGTAAAAGACTGGCCCCCGGGAGGTCAGCTTGACCAGAACGGCGACCACGAGGAAAACGGGCGAAAGGATGATCAGGCCCAGGGAAGAAACGACGATGTCCACCAGTCGCTTGACCATGCTCTTGACGCCCTTCAAGGCGACATCGTCGATCGAGATGACCGGGAATCCGTCCAGGTCCTGGATGTTGGCCTTCAGAGTGAGAAGCTGGAACACATCAGGGATCAGGCGGATGTTGACCACATACTGGTTGGCGATCTTGATCGTCTCCATGATCTTGCCGTAGTTGTTCAGATCAAGGGCGACAAAGACCTCGCTGATCTCCCCCTTCTCCAGGATCCGGCCCAGGTCGTCCAGGCGGCCGAGCACCTCCACGTCCCCGTCGATCTCAACCTTCTCGCCGACAGGCCGGTCGTCGTCAAGAAAACCCCTGAGCCGGAAACCCAGGTCCTTGTAGACAAGGACCTTCTGGGCCACCGCCCGGCCCATCTCTCCTGCCCCGATCACGAGGACATTCTGCAGGTTCAGCCCTTTGGCGTACCGCCTCTTCATATAAAAGTAGATCTGGTTGCGGAGAAACGTGATCATGAAGATGACGACGATGAAATAGACGGCCAGGAATCCGTGCGAGATCTTAAAGCTCACGCGGAAGAGCGGCCGAGGGCCCTGGCTGTAGCTGTAAAGGTAGCTCATGATCCCGAACACATCGATGACGATGGTCAGGACGGCGTTGAGGCAGATGGCCAGGAAGTCATCGATCCTGGCCCGCTGGAGGCGGGTCTTGTAAAATCCCTGAAAATAGAAAATCAGGAGGTGGGTAACCAGGAACAGGGGAAAGACGATCACATATTGCCGGAAAGACGGGATGCCTTTGGCCGGGTCGACGGGAATGATATAGGCGTAAAACCGAAAAAGGTAAGAATAAAAAAAAGAAACGACGATGCCGAGCGCATCGCTGACGACGAAGAGCCCGATCAAGCCAAAACGCTTATTCTGGATCACCGCTTCCCCTTGAATTCAGTCCATCTGAGTTCGAGGTAGACCGCCAACTTCTGCCGGAACGCCTGCCGGGAGAACTTCTCGGCCTGCGAACGGATGATGGCCTCATTAAATTTCAGGCTCCGGAATTTGTCAAGGGCGACGCGCAGGCTCGAGGTGGTGAGCTCGGGAAAAAGGAGGCCGGTCTGCCCAGGGAGGATGCTCTCCAGGGCGCCGCCTCGACCAAAGGCGATCACCGGAGTGCCGCAAGCCTGGGCCTCCACGGCCGCGATCCCGAAATCCTCTTCGCCCGGAAGGATGAGCGCCCTCGCCTTGCGGTAGAGGACCAGGAGGTCTTCTGCCGGGACCTGACCGAGAAAGGCGATATTCGGGCGGGCCATCTTTTTGAGCTTCCCGAGGTCGGGGCCGGTGCCGACGATCTTGAGCTTCTCTCCCGAGTTGTTGAAGGCCGCGATGGCCAAGTCGATCCTCTTGTAGGGGACAAGCGCTGAGACGATCAGAAAATCAGCGCTTTTCGGCGAATCGGCAGGCCGGAAGAACTCGGTGTCCGCCGGCGGGCGGATAACGTCGGCCTCCCGGCGGTAGTACTTCCGGATCCGCCGGGCGACGTTATCGGAGTTAGCCACAAAATGGTCGACCCGGGCAGCGGACGACTCGTCCCAGATTCGCATCCGGTGCATGACCAGAGGGATGAAGCGGCGCGAAAAAAAGGACAGTTGCTGCGGAGAGAAATAGGCGAAATACTGGTTCCAGGCATAGCGGATGGGGGAATGGATATAGCTGACGTGGAGGGCGTCGGGCGGGGGGATGGCGCCCTTGGCCACGCAGTGCGAGCTCGAGATGACCAGGTCGAAGCCTCCCAGGTCGAAAAGCTCGACAGCCAGGGGGAAAAGCGGCAGGTAATGGCGATACTTCCTCTTCAGGAAGGGAAGATTCTGGAGAAAGCTCGTCCGGATCTCCCGATTCTCGATCGTCTCTGCCTGGCTGTTCTTGAAATGGAAGAGCGTGAAGATCGGAGCCCGGGGGAAAAGCTCGGCCAGGACTTCGAGCACTTTCTCACCCCCCCGCTGGCCGGTCAGCCAATCATGGACCAGGGCGACTTTGATGTTGTCCATTGACGATGATTATAGATTGAATTGAAAACAGGGTCAAACAGGGGCTCGGGGTAGTAGCCTCGAAACCGCGCCCATTTTCTCCCAGCGAGGAAAACGGGCTCGATTCGTCGTTTGCTCTTCTCTCCCTCCGGTCGAGAAACCATGCCCGCTCACTCCTCATACGGGTTTCTCTGCCACTACCCCTCGCCTTGGTGCAAAAAAAGCACCGATCAGTTCGGAACTACCGACTGCTTCCCAGCGCCGAGGACATCAAGATAGAGGTTTTCGGTTTGTTCGACCATGCGGCGAAGGGGAAAGCGGGGCGGAACGAGTGCCCGGGCCAGTTCTCCAAGCCTCCGGGCGCTTGTTTTATCCTTAAGCAGCTTGATGATGGCTTCGGCCAAAGCAGGAGGGTCGTTGGGGGGCACAAGGAGCCCCGTCTTCCCGTCTTCAAGGATCTCCGGGACACCGTCTACTGCCGTGGCGACAATTGCTTTTCCCCAGGCCGCGGCTTCGACCAAGACGAAAGGAAGACCCTCCCACAAGGAAGGCAAAACGAAGACATCATACAACGACATAACCTCGGCGGCGTCCTTCCTCTCCCCGAGAAACAGGAAGCGGCCTTCGATGTCCAAACGGCGCGCCTCCCGCCTCAGTCTGCCGCCTTCAGGGCCGTCGCCGACGACCGCGATCCTGCCTGCGGGAAAGGCGCCCAGGATCGTTGGGGCGGCCCGGAGGAGGTTGACCACGCCTTTCTGGCGATGGAGGCGGGCGACAGTCCCGATGACCGGCCGGTCGGGCGGCCATCCCAGCTCATCTCTCAGGCGGCTGCTGCGCTCTGCTGGAATATCCGTCCGGACGTCGGTGCCGTTCAGGATGACCGTCATCTTCTCCTCATCCGCAAGTCGGTGCCGCCTGGCCTTTTGCAGGTCGGATTGACACACGAGGATCAGCCGGTCCGTCAAGCGGGAGTACCTCCTTTCCAGGAGCACATAAAACCGGCGCAAGAAGACGTTGCGGTAGTGGAGATAGTGGATGCCATGAAGGGTATGGACGACGGCCGGGGTCCGGGCCCGGCGGGCCGCAGAGCGGCCATAGAGCCCGGCGATTCCTCCGTGGGTATGCAGGATATCGATCTCTTGCTCCCTTAGAGCTGCGGCTATTTCGTTGAGAGGACGCAAGCTCAGACGCTTGTTTAGAGAAACAGGGATGAAGGGGAGGCCATTTCTCCTGGCCTCATCGGCCAGAGGCCCTTCGCCTCCGGAGGAAATCATCACTTCGAACCGGCTCCGGTCCAGGTTGCCGGCCAATAAGAGCAGGGCCGTTTGGCCACCGCCGAGCGAGGGCCTGTCGATCATCTCCATAATCCTGATCTTCTTCATCGGTCTACTCAGGTCGCCCGGCGGTCGAGGCTCTCCCGGAGTCCCTGGCGGAAGAGCTTTCTTTCTTCGTCCCTTGCCGGCCGCGCTCTAAGAGCCAGGAGGCTCGCTTTCAAGTAAAGCCTTAGGAGCCACAGCGACAAGGGGGGATTGTGTTTCCTGTAAAAATAAAGCTGGCTGCGCCTATATTCCAGGCGGCTCTGCCAATGGCGGGTGGACGTAGCCGCCCCCCCGACATGGCATACCTGGGCAGTGGGAAGGAAGACCAACTTGAAGCCCTGGGCGGCGATCCGCCGGCACAAGTCGATGTCCTCGAAATAGAGGAAAAAATCCTCATCGAAAAGGCCCACCTTCTCGATGGCGGCCCGCCGGACCAGCAGGCAAGCCCCGCTCAGCCAGCCGACCTCCCGGGGCTTCCGGGAATAGCGGAGTGCGATCCTGTGGTAAGGATTGAGGATGAGCTTCTGACGGAACTCCGAGAAAAAGCCGACCCTCTTCCCGAATGAAACCTGGAAGCGTCCGTCCTCGCGGACAAGGGCCGGACCGACCGCTCCCACCTCCGGCCTGGCTTTGATCTCAGCCAGGAGCGCGGGCGGCGCCGCCGCCGGCATGACGGTATCGGTGTTCAGGAATAGGATATACTCACCCCGACTCTGCCTGAATCCGGTGTTGTTGCCGCGAGGATAGCCGGCATTCTGTTCATTCTCAATGAGTCTGACCCAGGGAAACCGGGACTCGACCAATGCCTGGCTTCCGTCTGAGGACCGGTTATCGACCAGAATGACCTCGGCGCTCTGGCCGGCAAGGGCGTTCTGTAGCGAAGCCAGACAGGCCTCGAGGTGGACACGGTCGTTATAGTTGACGAGGATGACGGAAAGCTCGGGCTCGCTCTTTCCCCGGCCGGTCGCCGCCTTCATCGGTTTCCCACCTTTCCAATAAGCTCAGCCAAGGCGGCCGCAGACCTCGCCCAGGAGAACTCGGATCTTCGCCTTTCGAACTCGGCCAGAAGCCCCGCCCGCGTTTTCTCCCCGGTAAGGATGGTCCGCAGCGCAGCCGCAACACCCTCTTCATCGGGCCCCTTGACCATAACGGCCAGACCAGTGAAGATTTCCGTCAAAGAACTCCCGTCCAGGAGCACGGGCGGCGTACCGCAGGC
>Ga0153916_10001075_pt1 | contig 19262 bp, 12 predicted proteins | sample Opewatmetagenome_FD_109642 | JGI IMG/M metagenome (GOLD analysis project Ga0153916, IMG submission 109642) | Freshwater wetland microbial communities from Ohio, USA - Open water 3 Core 3 Depth 4 metaG | ecosystem: Environmental > Aquatic > Freshwater > Wetlands | place: USA: Ohio, Lake Erie... | reverse complement strand
CATCTCCATCAACACCGCCTCCGCAGCCGACAACTCCTGCGGGGTATTGATATTGGTAAATGTGTGCTGCTGTTCCGGAAAATCCACCACTACATGATTCAATTGCGACACCCAGTCCACGGCTTTGCGGCCGCCGGATGTCATGTAATCCCGCAGATTCGGCGCTAGTTGCCGCGATAGCAACACACACAAGGGCTGCACGCCGTCTGCGCTGCGCGCGACAGCGGCGTCACTGCCGGATGCCTGCAACGCTTCCGCCAAGCGCTGAACCAGGGTCTTCGGCAGAAACGGCGTATCGCAGGGCACGATCATGACATAGGGCGTGTCCGCCTGCTCGAGGAGGCGCGCGATGCCGGCGAGCGGTCCCTGAAAATCATCTTCTTCATCCGCGATGACACGGCATCCGAAAGACGCATACTGCCCGCGATGACGATTGGCGCTGATGAGGAGCTGATTGACGTGCGGTTGAATGATGTCGATGACATGAGCGATCAGAGGACGGCCCTTCAGTAGCAGCAATCCTTTGTCCGCCCCAGCCATCCGCCGGCCGCCCCCTCCGGCAAGTATGCCGCCGGTAATCTGTTCGCGCCGGATCATCGCATGCTCCTAGCGTTAATTCCCTTCAGGTGAGCAAGTGACTGCACAGAATTGACGGAAAGGGACGCCCCCCCTCACCCGCAACGTTCATGCGATTGCCTCACCGCTCTATTGTTGCGGTACCTATATGCTTGAAGCGCTAACCTCGGCACCCTCACCCCCCCTCTCCCGCTCGCGGGAGAGGGGGGCGTTAGTGCCGGATCAACAGAATCCGCCATCGTTTGATCCGTCTGCATTAAGCCGCGGCAAGCCGGCTCCATTGTAGGTGTTCCACCCTGCCCCCGCCATCGGCCCGGGCGATATCCGCCCGCGGTTGTGGTATCTCCCCTGCGACCCATGAATGGCAATATCTTGTGCCACATTTTATTTATTGATGCTACCTGGCGGATTATGATAGCGTTTCAGTTGCCTGCTTTAATAAGCAATAATCACATAATTTCGAATACAACTACACGGAAGAATGGTGAGGGAACATGAACCTAAATGAGCTTCTCTATGATCGCGATCTTCCCACCTTAATCTTATTAAGCACCTTCGGTCTTGGCTGGCATGCCCCAGCCTGCGCACAGGATGAAGACGGTGAGACGCATCTGATAACCCACCACGCGGGCCCAGTCAGCATTGACGGCGGGATCACCTGGATTCTACAAGCCAGCGACGGAGCCCCGGCTAATACCACCGCCCTGTCCTACTCGCTCGATCTCGGCCTGGCAGCACCGGTGAGCAAGCACGGCAGAGTTGTCATTGCGCTGGAAGCAGGCGATGGTAAAGGCGTCGACCCGGTCATAAGCCCATTGTCCAATACCAACTACGATGCCTTTTATACCAATCTCATGAATACGTCACCCGACAGCACGAACGTCGTCGTAACCTCGGTTTCACAGGTCTACTACGAGGGAAGCGACCTGGATGACAGGCTGGTCATGAGTATCGGCAAAATCGATGTTCACGGCAAGTTCGATGACAATGCTTATGCCAATGACGAAACGGATCAGTTCTTGTCGGCGATGTTCGTACGCTCGCCCGGCACCAGTTACGCCGAACTTGATCAATACTACGCCCCGGGTGTGGCGCTGGGATTATCGCCGTCAAAATCCGTCGATCTTACATTCATCGCAGCCAACGGCAAGGGCGATGGCTTCGACAACGTATTCGACTCCATGTACCTGGTCGCTCAGGCCAACATCAAGCCGCAGCTCGGCGGCCGTGACGGCAATTACCGTTTCTATGCGCTCTCGGACCATCGCCCCTATACGAAAATCATGGGCGGCACAAAGACCAGTAACACCGCGTTGGGATTGAGCTTCGATCAATCCATATATAACGGAGTCGGATTATTCGCGCGCTACTCCACGCAAGACGACGGCATCGCCGAAAACATCGTCAAATCGTCATGGAGCCTGGGTGCGTTGCTCGAAGGCGCGCTGTGGGGCCGCGGCAGGGATACTGCCGGCTTCGGTTACGGCATCGCCAACCTCAACGATAAGGCCAATCTCGCCGCCGCATTAGGAACCGGCAATACCGGCGACGAGTCTCATCTCGAGATGTTTTACAAAGTAGGTCTCTCGCAGCACTTCACCCTGACGGCCGATGTGCAGCTCCTCAATAACATCGGCGGAAACGCCGCGGCCGACACGGTGAGGATCGCCGGCATGCGCGGCCAAATCAACTTCTGACGTCTCAAACAGGGGAAAAAAGCAATGTGGATTTCAAGATCAATACGTCCAATCATCCTGGCCGCAACGGGTCTCGCGGCAGCAGTCGGCACAATCCCGGCACAGGCCCATTTCCAGATGCTCATCCCCTCCGACGACATGGTCACGAACCCTGCCCAACGGCAAATCAGGATGGATATAAAGTTCTGGCATCCCTTCGAGGGGCACGGCATGAACATGGAAACTCCCGCGCAGTTCGGCGTGCGGGCGGGCGGGAAAAACGTCGACCTGCGCAGCAGCCTGCAGGCTCACCAATACCTCGACAGCAACGGCAAGAACCAGAACGGCTTTCAAAGCGCTTATACCCTCGCCAGACCCGGCGATTACATCTTTTATATCGAGCCCAAGCCCTACTGGGAACCGGCCGAGGAAACCTTCATCGTCCACTATACCAAGGTGGTCGTGAACGGTTTGGGCCTGGAAAAGGGCTGGGATGACGAAGTCGGGCTCAAGACCGAGATTATCCCGCTCACCCGCCCCTATGGCCTGTACACCAACAACGTATTCCAGGGCATCGTCAAGCTCAACGGCAAGGCGGCGCCCTACTCCGAGGTTGAAGTGGAATACTATAATGAAGACGGCAAGCTCAAGGCCCCCGCGGACCCCATGATCACCCAACGGGTCAAGACAGACGGCAACGGCGTCTTTACCTATGCCATGCCCAGGGCCGGTTGGTGGGGCTTCGCCGCCTTGCACCACGACACAAAAAAAATGAAGCACGACGGCAAGGAATACCCGGTGGAGATCGGCGCATTGTTGTGGGTCAAGACTCGAAACATGCAATGATCCCGCTCAGGGCGCGGAACAGTGGGCCCCCGTCATTTCGCCGATAAGCGCCGGCAACGCTGCACTTTGAGCCGCTTGTTCTACGATCGTTAGAACAGCCGATTCCGCCATGCGGGCTGAGGCCGGCATTCGGAAAATCACTGATATTGTGCATCTCCGGCATAGCCACACCGGCGTAATCCGGTGTGATGCACCGCTTTTCTACAGACTGTTAAACCTCTAGGGTATTCTCAGCCCATTGCTGTAAAATGCCGCCCGGGCAAACCCTATGGACACCAGGATGTCAGGCACCCCCGTACAACAAAAATCGACCGCCGGCCTTATGCTGAGCGCCATCGGCGTGGTGTACGGCGACATCGGCACGAGCCCGCTCTATGCCATCAAGGAATGCTTCACCGGGGCGCGTCAGTTGGCCATAGACCCCTCTCATATTCTCGGGGTTCTGTCACTGGTGTTCTGGTCGATCATGATCGTCGTATCGTTCAAGTATGTCAGCCTCATCATACGCGCCGATAACCGCGGCGAGGGCGGCAGTCTGGCGTTGCTCACCTTGGTCGCCAAATTGACCAAGGGCACCAACAAGGGGGCGCTGGTAGTCGCGCTGGGCATCTTTGCCGCAGCCCTCTTCTACGGCGACAGCATGATCACACCCGCTATCTCGGTATTGAGTGCGGTGGAGGGCCTGCAAGTGACGATGCCCGCCCTTGATGTCTTTATCATACCCCTTACGCTGCTCATCCTGACGGCGCTGTTCTTTATCCAGCGCAAGGGTTCAGGTTCTGTGGGCGGATTGTTCGGGCCGGTAATGTGCATCTGGTTCGCGATCTTGGGCCTGCTGGGCATTGTGAGCATCCTGCGGGAACCGGCCGTGCTGGCGGCCTTGAACCCGCTGCATGCCGCACGTTTCTTCGCCATGGACCCGTGGATTGCGTTTCTTGCCCTTGGGTCGGTGGTACTGGCTCTGACCGGCGCGGAGGCGCTCTATACCGACATCGGCCATTTCGGTAAGCGCCCGATTCGCATTACCTGGTTCGTCTTAGTGCTGCCCGCGCTGCTGCTCAATTACTTCGGGCAAGGCGCCTTGCTGCTGCGCGAACCGGCGGCGATCGAAAATCCCTTCTATTATCTCGCGCCGCCGTGGGCTCAGCTCCCCTTGGTGATCCTCGCCACGATGGCCACGGTTATCGCCTCGCAGGCGGTTATCTCCGGCGCTTTCTCCGTGAGCCAGCAGGCGGTACAGCTCGGTTATCTGCCGCGCATGTCGGTCGTGCATACCTCGACCCAACACGCGGGCCAGATCTATGTGCCCTTCATCAATTGGACCCTGCTGGTCTTCGTGCTGGCACTGGTGCTGGGTTTCCAGTCCTCCACGCACCTCGCCGCCGCCTACGGCATCGCCGTCACCGGCACCATGCTGATCGACACCCTGCTCATCAGCGCCGTGATCTTCCTGATGTGGCGCTGGAATCGCTGGATCGCCGTGCCGGTGGTCGGTCTGTTATTGACGGTCGATCTGGCATTTTTCCTGGCCAACACCACCAAACTGGCGCACGGCGGCTGGTTCCCCCTCCTGATAGGCCTGATCGTCTTCACCCTCTTAACCACCTGGAAACGCGGCCGCGAACTGCTGGCCACCCGCCTGCGCACCGGCGCCATGCCGCTGGACATCCTGGTCAATTCGATCGGGGCCTCCGTCACCCGTGTCCCCGGCACGGCGGTATTCATGACCAATGCCCCGGGTAAGACCCCGCAATCCCTCTTGCACAACCTCAAACACAATAAGGTGCTGCATGAACGCGTCGTCATGCTGTACGTCGTAACGGAAGAGGTACCGCACGTATCCGAAGAGCAGCGCATCGAAAGTAAGGATTTGGGCCGCCAGTTCTATTGGATCAATCTGCATTACGGCTTCATGGAAATTCCGGACATCCCCGCGGCGCTGGAGCGCTGCGCCGCTTACGGCCTGCCGTTCGATCTGATGGAGACCTCATTCTTCCTCAATCGCGAAACCCTCATTCCCAGCGTCATACCGGGAATGGCGCTGTGGCGCGAACGCCTGTTCGCCTGGATGTCGCGCAACGCCACCGGCGCCATGGTTTTCTTCAAAATCCCCGCCAATCGCGTGGTGGAACTCGGCTGTCAGATTGAAATATGATGACCGGTCGGAGGGTGATCGAGCAATTCCGCCCAATGCCGTACCGGCAGCGCGGCACGGGTTTGCAGGTGTAATTGACAGCCGATATTGGCCGTAGCGATCAAGGTGGGCTCGCCCGCCAGCAAAGACGATATTTTGGCCGCCAGAAATTGCTGTGAGAGCGCCGACTGCAAAATGGAATATGACCCGGCGGAACCGCAGCACAGATGAGGATCGGCCGCCGGCGTCAATTGATAGCCGCAGCGGGTCAGGATCGATTCCACCACTCCTGAGAGGCGTTGCCCGTGTTGCAAGGTACACGGCGACTGGAAAGCCACCCTCTTCCCTTGCGCGGCGACTTCCAAGGAAGACAAATCTTCCTTCGTCAATATCTCCCCCAGGTCCATGGTGAGCGCGGCGATGCGCGAGGCCTTTGCCGCATACGCGGCATCCTCCTGCAACAGCGCGCCGTAGTCCTTGACCATCGCGCCGCAGCCGCTGGCGGTCATCACGATGGCCTCTACACCCGCCTCCACATAAGGCCACCAGGCATCGATATTGCGGCGCATGAATTGCAGCGCCTCGGAACGAGCATTAAGGTGATAGCTCAGCGCGCCGCAACAGCCTGCATTCTCCGCGCGTATCAGGCTGATCCCCAGCTTATCGAGCACCCGCGCGGCGGCGGCATTGGTGGCGGGAGCGGCGACCGATTGCACGCAGCCATCTAGCACCAGCATCTTGCGGGCGTGACGCGCCGCAGGCCAGGGACCGGCCGGCCGTTGCACCGGGAGTTTATTGCGCCACGCGGCCGGAAATAATCGCCACAAACGCCTAGCGACACGCAGCACTGCGCCAAGGCGCCGCGGATAGGGAACGACACTGCGCAAGGCACGCCGCACTAGATTTGCAGAAGGCGTCCGCGGCACCTGCTCTTCCACCGCCTCACGCCCGATCTCCGCCAAGCGCCCGTAGCGTACACCGGAGGGACAGGCGGTTTCACACGCCAGGCAGTGCAGACAGCGGTCGAGATGCAATCGCGTCTTGGCGCTGACAACGTTTCCCTCCAGCGCTTGCTTGATGAGATAAATGCGCCCGCGCGGGCCATCCAGTTCGTCGCCCGACACTTGATACGTCGGACAAACCGCGGTGCAGAACCCGCAATGCACGCACGAGCGCAGGATGGCCTCCGCCTCCCTGCCCTGTGGCGTTGCCTTGATGGCATCAACGACGGATGTTTGCATGTTGCCCCTGCAATTCTAAGAAGCCTCGGAATAATGTGCCATACCGGCGGGAGCATGGCGAAGGCCAGGAACCCGGTACTATAAGCTGGGTAGATTACTGGATTCCCGTTGCGTCGGGAATGATGCCAAAGAAATTATCGGGCCCTTCCTACTTGAGCGGGCTGGATTTGCGGTGATGGCGCGGGCAAGCGTTATAAATCCCCCTTTATAAAAGTGGGAGGATTATTTAAATACCGTGTGATCCCGCCTGTTGGCCGAGAATCAATAAGGCCATGTCCAGTCATTTACTACCGACGAGTCTATGCCGTGTTCATAGGCATAATTGCGGCATTCGATCTGCATTTCGCGCAGCTTCTCCTTGGCATGCTCCCCGATAATGCTCAAGCCCGGGACACGGTCAATCACGTCGATTGCCAAGCTGAAGCGGTCGATTTCATTCTGAATGGCCAGTTCCATCGGCGTATTGATGCTCCCCTTTTCCTTGTAGCCGCGGACATGCAGATTCTTGTGATTGGTGCGACGGTAGGCAAGGCGGTGAATCAGCCAGGGATAACCGTGGAAATTGAAGATAATGGGCCTGTCCGTAGTGAATAGGCTGTCGAAATCGCGGTCGGAGAGGCCGTGAGGATGTTCGCTGGACGGGACCAGTTTGTACAAGTCAACCACGTTGACAAAGCGTATCTTGAGATCGGGAAAATATTCGCGCAACAATACGGATGCCGCCAAAGCTTCCTTGGTCGGGACATCACCGGCACTGGCCATCACCACATCCGGCTCTGAGCCCGAGTCATTGCTGGCCCATTCCCAGATGCCGATACCCTTCGCGCAATGCATTCTCGCAGCGTCCATATCAAGATACTGCAGGTGCTTCTGCTTATCGCTGACGATGACGTTGATGTAATCGGTGCTCTTCAAACAGTGATCCGCCACGGCAAGCAGGCAGTTCGCATCCGCCGGCAAATAAATGCGCGTCACCGCCGGACTCTTGTTTACAACCACATCCAGAAAGCCGGGATCCTGATGGGTAAATCCGTTATGATCCTGACGCCACACGGTGGATGTTATCAACAGGTTCAGCGAGGACACCTTGGCACGCCATGAAACATTACTCGACATGGCCAACCATTTGGCATGCTGGTTGAACATGGAGTCGATGACGTGGACGAAGGCCTCATAGGTCGAGAAGAAACCGTGGCGCCCTGTCAACAAGTAGCCTTCCAGCCAGCCCTCCAGCGTATGTTCGGACAACATTTCCATCACCCGTCCATCCGGCGACAATTCGCTGCCGTCGGCGTCCTCGGGCAGGATGTCGGCCATCCAGGTCTTCTTGCTGGCCTCATACACATTATCGAGCTTGTTCGAGGTATTCTCGTCCGGTCCGAATACCCGGAAGTTATGCATGTTCCCGGCCATGATGTCGCGCAGGAACTTGCCGAGCGGCCGCGTGTTCTCTGCGTACGTTATTCCGGGAGAGGTCAGTTTGACGGCATAGTCCTGAAAGGGCGGCATCCGCAATGGTTTGCGCAACATCCCGCCGTTCGCATTGGGATTGGCGCTCATGCGGCGATTGCCTTTGGGCGCCAGCGCCTTGAGCTCCGGCTTCAGTTTTCCCGAGCCGTCAAACAATTCATCCGGGCGGTAACTGCGCAGCCACAGTTCGAGCTGCCTGAGGTGTTCGGGATTGCCGCGCACATCGCCCAACGGAACCTGGTGCGAGCGCCAAAATCCCTCCACCTTATGGCCGTCGACTTCCTTAGGGCCGGTCCATCCCTTTGGGCTGCGCAACACGATCATCGGCCAGCGCGGGCGATTCGGCTTGCCGAGCTCGCGCGCTTCCTTCTGGATATGCTGGATTTGCAGCACGCATTCTTCCATCGCCTGTGCCATGGCCAAATGCATGGTGGCCGGATCGGAACCCTCTACGAAATAGGGCGTCCAGCCATACCCCTTGAACAACTGTTCCAGCTCTTCATGCGAAATGCGCGACAGAATGGTCGGGTTGTTGATCTTGTAGCCGTTGAGATGCAGGATCGGCAGTACCGCGCCGTCACGCACCGGGTTCAGGAATTTGTTGGAGTGCCAGGAGGTGGCCAAGGGCGCCGTTTCCGATTCGCCGTCACCCACCATCACCGCAACCAGCAGATTCGGATTGTCGTAGGCGGCGCCGAATGCGTGCGAGACGCTGTAGCCGAGTTCGCCGCCTTCGTGGATGGAGCCGGGCGTCTCCGGCGTACAATGGCTGCCGACGCCGCCGGGGAAGGAGAATTCCTTGAAGAACTGGAGCATCCCCTCCTCGTCCTCTCCCTTGTTCGGATAAATTTCGCTGTAAGTGCCTTCCAGAAAAACCGGAGCCAGTACACCCGGCGCGCCATGCCCGGGACCAGCCAGAAAAATGGCGTCCAGATCGTATTTCTTGATCAGGCGGTTGAGATGGATGTAGGCAAAGCTCAGTCCTGGGCTGGCGCCCCAGTGTCCAAGCAGGCGGCTCTTGACGTGTTCCGGCTTGAGCGGTTCTTTGAGCAGCGGATTGCCGCGCAGATAGATCATCCCGGCGGCGAGATAATTGCACGCCCGCCAATAGGCGTCCATGAGGCGCGCTTCCTGAGTATCCAATACAGATCTGCTCGTGTCCATTCGTCAATCCTCTGCTGGTTAATCGTTAGGCGAAGTTTCTATCCTTTCATTAAGGCATAATCAGTCCGCCACCCCGAGTTATCGGCGGAAGAGAAATTTAATCAATAGAAGACATACACACATATCATCATAGCCTATTTATTAAGGGGCAATGAGAGGCCTCCTCCGCGCCTGAGCAAGGAAACGATGAGCGAGTTTGGCCGACCCAGGGATAATTCCCGCTAAGATGCCGAATCGCCTAAACAAACAGGCGGCCTGGGTTTAATATTCCTTTGGGATCGATGGCCTGCTTGAGGCGCCGGTGAATAACCAGCAATGCGGGCGGCAAGGGGTGGAGGCGTTCGGCATTCCCTTCGCCACCGCGAAATAACGTGGCATGGCCGCCCGCATCCATGGCGGCATTGCGCACCACCGCACTCTCTTCATCGCTTTTCAACCAGCGCTGCGCGCCGCCCCATTCCAGCAGCCACTTTCCGGGTAAGTCCAGCCGCGGCGCAGCCGGCGGCAACGACAAGCGCCACAACGGCAACTCACCCGCGAAAAAGGCATGACGCTGCTCCCGAATATTTTCCCAGAACGACCCCGCCTCCTTGATCGTCTCTCCTCCGATGTGATTCCGGGCGGACTCGACAGCGGTTTCGGTTCCCGATAAACGCACAAATAGGCGGTGGCCGTCATAGCACGTGGCGGAAAGCGGCAAAGACCTCCCCGCCCAACTATTCATGACATCAATGGCATCGGCGGCGCCCCGTTCCTGCGCCAGCGTGACTTCGCAAGCAGGACGCGGCAACACCTTGAGACTGATCTCCAGCATCACCCCCAAGGTGCCAAAGGCGCCGGCCATGAGCCGCGACATATCAAAGCCGGCGACGTTCTTCATCACCTGGCCGCCGAAGCGCAGGACATCGCCGCAACCGTTGATAATCGTCACGCCCAATACAAAATCGCGCGCCGCCCCGGCATAAGGCCGGCGTGGTCCGGACAAAGCACAAGCGATGGTGCCGCCCAAGGTGGCCGTCTCTCCATAGTGAGGCGGCTCGAAGGGCAACATCTGGCGGTGATCGGCCAATACTGCCCCGATGTCGCTCAACGGTGTCCCGGCGCGGGCGCTAATAACCAATTCGGCGGGTTGATAATCGACGATGCCGCGATGCGCCGCTACGCCGAGCGCCTCGCCGTTCGGTGTGCGATCCACAAGAAATGCTTTGCTATTGCCGCCCACGATGCACAACGGCGTCCCTGCGGCATGGGCCGCCGCCACCCGTTCCTGCAACGCCGCGCCGATATCCTTATCCATTCAAAACCGCTCCAACTCGGGAAAGGGCAGCCTGCCGTGATGAACATGCAGGGCGCCGAATTCCGCGCAGCGGTGCAGGGTCGGGACCGCCTTGCCGGGATTGAGCAGGCCCTCGGGATCGAACGCCGCCTTCACGGCGTGGAATTGCGCCAATTCCTTGGACGTAAATTGCACGCACATCTGATTGATCTTCTCGATACCGACGCCGTGCTCGCCGGTGATGGTGCCGCCCGCCGCCACGCACAATTCGAGTATCTTGCCGCCCAGTTCTTCGGTACGCCGCAATTCGCCGGGCTGGTTGGCATCGTAAAGAATCAAAGGATGGAGATTGCCGTCGCCGGCATGAAAGACGTTGGCCACCGGCAATCCGTACTCTTTGGACAGTTCGGCGATGCGCCGCAGCACCTCCGGCAACCGCCGCCGCGGGATGGTGCCGTCCATGCAATAGTAATCCGGCGCCAAGCGTCCCACCGCGGGGAAGGCGGCCTTGCGTCCTTTCCACAACAGAGCGCGTTCCTGTTCATCCTTCGCGGTGCGCACTTCCACGGCACCGCAGGCCTGCATGATACGACGCACCTGCATGATATGCTCCGACACCTCCTCATTAGCGCCGTCCACCTCGCACAGCAAGATCGCCTCGGCGCCGACCGGATAGCCGGCATGCACGAACGCCTCGGCGGCCTGAATAGCGAGACGGTCCATCATCTCCAGACCGGCGGGGATGATGCCCGCCGCGATGATCTCCGCCACCGCCGCGCCCGCCTTGGCCACGTCGTCGAAGGCCGCCAGTGCCACTTGCACCCGCTCGGGTCTCGGCAACAATTTGACCGTCACTTCTACGATCACGCCCAACAGGCCCTCGGAACCCGTGAACAAGGCCAGGAGATCGTAGCCGGGGCTGTCCAAGGCATCGCTGCCCACGGTGATGAGCTCCCCCTCCGCCGTGACGACTTCCAGCTTGAGGATGTTATGCACCGTCAGGCCGTATTTGAGACAATGCACGCCGCCGGCGTTCTCCGCCACATTTCCGCCGATGGTGCAGGCAATCTGCGAGGAAGGATCGGGGGCGTAATACAGGCCATAAGGCGCCGCCGCCTCGGAAATGGCGAGATTGCGCACGCCGGGCTGCACGCGCGCCGTGCGATTGCGGGTATCGATCGCCAAAATCGACTTCAGCTTGGCGAGGCTGAGTACCACGCCGCCGGCGAGCGGCAAGGCACCGCCGGACAGACCCGTCCCGGCACCGCGCGCCACCACCGGCACTCTATATATATGGCACAAGCGCATCACCGCCTGCACCTGCCCGACGTCGGCCGGCAATACCACCGCCAGGGGCAGTTGCCGATAGGCCGACAGGCCGTCACATTCGTAAGGGTGCAGATCCTCCGCGACGCTGAGAACGGCAGCGTCAGGCAAGATGGCGCGCAATGCGCTCAGTAACGCCGCCTTCTTTTGCGGCGTTATCGCATCCTCGGATTGTCGGCCGTTTGCGCTCATCGTGATCCTTAGTGATCCAGTCGGTTAATTGTGCCATGCTTGGAACAACAAATTCATCACACCCCTATACCCAGAAGATTATTTCCTTCTACATTTGTCACCGCGCCCCATCCCGTCTCATAGAACTTATCGCTCTCATGATCCCTCTTCGCCTGTGCGGCGCATGTACCGACATCGCGAAGAACAAGATGGAACACGTCACATCGCATGCCATATTGAACAAACGATCCGTCAACGGCACGCGGCGGCAAGCTGCCTCGTTAAGCTCCGCATCGATATTCCATGCTTGACAAGCATTGACAATCTTGGCTTCATACATGCGCCTACTATAAGAAAAGAAAGAAATATCCGTGCAATTTAATCAAGATAATATTCCGAAAGGACACAACAACGGTACCCGCGCCTATTCCAGCACCACGATCAATCAGGCATTCAATGAATTTCTCCAGCTGAAGGCCTCCGATCTAAGCATCCTCCAGCGCTATCAGAACACCCTCTCGAATTGCGGAGATAACTTCGCGAAGGTATTTTACGACTATCTGATGGCCGCGCCGGCCACGGCCGCGGTCTTAAACCGCTACCAGGCACAGGGCGGGTTCATCGATCACCTCATTACTGCGCAGACCAAACATTTATGCGGCCTTTTCGCAGGCCAAACCGACGATACCTCCGCCCGCTTCATGGAATACATCGGCCAAGTGCATCAGCGCTTCGGGGTCGAGCCGGTCTGGATCATGGGGGCCTATAAACTTTATCACGATCATTTGCAATCACGCATACGCAACAGTCCCATGATCGCGGAGGGCGATCGCGACGCGCTGGAGAATGTGGTCACCAAGCTGCTGTTTCGCGACATGGGGCTGATGCTGGAGGGCTATTGGAGTTCCAGCCTGTCAACGATATCGAATGAGCAAGAAAAAACCAAAAGCCTGGAAAACCAGATCACCAGCCTATTGGCCAACATCCCCCAATTGCTGTGGTCGATCGATACCGTCCGCAACCTGCCCCTCTACATCAGCCCCGGTGCGCGGAACATTTGCAGCATGGATATCGATTTGCCCATCCCCTGCCTGACCTGGACCATCCCCGAACACCGGGAGACGGTGGAACTCGCCTGGAAACGGGCATTACGAGGGGAAACCGTGGAAGTGGAAAGCCAGGTACGCCGGCCCGATGGAGAACAACGCTGGTTTCGCCGCATCTTTTACCCCTATCTCGGCGCGACCGGCGAGGTCGTGCGCATCGATGGCCTGTTGGAAGACACCACCGACTCCAAAGCCACGCTGGAACGCCTGAATCTGCTGGCTACGACGGACAGCCTGACCGGCCTGACGAACCGCGCAGTGTTCCACGACCGCCTTGTCCAGGCGATCGCGGCGGCGAACCGGGACGGCGAACGCCGGATCGTGGTCATGCTGATGGACTTGAACCATTTCAAGGAAATCAACGACACCCTCGGACACTCGGCCGGCGATGAATTGCTCATTAGCGTGACCCGGCGCCTGCAACCCCTGCTGCGCAACAGCGACACGCTGGCGCGTCTCGGCGGCGACGAATTCGGCATCCTTCTGATCAACGTCGACAGCGCCTACGACACCGCCGCAAAGATCGCCAAGAAGATTGCGGAGTCATTTATCGCCCCCTTCAAATACGGCGACAACGAACTCTACCTCGGCGCCAGCATCGGCATCGCCATTTATCCCGAACACGGCGAGGACGTGGCCACGCTGATGAGCCACGCGGACGTGGCGATGTACGCGACCAAGAACAAGGAACCCGATTTTCTGATCTACCACGCCGAGCTTGATCCCGGCACGCAGCAACGCCTGCAACTCTCCGGCGAGCTGCGCCATGCGCTGGCAAGGAACCAATTGCTGCTGCACTATCAGCCCAAGATCGACTTGCGTTCCAAATCCGTCATGGGCGCGGAGGCGTTGATCCGCTGGAGCCATCCCGAACGCGGCATGATCCCGCCGGATCACTTCATCCCCATGGCCGAGCGCACCGGCACGATCAAACCGATAACCGACTGGGTCATAGAAACCGCCGTCGCGCAATGCGCGTCCTGGCGCAAGGCCGGACACGAATGGCACATCGCGGTCAACATCTCCGCGCGCGCCCTCCAAGCCTCCTCGCTGCTAGATACGATAAGCGACGCCTTAAAAAGGCATGACATTCCGCCGCACTGCCTCGAAATCGAGCTCACGGAAAACACCTTGATGACCGATGTCAGTCATATTTCCACGCTGCTCGAGCGGATCAGCCATCTCGGCGTCAGCATCGCCATCGACGACTTTGGCACCGGCTATTCTTCGCTCGCTTATTTGAAGAAATTGCCCCTCAATACGCTCAAAATCGACAAATCTTTCGTACTGGACATGATCAACGATGAAAACGATGAGACGATCGTCCGCTCCACCATCGACCTTGCGCACAATCTCGGTCTCGGCGTCGTAGCCGAAGGCATCGAAAACGGCGAAACATTGGAGTTGCTCATCCGACTGGGATGTGACAGCGCCCAGGGATATCACTTCAGCCGGCCGCTGCCGCCGGAAAAGTTTCTGGAAAATCACCGGGCATATACGGCGCAATAAGCGGGGAATTCGCCGCCCGCAGTAGGTCATTGAACCAACGGCGTATCGGCTGTCTCAAGCTCCACGCCTTCCAGGCTGGCTTGACCCGCCAGCAATCGCAGGTATTGGCGCAACGCGGTCACATAGGTTTTCTGGCGCAGCGACATAGCCACGGCCCCGCGCACCGATTCGAAGGGCTGGGCGACGCCGGGTTCTCGTTCCAAGACTTCAACCACATGCAAACCGAATCGGCTATGCACAAGCCGCGGCAGCACGCCAATCTCGGAATGGCCGAATAATTCACGGGCGAACTCCGGCGCGCAATCTCCGGCGCTCAGCCAGCCCAGATCGCCTCCCTCCGCCCCGCTCGGGCAATTGGACAACTCGCGCGCGGCGAGAGCGAATCCGGCGGGATTCCGGTCGTCGTAACAACGCACCTCCAGCAACGCGGCCTCGGCACGCTTGCGCAAGGCCACCACGTTCACGCCTTGTATCACCGCGAAAAGAATATGCCGCACATGGACCCTCTCTCCTCTGCGGTAGCCGCTTTTGTTCGCGGCATAATGGCGGCGGCAGGCCTCGTCAGAAGGTTCGGGCACATCCAGGCATGTATCGAGAAAGTCCTCGATGGCGCGGGCGGCCACTTCGCTGATCACGCCGTCGGTTGAAGGCGTATCGTCAGCCGTCAGCAACCCTTCCCCTTGCGCCGCCTGGCGGAGCAGCTCGGTGCAGGCGCGTTGACGCAGCTCCTCAGGCGCAAGCGTTTCGCCCGGCGCATGGAGCGGCACGCCATTGATGCGCACGACATCGGGGGTGGCAAGGGTATCGCCAGCGGTATAATCAAGCGTGTCATTCTGCATGGCGTGCTCCTCAGGCTCCGGCACCGGGCTTGGCTGGCTGATTATGGCCGGCAGGCAGGTTGATACGACGACTACGCACCAGTTGGTAAGGGCGCGCGAGGTAAGCAAGCAATCCAAAACCGCTCCACACATGTACCAGCCGGGTAAATGGAAATACGAGGAAGATGGTCATACCGAGGAGCATGTGGGTCTTGAACACCCATCCGGCCTCGGCCAATAACTCAGGACCGCCAGGACGGAAGGTCGCGATGCGCTGCGCCCACTCGGCCAGGCGCATCATCATGCTGCCGTCCAGATGCTGAGCCGACAGCGGTATGGTGGCCAATCCCAGCGTCACCTGCAACCACAACAACAGCAGGATAACGATGTCGCTGGTCTTCGATGTGGCGTAGATGCGCGGTTCGACCAGGCGACGGTGCATCAATATGCTCAGTCCGATGATGCCGAGCAGGCCGGCCGTACCGCCGGATATCATGGCCATCACCTGTTTGTCGCCGGCACTGATGAAGGATTCGTATAAGAAGTGCGGCGTGAGCATGCCGAAAACGTGGCCGAAGAACAGGAACAGCACGCCGAGGTGAAACAGATTGCTTCCCACTCGCAATTGACCCGCCTTGAGCAACTGCGATGAGTCGCTCTTCCAGGTATATTGGTCGCGGTCGAAGCGAATCAGGCTGCCCAACAGAAAGACTGTCAGGCAAATATACGGATATACACCGAAGAGGAGCATGTCTAAGGCGGTCATGGTGCCATCCCCTGTGCGGAAGCGCCCTTGCGGACGATGCGTATGGGTTGCGGCTGATCCGGACGGGATTGCCCTTGCGTGGCGCAGCCGTCAAAGACGACCGGCTCCGCCCAGCTCGCGTCCACCGGTTCCTCGGGAATGAGCTTCACCGGCTGCGCCTCCTCGCCGGCAAGTTCGAGTAACGCGCCGATGACGCTGGCATAACCGCTCCGGCGTTGCTGCAATGCGGCAAACATCGCATTGAAGATATGCGCCATCTCGCCGAGGAAATCGTGCGCCTCGCGCGGCGGCCGGGTAGAAACGAATTCCAGCACTGCGGGTAGATAGTCCGGCAGCTCGCCGGGTGCGAGATATAGCCCGGCCTTCTCGTAGGTTTGCGCCAGGTCGATCATCGCCGGGCCGCGATCACGCGAATCGCCATGCACATGTTCGAACAGATGCAGCGAGGTCGCGCGGCCGCGGTCGAACAAATCCACATACGCTTCCTCGATATCGATCTCGTCGCCGCTCGTCAGGGTATTTATCAGCGCATCAATTTCGGCCAGGCGAGACGCGCTGAGCGCCGCCTCACCTTGCAGAGCCTCGCGCATTTCGGACAAGTGCCCGCGCAATGCCGCATTTGGATAAGACAGCAGGTGCGCAAACACGCGCAGCGTCATGGATGCATTCGGGATAGCCATAATCAAACCTCCAGCTTGATGGGTATGGTGCGTTTCTTGCTGCCGCCGAACAAGCTGGCCTCGCTCGCGCCGTCCGAACAACCGTTTCCAAACGTGAAGCCGCAGCCGCCGCGCACATCGAAGGTGTTCTCGGCATACTCGCGGTGCGTGGACGGGATCACGAAGCGATCCTCGTAATTGGCGATCGCCATCACGCGGTACATCTCTTCCACTTCCGCCTGAGTCAGGCCGACTTGTTCGAGCACCGGCAGGTTGACGCACCCTTCCACATGCTTGTCGCGCTGGTAGGCGCGCATTGCCAGCATGCGTTCCAGCGCGCGCACCACCGGCGCGGTATCGCCCGCCGTCAGCAGGTTGGCCAGATACTTTACCGGGATGCGCAGCTGGTTCACGTCGGGGATTTGTCCGTTTATGCCCACCTGCCCGGCATTCGCGGCGGCGGTAATCGGCGACAGCGGCGGCACATACCAGACCATCGGCAGGGTGCGATATTCCGTATGCAGTGGCAGCGCCACCTTCCACTCCACCGCCATCTTGTACACCGGGCTGTGGCGCGCCGCTTCCAGCCACGCGTCGGGGATGCCGTCGGCTTTCGCCTGTGCGATCACCTTGGGGTCGTTCGGGTCGAGGAAGATATTGAGCTGCGCCCGATACAGGTCGCGATCATGCTCGACGCTCGCCGCCTGAGCGATACGGTCAGCGTCGTACAGCAACACGCCAAGATAGCGGATGCGGCCGACACAGGTTTCCGAACACACCGTGGGCTGGCCGGACTCGATACGCGGATAGCAGAAGGTGCACTTCTCCGCCTTGCCGGACTGCCAGTTGTAGTAGATTTTCTTGTAAGGGCATCCGCTCACGCACATGCGCCAGCCGCGGCACTTGTCCTGGTCGATGAGCACGATGCCGTCTTCCTCGCGCTTGTAGATGGAGCCCGAAGGGCAACTCGCCACGCACGCCGGGTTCAGGCAGTGTTCGCACAGCCTGGGCAGATACATCATGAAGGTATTTTCAAACTGGCCGTAAATATCCTTTTGGATATCATCAAAGTTCTTGTCTTTGGATCGCTTGCTGAACTCACCGCCGAGGATTTCCTCCCAGTTCGGACCCCACTCGATCTTTTCCATGCGCTTGCCGGTGATGAGGCTGCGCGGACGCGCGGTGGGTGCGGCCTTCATCTCCGGCGCCGACTGCAGATGAGCATAGTCGAAGGTGAACGGCTCGTAATAATCGTCGATCTCCGGCAGATTGGGGTTGGCGAAAATTCGCATCAGCAATTTCCACTTCGGACCCTGGCGCGGCTCGATCTTGCCATTGGCCTTGCGTACCCAACCGCCGTTCCACTTATCCTGATTCTCCCATTCCTTGGGATAACCGATGCCGGGCTTGGTCTCGACGTTATTGAACCAGGCGTATTCCACGCCCTTGCGGCTGGTCCAGACGTTCTTACAGGTAACCGAACACGTGTGACAGCCGATGCACTTGTCGAGGTTCAGCACCATGCCGATTTGCGCGCGAATTTTCATAGCAACTCTCCTTCCGCCGGCGTTGCCACTTTATCCCGCGCCGACTCGGCCGGCCCTTCCATCCAGTCCACCTCGTCCATCTTGCGCACCACCACGAACTCGTCGCGGTTGGTTCCTATGGTACCGTAGTAGTTGAAACCGTAGCTCAGTTGCGCATAACCGCCGATCATGTGGGTGGGCTTGAGCACGGTGCGCGTCACCGAGTTATGGATGCCGCCGCGCGCGCCGGTGATCACCGATCCCGGCGTGTTGACGATCTTCTCCTGCGCGTGATACATCAACACCATGCCGGGATTGACGCGCTGGCTGACCACCGCGCGCGCCGCGATTGCGCCGTTGATGTTGAACAGGTCGACCCAGTCGTTATCCATGATACCGGCACGCTTGGCATCGTCCTCGCTCAACCAGATGATGGGCCCGCCGCGGCTCAGCGTGAGCATCATCAGGTTGTCGGTGTACGTGGAATGGATGCCCCACTTCTGGTGCGGCGTAATAAAGTTCAGCAGAATTTCCGGATTGCCGTTGGGGCGCTTGCCGTGCATGGCTGCAGTAGTCTTCAGATCCACCGGCGGGCGGTAGCTGGAAAGCCCTTCGCCGAAGGCGCGCATCCACGGATGATCCAGATAGAACTGCTGCCGTCCGGTAAGCGTGCGCCACGGGATCATCTCGTGCACGTTGGTATACCCGGCGTTGTACGACACGGTCTCGGACTCGATGCCGCTCCAGGTGGGCGACGAAATGATCTTGCGAGGCTGTGCCTGGATGTCGCGAAAACGGATTTTCTCGTCTTCGCGATGGATGGCCAAATGCGTGTGGTCGCGGCCGGTCTGCTTGCCCAGCGCCTGCCAGGCCTTCACCGCGACATGGCCGTTGGTCTCGGGCGCCAGCATCAGCACCACTTCCGATGCGTCGATGTCGGTCTCGATCTTCGGCATGCCTAAGGTCACACCCTCGGCGAGGGTGTTGCCATTCAGTTG
>Ga0153916_10001074_pt1 | contig 19272 bp, 12 predicted proteins | sample Opewatmetagenome_FD_109642 | JGI IMG/M metagenome (GOLD analysis project Ga0153916, IMG submission 109642) | Freshwater wetland microbial communities from Ohio, USA - Open water 3 Core 3 Depth 4 metaG | ecosystem: Environmental > Aquatic > Freshwater > Wetlands | place: USA: Ohio, Lake Erie... | reverse complement strand
CCGACGGATTTGAAGTCCGCGAAGCCCACCGGGACTCAAACGCTCCCTCAATTGAGGCTTCGGCCAGGCTTACATAATACCAGATTCGTGAGGAGTAATGAAATGACTGACATTTCCGTTAAAATCAAATTTGTTATAATTATTCGATAACCGATTACGGATAGGGCTGGGCTATGGGCAAGATTACAGAACCCTTGGGTAAAAATGAATTGGCTGCGTCACGTAGATTAGTAAAAGCGCGACGCATACGAGCTATGAGAAAGGCGTTTGACGTAGTCAAGAAACGACAACAGGCAAATATTAATCGCATACCTGACCTCGAGGGACGCAAAAGAAGGCTCAGACAAGCTAGAAAGCATGCCGTTGGCAACCAAGCTCTTCTTAAACAGGCAATCGAAAACCTGAGACAAAACGGAATAAAGGTTTTCAGGGCGAACAGCAGGGAAGAAGCCGTTTCCCTGGTTGTAAGAGAACTGGCAGACAACAGGCTGGTAGTTAAATCAAAGTCAAACTTGTCCAAAGAGATCGGGCTAACTGAATCGCTGGAAGAAGCTGGCGTTGCCGTTATCGAAACTGACATTGGTGATAGGATAATCCAGATTTGCGGCGATACGCCGTCTCATCCGACTGGTCCGGCCAGCCATCTGACAAGGTATGATATAGCTGAAATCCTGTCTGCTCACCTTGGTCGGAAAGTGGAACCGACAGCCAGTGTGATTGTGAAGTTGGTTAAGGAAGAAATATATAAATATATCAGTGATTCTACCGTGGGCATAACCGGGGCTAATGCCATTTCTGCTGAGGATGGAGCTATATTGCTGCTGCATAATGAGGGGAATATTCTACAGGTATCGACACGGCCGGAAAAGCACATAATCCTTGCCGGTATAGATAAGATATATCCGAATATGGTAGAAGCGCTGAATATGTTGAGGCTCCAGACGTTTTGTGCCACTGGTTCCCTGGCAACCTCGTTTATAAACATAATCAGCGGCCCGAGCCAGACCGCCGACATTGAAAAGCAGTTAATTAAGGGGGTCCATGGCCCCAAAGAAATATGCGTCATCCTGGTCGATAACCACAGGAGCGACATAGCCAGGAGCGAATATAAGGATTTGCTGTATTGTATAGGTTGCGGCCAGTGTCTACTGGTCTGCCCCGCCTACGGAGTTTACGGTAATAGGTTTGGTGTCGATAGCCAACTTGGGGGAAGGGGATTAGTCTACTCCGCTTTAAGCGGCGAGCTATCCACTGATGATAAAGAGCTGGACCTGTGTCTTAGCTGCCGGAAGTGTAAGCAAAGTTGTCCCGTAGCCATTGATATTCCTTCTATGGTCACCAAGTTGCGTTTAGAAAGACATGGCAGGTTTACAGAGCCGCATCTTCAGAACGCATATGATTTCGTGCGTGCCCATATTGAGTGGGCAGGCAGTGCTATATGGCTCGAAATGTTGCTGCTGGTTTTAGAATTGTCACCGAAGGCGGATAACGGTTAACTTTCCGCTTTACTTAAGTCCGCCGCCCTGCTATGATTTGACGAGCGAGATTTTGGGCTAAAGTTTCACTGATGCCACCAGTTCTATTAGCTTTCGAAGACCACTTGTTTCTATATTGAATTATCAGGAGGAACAAATTGGGAGATTTCACAGGTAAAGTGATAATAGTCACCGGAGCTAGCTCGGGCATTGGCCGGGCAGCTGCCATAATGTTCGCCAAACGTGGCGGAAAGGTTGTAGTCGCTGCCCGGCGTATCAATAAATGCGAGGAAACTGTACAAATGATTAAAGAGGCCGGGGGCGAAGGTATGTTTGTACAAACAGACGTCAAAATTGCGGCACAGGTAGAAAACATGGTTAAGAAAACCATTGAGAAATATGGAAGGCTTGATATCGCCTTCAATAACGCCGGTAAGGCGGGCATTTTTCAAAGCTTAATCAATGAGACTGAGGAGCAATTTTACGAGCAGCTAGATACCAACCTTAAAGGTGTCTGGCTGTGTATGAGGTACGAGATCCCGGAGATGCTAAAGCAAGGCGGCGGCGTGATAGTCAATAATTCCTCCATCACCGGGCTGAGAGGGCTGCGCAAACTTAGCGCCTACAGTGCCAGTAAACACGCGGTAATAGGATTGACCAATGCGGCTGCTAAAGAATTTGCGCCTAACAATATTCGCATTGTGGCCATATGTCCGGCCTGGACAAGGACTGAAATGACCCCGGAATTCACAGTGGACCCGGAACGCAAGGCTAAGACTGAGCGCTCCATACCTCTGCGCAGAATAGCCGAGCCCGAGGAGATCGCTGAGCTGGCATGCTACTTGGCCTCCGACAAGGCTTCATTTATCGCAGGCGGTGCCATCGCCATCTCCGGCGGGCTGGATATCTAATCCAGCTGTCTTTGCGCATGTATTTTAAGGGTGCGTAGATACCTGCGATTATTAATTGTTGCCATTATCTGCCCCGGCGATTTCTGCTTATCTTCCTTTATATTATATATATTTTTTGGGTTTCTTTTTTCAGACATTTAGTATTGGGAACTGGTGCATTGTGATTTGTGATGACATAGTTATACGGTTGATGTAAAATCAATCTTAGATGGTGAGATATAAGGAGTCGGGTGAATGGAATTATATGTACTAACTCAATCAGGTAGAAAGGCAATAGCTATGCTCAGGAAGGAGGGCGATGAACTAAACGCCAACCTGCTTGAATACCTGGGCATGGCGGAAGGCGCTACCGTAGAACAATTTGCCGATGCCATGAAACTAGATGAGAAGGTAGCCTATGACAAGCTGAGGTCATTCAGCGCTAAAAGATGGGCCTGGCGCAAACAGACCAAGCTGGCGAGATTCTGAATTTGCAATGGAATTATTTTAATATTATTAGTATATGAGTAAAGGAATACGCGGATGATGCTGCGAAAGCGTTGTGCTTACTGTCGAGGACAGGGTTCAGTAGCGGGCTCTGAAGGACCTACCGCTCCACCTGAGCCGTGCCCGGTGTGCAATCAACGCGGCTATAACTTAGTGCCGGCTGATGCGGAATTGTGCGGCTGTTGTCAGGGCAGCGGGCATGTACCCGCCGGAGGTGGAAGTTGGAGGCCGTGTCCTGACTGTAATGGCATTGGCTTCAAATGGTAACCGCTTAGATAAGCCGGTTGAGAGATTAAAGATATGGCTGAGATTGAAGTACTTTGTTGGAACGTCAACGGTATCAGGGCGTTGAAAAATAGGGGCTTTCTGGAGTGGCTGCACAAAGAGTCTCCGGATATCCTTTGTCTGCAGGAAACGAAAGCACATCTTGACCAGCTTGATGACGATTTGCGCGAGCCGCAAGGTTATAAAACTTACTGGAATTATCCCGAAAGGAAAGGCTACGGCGGAGTGGCCACTTTTACCAAGATAGAGCCTGTTAACGTCAAATATAATCTTGAGGGTGTGGGGTTGGATTTAGAGGGTAGAGTCATTATAACTGAGTATCCTCTTTTCATTTTAATGAACATATATTTTCCGAATGGCAAGCAGGGTGAGGAGCGATTGAAGTACAAGATGGATTTTTATGAGGCTTTTCTGGGTTATACTGATTCATTGAAGACCAAAGGGAAAAAGCTGATCGTATGTGGCGATTTAAACACCGCGCATAAGGAGATAGATATAGCCAGGCCAAAGGAGAACGAGCACGTCTCGGGATTCTTGCCCATTGAAAGAGCCTGGATGGATAAGTTTGTAGCCCATGGTTATGTAGATACCTTTCGGTATTTCTACAAGGAGCCTGACCAGTATACCTGGTGGGACTTGAAGACCAGAGCACGGGAAAGAAACGTGGGCTGGAGAATTGACTATTTCTTCGTTTCCGAAAACCTGCTGCCCTCGGTTTCAAAGGCATTTATCATGACCGAGGTCACCGGCTCTGACCACTGTCCCATCGGAATAATGTTGAAGCTTGGAGGTTAGGGCCGCTTAAGTCGTTAAGGTCCCGCCATCGACGACGATAGTGGTTCCGGTTACATAGCTGGAGGCGTCGGAAGCCAGGTAAATCATGGCACCCACGATTTCATCCGGGTTGCCGATACGACTCATGGGGACCCTTTCTAAAAATACTTTTTTATAATCCGGCATTGCCTCGAAGATTGAGTCACCGAGACGTGTATGTATATGACCGGGGGCTATGGCATTTACCCTTATATTATATTTCGCCCATTCTTCTGCCATAATTTTGGTCGCCTGTACCACAGCAGCCTTGCTGATGGAATAGATGCCGACGTTTGGTTCGTGCATGTAACCGTCTACCGAGGCAACGTTGATTATAGTGCCGCCATGCTCTTTCATTGTCCTAGCTACAGCCTGGCTGAGAAATACCAGCCCCTTCAGATTTAGATTCATTATTGAATCCCACAGCCGTTCCTCTATGTCGAGCATGCCGCTTAAAGCCGGGCTGGTGCCAGCATTGTTTACCAATATGTCTATTCCACCGAACTCCTTTTGAACGGCCTGCACCAGGTTCTTTATCTGCTCCAGTTTACCAACATGCGCGGCTACCGGCAGGGCTTTTCTTCCTAAATCTCTTATTTCAGCAGCTACTATTTCCAGGTCTGGCAGCGTTCGGCTGGCAATGGCAACATCGGCACCGGCTCTGGCAAAGCCGAGAGCAGTAGCTTTGCCGATGCCACGGCTGCCGCCCGTTACCAGCGCTACCTTCCCTTTCAAAGAGAATTCTGGCTGTGTCATTACCTCACCTCACTTTAATATTAAATGTTTTTGATAAGATGTGCTGATCGAAAATAGATAGCTGCCACGATATGTATATATTATCGAGTTCAAACTAAGTGACCAGCTATACTACAGGCTTTGTCTTGCCAAGAGCCTGAGCTTACTTATTTAGCTATTGTAAAGGCTAAATTTATTTGACGGTAACGGAAAGGCTGAAGGTCCAAACGCCCTTCTCGCCGCCCTCCCAGGGCCGGCCGTATTCCATGTTTATGGTGCTGGTGCCCTTCTTAAGCGCCTGGAAAGTCCAGACCTCATTGCCCGGGGCTCCCACCATGCCTGTGTTTCCCGGGGCGACGAAAGCGTGGCCTGTTTGCTGCACCACAGTTTTGTCGCTGATCTGTGCTGATTCGGACCACTGGAAGCCTGTGGTGGCATTGGAGCACAGGGTGACTGTAAATGTATTGCCAGCAGCCACGGTCATCTGTTTGCTGATATTCTTTTGGCTGTTAAAATCGTCGCAAGAAACACTTACTGAGGTTCCAGTAGCTGGAGCACAGGCTGCCAGCCCCAACGACAATATGAGCATGGCGAATAAAGGTATCATTCTTGGTTTCATTTTGTTTTCCTCCGCTTTCATTAATCGACTAATATTCTATAATTGATATTATAACGCACACAGGCCACTTTTGCTCGGTGGCTAATATGTAAAGGGCTATAGCTACGGACGAGGCGATACGAATTGAAAAGCTTTACGATGATCAAGTGTTGCGGAGGTATCTTGGCTTGGCTAAGTTCCAGTACTGACTGGACTTGGGGATGATTCTTTAGTTTGGCTCTGTTCTAATGACCAGGTTGTTACCACTTCACCGCAATACGGGCAACTTCTCATAGCCGGGTCGACCTCAGCATGGCAATTGATACATCTATTTACCAGACTTTGGCCGCAGAATCGGCAAAATTGCTGACCCCATCTGTTGGCAGCGCCGCATTTTGGACAGGCTAACACATGTTCCATAACCGTACTCGTTCCCTTTTTGCCATCCTAGTCAGCCAGGCTTTTCCCGAAGCAATTCCATATGTTCTTTGCGCTAGCTGATTTTCCCCGTTTTTGGCTATCTTATATATAGGAGAACGTAAATCAACGGTTTTTAGTTTAGCAACGACACTTATCAGGTTGTATATAAAGTGGAGCAAATATACGAAAGTAATATGATAGAATCAGAGAGACGGGCAAAATACTCTACAGCATGCTAAAATGTGCTAACCATCCACCTTTGGGGAAGTGTCGGAACTGGCAGACGAGCATGACTTAGGATCATGTGCCGCAAGGCTTGGGGGTTCGAGTCCCCCCTTCCCCACCATTCAAAGGTGGCGGGTAACATCCCGATGTGTTGCCCGTAGGCTCCGCTAACTAATTGAATCAGGACTGCGCTATTCCCATTTGCCTTCGCGGTTGTATGGGCTATTGACGACTTGGCCTGGCAATAAGCAAGTCTAGGCATAGGGTATCAGCTTCTCATAGCTGTCGCCTCCCCCAAATCTTCATAAAATCTTTAGCTTTTCGGCAAATGTTTAGAAAATCTTTAGATTTTTCCAGAAATATTTAGATTTTGTTTAGGTCTATAGTGCTAGACTGTATGCTATACGGGTTAATGGAGATGAAAAAATGAAGGTAGAAGATATTTCCGCTAAGCTAATTGGTTTGACGTCTAATTTATCAGCAGTATCCCCGGTGGATAAAAAGAATCTGGATTCCGTTCGGCGGCTAATTGGGTACAACTTGCAAAACAAGCGGCAAGATATTCCAGTACTGCAACCTACAGGATTGAAGTTCGCCCCCGTGAAAGAAAAAATTCAAGAATTTGGCAAATATGCCATTTCGCGATTACCTAAAGAAGATCAGCATCTCATTAAGAAAATTGGAGGTAAAAATGTAATACCTGCGGTTGGGATTCGGATGGATGATATTAGATTGCCGATCAACCCTATCGAGGCTTTGGGCGAGGTAAGATGGAATCAGAAACAAGGGGGACGAATCGGTCCGTTTTTAACCGAGGCAGGTCGCTACATATATTTTGACCTTTACTATTATGAAGATAAATTAACAGTTCGTTCTCTAAACGGAAACGTCCCGTATTTCTTATTCTCGAAAGCAAGAAGAAGTATCTGGGAAAGTACTTTCAAGAATAAGCAGAGTGTAACTTTGAAGGCAGGATATATTTGGATTTCGGGCAGATTGTTTAACAATGCTAATGTAAATGATGAATATGTCGGTTTTAATATCAAAGGAGGCAGTTTTTCCTTAACAAATAGGAAAAAGTGGAATAATCAATACTTGGATTTTGAAGGCGACTTTACAGGAAAATTAACTATCAAATTAGTCCAACCGGAGAAGAATTATCCTTCTATTAAAGGTGGCAATCCGGCACAGAGCATTGTATTTCAATATCCTTATGAGGTCACCTTTGAATGGGAAAATGGAAAATTAACAGGTATTACTGCGGATAGCGGCGAATACAGCGACCGCGATAACCAGTTAGTATTCAAGAATTTTAATCCTTCCGTAGATTATCAAAGCGGGTTAGGTCATATTTTCATACGTTGCCAAATCGAACCGAACACATGGAAATCGGACCTTGCCAATAGCCGTATTTTTTTTACTAAAGGTCAAGCTAAAATTAAAAGAGCGTGCTGGGCATTATCAATTGCCCGCGTCAGTAATCCCGACACACTTGGAGAACCCGTAGATAATGGGGGATGGGGACTCACCTTATCGGCATTGATATTGGCGCGATGGATTGGTTCTGATGCGCAACAACCCTATGCGCTATTGAATGATACCTTGCTCTTACTGTATCCGCACGCCTTATTTCTTTACACTACAAACGCTGTTGTTGATACCTCCTTTGCCAATGAAATCAAACAGGATTTTTATTGTTGGCAAATTTCGGCAGAAAATCATTCACGAATCCCCTTGTCGTTGAGTTATCAGAATAGATTTCTCTTAGCCTATTATTGCCATGCGACTGATGGGGAAACATTGCTGGTAAATTGTTCAGGGAAAATGCAACCGGATCGTCCGATATTTGCAGACGGTTCCCGATTTTTTGTTAAAGGTGTTAATAGTTGGGTCATCTTTCAGGCCAAAGAGACAGAAATTAGCATTGTTGTGTTATTCAATAATCAAGAAGCCCTGGAATACCCTGTGAAGCCATTGGCTCTGGAAAATGTCTTTGCGATAGTCTCTCAACCATTAACATCTGTTTTGACAGGTAAATTATCTGTATTAAGTGCAGGTGAATTACCGGTAATAGATATTAGTAAATTACCTATACCAAATATGGTTAACATATCTACATTAGGTAAAGGTAAATTGTTTATATCGGGTATGGGTAAATTACCGTTGGCAAATTATAAAGGTATAGAACAAGGACAAATAACATTAATGCTCGGTGTACGCCGCTGGAAGCCGATTCTTCCCGACCCTTACGTGAGCAATCTTAAGGAAGGTTTAAACGTTGGCGACGTGCGTGGTTTTTTCTCATTGTTATTTGCGCAAATCACCTGGCAGCGACCTGATAACCCAGTTATCACTTTCCAGGGTAGCCTTTCCTTGTTAGCTGGTATTGCTGCCAAAGATCCAGATGATCCTATTCCACGAGCTAACCCCATAGAATTGGACCAAAACACTCTTTGGCAAATAAAGAAGCATAAAACGCAATATTTAATAAAAGACGGACATAAGGGCCAAAAAACAAAAATTGACGATTATTTTAACGAATCTGAAAAAATACTCAGGATGGGATGGCACTTATTAGATGTTTCTACAAATATGGATTTGATCGGAGTTTGCATCTTTCCTTTGCAGGCGCAAAAATCCAAAAGTAAAGGTCGACAATGGTGGGAAGATGCTTTTACGGTTGACGGAATGGCCGCAAATACACAATTAGGATGGGTTCATGTTTTTACTGTTCCGCAGGTGCAATGGGAACCTGTAAGAACCCTGCCGGAGGACCAGGATCCAATTACTCTTGGCTGGTTTCCAGAATACTTAGGTTCTGCAACGGATGGAGGGCCGACACGAATCTTTGGCTTAGATTTCAGCTACAACCAGAAATTATTGCCGATTATTCCCGATATAGTGGTGCGGCAAATTAAAAACTGTTTCGCCGAGGGGAATCTGGCGAGCGTTTGGACAACTCTTTCATTTGGGTTAAAAGCGATCGTGATGCTTTCACCACAAAATGCTGAACAGCGAAATGCTGACTCGTTAACTATTGTACAACCTGTATTCCCTCAGAAACACGCGTCAGGCGGTATCCTACAATCCCCTTGGCAACAAATGAAGGGTAGCATTCAAATCAGTATAACGGCGGAGTCTGGAAACCCAGAGGCCAATCTCCCACTCAGCCCCTCGCCTGGATTTTTAGGTTATATGGCACAGACACTTAATGGCTATGAATTGTATACCGGCACGGAGTTGGCTTTGAGCGTACTCGGTGCAACCAAGCAGTCGGATGCTTCAGTGGAAACCCAATTCAATGCAGAGTTTTCAAAGGAGGGTAGCAAACCATTCGTACCCGTCACCCGCTTTGACCTTTCGGGCTATGGAGCGTCTAATTTCAGTGAATGGGGTAATCCGCTTGCGATGGCTTCTATTGGCAAGGTGCAATTCAAGATTATGGTGGGGCGCACTGCCTTTGAGGTGGTGAAATTCGTTTCAATAATCTATCCGTGGGGTATAACTGTAACCCGTACCGTCACTATAGAGCGACGTAGTGGAGGCGGTGTAATTCGAAAGGATACCGGCTGGCAGGCAACACGGCCAGGTATTTTAGATTTCAGGGTACCGGGAATAACAGAAAATAAATATATATTCTGTCCTGGCATTTTCAGAGGGTGTTTTGATATAGCAAAAATCAGGCCTGCATCGGATGAGATCATCAAATTCAAAGACCCTGACGATAATACAATTGATGTAGAACTGGCCCCCGTATATTTTGACGCCAAAGTGAAAATTGACGGTGCAGAAAATGAAAATATAGTTTCTATAGGTGTCTTGGGTTTCATACAATTAGCTCCCAAACCAAATACTTCTGGTCCTGTTTGGACGCCAAATTTACTTTCGGATGAAGCCTTGAAGAAACTTATTGAGGATCAGGGAGCCATTGGCGGGCCTATCGATACTATGGTCAACGTGGGTAACTCCGGATTCAAGTTAAGGGCGACTCGCTTTGAAGTAGATGTTACGGACAATGTAGGAGCGCTTAATTTCGTCTGTATCATTCGGGGGCAACCCCTTCTACCCAATAACGGTTCGTGGTCCGTGGTCAAAATAGCGGCGCCTGGAAATACCACTGACCCGCAGGAAGCAGTCCCAGCCGATGTATTTAGAGGAACCCCGTTGTTTATTGAAAATTTATGGTCGCCACCGTCAGACAAACAGATGGTAGTGAGCGGGCCTACCGGACCATACCGGTTTGCCGACCCGATAGACTTGTTTGCAGCTCAACCGATCTACGACTATGGATTTATGCAGAATACGGGTTCGCAGGCATTACTGTTTCGTCGCCCGGTTATCGTCTCCGGGACAAACGAAATTTCCTCTGTTTTACCACCCGCGTTTGCTGACCCATTCGCTATGATAACAAGCAAAGGCGTATTCCCGCCGATAGCAAATGCAATTGAGTTTCCGACAGCCGACTACAAATTGATCATTGGCCGGGATCGGGATACGGGCAAGTTACAGCTAAATACGCCAAATACGCCAGTAAATTGGAACATTCCACGAGCACCCTTACCCATAGCTCAGGACGGGTCAGACCAGATTGCCATTGAGTACGGCGGGTCCGATTTAAAGATTGTTTTGAATTACGACGACTGGAATGTTGAACTAAATAACTTCGCTATCTGGACGAGCGTGATGGGTATATCTCAGCTTTCCGGTACAAAATTCAGCTTGCTAGCTGGAACTAAACAACAGGCCAAATTAATCAACGGTTTATCGCTTCTTAAACCTGAAATAAGGGAGATACTCAGTTTTCTACCATTCATGAAGGACCCTGCTATTAGCTTGGATGATATCGACCTGGGAATGACTAACTACAAGAAAGAAGGTAAAATTCACGCCGGATTTCAAACACCTAATCCAGATCAATGGGGCCCTATTAAGCTTCAATTATCAGGTCTCCACGGCCTTGACTCCGAATGGGATTCAGATACAGTAACATGGCAAAGTTCTTGGGTGTATACATTAGGTATAAAATTTGAAGGGGATATAGGTACTTATACAATTGGTTTTGAGTTGAAAGTAGACTTTTTATCTTATCCTTCAACTTCTCCAGGTGGCCATCCAGTAGCGACGAAATCCTGTGAAATTAAAGCTTCTTTTGGCTGGGGTGCGCGCGCGAAAATTGGACCATTTAAGGCAGAAGCATATTATGGAGCAGGAATCGTATTTATCTATGAAGATGATACTTATAAATTTGGCGGTTTTGTGAAAATAGGCGCCGCAGTAGACTTATATGTTGTGGATATTGAAATATCTGCCGAATTACAGGGCGTGTTCTACAGGGATGCAGATAATACTTATTGTGACGTTAGCGGCCAAGTAGCTATAAATGTTTCGATATGTTTTCTTATTGATATCGATGCAACATATGGATTTAAAACACAGATACAACTGTGAGAAATTTAAAAGGAGAATATGATGGCAGACGCACCTCCAAAATTGACACTTGCTACCTACCTACAATGGTGGAATGCTGACACAAACACATTGTCGGTCAACCTTCTGGTCATTCCGACTGGAAATCCGATTGACCACCCGCTCGGCACCGGCTTGCCTGTGCCAGATCCCGGGCCGGCTTTTGCGGATTGCAACTTAGTATTCAGGGCATTTCTTTCTAAGAACTGGCAGCAAATTCCAGGTTTCAGCGATGTAGAAGCTGGGGAGGTCTTAAAACCGGAAATGCCGGAGCACCGTAGCGTACTTTTTGCCGAATTAGCCAACCAGTTCAAGATCAAGAAGGACGAAAAAGTACTAAAGAGGCAAGCCGAATGGATGGTGCACAAGCACCTGATGAGCACATATACAAACTCTTTTGCTTTTGTGGCGCCAAAGACCAAGCTGGCGTCGACCGATGATACTTATTATTGTCTGCTTAATTGCCATGCCAAGGAGCCTTCGATACCAATGCCGATTGATGATTCGGTTAGCTGGGCAGAGGCGATTTCTTTCGCTTTGCGGCAGCCCAAGCTGGCGCGGGAGATGGGCATCGTGTATGAAGAACTGGAAGTGCCAGTAAATCCTGCCGATTTGCTGAAAAACGGCGGCTGGTTGTTTCTAAGTCTGGATACTTCTAGCGATTATAGTAGCCTAATCACTACAACTGGCTTTTTAAAAGTTTTTTGCACCCGGGTACCGGCACTTCAAGAGGGTGTCAGTCGTCGGTTATTTACGCCAGTGCTTTTCCCGGTGGCAAATGGCTCGACAGCAACGGTTTCTACCGGTTTGGATGAAGCGTTTATGGAAGCAATTCGCTTCAATGACGGCTTCGCCAAGATTGTTCACGGTGGCCAGGCAAAATACAGGAATCATTTGGAAGAAGATGGCGATGGTCCGCCGCCCATTCGGGAAGATGGTATTCAACTTGCCTGGGACGATGAGGACATTTTAATTGCCCAAAACCGGCAAATAGGGTATGACCCAGACACCATGAGTGAACCTGCAGAAGCGCCGACCGGCGTGGTGGGCTATCGGATTGACGTTAGAAAAAAGGGAGAAACAGCGTGGCATTCGTTGAGTAAAGTAAAAACCATTGATGTGTTTAAGTTTGCAGGAATAGACTTTGGTCCGTTAAGCTGGGAGTCAAGAACGGAGGTTTTTCCAGCAAAGATTCAAGAACAATTCTGGCTACCTTCATATTTCACCCGGTGGAAAGGAAATTCGTTGGTGGTCACAGATCCCGAAGATATGCTTTTGTTCATGGGCCGGGAAAGGGAAAAAGCTTTATTTTATCAATCGGAAGTTGATGATGAAGTAAAGTTGCTTTATGGTAATAAATATGAATTTCGGGTGCGTATGGTAGATACTACCAACGGTGGGCCCGTCCTTGATGATAAAGCAACATTGCCCGGCGAATCACTGATTTGCAGTGTACATTTCAAGAGATTTGTGCCTCCAGGTCCGGTCAGTTGGCCGGAGAAAGACCCTGACCCACAGAAGGCAAGCTTAACTCGTTATACAATATCAAGACCGAGGCTAGGGCTTACCCAGGCACTCTATACGCGTTATCCCGACGTTCGTGCCATATTATTAACTATTCAGAAAAAGAATAAAAATCGTCCTGCCACCGAAGTAATCGATGCCTCGGTGCCGGATATTGATACGCCTCTTTTATCCATTCGAGTCCTGGTAAAAACACCTGACTTTGATCCTAATCCTTTGGGAAAGGACAATGAAAGTTACGTACAATGGTACAGAACAACACGCTCGTTTCCTGAAGATCTGAATAGTCCGTATATTTTGGATTTGGATTTTAAGGATTGCGCCTTGCTATCTGATATTGATATCAGCGCGCAATCTGCCGCTGAGCCTGCCGGGCCGTTGCCGCTGCCTAAAGCCAGGGACATAAAAATAGAGTTACATGCGATGGGAATAGAGGATTATAACTATTTTGGGAATGAACGGGCTAGATTGGGTACGGTTTCCACCATCAGGTTGCACAAATTAGCCGCGTCCGAGGAAAACTTCTTTTCATCTCAAGCGGAGCAGGATATTATACGTTCTGTTTACCTGCAACCAACGACTTTGGAAAATGAAACTCCATCGACTGCCACGGTGCTTCAGAACCAGGCACTGCCGGTACTTGTGCAGCGGCTGGCTGCGGCAGTTGGACTGGTGGCAAACGATACCACACTGATGATGCCGCCCGGGGAACGGGGCATATTCGGGTGCTCAAAGGGATTAAAACATTATCTGCCGGCCGACAACAGCAGTCTGGTGTTGATGTCGCCAAGTGAATTGCCCAATCAATGGATAACGGTGCTTCACTACAAAATTAATCGGGACTGGACATGGAAAGGTTTTACTGCACCGACTTTTAGGGTTGAAAGAGTAATTAAATTAAATGGCAACTCATATAGTGAATCTGAACCTACATTAATTGGTGAGGTTCGGATGATGCATGCCGTCACCCCGCTAATTGGGGCTGAGGCAAATCCTGACCGGGACAGCAGCCATTTCATTTTTATTGATGCTTTCCAGCCACCAATGGGAACGGATGGTAAACCGTATGAGATTTTTGTTGATTACATTTTAACTGTATCGTTTGAAAATGGAAAAACGCTCGTAGAAAAATCTAAAAATCATCTGCCTATTACGATTCCACCACATCAGATACCTAAGGTGGTTTCGGCAGGAATAGCGCTTAGTCCCTACACTATCGGTGAGGGATATGCCAGCACCGGTGACAGACGAAAGATGCTCTGGCTGGAATTTGAAGAAAAGCCTTTTGATGACCGTGATACTTATTTTGTCCGTGTGCTGACACAAACGGCTGATCCAATGCTGTTACAAAATTATCAGCCGCTCCCGGACACAGCCGGAGAAGAACAATGGTCGATTAATCCCGAGCTGGTACGAGTAATTTTCCCCGAACAGGAGGATGATCTTGCAGGGATTACCGCTATGCAAAGACTCGTACCGGCATATGATTCACGTCGACATTTCCTGGTGCCGCTGCCACCGGGGACCTATCCCGACTCGCCCGAACTATTTAGTTTTTATACTTATGAAATTCGGGTGGGGCATGATAAGGGGTCTCCTGATAAACCATTTTGGAGCACCGCCCAGGCCAGATTTGGCCAGCCAACAAAACTGAACGGCGTTCAACATCCATGTCCCCCGTTACATTGCGAAATATTGCGTGCTGAGACAGGCATTCTGGCTCTGGCTGCCTACGCAACTGCCTTCAACCAAGGAATGAACCTTCAAGCTATTCCGCCGAACACACAAATTTGGTTTGCATTATACGCTCAGGTAAATCAAGCCGATGGAAGTACCATGCGAAATGTAGAATTAAGTAAAAAAATGGGTGACATACTTATATGGAGACGTGCCGAGGTAATTAGAAAAAAGATGGGTTTTGATTTGACCGGCGGCAGCGTTCTCTCTTTATATGAAGGTAGTAAAATAATTCAAAATTTGCAAGCTCCTGTCCGCGGATATGCACTGTGGCAGCAAGATGAGATAGTACCCTTGCTAAACGATATGGGATTACCGGAAAATACCCCCTTGAGTGTTTTAGGTGTGGAGTTGCTACCGGAATCAAACGGATTTTTTGGTGACCCACTTGGTGCCAATGTCGGGAACGTAAGAATTTTAAGGACTTCTGCGTTGTATCCTGCTGCTAAAAAATGTTGTTAATTACTTAATTATTGACAGTTTGGCACTTGCCATAGACATAAAGACAGCCAGTTGTATAAACTGAGCTCTTCTTGTTTGCTTGCGCACACCATATAATATGCAGATGCCTGTTCTTTTGCCCTGTTTCCTGTCAGACCAATGAAGACAAAAAGTAATGGCTATTGTATACTTGGCGGGGCAATAGGATATTATGGAGTATGTCCAACCTACGCATTTAAGCTATAGTGAATAATAATACATACAATCAATATATTCGGAAAGGAGAATGGGGTGGCTTACGAAAACATAATATATGAAAAAAAGGATGGCGTGGCCAGAATCACCATTAATCGTCCAGCTGTGATGAATGCTATAACGCCGACACTTTTAGCGGAGATGAAGGCGGCAGTACTTGATGCTGGTAAGGACAACGAGGTTAAAGTTATATTGCTCACCGGAGCCGGACGTGCCTTCTCCGCCGGTGTGGACCTGATCGCTTTAGGCGACCGTAAGCTGGATAGGGGAAAGGTGGGACCGATACTGGATGACCCGGCCAGGGCGCTTATCCAGACGATACAGGATGTGCCCAAGGTGGTTATAGCTGTGATTAACGGCTTCTGTATCACCGGTGCCATGGAAATCATGCTGGGCTGCGACCTGGTAATTGCCGCTGAAGAGGCAAAGTTAGGAGACACGCATGCTCGCTGGGGGTTGCGGCCTACCTGGGGCATGAGCCAGCGTTTACCTCGCGCTGTCGGCATGCTAAAAGCTAAAGAGATGTCCTTCACCGCGGATTTGATTACGGGAAAGCAGGCGCAGGAAATGGGGCTGGTTAATCTGGCAGTTCCGTCGGATAAATTGGAAGAGACGGCGCAAGAACTAATAAAAAAGATAACGGTGAATAGTATGGCATCGTTGGCTGCCTATAAATATCTTTACAATAAGGGGTTGAATGAGACTCTGAAGAAGGGCCTGGAGTTCGAAGCCAGGAGTGAATTTGACATAACGGACACCGAAGAAAGGCTGGCGAAGTTCCGGAAGAAAGACTAGGGCCGAGAGCTGGCTTTAAAACACAACCTGGCAATCGATGCCCTGTTTCTCGAAGGCGGAGGCAAGCTCCTTACCAGTTTGGGAAAAGAACTCATCGCTCATGGCGGCCTCCAGGTTCAGTTTACGATAAACCCAGTCGCTGTAATGGTAGTTCATTCTGTCTATCAATATGTAATCTACCCTTCCCTTGAGCAGTGCAGCTAGTCCTCCGGCACCGGGCAGCATCGGCGCAATCATGGCAAAGGTCCTGATTCCCGCCTGATGAAGCACCTCAAGCGCTTTGATTCTTTCATTAATTGGCGGCGCGTTCGGTTCAAAGAGCCTTCTTATATTGTCATCGGCTGTGGTGATGGTGAACCCGACTTCAATGTCGCTACCCTTGCTCAGCAGGTCTATATCGCGTAGCACCAGGGGAGATTTGGTCTGGATGGTGACCAGCCAGTCATGGGCTGTCAATATTTCAAGGCACTTTCTGGTCAGTTTATGTTTCCGCTCCAGAGGCTGATAAGCATCGCAGACTCCGCTTATCCATACTCGGCCGCGCGGCTTCCTGGTTATTTCTTTTTGCAGCAGTTCAGGGGCATTAATCTTAACATCGACGAATTCGCCCCAAGGTTCGATATGGCCGGTGGTTCTTTTCATAAACCGGGCATAGCAGTAGGTGCAACCATGCTGGCAGCCACGATAGGCGTTGATGGTGTAGTCGAAAATTTTTGATTTCGACAGGATACTTTTAGCGTGAATTTCTCGTACAATCATAGTGAATTTGTGTATTGTCAAGGAGCAGTGCAATTATAGGGGGGTATTTGGCCAAGCCTATTTTTTAGAGAATCTGAGCCCGAGCCTGTATAAGTTAAAGAGAGCTTTTATCGTGTCCCTGAGAGTGGGAAATACCGGAAATCGCTGATCCTCGAAGGCCTTTTTAACCATCAGGTGATATCTTCTGTCCTCTTCATCCTCCGTAAAAATTTCCATTGAAATGCATAGCATCACCGGTTTACCGATCTCGTCACGCGCGTATAGGCAGCCAATTAGCATGAGATCGATGACCTCCTTGAGGTGTCCCTCAAAGACAGGGCCTAACACGCGTCTTAAATAGTTGATTTCATCCATGTGCACGATTATTGAATGTATATTTCTATCTCTGGCCAGTATCTTGATGACATCGCCGAGGTTGCCTTCCGAGCCTGAAAGATTATAAAAAATAGGCCAGGCATCCAGCGGATTGCTGATGCTGGTACCGGCAACCGGTACCAGCTTTCGAAGCTGAGCCAGTGTTTCCTGCGTAAATTGTGGAACTTCCAATCCGGCTTTCACACAGGCATCGGTTTCGAGCACGCTAAAGCCTCCCGAATTGGTGATTATGCTGGTGCCTTTTCCAGCAGGAAACGGTGCATAAGAGAGCGCCAAGGAAGCATTCAGCAGTTCATCGAAGTCTTCCACCTGAGCCACGCCGGTCTGTGTGAAGATTGAGCTCCATATTTCGGGTGAGCCGGCCAAAGAGCCGGTATGAGAGGAGGCTGCCCGGCTGCCGTGTTCGGTTACTCCGCCCTTTAATGCCAGGACAGGTTTCTTGGCTGCGGCGTGGGCCAGTGCCGACTTGAGCCGCCTGCCGTTTTTTATCCCTTCCATGTATAGAGCTATGATTTTGGTATCAGGATCTTCGGCAAGATATTCCAGAAAATCAGGGCAGTCAAGGTCTACAGCGTTGCCGTAGCTGACGACCTTGCTGAATTTGAGGTTTCTGATCTTACCGATGTTCAGGAATTCCACGCCAAACGTTCCGCTTTGAGTTACAACGCCGACTGGGCCCTCTTCAAAAGAAGCGTCCCAAGTAAAACTAAGACCTGATTTGGAGCAGTAGATGCCCATGCAGTTGGGGCCGATCAGCCTGATTTTACCTTTGGCGACGTCTCTTATTTCGTTTTCTAATTTTTTTCTCTCGGGAATACCGGTCTCGCTGAATCCGGCGGTGAACACGTGTGCCGCCTTAACACCTTTTTCAATACACTCGGTTAATATCTTGGGAACATGTGTTGCCGGTACAGCAATGACGACAAAGTCAATTTCAGTAGGAATATCTAGTATACTGTCGTAGCACTCCTTGCCGGCAAGTTCATCGTATCGTGGATTTACCAGGTAAAGCTTGTCCCATAACTTGGAATTAGTTAAAGAATGCACATAACCGTTATCGGTTGATGCCCCAATCAAGGCGACAGCTCGCGGATTAAAGATATGTTCGAATTCGATGGCGTCCTGTGTTGTCATGATTGCCTCCGAAACATTTATCGCGCAAATTGACTCATATATCTGGTCTGTAGATAAGCCGGACAGGCGAAGAGTGACATATAATTATAGTCCTCATTTTGAATTCATACAATTTGAGAGACGGATGCTAAGCTTAAGGATTGAAGATTACGAGTGGAAAATGAGAATAGCGATGGATTTAAGCCGCCTTGTTCTTTTTCCTTAACGACACAAATCGGGGCACTTTTCGCATATATTTTTCGTATTCTGCTCCGTGCCTCTGTAGTAGCCACGGCTCTTCAGCAAATGGAATTAATACCATAGGAATAATAAAAACTAATGCAGCCAATATCGTAGACACTGAACTCGTAAGGATAGCCCACCCGATGAGCGCCACTATGAATCCTAGATATTGGGGATTCCGTGAGAAGCGGTATGGCCCTCGAAGGACGAGTGAGCCTTCGCTACCATAAGTTGATGACAGGCCGAGGATACTTATAGCCCAAAGTGCAAAGACAATCCCACCACCGGAAAGAGATACTCCAAACACAATTCGTATCCATGAAGGAAGAGCTAAGCTCCCCCAATCAAGTATCCCCAAAATGACGATTGCAATAGCCGAAATATCAAAGAGAAACCACATTGAAAAGGTTTTCAAGGATGAAGGTTCATTCGGTGGCCAGATTCTTCGAGCCGGAAATAAAATGCTAGATACTACGGATATTATCACTAATATCTGTGCCGTTATTATCAGCCAGAAAAAGAAAGTAATCATCGGTAGGAGATTATGTACGAGGCCTAATGAGTAAGATACAAAATGCCTGTTTGTCTTTAATTTGGAATATTATCATATCAAAAT
>Ga0153916_10001073_pt1 | contig 19281 bp, 19 predicted proteins | sample Opewatmetagenome_FD_109642 | JGI IMG/M metagenome (GOLD analysis project Ga0153916, IMG submission 109642) | Freshwater wetland microbial communities from Ohio, USA - Open water 3 Core 3 Depth 4 metaG | ecosystem: Environmental > Aquatic > Freshwater > Wetlands | place: USA: Ohio, Lake Erie... | reverse complement strand
TCCTTCATCTCCCGCACCGCCCGTTCGATGCCGACGATCACCGCGCGGGCGATGATGCTGTGGCCGATGTTGAGTTCGACCATTTCCGGGATCCTGGCGATGGGAAGAACGTTGTCGTAGTTGAGGCCATGGCCGCCGTGCACTTCCAAGCCCAGGGTGCGCGCCAACCGCGCCGCGGCGATAATCGTTTGCAGTTCCTTCTCGCGCCCGGCGCCGACGGCGTCGCAGTATCTCCCCGTATGAATCTCGACGGCGCGGGCGCCGACTTCTTTAGCGCTCTCGATCTGTTTTTTTTGCGGATCGACGAACAGGCTGACGTGAATGCCCCGCCCTTGCAGCCGCTCCACCGCCTCTTTGACTTTGGCTCGATGGGCGACGACATCGAGGCCGCCCTCGGTGGTGAGTTCCTCGCGCTTTTCCGGCACGAAACAGGCGTCGTCGGGTTTGACGCTTTGCGCGAACTCGACCATCGCCGGCGTCACCGCCATCTCCAAATTGATCTTGGTCCGCGCCCGCTCGCGCAGGAGACGCACGTCGCGCTCCTGAATATGGCGGCGGTCTTCGCGCAGATGGACGGTAATGCCGTCGGCGCCGGCCCCTTCCGCGAGCAGCGCCGCCTCCACCGGGTCGGGCACATCGATCCGGCGCGCCTGGCGCACCGTCGCCACGTGATCGACATTGACACCGAGACGAATCATTCCATGACTCCCACTTCGGCGCCGATCGCGTCGGCGATCGTCTGAGCCATCTGACGAATCTTCGCTTCGTCTTCGCCTTCCAGCATGACCCGCGCGAGCATCTCGGTGCCGGAGTAGCGCACCAACGTGCGCCCACGCCTGTTCAGGGACTTTTCCACCGCCGCGATGCTTTGGCTCACCCGGGTCATCTGCTCGAAAGCCTTTTTCTCCCTCACCTTGACGTTGATCAGCACCTGGGGTAAACGCGTCATGGCCCGTTTCAGCTCGCTCAGCCGCTTGCCCTTCTCCACCATCAGCGCCAGCACTTGCAGACAGGTGATGGCGCCGTCGCCGGTGCTGTTGTGGTCGAGAAAGACGATATGGCCGGACTGCTCGCCGCCGAGATTGTAGCCGCCCTCCAGCATGCGCTCGACGACATAGCGGTCGCCCACTTCGGTGCGCAGGAGCTGCACTCCCAGGGGCTTGAACGCGAGCTCCAAACCAAGATTGCTCATCACCGTTCCCACGATGGCCTGCCCCTTGAGCAGGCCCTTTTCGTGCAGATCCTTGCCGCACATCGCGAGGATCTGATCGCCGTCGAGAATCTCGCCGGTCTCATCGGTGAAAACCGCCCGGTCGGCGTCGCCGTCCAGCGACACCGCGAAATCGGCACGCTCATGGAGCAGAACATCGCGCGCCGTTTCCGGATGGAGCGCACCGCAGCGGCGATTGATGTTTTCGCCGTCCGGCTGCACGCCGAGGGGCAGCACCTCGGCGCCCAATTCGGTGAGAACCTCGGGAATCACCCGATAGGCCGCCCCATGGCCGCAGTCCGCGACGATGCGCAGCCCTTCCAAGGTGAGATGGCGCGGAAAACAGTTTTTCAAAAACACGATATATCGTCCCAGGGCGTCGGAGATGCGAACCGCTTTGCCGATTTTCGCGGCAGTGGGCAGATCCCGGTCGGTCTCGCCGTTGAAGATCATCTGCTCCATGCGCGCTTCAACTTCGTCGGGAAGCTTGAAGCCGTCCCAGGAAAAAAATTTGATGCCGTTATCCTGGTAGGGATTATGGGACGCGGAGATGACCACGCCCGCGTCCGCTCTCATGCTGCGGGTCAGGAAGGCGACGGCGGGCGTCGGCAGAGGGCCCACCATCTGCACATCCGCGCCCATCGAGCAGACTCCCGAAGCGAGCGCGGTTTCGAGCATATAGCCGGAAAGCCGCGTATCCTTGCCGATGAGTATCTTGGTGCGGTGTTCCTTGTTGCCGTCGCGGCGCTTGGCCAACGACGGCGGATTGGAGCGGCCCGATGCCACGCTCGGCCGCGCCACCGGATCGCGCAGCACCCGGGCGATGGCGCGCCCCAATTTAAGCGCCATCTCGGAAGTCATCGGATCCTGGTTGGCGATGCCGCGCACCCCGTCGGTGCCAAAGAGGCGGCGCACCGGCTTTTTGCCTTTGATCGGACCTTGAGTCATGGCATCAACTCCTGCATAAAATTCGATTACGTCCCGACTCTGGCGATGCGGACGCGGAAGCGCTGCGGTTTTTGTTCGACCACTTGAATCTCCGGCGGCAGACTGAGCGTCAGCGGCAAGTTGTGTTCGCCGGCATTCAGTCCCTTGAGGTTGAGAAAAACCTGGTTCACCCCCAGCTCGAGCTTTTCCAAAATGCGCTTCGGGCCGGACAAACGCAAATACACCGATGGCGGGTTGACGCGGTACGCCCCCTTAAAATCCTTCGCCCGAACCTCGACACGAGCGAACTCCCGCGTGAGGCTTTCTTCTACCAGCGAAAACGACAGCTCGACTTGATCGGGAAAAAGAGAGAGGGGCTTGCCGCCCGATGAAAGTCTAACTTTACGTTTGAAGCCGCCGCGGCTCTCCTCGACGTCGACGGGAATGGTTTCCACCGATGTTAAGCGGCGCATCTCCTCCGCCGGTCCCTGCACCGAAACGCGCTCCGGCTGCACGGCGGTTTCCGCGATCTGGTAGCCGGGAGGGGGCTTGCCGGAGAAACGCACGATGACCGGCAGCATCCGTTTGACCGCCGGCTCCAGTCTCAAGTTGATCGCCGGCGGCGTGATGCGGGCCATGGTCACGCCGCGGGGAATATTAAAGGAGCTCGATCCCAGCGGGTAGCTCGCCGGCCCCGCTTTGGCACCCTTGAGGTCCAACGTAAGTTTCATCTCGTCGGCATCGATGGTGGAAACCAGGGTGCGCGGTCCGCTCAAGCGCAAGACGACGAAATCGACGTGGTTGTCCATCACCATCAGGTCCGATGGAATATTGCGGAGTTCCACCGGGACTTCGATGGCGCGCTCGATATCGCGGTGGCCGGCGAGCCAAAGCCCTACGGCAATGATCAGCGCCAAAGCCTTGAGGCCGAAATTGCTGCCCGACAGGAAGACGATTTTTTCCCAGAGCCGCTTCATCATCCAATCAGTTCGCTCAAAGCGGTGCGTAGCCGGGCGCCGTCGACGTTTTCCGTGACGGTGCCGCCGACCACCAGCGCGACGGCGCCTTCCTGTTCCGAGATCACCACCGCCACGGCGTCGGTTTCCTCGGTCACGCCAATGGCGGCGCGGTGGCGGGTTCCCCAGCTTTTCTTAAGATTCGGGTTGGTGCTGAGCGGCAGCAGGCAGCGCACCGCCGAGACTCTCCCCTTTTGCATCACCAGCGCGCCGTCATGAATCGGCGAGTGGGGCAGAAAAACGCTCTCCACCAACTCGCGGCTGACGCGGGCATCGAGCCGGGTGCCGATTTCCATATACTCATTCAACCCAACCTCCCGCTCCATGACGATGAGACCGCCGACTTTTTTGCCGGCCAGCGCCGTGGCTGCCTGGGCGATCTCTTCAATGATATCCTCGCGCCGCTGCACCATGCGCTCGGCAGCGCTGAACAGCGGCGCCGTCCCTACCTGGGTAAGCGCGCGGCGAATATCGCTCTGAAAAATGACGATGACGACCAGGATGATCGAGGCGAGAAAATTGTCGATGATCCAATTGAGGGTGAATAGACCCAAAACGCGCGACAAGAGGTACGCCATGAGGATCACCGCCAGACCGACGATCATCTGCATGGCGCGGCTGCCGCGCACGATCTGCAAGAGACGGTAAACGAGGAAGGCGATGATGCCGATATCGACGGCATCTTGCCAGCGCAGTTGACCGATCATTTCCACCATCGATGGGCCCTTGCTACTCCCCCGCGCCGAACCGAAGCGCGTCGGCGATCCGCACCGCCCGCAAGGTCGCGCGCGCGTCATGGGTGCGAATCATATTGGCGCCGGCCAACACCGCCGCCACCGCCGCCGCCAGGCTGCCTTCGAGCCGTTCTTCGGGATCGGCGCCGAGAATCTTCCCGATAAAGGTCTTGCGCGACGCTCCGACAAGCAGCGGCAGTCCCAGGCCGGTCAACGCCGGCAAGCCGCGCAGCAGGGCCAGGTTATGATCGACCGTTTTGCCGAAGCCGATGCCGGGATCGACGATGATCCTTTCCCGCTCAACCCCCCGTTCCACCGCATAGCGAACCTGGGCCGCCAGAAAGTCGCCCACCTCCCGCACCACATCGTCGTAGCGCGGCTCCGCCTGCATGGTCCTGGGCGTCCCCTGCATATGCATGAGCACGACCGGCACCTTTTCCTGGGCGATCAGGGAAGCCATTTCGGCGTCGAACCGGAGGGCGCTGATGTCGTTGACGATATCCGCGCCTTCACGCAAGGCCGCGCGCGCGACACGGGATTTGTAGGTATCGATGGAGATGGGAATGCTCAACGAACGGCGCAAGCCGCGCACCACCGGCAGCACCCGCTCCAGCTCTTCTTCCTCGGGAACGGGCCGGGCGCCCGGCCGGGTCGACTCGCCGCCGATGTCGATCACATCCGCGCCGGCCGCCGCCAGCTCGATCCCATCGGCGACCGCTTGCTCCACCTCGAGCCGCCGGCCGCCGTCGTAGAAAGAATCCGGCGTCACATTCAATACCGCCATGATCGCGGTGCGCCGCGCAAAAACGATCTTGCCGTGGCGCGTAACCAGCTCCCCGGCGCCGGCGCGCGCGCAGGCGAGAGGCGATGCTTTCGCGTTATGACCCGCCATCAATCACCTACTTTGAAGATAAACAATCTGCCTTTCGGCGTCATCGGCCGTGTGGCGAAGCAGCCCGGCTGATTCCGCACACCCGCCGCGCGCGACAGGAGACAACTTTGAATGGGAACGCGGAGAGATTGGAAGGACTAGCCAGACCCCGGCGAGCGTCAATTTAGGCGACGGCCGCGGCGGCCGACGGAGTCAGCGGATCGCCGCCGTTCCCGCCAAATTCTCTTACGATCGTGTCGATCTCCGAACCATCCAGGACTTCTTTTTCGAGCAGCGTCTCCGCGACTTTATGCAGCAGCTGGAGATTGGACTTCAGCATATCCTTGGCCCGATGATAGCTTTCCTGGATGATGCGTCTGACCTCGGAGTCGATTTCGATGGCCGTGTTTTCGGAATAATCGACCTTCTGGGTAAAATCCCTGCCGAGAAAAATTTCTTCCTCTTTTTTGCCGAACGTCATCGGCCCGAGCTTCTCGCTCATGCCCCACTCGCACACCATGCGGCGCGCCAGATCCGTCGCCTTCTCGATGTCGTTGCCCGCGCCGGTGGTCATATGCTCGAGCACCAGCTCTTCCGCGACGCGGCCGCCGAACAGGATCACCAGATTATTGAGCAGATATTCCCTGGGATAGGTATGCTTCTCGTCCATCGGCAGTTGCTGCGTAAGCCCCAAGGCCATGCCGCGCGGAATGATCGTTACTTTATGGATTGGATCGGCGCCCGGCAAAAGCTTGGCGACCAGCGCGTGGCCCGCCTCGTGATAGGCGGTGTTGCGCTTTTCTTCGTCACTGATGATCATGCTGCGGCGCTCGGCGCCCATCATGACCTTGTCCTTGGCCATCTCAAAGTCGTCCATTTCGACTTTTTCTTTGTTATTGCGCGCCGCCAAGAGCGCCGCCTCGTTGACCAGATTTTCTAGGTCGGCGCCGGCAAAACCGGGCGTCGACCGCGCCAGCACACCGATGTCGACATCGGCCGAGACCGGCACTTTGTGCGTATGCACCTGTAAAATCCCTTCACGGCCTTTGATATCGGGGCGCGGCACCACCACTCGACGATCGAAACGTCCGGGCCGGAGCAGCGCGGGATCGAGAACGTCGGGACGATTGGTCGCGGCGATCAAAATAACGCCTTCGTTGGTCTCAAAACCGTCCATTTCGACGAGCAGCTGGTTCAAGGTTTGTTCGCGTTCGTCGTGGCCGCCACCGAGTCCGGCGCCGCGATGGCGTCCCACCGCATCGATTTCGTCGATAAAAATGATGCAAGGAGCGTTTTTCTTGCCTTGGACGAAAAGATCGCGGACACGGGAAGCGCCGACACCGACGAACATCTCGACAAAATCCGAGCCGCTGATACTGTAAAATGGCACGCCAGCTTCGCCCGCCACCGCGCGCGCCAAAAGCGTTTTGCCGGTTCCCGGAGGCCCCACCAGCAAGCAACCCTTGGGGATGCGACCGCCAAGTTTGGTAAACTTTTTGGGGTCCTTTAAAAAAGCGATGATTTCTTGGAGATCGTCCTTGGCTTCATCGACGCCGGCCACATCGTTGAAAGTCACCCGATGTTGGTTCTCGGTGAGCAGCTTGGCCCGGCTCTTGCCAAAAGACATCGCCTTGCCGCCGCCCACTTGCATCTGGCGCATGAAGAAAATCCACACACCGATGAGCAGCAGCATTGGAAACCAGTTGAGCAGCAACACCATGTACCAGGGGGAATCATCTTCCGGTTTCGCGGCGATCTTGACGCGTTTTTCACGCAGCGACTTCACCAGCTCGGGATCGTTCGGCGCAAAAGTTCTGAAACGCTCGCCGTTCTTATACTTCCCCTGAATGTTATGCCCTTGAATAACGACTTCCTGCACGTCGCCGCGATCCACCGAGCTCATGAACTCGCTAAAAACGATTTCCGGCTCACGGCCCTGCTGTTTACTGAAAATGCTGAAAATAACGAGAAAAACCAGCGCCAGAACAAGCCAGAGCGCAATATGTTTTGATGACTGACTCAACTAAATCCTCCAATTTTAATAACTTAAAAAGCTTAACACACGCAAACGGTTCGATCAACATCACAATCCGCCCAACCCATCCCCGGAAACCACGCGAAGGCGTAAGATATCCGAGGTTTGCCGGCCGATCTTGGCGACGTCGCTTCTGCCGTAGCCGGGAATCCAGAGAATCTCACCGTCTGCGGACAACAGCGGCAATACGGCGCGCACTGACAAGGGAATTTTTTTTTCGATGAAAAGTTCTTTCACCTTTTTATGGCCTGCCATGCCCAACGGCCGAAACCGGTCGCCACGGCGAAAATTACGCAGGGTCAAGGTCGCAGGCAACAGCGCGGCGTCAAAAAGCGCTTCCGCAAAGCTGTCGGGCAGCCGAGTAGGCGGCGCGAGTCGTTCGCTCAAAATCGTCACGCCGGCCTCCGCAATGTTCAGCGGCGCGCCGACGCGCAGTTTGTAGCTGTAGCAAGGCGCCCGCTGCCAGCGCCGACGGCGTTTCTCGAGCCGCAGCGCCCGGTACTCCTTGACCACTTCCAAATCGCCGGGCACGGCGAGGCGGCCTTGGGGCGGCCCGCCCGCGATAAATTCCAGCAGCGCGGCGACATGAGCGAAATCGACGCCGCGCAGGTGGTGGCGCGCCTCCTCGATCCAAAGCCGCAGCACTCGTCTCTGCAACGCCGCCGGCTGCTTGAGAAACAGCTCCCGATCAAGACCGCCGCCCCGGCGCGTCTGCTCCAGCTCCCGTCGGGCGAGGGTCTCCAGAACCAGTTCATCGTCGCGCAGGAGCTCTGCCTGATGAGCCAAGTGCGCGGCCAAATGGGGATCGCTCCGTTCCTTGAGTTTGGGCATCAGCTCCCAGCGAATCCAGTTGCGCAGTAACCGGGTATCTTGATTGGTCCGATCGACGCGATAGGCGATCCGCCGATCGTTCAAGAAAGCAAGAACCTCTGCTTTGGACACGTCGAGCAGCGGACGAACAACGGTCAAACTCCCGGCCACGGCGCGGCTCTCCGGCTTGAAGTCATGGACCGGCGCCATCCCACCCAACCCCCGCAGGCCGCTCCCGCGCAGAAGCCACATCAACACCGTTTCCGCCTGATCGTCCTGTGTGTGCGCCGTGGCGACTTTATAGAGCTGATGCTGCCGCGCGACCGCGGCAAAAAAGCGATAGCGCTCGGCGCGCGCCAGCCCTTCGAGATTACCCTTGCCCGCGACGGTTTTCATCGCCGGCAGATCAATCTCTTTTAAATGAAACGGCAAGCCCAGCCTTTCCGCCAACTCCGCCACAAAGCGCGCATCCTCTCTCGCCTCCTCGCCGCGAATGCCGTGCTGCAGATGCGCGACCTCCAGGTGCAGTCCAAACTCTTCGTGCAACTCGTGTAAAACATGAAGCAACGCGACTGAATCCGGCCCGCCGGAGACGGCGACGAGAGCCCGGTCGCCGGGGTTGAATAATCCGAACTTCTGGATCATTTGCGCGATTTTTCGCTGGAACGACATGAACGGCTTACCTTAAATAAGTTTGCTCGGTTTAGCAGGGCAAAGCAATCAAGGGCTGGTGAGACTATAACGTCGGCCTGCCCGCGTACCCCGTCATCTCGACGTAACCGGAGCCGCCGACGGGTTTTTTCCCGATGCTGCCGCTGATTCGCGCCGCTCCTTCCCAATAGGTCACCCGAGTGCTCCTGCTGGTGATCAACTCCTGACTGGGAAATGCGGGAGTGATTTCCAACTCCGCTTCGTCGGCGGGAATCGAGATTTTCCACTTCATCGGATAATCGGCGCCGCTTTTCGGGCTTTTCCAGCGTTCCAAGACGGCGACGCGGAAGTCTTTCAGCGCCAGATGCTTGGTCATGCCGTTCGTCTGCACCAGCGTGCCGCTCGAATAAGGATCGACAGAACCGTCCTTACGCCGCATAAGGTACAGCATCAACTCCGTGCCGTTGTCGAGTTGGATGCTGAACCAGTCCCAGCCGACTTGGTCTTCGCGCAGCTGATTGCTGCCGAACTCATGGTCCATCCAGCTGAGGCCGCGAACTTTGTCTTTCTTGCCGCCAATCGTCAACTCACCTTCCGTCTGCATTCGCGTCAACGAGTAGTAATAGGAGGCTCTGCCCTCGCCCTCGCCTTTTTGGCTGAGGCCGTTTTGACCGTGGAGCACCGGCGGCTTGAGCGATTTAAGGGAGAGACGCAACTGCGCTCCCCGGTCATTCACTTGGATCTGATGGTTGCTACGGTCTCCCTCAACCCTCCAATCTTCATTCCAGACCTGATAACGATCGGTGGCGGCGCCGGCCTTCTCACCGTAGCCGCGGTTGATGCGTTCACGAAAGAGAAATTTTTCACCGGCGACATCCGAAAGAGCGAAGTGAGCCATGTACAAGTCAGTGAACAACGGCTCGTCCTTCGTCTCTTTTTGCCGGTCGCGCACCCCAAAGCGAAAAAACGTCACTTGGTAGCCGTAGCGCCTGCCGCCGTCGGTCTCCAGATGGCCGGTGTAGTACCACCACTCGGTTTTGAAGTCGGGATGGGAACGGTGATCGGCGGGGAACGATAATTTTCTCCCCGGCAAAGCGAGCTGGTAGGTGAAGGCGGCAGTGGCCAAAAGAACGACTAGGACCAAGATAATTGTGAATTGTCGTCGCATCGCCTATCCCCCAAATTTCGCTTCAATGCAGATTCAAAATGCAAATTGCAAAAGTCAAAATGACCGGATATGGATAGGGCGGTTTCATTGCCGTTGATTTTGCCTTGTTCATTTTGCACTTTGCATTTTGCAATCGACCGGAGTTCATTATGGCAACAAAAGCTTACAATCGCGAAACGCTGCTCACAACCGTACCGGAATTGCAGCGCCAGTTAGGCTCTTCAAATCTGTGCATCATCGACACGCGGCTGGCCGAGGATTACGCCCAGGGCCATATTCCCGGCGCAACCCATTTCGATCTTTTCGGCTTGAGCCTGGTCGATACCACCGAAGCGCCGCTGAAAGCGTTCATGTTCATGATCCACCACGTGTTCGAGCTGCGCGGCGTGAGCGAATCCAAAGAGGTGGTTTTTTACGGCGTGAACTCCGATATGCGCGCGGCGCGCGGCGTCTGGTTCTTGGAATACTACGGCCATCCCAATGTAAAAATGCTCGACGGCGGATTCAAAGCCTGGCAAGCCGCGGGGACGCCGGTCACTACCGAGGGCGGAGCGCCGAAGGAGGCGAAATTTAAAATCGCCGAGAGACGCGAAGTCTTGGCCACGGTCGCTGACGTGCTGCGCTCGCTCAACCGCAAAGACGTCGCTATCCTCGACACGCGCAGCGACGGCGAATATCTCGGCACGCTTATTCGCGCGGCGCGCGGCGGCGCCATCCCCGGCGCGATTCACATCGAGTGGACCGACAACATCGACTCCAACGGCAAATTCAAGACGGACGAGGAACTAACGGCGCTGTACAGCAAGGCCGGCATCACGCCGGACAAGGAAGTGATCTCCTACTGCCAGGGCGGCTACCGCGCCGCGCATAGCTATGTCGCGCTGCGACTCCTCGGCTTCCCCAAAGTGCGCAACTACCTCGGCTCCTGGAAAGAATGGGGCGACCGGGCCGATCTGCCGATCGAGACGCCCGGACCGAAGCGGTGACGGTGCTCGTTTCCCGGCTAGTTTCATTCGGGCAGCCGCCCCCTGCGTCGACGGCAACTTGCGCGCCCTCGCCTCTCCAGGCTCATCCCTCTATTAAAATTGTGCTATAGTTTTTTCTCGCGCGATGACGCAGCCGGGTTAGTTTGCTCTGCTCACGTACATCGCATCGTCCCAGCGGATAAAGCCGGGCGGATTGCCCTGCTTGGATACGACTTCGAGCCAATCGCCGACCGAGCGCACCACGTTGACCCGAGTTCCCTTGGCGATTTGCCTCAGCACGCGGGAGGACCCTGACGGATCTTCGTGCACCGATGTCGCCCTGATGGTTTCGTAAATTCCCGGTTCCGCCGCCCGGCGCGCAGACGCAATCGGGGGAACCGGATCGAGCGGACGCGAAGGCGTTTGCGCCGCGGACTGCGTCCGGCCGGAGGCCAGACGGTCCACTTCCCGGCTGGCCAGGCCGAGCCGCACGCGCACCGATGCCAGCTCTTTCTGACCTTCTTCGAGCTTGCTTCTAAGCTCGTTCAGCTGGCTGGTTTGCTCGGTCAGCGTTTGGCGTGTTTTGACCGCGTCGGCTTCCAGCGTTTGGATCTTTTGCTCTTTGTCTTGCAGCTCTTTGAGCTTTCCTTCCAGCAGCTGCTGCGATTCGCTTCGCCCCCGTTGTCCGGCGGCGAGATAAATGCCCAGGACAAGAACCGCGACGCCCGCGGCCAATACGATCTTCGACAGCGCCGAGACCCGGTTGATGCCGGGCGCGGGCTTCGAAGCAGCGGGCTGTTCCTCCCGGATCGGCCACTCCGGAACCACCGCGGCGCCGAGTTCCGCTTTGCAGTACGGGCATTGGGAGGCCTCCTCCGGAATGCCATTGGCGCAGTGCGGACAGAGGCGGCTGCGGGTGACAACCTTGGCCGTCAGCGCCTTGCCGTCTTGCGCGCAGAAATGGATCGAATCATCATACTCCCTGCGACATTCCGGGCACTGTTTCATAACCGCATTCTTCAACGAACGACGCACGGCGTCAAGAGCGATTTCGTGATTCGTGCCCGTGGCTCGTGTTCGTAATCCGAGCATGGAACCCGGCTTGACGGGTTTGCCTGAGCCCGCGGCAACCGACCTTGCCCCCGCATCCGCGCTAAGCTATAGAACGCGTGAAGGAGAAAAACGCATGGCCCTGATTATCAGCGAACCGCAAACCAGAAAACTCATCGATATGCCGGCCGCGTTGAAATACGTCGAAAAAATGTTTCACGACCGCGCCGCCGGCAAAGTGCGCAGCGTACCGCGCCGCCGGCTCAAAGGCAGCGAAAAGCAGCTCAACATGATGGCCGCCTGGCACGCGGACTATGATCTCATCTGCCTGCGCTCTTACGCCGCCGAGGCCAACACCATCACGCTTTACAACGGCCGCACGGGGGCGATTCAGGCGATCATCAACATGGGCTACTTGAGCAGCCTGCGCACCGGCGCCGCCAGCGGCGTGGCGGCGCAGCATCTCGCTCCGGCAAACGCCAAGACGCTGGGCATCATCGGCCCCGGCTGGCAGGCGATCTTTCAAGCGGAGGCGATCGCCGCCGCTTGCCCGATTGAAAGAATTCTTGTTTGGGGGCGCACGGCGAAAAGACGAAAAGCCTTCGTGCGCGACATGAGCAAAAAGATCGCTGGCGACTGGCGTGAATTGGATTCGCTCGATGAATTGGAGGCCAGCTCCGATATTCTCGTGGTGTCGACGGATTCCTCAACGCCGGTCTCGGACGGTAAGATGCTCAAACCCGAGGTGTTGGTTTGCAGCGTCGGCGCCAACGCCACGGTAAAGCACGAAATCTCCAACAACTTGATTCGCCAGATGGACTTGATCGTCACCGACGACCTGCCCACCGCCAAGGGCGACAGCGGCGACCTCATCGCCGCCTGCCAGGCGGAAGTCATCAGCTGGGAGCAAGTGATGCCCTTGGAAAAGTTCGTCGCCGGCGGCGCGCCGCATCCACGCCTCAAAAGAATTCTTTTTCAATCCAACGGCATTGCCGACGAAGACCTCGCCGTCGGCCGTTATGTCCTGGAGCAGGCGAAGCGGAAGAAATTGAAAATGAGGCGGGTGACGGAAATTTAAATTGCATCGGCGCGGTCATCCCATGGCCCCGGCAAATCGGCTCATTTCCAATTGACGACCGGAAGTCTTGTCTGTCCTGTCCCACGAACTGGGAACAATGGAGAGCGCGACGGCGACGACTTCGAGGCCGGCGCCGCCGACTTTAAACGGCAGGCTGCGATTCTTGCCCCCCTGCGCGAGGCGGACTCTATTCCCCTTCGTCTTCGAAAGGCAAGCGATGCCGGCGCGCGGTATTGCATGGTTTACAGCTTGGCACCAGATTGCCCTTGGTCGATTTGCCGCCGCGAATGATCGGCACCAGGTGATCCATGCTCAACTCTTTGGGCGGAAATTTTTCACCGCAGTGATGGCAGAGGCCGGCGGCGCGCTTGCGCTTCCACCAGGGACTCGCGCGCAGCTCGCGTGCCTTTTGCCGCTCGCGGCGGATTTGCTCTTCGGAGACCTCGACGAGAAACGGCCTGGGTTCCATCTCGCCGATTTATCGGTACCACCGTTTGAGGTTTTTGAGGTAGACGGCGAAACCGACGGCAATGGCGCCATAGAGCCCCGAGCGAAACAGCGCCCAACCGTCGCCGGCGCCGTCATTGCGCCACTCCCAAAAGGCAAAAAAGACGAAGAACACGACGGCGCTGGAGATGAGAATTTTGTGCGCGGTGATGAGCTTCATGGTGACACCAAGTGAATCACGGACCGACCGGCCGATGCAAGGGACGAGACCGGCTCCCCCGCCGGCGTTGTCGGGGACGCCGTCGTGTTATAAAGTTCAGGTCATCATGCCATTTGACCACGAGGAGGAAGCAAGGGAGATGAACCGCGAAATCGTGCACAGCGACAAAGCGCCCAAGGCCATCGGCCCCTATGCCCAGGCGATCAAAGCTGGCAACTTAGTTTACACCGCCGGACAGATCCCGATCGACCCGAAAACCGGCAACTTCGTCGAGGGCGGCATCGCCGCGCAAACCCGCCAGGTGCTGGAAAATTTAAAGGCGGTCTTGGCGGCGGCGGGAGCGTCTCTCGATCAAGCGGTCAAGGCGACCGTCTTTTTAAAGAACATGGCCGACTTCGCCGCCATGAACGAGGTCTACGGCGAGTACCTCGGCGGCGCCAAGCCGGCGCGCTCGACGGTCGCCGTCGCCGAGCTGCCGCGCGGCGCGCTCATCGAGATCGATCTCGTGGCGCTGGTGTGATCGACAAGAATTCAAATTCCCAACGCCAGTCTTACCAGGGTCTGCAGAATCAACTTAACGGCCCCGCTGAGAGTCTCTGTCATCGTTGCCTTTTCCTCGACCGCGCTTCGAGGGTAGATGAACATCCCCGCTGTGCCCGTCACCACCCAAGACTTGGGATTTTGGTATACTTTGGGGATCTTGTGAACGATCGCTTCCGCTCCCAGTTTATCGACTCGCGTTTTTCTCTGGAGCTTCTTGTAGCGCTTGAGCTCGCCGCGGTTGAGCCAGATTCCCTCGCAGCGCCAGCAGCGTTTGAGTTGTAAATCTTTCGGCAGCAGCGGATCCGTACACGACTGCAACTTCGCCGTGCACCTCGGGCAGTAAAGCGTTTGCCCGGCCGACTCGACGGGCGCCGCGAGCATCTTCTCGTCCACGCCGTCCAAGCGATCGGCTTCATCCGGATCGATGGGAAAAAGCTCCCACTTGTCGCACCAGATGCTGCCGCACTGGCCGCACTGGTCCAACTGAATCAGCGTGCCGGGGTTGGCCCTGGCCGTGACCGGCTTCATTGGCACTTGGCACTGCGGACATCGCACCACGGCGTATTCTCCAAGACCTTGAACCTTAAACCCTTGAATCTGGAACGCGTTGGTTACCGCCGGGCAGCCCCGCCATCTGATAAAGCAGCATGATGCGCCGGTTGATGGGCGGGTGGGTGCTCAGTAAATCGGCCATCCGCCCTTCCCGGTCGTCGACGCGTCGCTTGAGCGGATTGGCGATGAACAGATGCGCCGTGCCTCGGTTGGCCTTGTGCAACGGCATGCCGGCGTCACGAATTTTTTCCAGCGCATGCGCCAGGCCGAGGGGATTGCGCGTAAACTCGGCCGCGGTGGCGTCGGCTAAATATTCTCGCTGGCGCGAAACCGCCATCGCCATCAGGCGGGAAATCAGCGGCGACAAGATGATCAGCAGCAACGCGGGAACGACGATGAGAAGATTCCTGTTTCCGCCCCGGCGGCTGTGGCGCGAACTGAAAAACGAACGCTGAGCCCAGTCGGCGAGCAGCGCCACGCCGCCGAGCAGAACGCTGACGAGCATCATCACCAGCGTGTCGTTGTTGCGGATATGCGCCATCTCGTGGGCGACCACGCCTTGGGTCTCCTCGCGGTTGAGCAGCGCGAGCAGCCCCGTGGTCGCGCAAATCGCCGCCGACTTTTCATCGCGGCCCGTGGCAAAGGCGTTGGGCGCGGGATCGAAAACGACGTAGACCTTAGGCATCGGGCAACCCGACGCCAGCGCCATTTCCGTCACGACATTATGAAATTCGCGGTGCTCCGGCAGCTCGATGTCCAGTTTCTCCGCGCCCATGGAGCTCAAGATCAGATTGCCGCCGTAGTTGTAAGCGGTCAGCGCCGTGAACACGGCAAAGGCCAGCGCCGAGAGCGTGGCGATGGGAACCGGCGGGCCGTAGCGCGTGAAGGCATCGAGATAGAGGTAATCGACGGAGAAGCCCACGAGAATAAAAATAACGATGAAGCAAAACACAATGACCGCGCTGATCCGGCCGTTGCGGCGTTGGCGCTCGGCAAAATCTTGGGTCTCGACGGCGTCCAGAGGATTCGACCTAGCCTGGATATTTGACGGCCCAGCTAAAGCGACAACACAGCGGAGTCCGAGGGGTGAAGTCTGGAGGGAGAAAACACCCGGACGCAAAGTCGCGTTGACTTGGTTGACGCTCGGCCACCCCGTACGTTGTTTTCACTGCCGTTTACCACAGATGAGCAGTTCGCCGCCCACATCAAGGCACAGTTCCATTGCTTTCTCCCGGAAGGGTTTGCCCCTCGGTCTCTGACTGCCATCAATAAATAATAGGCGCGCTTATCAATGGGTCAACTTGAGATCGACGCGCGGCACGGCCTTTTCGCTTTCCGCCACCGAGAAGAACTCGCCCGGCTGGAAACGAAAGAAGCTCGCGATCACATTCGAGGGGAACACTTCCTGCTTCATGTTAAAACGCATCACCAGATCGTTATAATATTGACGCGCGAAAGCAATCTGGTTTTCGGTCGTCGTCAGCTCTTCCTGGAGACGAGAAACGTTTTCATTCGCTTTGAGCTCAGGGTAATTTTCCATCAGCGCGAATATCTTGCCGAGGGATTGCGACAGCGCGCCTTGCGCCTCCGCCGCCTCTTTCACGCCGGTCGAAGCCATCGCCCGGCTGCGCGCGTCGATGACGCTCTGGAGGGTATCCTGCTCGTATTTCATGTAGCCTTTGACGGTTTCGACCAGGTTGGGGATCAGGTCGTAGCGCCGTTTGAGCTGGACTTCCATCTGCTTCCAAGCGTTCTGGATCTGATGGCGCAGCGCGACCAAGCCGTTGTAGGTCCAGACGATCCACGCAGCGGCGGCAAACAGAACGCCCCAGATCAGCCAGCTCATCGCAACCTCGTCATTCCGCCCTCGTCGGGGATCAAGATCGACTTGCTAATCTCACCGATTCTGGCCACGCCGGTCATGCACATCGCCCGCTTCATCTCTTCATTGAGAATCGCGTAGACGCGCTCGACGCCGCGCGCGCCGAAGGCCGCCACGCCCCAGGCGACCGGCCGGCCGACGAGCACCGCCTTGGCACCCAAAGCGAGCGCCTTGACGATATCGCCGCCGCTGCGCACGCCGCTGTCGAGGAGCACCGGCACCTTGGCGCCGACGGCATCGACCACTTCGGGCAAGGCTTCGAGAGCGGCGCGGTTAAAATCGAGGATGCGCCCGCCGTGGTTCGACACCACCAGCGCGTCGGCGCCGGCATCGACCGCGGCGCGCGCGTCATCCGCCCCCATGATCCCCTTGACCACCACCGCCAGCGACACCTGTTTTTTCATCCACTCGATATCTTTGGGCGTGGCGCTGTGGCCTTTGCGCGGCTTGCCGTCTTTGGTTGAGAGCGGCACCTCGTCGCCGATCTTCACCGGCCGCACCGTGTCCATGGTAATGCCCACCGCGGCAAAACCCAGCTCTTGAGAAAGCTTCGCATACTGGCCGACTTCCTCTTTGCCGCGGTTCATGTAGGCCATGAAGACCAAGGGACCCTTCGACGCTTCGCGCCACCCGCGCGGGTCGAACTTCGCCGCCTGGCTGATAAACATCATCGCGCCCGTCCGTCCCGTCCCTTCGGCGACTTCGGCTTCGGCGCGCTCACCGATCAGACTGAAGCTCCCCACCGGCGCGGTGGCAGCGGGAATCGGCAGCTTCCAGCCGAACAGCTCGACGCTGATGTCGGGGTCGGTAATGTCGTGATAGACGCGCTGGCGAAAAAGATATTTTTGAAACGCCCGCGGGTTTCTGTGAAAAGTTGCCCTGGTCTCGGCGGCGCCGTTGAAGTGATGCCACGCTTCTTCCGGCATGCGCTGGCGCGCCAGCGCCCGCAAATCCCTCAGCCCCATTTGTTCCAAGGATTTTTCAGTCATCGAGAACTCCGTTCGGCGAAGCAATTTCCCAGCAGTTGGTGCCGGGGTCCCGGAAGCAAAACGACGCGCCGGCGCCGTTCCGCTGAAGCGGGAACAACTCGTTTACTCCCCACTCTTTGCCCTTCTCGCGAAAATATTGATAAGCGTCTTCAACGGCTTCCTTCGACGCGACGCTCAGAGTGTTGCGGAAGTTGGTGGAAAAAATCCCGAAATTCTTGCGCAGGGCGCAAACCACGTAGGTTTGGGTTTTCGGATGCTTGACGTAGACCACCTGATCGCTGAAACGGTGAACATCCAAGCCCAAGACATCGGTGTAGAATTGCCGGTTGACCTGCAAGTCGGTGGCGACCAGCGTGCCGTGAGTGAAGCCTTGCGGCACGTAGCCGCGGCCCGGAAAACGCTCTCCCGGATAGACATCCGTCCAATGGGCCATTTTGACGGCGCCGAATTGCTGCGCTGCAACCCCTTTGCGGTTGAACACTTCGTAGCACTCGATTTCCCAGCCGTTGGTGCCGGGCTCGACGAAGTAGCAAGAGTAGGAACCGTGGCTCCATGTCGGCTTGCCGATATGGCCAAGCTTGTACTTCGCCTTGTGGGCGGTGAGATATTCGTAGGCGCGGTCAACCTCGTCGCTGCTCCGCACGCGCACGCCCCAATGATTGTGCATTTGTTTCGCCGGCGCGTCTGGCCCGGCTTCATGAAGCATCAACAGCCAATGGGTGTTGGGGTGCTTGAGCGTCGCCTCGCCCGCCCTCTCGGAAATCTTTTCAAATGCCAAAAGATCCGTCATCACCGCCAGCGATTCCCGCAGGTTCCGGCATTCCATGTGGGTCGCGGACAAGGCTAGGGTTTTGATCATGCTTTCTTCCTCGGAGGCGGGCGCGGCGCGCCGGCCGTTCCGCATTGCGTAAAAATCTACAGAGGTAACGCCGGGCTGTCAAACCGTTTTTCCGCTTGCCCGCGCGGGGCTCTTCGGCGCGCCGGCGTAAGACGCCGCCGATCCGCCGTTTCTCATCCGCAATCGCCGCATCGCGTCGGCGTCTTGCTTACAGATTGAATTTCGCCTAAAGCTAGGCGTGAATTCACCGACGAGAGGAGCGCATATGCAACAACGAACCAGGCTTGGAGCATGGATTTTCGTCTTGCTGGTCGCCGCCGCGAACGGCGAAGTGCTCGCGCAGAGCCATTTCTACGAGGGCAAAACCGTCCGCATCATCGTCGGCCTCTCGGCGGGCGGCGGCTACGACGTCTACGCGCGCACGATCGCGCGCCATCTGGGCAAACATATTCCCGGCAATCCCTCCCTGGTGGTCGAGAACATGACCGGCGCCGGCAGCATTATCGCGGCGAATCATCTCTTTAAGATCGCCAAGCCCGACGGCCTCACCATCGGCCATTATCTCGGCGGCATCGCTCTGCAGCAGATGCTGGGCAAGCCCGGCATCGAGTTCGACGCGCTAAAATTCAAATACATCGGCGTGCCGGCCCAGGACAATTTTATCATCGGCGTGCATAAGTCGACCGGCATCACCGACGTCAACAGCTGGATCGCCTCGAAACAGATGGTCAAGTTCGGCGGCGTCGGCGCCGGCTCCGGCAGCGACGACATTCCCAAGGTCCTCGCGGCGACCATCAACCTGCCGGCGCAGGTGGTGTCGGGCTATAAAGGGACGGCGGAGACGCGCCTCGCCTTCAACAACGGCGAGGTTCACGCGACCAGCAATTCCTGGGAATCGACCAAGTCGACCTGGCGCAACGAGCTTGATTCGGGCATGTTGAGAGTCGTCCTGCTGGCGACGCTCAAGGGCCATCCGGATCTGCCGAATACTCCCGTCGCCTATAACCTGGCCAAGACCGACGAAGCGCGAAAATTGATGGCGACGGTTCTTCGGGCCAACAGCCCGACGGTTCGTCCCTTCGTCGCGCCGCCGGCAACGCCGAACGACCGGGTGCAGATTCTCCGCAAAGCCTTCATGGATACGATGAAGGATGCGGAATTTATCGCCGAGGCCAAAAAAGCCCGCCTCGATCTCGACCCGGACGACGGCGCCGAACTGGAACAAAACATCAAAGAAATGTTCAAGCTCGAACCGCCGCTGGTCAACAAGCTTAAAGACATTCTCAAGTAGCACC
>Ga0153916_10001072_pt1 | contig 19288 bp, 17 predicted proteins | sample Opewatmetagenome_FD_109642 | JGI IMG/M metagenome (GOLD analysis project Ga0153916, IMG submission 109642) | Freshwater wetland microbial communities from Ohio, USA - Open water 3 Core 3 Depth 4 metaG | ecosystem: Environmental > Aquatic > Freshwater > Wetlands | place: USA: Ohio, Lake Erie... | reverse complement strand
TGTCCCATCTCAGTGTGGTCTTGGAGGGTCGCACCGTGCTCCAAGACATCTCGTTCACGCTCCGCCGGGGCACCACGCTCGCAATCGTCGGGCCGAACGGCGCCGGGAAGACCGTGCTCCTGCGGTCCCTCCTCGGCCTCGTCCCCCACACGGGCACGGTCTCCTGGGCTCCCGCGGTCAAGATCGGCCTCGTCCCCCAGAACTTCGCCGTGACGGACGTACCGATCACCGTCCGCGAGTTCCTCTCCCTCAACCGCACTGGGGACTACCAAGAGTGCCTCGCGGTGTGCGGGCTCGAGAAAGGACGGATTCTAGACGAACGTCTCGGCACCCTTTCCGGCGGCGAGCTGCAGCGGGTGCTCATTGCCTGGGCTCTTCTGGACGATCCCAACGTCCTCTTGGTCGACGAGCCGACGGCCCACATCGACGTGGGCGCGGAGGATCTGATTCTCGAGACGCTGAACCGGATCGAGAAGGAGCGCGGGATGTCCATTCTCCTCGTGTCCCACGACATCCACAACGTCATGGCGTATTCGGACACGGCCCTGGCACTCAACGGGAGTGTGATCTACTCGGGACCGTCGCGGGGTCTCTCGGACCCGGCTCTGCTCATCCGCATCTTCGGCAGCGGGACCATATTGGCCGAGCATCGCCACGGGGAGGAAACCGCGTGAGCGAGCCGGTTCTGTACAGCCTCGTCGCCGGGCTCTTCGTCGGGTTGGCCGCAGGCTACGTGGGCTCACTGATGATCCTGAAGCGGATGGCCCTCGTCGGGGACGTCCTCTCCCACGTCGCCCTGCCGGGGATCGCTCTCGGCCTCCTCTTCGGCTTCAACCCCTTCCTGGGAGCCTTCGTCTTCCTCTTCGCGGCGGTCGTCGCGACGTGGTTCCTGGAGCGGTCCACCCGCCTCCCCCTCGACGCGGTCATCGGTGTGCTCTTCGTCTTCGCCCTCGCCGTGGGAATCCTCATCATGCCGACGGCGGACCTCCTGGACGCCTTGTTCGGCGACATCTCGAGCGTGGCCCTCTTCGACACGGTCATCGCGGTCGCGATTTCCCTGTGCATCCTCGTCGTTGGACGACGGATCTACCGCCAAGTCATCCTGAGCCTCATTTCGGAGGACCTTGCGATTGCGAAGAAGGTGAAAGTGGGTCAGGTCGACTTCCTCTACCTCCTCCTGGTGGCCCTTGTCGTGGCCACGGGGATTAAGGTCGTCGGCATGCTTCTCGTGGGCGCGGTGGTCATTCTCCCCGCGGTCTCCGCCAAGAACGTGAGTCGCAGTCTGGCCGGATACGCGTTCATGAGCGCGCTCCTGGGGATGATCACGGCGGCGGGTGGAATCGCCCTCGCGGCCGTCCTGCCCTATCTGGACCCGAGTCTGGGGAGCGTGCCTCCGGGACCCCTCGTCGTCGTCGCGGGGACCGCGGTCTTCCTCGGCACCGTCGCGGTCAAGGTCCGAAGTGCGTCCTTCCGGTCCCGACGGGATGCGAGCGCCGACGCAACGGAGGCCGAGCCGCGCCGGCCGACCGCGTGATCGAGGGACGCCACATGGTGCGAAGGGCTCGGACGTCGTGTCGCGTCAAGGTTGAACTTTCCACGTCGTCTCGACCGTTCCTATCATACGCGGGCACAGATAAAATTGGGACCCACGTCGCGCGACGTAAGTGGTGCGAACCGTTCGCAAACCTATTTGAACGAGCCGCCTGATACCCGCCTCCCGCCCGGGAGAAAACGCGTGGGAACACGTGGTTTCCTCCGGGAGGTGTGCCCCATTCTCGCTGCAGGGGGAGCGAGTCCATGGAGGAAAGCATCTTCCAGCCTTACCTGAACACCAAGAGCCTCTTCAAGATCGATCGGGAGATTCTGCGTCCGTCGTACATCCCGGAGAGGCTGCCCCACCGGGAGGGCTTCATCGACCAGCTCGCCCAGATCCTCGCCACGGCGCTCCGGGGCGAGCGGCCCAGCAACATCCTGATCTTCGGGAAGACGGGTACCGGGAAGACGGCCGTCGTGAAGTACATCGAGAACGAGTTCCGGAAGGCGGACGCCGCCCGGATGGTCTCCTACCTATACCTGAACTGCGAGATCGTCGACACCCCGTACGCCGTCCTCCAGAGCATCGGCAACCGGTTCATCGAGAACTTCCACCAACGGATCCCGTTCACGGGCCTTTCCACGGACCGCGTGTACAATCTCCTCCGGGAGAAGCTCGACGAGGAGAAGCGCGTGGTGATCATCGTCCTCGACGAGATCGACAAGATCATCTCGAAGAACGGGGACGACCTCCTGTACCAGCTCCTGAAGATCAACGACGACCTCACGAAGGCGCGGGTCTCCCTGATCGGCATCTCCAACGACCTGAAGTTCACGGAGTTCCTCGATCCGCGGGTGAAATCGCGCCTCGCGGACGAGAAGGTCGTCTTCCCGCCGTACAACGCGGAGGAGCTGTTCGACATCCTCGCGGAGCGCTCCCACCTGGCCTTCGACAACGGCACCGCGCCCGATGCGGTCCTGCACCTGATCTCGGCCCTCGCCGCCCAGGAGCACGGGGACGCGCGGCGGGCCCTCGACCTCCTCCGGGTGTCCGCGGAGCTCGCGGAGCGCCAGGGGGACGAGCACCTCTCGGACGACCACGTGCAGAAGGCCAAGAGCAAGATTGAGCTCGACACGGTCCTCGAGGCGGTCAAGAGCCTCCCGACCCAATCCAAGCTCATCCTCCTGTGCGTCCTCCTGAATGAGGAGATCGGGAACACGAAGCTGACCACGGGCGAGGTCTACACGACATACCGCGAGCTCTGCCGCAAGACGGGTGTCACGCCGCTCACCCAGCGGCGGGTGACGGACCTGATCTCCGAGCTGGACATGCTCGGCCTGGTCCACGCCCGGGTGAAGAGCTTCGGCCGCGCGGGGCGCACGAAGGAGATCCAAGCCTCCGTCCCCGTCCTCGACGTGAAGAAGGTCCTCGAGAAGGACGAGGTGCTCGCCGAGGCGCGCGGTTACCGGCTCAAGGTCCAGACGACCCTTCTCTAGGTTCGTCTTCCACGGAGGGTACCTCGGGTGGCGTCTCCTCGACGGGCATCTCTTCCGGAGGCGGCGCTCGGCCCTTTCCCTTCCGGCGCAGGCGGGGCTTGATGCGAGGCCAGGCGTACTTCCCCCAGGCCCATCCCGCGGCCTCCACGATGAACGGGAGGGCAATCAGCACAACGATGGAGATCGCGAGGTCGTTCCAGCTGTTCTGCGGGGCGCAAGGGGCGCCCCAGTACGGCGCGCAGCCGTCCGCGGGGGCCAGGAGGAGCTTGACCAACCCGAACCAGGGGATCTCCCCGCGCGCGTGGCCGATGATGTCCCCCTGGGCCGGGAACCAGAGCGTGTCGTAGGGAGTCGGGCTCGAGCACGGGTCCAGCCCGGGGATGCAGGCGTGGTACGCGTTGTTGTCGCCCATGGTGATGTAGCCCGGCTGCCGGAACGCGTTGGCGAAGTAGGCCAGGTTGAACGTGATTCCCAGGTTGTGCTCGTAGCCCATGTCGTGGATCGTCACCGCGGAGAGGTTGCTGGTCCCCGCCACGGGCACGCCGTTGCGGTAGCCCGTCCACTCGCTCGCAGGGAGCGCCGCGAGGTCGGGCACGTTCGCGAGGCTCGTCCCGCTCGGGATCACGTACATGATCGCCCGGTGGATGATCGGGGTCGCGCCCGGGTCGCGGGCCAGGCGGAAGATGATCACGTCCCCGTAGTCGCCGTAGGTCGCGTAGCCCGTCGCTCGGCCCTGGATGTACGTGATCACGTCCGCCCGCAGGGGCGCGGCCTGCACGAAGACCAGGTCCCCCGTGTCGATCACGCCGATGGACGAGGTCGTATCGCCGTGCTGCATGGAGGAGCTCTCGATCACGACGAGCGGCGGCCACACCTGGGTGTAGGCGAAGATGGCCGCGAGGACGACGACCATGACGAGGACCGCGATGGCGATGTCCCGAATCCAGGACTTCCATCCCTCCTCCTCGGCCTCCTCGGGTTCCCGTTCCTCCTCGGACCGGGGCTTCTTCGCCATGGGTGCGCGCCCCAACGCCCTTCCCCGTATAAAGGTCCCGTGGAACGTCGTCAGAACTCAAATGCGGAGATGGCGCGGCGGACCGGATAGGCGACGTTGTGCACGGGGACGGGCGGCCCGTCCGCGTACGCGTCCAGCGTCCGGCGCTCGGGCCGGAGTTCCGCGTAGGGGATGCCCTTGTGGATGTGGCCGTGAATCACGAGCGTGGGCCGGCGCCGCAGGAGCACGGGCTCCAGGGCTTTGCACCCCAGTTCGGGGCGCCACGGCTCCTTCTCCCCGCCCATGGTCGCGTACGTGGGCGGATAGTGGGTCAGGAGGATGCGGAGACCGTCTCCCGCGAGGAGGCGGTCCAGGGCGTCGATGCGTCCGCGGTACTCCGCCTCCAGGTGGGGCAGGTTCTTCCTCTGCCAGAACGTCGGCCGGTCCAGGCTCCCCAGGCTACCGACGACTCGGACGGCCTTCCCGCCCGATTCGAACTGCACCGCCTCGTCCTGGAGGAACCGCACGCCGAACCGATCCGCGTACCGGGCGACGTACGTCGGGCGGTCGTGCTCGTATTCGTTGTTCCCGAACACGGCCCAGATCGGGGCCTCGACGTGCGCGCGGATCGCCTCAAGGGCCTCGCCGAAGGCGTCCAGGTCGTTCCGCTCCGTCGTGTCGCCCGCGAGGAGGAGCAGGTCCACGGGACCCAGCGTGGCGAGGTCTGCACGGAAGGCCGCCAGGTTCTCGTGCCCGTGGATGTCCCCGACGGCGGCGATCCGCATCGCTCGGCGGAAGACGGCGGGAGCGATGAACCTTCCCCGGGCTCAGAACTCCTTGATCACGGCCGCGCCCGACGCGAGGTCCACGATGGGGAGGCGCGCGGGTAGGGGCTCGATGTTCCGCATCTTCTGGTACGGCGTCTGGGCCTGCCAGGTGGACGAGTTCAGCAGGACGACGCCCCGATATGTGTCCACGCCGACGCTGTGCACGTGCCCCGTGGCGAAGATGTCCGGGACCTCGTCCACGATGAGGTGGTCCTCGGCCTCCGGAGCGATGGGCGTCTTCCCGCCGTAGATCGGGGCGAGGTGCCGCATCTTGAGCATCTGCCGCATCGCGTCCAGGGGCCGGTGGTAGTTCATCCCCGGGATCGCGGAGACGAAGTCGTCCATGGAGCGCCCGTGGTAGGCGAGGACCTTGACCCCGTGCAGGCTCACCAGGCTCGGGTTCCCCGCGAAGATCAGGTTGGAGTCGAAGAGCTTCTGGATGGGCTGCGGCAGCGCGGGCTGGGGCTCCGCGGGACGGACGGCGTCGTGGTTGCCCGGGATCATGACGACCGTGAGATGGTCGGGCAGCTGGGCCATCATCTGGGCGAGGGCCTCGTACTGGCCGTAGATGTCGTCGATGGAGAGCTCCTCGTCCTGCCGAGGGTACACCCCGATGCCGTCCACGACGTCCCCGCTCACCACGAGGTACCGGAGGGAGCGCGCCATCTCGTCGTCGCTCGACATCCACGCCGTGAGCTTGGCCCACTTCTCGTCCAGGAACGTCGTGCTTCCCACGTGAACGTCCGAGATGAACGCGGCACGGAGATGCTCGCCGATGCCGCGGAACGGTCGGGCCACCGGGATATCCGGTCGGACCACGGACTCCGCGATGACGAGCCCGCGGTCGTTCACCTTGCCCACGATGCCCACCACCTCGTCGTTCACGAACGTCTCCGAGGCGAACGGCGAGTCCGCGAGGACCAGGACCGAGATGCGGTCCGTCTCGTCCTCGAGCTCGAGGATCCGGTGGCCGTTCTTCGTGTCGCGGACGTCGGAGACCATCCCGATGAAGCGCACCTCGCGCGTGGACCGACGTGCCTTCGAAATCTCCTGGGCGCCGCCGAGCTCCCGTCGGGTCCGGAGCATGCGCGACAGGGTCTGGAAGCGGTTGCGGAAGTAGCGAGTGAAGTCCTCGAGCGTGCCCTCGCACGTCGAGCGGCCCGTGATGTCCCGCAGGATCTTCACCTCGGGGGCGTGATCCGCCGCGCGCTCCCCCTGTCGGCGGAACGACGCGGACGGCTCAGGAGGGGGGACGGCCACCACGGAGCGCGCCAGGGGCATCTGCACGGCGGGCGCGACCAGGTGGGTCCGGAGCGCCGCGCTGCGGCCGACGTCCGCGGCCTTCACCACGTCCTGGAGCGTCACGACGAAAGGGACCTCGGCACAGGAGGCGAGGAACCGGTCCAGGGGGCCCATGGGGTCCTGCTGGGACAGCAGGTACTCCACGGCGGCGGGCTCGAGCAAGGTGCCTCTCTGGCTAACGAACGCCAAAAGCTCTTCCCGCATCCGAGGCGCACATTAGGCCGGGTCGGATAAATAACGTTCGTCGCGAGCGCGCGACACGTCACGAAAATTATAGCCAACGGGGAGAATGCCGCCGCATGCTCCGGGTCCGCGTGGAAACCCTGTGCCGGCCGACGGAGAGCGTCGCCAAGGTGAAGGTCGCGCTCCTCCAGATCTTCCCCGATCTGGTCTTCGACCGGGAGGACGAGGTCGTCTCGGGCACCACGGCCTCCTTGGAGCGGCTGCGGGACCTCATCCGCGGCCAACGGATCCGCGACGCGGCGAGGGGCCAGCTCGTCTCGGCACGGGACGGGGACCGCACGCGGGTCGTCCTGAGCAAGCAGGCCGCGTTCATGGGAGTCGTGAACTTCGCGGCGGGAGCCGCGCTCGGCGACATCTCCGTGGAGATCGAGTCGGACGACCTGAGCGCGTTGATCGACCACGTCGCGGAGAGCACGGTGGACCGTCCGATCAGGCCGTCCGCCCGCACCGAAGGCACGTGAACCGTCTCGCCTCGTACTTGGCTTCCACCCAGCCGCAGTACGGGCACTGGAACCGGACGGGCGGGTATCCGTAGGGAGGCGGATGGTAGGTCGGCGCGTACCCCTGGGGGACCTGCGCGGCGCTCCTCGGCGCGGCCGCCGTCTGGACCGTCGACCATCCCGACGCCGGAGGCGGTGCGTATCCCGTGGGCGGAGGGCTCGGCGGCGGGGCGGCGCCGTAAGGATAGGAGGGTGCCTGGGTCCACATGGGCGGCGGCGCGTATGACCATCCCGGCGGTGGCACGGCGGCGCCGGGGGCGGCGGCCGCAGGCTGCCGGACCACATGGCTCCCGAACCGGCGGCGGAGGTCGTCGAACTCCCGCCACCCGTACATGAGGTACCAAACCAGGAAGCCGACCCCCGCGAGCGCGAGGGCGAGGAACATGAGGTCCGTGACCAAGGCGAGCGCGTCCCCGCCGATCCCCTCCAGGGTGATGGCGAGGCTGCCGTCCGTGGCGAAGTGGAGGAGGATGGCCGCGCCCAGGCCGTGGCGCACGAAGACGTAGCCCATCCCTAACCCGGCCACGAAGGCGGGCAGGACCTTCCACCACCCCCAGCCCGGAGCGTGCGCGAAGCCGAAGAGTAGGGAGCTCGCGAGGACGAGGATGCCGCCGACGAGGAGGGCCTCTTTCGAGGACTCCTTCCGGAGGTGGCCGCCCCACAGGTACCGAAGGGCCCCGAGGACGTTCTCCCTCGGCGCACCCGGGGGCCGGGGACGGCGTGCGCGGACCAGCCGCCAGATCACGGCGCCCACGGCCATGGGCAGCCCGATGAGGAAGGCGCGGAACGCGATCTCCTCGAAGACGGACGCGGCGGAGTAGTCGAACAGGAGGGTCCAGGTGTTCTGCGGCGTCTGCGTGAAGGGCGAGCTGGGCGCATACCCGGAGAAGAGGAGGATGTAGATCAGCGCGACCTGGAAGAACGTGGTTGCCATCCACACCTGGGCCACCGCCACCCAGCCGGACATGCTCCGAAGACGCGACCCGATCGCGTCGAGCGGGGCGGTGAAGGCCTGGGCCATGAGCTTCCGGTCACGCCAGGCGTACCAGAGGGCGGAGGCGAGAATGGCCGCGACGATGAAGCCGTAGTAGGCGAGGAACTGCCCGGGCTCCTGGGAGATGTAGAGCAGCAGAGGGAGCGGGAGGGGCAGATAGAAGTAGAACACGGCGTCCGTGGCCCAGCCCAGGTGGACGTTGTCGAAGGAGACCTGGGTGCTCCCGCCGTTCGTCAGAGCGATGTACGCGATCTTCAGATAGTACGTCCCCGGATTCGCGAGTGCCGCGCTCACGTCGAGATCCGGAGTGGTGGTCCACGAGGTGCTCTGGTTGACCCAGAGGACCGCGGCGTGGCTCATGTCGATTCCCGTAGGTGACGGCTCCAGGGCGGCGACCACCGCGCCCGTGATGGGCTGGCTCGGCTGGCCCGTCTGCACCTGGATGTCCAGGTGGACCTCACCCACGAACGGCGGGGAGCCGTGGAGCGGCACCGCCTGCACCCATTCCCCGCCCGCGGTCCCCGCGGGCAAGGTCATCTGGACATAGCCGCCGGACGGGCCGCCGGCCACGTAGGTGGACGTGGTGGCCGAGCCGTTCAGCGCCTCGAAGGTCCAGTTGGCCGTTCCTGCGGGGAAGCCCTGGTTCACGTTCTGCCCCGAGCCGATACCTTGGATTCCCGGCACGATGTAGGCGGGGCTCAGGAGGAGGCCCGCGAAGTTCGTGGCGATGAAAATGAAGAACGCGGCCATGGTGAGGATCCAGAGCACGGAGAGGGTGCTCCGCGTGCCCGAGGACGGTCCGGGCCGGATGGGAACCGGATAGGCGGCCATCCGGGCGGCAAGTCCGCACCGCGGGCAGAAGTTCCCTTGGAAGACCATCCCGCACCGGGGACACACCGCGCCGGGCGCGGCCGCGACAGGGGCCGGTCGGGGAGCGGGCGTGCCGCACCGCGGACAGAAATTGCCTTCGAACGCGGTCCCACAGCGTGGGCAGACCATGGATGGCGATACGATGGGACCCCGCTATTTAACGGATTGGGTATTCCTCCCGTGAGCCGCCCGGCGTCCTGCACCGGGAGGCGTTTCTTCCCTCGCCGCTCCGTTGCGCGAGTGCGGGCCACCGGGAACGTTTATATTGCGTGCGACCGTTCCGCGCGTCCCCGCGTCCCGGCGGGTGCGAAGCCCTCGGTCATGGAGGATTCGAAATGGAAGAGGAAGACAGAGGCAGACGGAGCGCGGACGTAAAGTTTGAGACGATTCGGGCGGAGAAAATCAACTTCGGGCGGAACAACTTCTTGGAGATCGCCCGGAAGCGGGCGACGACCGCGGAGGGCACGAACGAGTTCATCTCGGTCTCCCGCGGATACTACCTGCCGGACAAGACGGAGCGGTTCAAGCGGTCCCTCACCATCCCGGACGACCCCGAGATCCGGACCTTCGTGGCGGACAAGATCAAGTCCCTGTGAGCGCGGACCGTTCTCAGTCAGGCGAACCCGACCGCCGGCTTTAAGCCGGCGCCGCGTCATCCGCATCCGGCCCTTTTGCTCTGCATTAGGGGGGAGAACGCATCGTCGCGCGCCTAGAGCGCGGCCTCGGCTACATCGCGCTGGGGCCCGCGGATGCAGCCACGACCTTCGTCCAATCCGTAGCGGAGACCGGGAAGCCCTACTTCTGGATCACGGACCGGCCGTCCGACCATCCGCCCGCGGGCGGTCACCTCCTGCGGGTGACCTCTCTGTCGGGGACGCCCGACGCGGTGGACCCCAAGCGCCTGAGCGACGTCCGCTCCCAAGCGGCCGCATTCCTCGAGTCCTCCTCGGACGGCGTGGTCCTCATCGACTGCCTCGAAAGCCTCATCCTGCGCAACGGCGCGGAGAGGGTCCAACGCGCGCTGGCCGACCTCCATGACGTGGTCACCATGCGCGGCGGGTCCCTCGTGGTCTTCGTCAACACCCGCGTGGCCAACCCGAGGCTGGTCGCGTGGCTCCAGCGCGAACTCGACCCGCTTCCGTCCGCCCACGGCCTGGTGACCGAAGGCGAGGGGCTGGCCGCCTAGGGCCTAGCCGCCGAAGACGAGCCCCATCCCGGAGGCCGCTTCGTCGTCCTGGGCCCGGAACGCGCGGTACGCGGCCTCCGCCTCGGCCCCGGCGAGCGCCGTGGCATGCTCCTTAAGAATGGCCTCCGCGCGGGCGACGCCGTCCTCGGTGCCCTCGACGAGGATGAGGTTCCCCTCGCCGCCCAGCCCGAGGGTGCGGGCCTCACGGACCGTGATGCTCTGGCGGCTCGCCAGGTTGTCCTGGTACACGAGGTCGATGGCCGAGAGCTTGGCAGGTGGCACCCGGAAGACGCGGTACACAAGCCGACCAAGTGCGAGTGGCTCTTAAACCATGCGCCCCGGCTCAGTCGTCGGAGCGGTACGACATGAGGGGGAGGATGAGGAGGAACGCGCCGACGAGCAGGATGGCAAGACCCGCCAGGGAGTCGTAGGTCCAACCCACGATCAGGCCCGCCACGGCGAAGACCACGCCCAGGACGGCCAGGAAGACCCGCGCGTACTCCACGCGTCGCCCATGCCGCTCCGGCGTAAAGCCGTTTCGCGCTCGTCCCTCGTGCTGATAACCAACCGCAAACGTTCTTTACGGCGGAGCCTGCCTGAGCCCGCCGCTTGTCGTTCCCGGAGGAGATCGGCGAGACCCAGATCCTCGCCGCCCTGCTCGGGATCGCCGGGATGGTCGGCGATCTGACCGACACGGACGAGATGCTCGAGTCCGTGGTCCGCGTCGCCCCCAGCCTCCTGGGGGTGGACCGCTGCGCCGTGCTCCTATACGACGAAAGAGCGCGGGAGTTCCGGACCGCGGTCTCCTTCGGACCCGGCGCACCCGAGACCCCATTCGAGGGCCTGCGCATCCCCGAATCGGACATGCCCCGGCTCGCCCAGCGGCTCATGACCCTCCACCTGCCCGCCCTCGTCAAGTCGGACTCCAAGGACGTCGCCCTCCCTCCCGCCGTCGTGAAGCGGCTCGGCCTGCGGGCGGCCCTCCTCGTCCCCCTGGTCTGCCGCGGCCGGGGCCTCGGCGTCCTGTGGCTGGACCATTCGGCCCAAAGCCACTACTTCACCTCGAAGGAGATCAACGTGGCCCAGGGCATCGCCACCTCGGTCGCGGTCGCCCTGGACGGCACCTTCCGGATGGAGTCCCTGGACCTGGAGCGGCGGCGTTTCGAGGCCCTCGCGCGTTCCCTCGCGGACGGGGTCATCGTGCTCGACCGCGAGCTGCGCATCCTCGACCTCGACCCGCCGGCGGAGAGCCTTCTCGGCTGGCAATCCTCCGAGGTGCGCGGCCGGCGCGCCCACGAGGTCTTCGACATCACGGAGGCCCAGGCGAGCGTCGGATGGACCCGAAACGCGCTCGTGCCGTCGCCTGCGGCCAAGCGCCTCCAGCTGCGCACCCGGGAGGGCGCCCATCTCGATTGCGAGGTCCTCGCGGTCCCTGTTCGGAACGCTGCGGGGGAGACCGTCCAGGTCCTCTACGTGCTCCGGACGTCGGCCGTCGACCGGACGTCGGCTCCTGCGCCCTCCGCCACGGTCGAGTGACCCGGAGGTCACGGCCCGGCGCGGCCCGAGTAGAGAAGGAGGCGGATCTCCGCCTTCGTGAAGCGGCTGTTCTGCCGCAGCCCGTATTCGTCGCCCTCGCGGATGTACTGGAGGTACAGGGGGCATCCCTTGGTCAAGAGGAAGATCCGCCGCAGGTCCTCGTCCGGGATGGCCGAGTTTCCGAGCATCCGTCGGCACCCTTCGAGGTCAAGCCCCTTGAGATGCCGCTCGACCACGGACCCCGCCCGCCTCTCCGCCTCGCCGTAGAAACGACAGTACGCTGGCGTCGTCTCCTGCGCGAGGACGAGAAGCTTCAGGTCCGTGAGCTCCGGGGCGGTGCGCACGAACGCGCGGAGGGCGTCCACGATGCCCTCGGAGACCTCGCCGTAGCCGTCCACGACCCCAAGCTTGGCCCCGGCCGCGAAGCCGACCGCGAGGGCCTGGGCGACGGACGCAGGGTCCCTCGGGTCCTCGGGCTCCGTTCCGCTCGCCGCGCCCACGGAGGCCGCGAAGGTCTCCAGGGTGTCCCCGGGCACGAGGTCGATCCACATCGGACGGGCGGTCGCACGGACGAATGCGCGGGCCAGGGCCGTCTTCCCCATCCCCCGGGACCCGTAGATGACCGCGACGCGCGCGCCGCCCGTCCTCCATCGCCGCAGGAACGCGAGGTCCTCGTCCCGCTGCAGGAGCTCGCTCGCCTCCATCGGGGGCGGGTGGCCGGACAACCGGCCGTGCTCGTCGACCGAGGCGAGCGCCTCGACCGGGGAGAGGCCGAGCCCGCGTCGTGCCTCGCCCAGAGTCGTCGTCCGCCCGTCCACCTCCACGTCCCGGGTGTCGATCGTCTCGAGGATGTCGCGAGCGCGGGCCACCCCGGAGGGCGTCAGGGCGTAGACCGTGGTGCGCCGCGCTCGGCCGAGGAGGCGTGCCTCGCGCTGTTCCACGAGTCCTTCCTCGAGGAGCACCTTGAGGCTCCGGGGCACGTGGCTTCGCAGGACGTGCGCGCCCTCCGCGATGCCCGCCTGGGTCATCGCGCGGCTCGGTTCCTTCGCGTTCCACTGCCCGTGCAGATGGACGAGGATCCGTTCCGCCGAAGTGAGAATCACGAGCGCACCCACGTGAGATTCCTGGGAAATTCTTGGCCCGAATCGGCCGCTGCTATCAGTGCACGGTAACTACCGCGATGCTTTTATATAGCGTGGGGTCGCGTGAGCCGATGTTCTCCCCGCCCACCGGGAGGCCACTCCATGAAAGTCGTACTGCGAGAAGACGAATCCGGTGTTTCGGAAGTCGTTGGCACGATCCTCATCCTGGCGATGACCGTGGTGCTGTTCTCCACGATCATCATCTGGGTCTCGAGCATCCCGACGCCCGTCGCCCAGACACGCGTGGACATCCAGGGAAACCTCATCCCTCGCTACGGCCCTACGGGTCTCGAGACCGGGGACTGGGTCAACCTGACCCACCAGGGCGGCGAGTCCATGCCCGCCGCGTCCACGGTGATGTACATCTCCGACCAGAAGGGCGTCGGAGCGCCCACGACGGCCGTAATCCACATCGCATCCTTCCGCACGTACAGCGGCTCCCTATCCTACGGCATGCTCGACGGCTCGGGCCAGGGCTGGAGCGTGGGCCAGCGTTTCAGCTACTTCAACGCCTCCCTTCGTTCCTCGGACAACGTCACGGTGACCATCGTCGACCTGACCCGTAGCACGGTCATGTGGAACGCCCAGCTGAACCCGCCCGCGGGCACGCGGCCCCCTGTGTTCCTCAACACGTGGGCGTCCCAGAGCGCGTACGGCACGCCGATCACGCCGGTGACGGGCAAGGGCTTCTACGTCCTGGCGCAGGTCATGTCCCCGGACAACCGGGTGGCGTCGGTCACGGCCACCCTGACGTTCTACTACGGTCGAGCGGGCTTCCAGAACTGTGCGGTCGCGAAGCCCCTGTTCGACAACGGCGCGAACGGCGACGCCTCAGCGAACGACGGCACCTTCACCCTGTACGACAACTCGTGCACGGGCACGGCGTACTCGGGCATGGACGGATCCCTCGTCCTCCTCAACGCGACGGACGTGAAAGGCCACGTGTCCACGACGCGGATGGTCCTGCACGTGCTGCCCGGCTCGGGGACGCAGAACCCCGGCGGGAACCAAACGCCCCAGAGCGGCCGCCCGAACAACCTGCTCTGGAACGGCAACCAGGGGTACAACATCTTCAACGCGTCCCAGTGGGACATCTACGGGTACGGAGCGACCGCCACGCGGACGTTCCGGGCCAACGAGACGGTCGTGCTCGTGGTGGGCAGCCTGACCCTGGAGAACGTCTTCTCCAGCGACAGCTTCAGTCTGTGGAACACGTACAGCAACCCGGTCCAGCCCGTGGTGTACGGGACCCAGAAGACCGTGGGAAGCGCGAGCCAACCCTCCACGACCTCGGCCTTCAGCTTCTTCCAGTTCCTGAACGGGTACTACATCTACACGTACCGGTTCCCGCTGAACACGGCGACCCAGACGAACTTCTACCTGCCGCCGTCCAACTTGGTCCCGCCCAACTACCTGTACGGGAAGTATCCGCTCTCCATCGGCCTGGGCTCCAGCACGGGCAACGTGTTCACGGCTGCGGACTCCATCAACATCACGACGACCGGGGGCCAGACGTTCCCCTTCCCGCAGATCACCACGTACTCGGACCCGTACTTCCAGCACCCGACGACCTTCTTCATGTCCACCGCGACCATGTACGTCCGCGTGCGGATGCCCGTGGTGGAGTCGAACACGAGCATCGCGGCGGGCACGTCCACCGTGGTCTTCGGGAACATCATCATCCAGGACTTCTCGGGGAGCCACCAGCTCTACCGCGCCCCTGCGAACGGCTACCTGGCGTTCATGCCCATCTGTCCGGTCAGCAGCGCGTGCTCGGGCTCCGCCATCTGGAGCGTCTCTGCGAGCGGCGGCTACTTCTATGAGTTCTCCGTGAACCTGGCCCGGGTGAACCAAGACCCGTGGGTGCCGGGGGTCCAGAACTACGCCTTCATCATCTCCAGCGTCCACGACATGTTCAACACGTACAGCAACCCCTCCATCGGGATCAGCGTGCAGTCCCCGCTCTACAAGATGGACATCGCGGCGGGCTTCGCGCCTTCCATGAACTCGGCCTGGGGTACCTTCGACTACGCGCGGTTCTACCAGGACTACAACGGGTATGACGCCTGGAAGCAGCTCCGCGTGGACTACTGCGTCGGGACCTCGAGCATCTCGGGGATGAACGGGACGGGCAGCACCTGCCCCGGGAAGTCCCAAGGCCAGGACATGCCTATTAAAGCCCGCTTCGGAGACCTGTTCAACTCGGGACACCTGGACCTCGTGGAGAGCGCCTACATCGGGTCGACCGGTGTGGTCGAGATCTACCGGTACACGACCGACGCCACCGGCGCCGTCGTGTATCTCCCCGTGAAGCGCTTCTACCAGAGCAACGACCCGTGCACCGCGGTGGCCGTGGGCGACGTGACGGGTGACGGGTCGCCCGACGTCGTCTGCGGCGGCTACCGGGGCGACGTGTGGTACTACCGGAACGACGGCAACTGGACCACGGTCTACGTCGACCCGTCCACTACCCGGGGCAGCGCGACGAGTGTCGCAATCGGCGACTTCAACGGCGGCAGCGGAAACGACATCGCGGTCGCGGGCAGCGGGTACCTGCGCTGGTACCCCAACCTCAACGGTCTGGGCCAGTTCCGGACCGCGACCACGAGCACCCTCTTCGCCGGGGGCGAGAAGATTGTGAACGGGACCATCGCGTTTGGTTCCCGGTTCAACACGTACGCGGTCGACACGATCTACGAGCAGCTCCAGGAAGGGGTCGTCCGCGCCTCGACGGGGACCGGGAACGCGAGCGGACTCGACGAATACTGGAGCTTCCCCGTGATGCCCGTCACGGCGACCTCCTTCACCCTGAGCTTCACGGGATACCGGTCCGTGGGCAGTGACAGCGAGAACTTCACCCTCGCCTACTCGACCAACGTCGCCGGCGGCACCGGCGGCGACCCCACCACGGGGACGTACACGAAGGTCATCACGGTGAGCTCGGGCACCTCCGTCCTATACACAGCGCTGCTCACCGCGGTGAGCGGGGGCCAGACGGTCTGGATCCGTGCGGAGGACACGAACCGCACGGGCGGGGCCTTGGGTCTGGAGTCCCTCTACGTGGACCAGATCTACATCTCCGCGACGAGCACGGCCAGCACGGGCGTGGCCCTGGGTCTGCCCGTGGGCTCGTGCCAGGTCGTGAACTCGATCAGCGCGGGCGACCAGGACAAGGACGGGTTCGCGGACCTTGTCGCCGGGACGAACGGAGGCTGCGTGTACAAGTATACGGGCAGCCTCGGCGGGCTGCAGTCTCCTACGGGCGCGTTCTTCACGACCCCGGGCGGGGCCAATGTCATCGGGGTGAGGTGGGGCAACTTCACCATGGCCTACCCGGGCCTGGAGATTGCGGTGGCGGCGGCCTCGGCCTCTACGGGCGCGGTCTACATCATCCCGGGATCGAGCTTTTCCACGAGCACGATCATAAGCACCCTGAGCAGCGCGAGTCCCATCTCGGCGTTCGGCGTCGGTGACATCAACGGAGACTTGCGGGACGATGTCGTCATCGGCACGTCGTCGGGCCTGCTCATCTTGTGGGAGAACCTCGGCGCTGCGACCTCGTGGACGCCCCCGGTGACCATCGACAACATCGGCGCCCAGTACTACTCGCTCACGATCGGGGACACGCTGAACTCGCAGTACATGGGTCGCTAACCGCGCAGCGCGGCTAGCACCCCTTTTACCCTTTCCACCTCGATCACCGCGAGGATTCGTGTGGTACCCCGGGCAATCTCCCGCAGCCGGGAGGCCATGAACTTCTCCCGTTCCCTCTGGAGCCGCGTGAACCCAACCGTCCGGTTGACCTCCGTGTCCCATGCCAGGGCGAACTCTTGCGGGGTCGACACGCGGAAACGCTTCTTCAGGAGTCGGGCCTCCATCCGTCCCTGGAGCAGCAACTCCACGGTCGACACCCAGGTCGTGTACGCATCAGTGTAGGCCTCCTCTCCCATGTCCACCGCGTCGAGTGGGATCTTCTTCGCTCCCGCGGACGCCACGGCCCGCGTGAAGCACGGTGGAGGCATGACGGGCTCCTCCCACGCGGAGAGCCCCGCGACGTAGGCCTCCTCCTCCGGGGTCTCCGCCTCCAGGTTCCCGCCGCGGTACGTCCGGAGGGTCTCCAGTTCCTCCGGAGAGACGCTCAGGGCGAGCCGGTCCGGGCGAAGGGAGTCGATCGCTTGGGCGACGGCGTCGCCCTCGCTCGGGAGGCCTCGGACGACCGGGAGGATGGACACGAAGGCTTCGCCGAGGCGGACCTCGTCCATCAGCCCTTCCTCTCCGCGATGAGGTCCTCCACCGCATCGCGGTCCTTGACCTTGCGGAGTTCCTCCCGCGCGATCACGGGAAGGCCTTGGATGCTGAGTCGGATCGTGCGCCGCTCGACGAACATGACGGCGTCCTTCTCGACCACGCGGCCGATGTTGGACACGATGGTGGCCTTCTTCTCCAGCTTCGTGTCGGCCGATTCGACCCCGGCGAGGTACGTCCTCTCTTCATGACGCGCGAGCCCGTCGAACGGGCTGCGCACGGTCGGCAGGACGTTGTAGCCGAGGCGCTCCAGGCGCTGGAACAGCTCGCGCTCGAAGGCCTCGAGGTGCGGGGCCGCCGGCGCGACCGCCTGCTCGGGGGAGAGGAAGGCGAACGGGTCCATGGGAAGGACCAGGGTCTCGTGGAGGAACTCCTCCAGGCGCGCGGCCACGTCGATGGAGGCGGACATCCCCCCCAGGTACATCTGGATCGTCCGTCGGGAGACGCCCGCGATCTCCGCGAGGGTGCCCAGGGAGAGCTGCCCGTGCTCGCGGAGCCTGCGGAGGGTGTCCGTGTCCAGCTTCACGTAGAGGCCGCCCGGTGCGGAGTAGATGAACGGCGGGACGCCTTCCTGGAAGAAGTCGAGGAACGTCTTGCGGGACAGGATGGGCACGCCGAACCGGCTGTAGATCACGCCGCCCTCGAGGGCGCCGGAGCCCGTGCGGTCGCCGAGGACCACGGGAGATCCGCGCAGGCTGCGCGCGATGTTCTTAAGTTCCTCCGCGGTCGCCTTGTTCAGCGCGTCCACGTTCTGCAGGACCTTGACGATCAGGAGGAGGTTGTCCCGCCGCGCGACGAAGTCGAAGCAGAGGCCCCGCTCCCCGTGGGGTTCCGAGAGGAAGAAGCCTGTCTTGGCGAGCACCTCTCGGACGGAGTCGGTGAGCTGGTCCCGTTTCACGATGATTGACAACAAGAGTACTTCTATATAAACGCCCCGCACGCGTTCTGGGAGCCCGGGTTCCGTCCTCGGACCGGCCGCTGCACGCCGAACCCTTTATCGACGCGGGGGCGTTCGCCGTGCGATGGCCGGGGAACTTCGCGAGGACCGCGTCTCCGTGGACGATCCGGCCGAGGCGAGCACCCTGTACAACCGGGGCTACTTCGGCGCGCCCCGGTCGGGAGGCGGTCTGGACCTCTCCCTCCTAGAGGCCGTGTACCTTGTGGAAGCCGATCGCCTCCAGGTGCGGCGGGACGGACGACCCGTGTCCCTCGGAGCCCTCTTCCGGGCCGCGGGGACCGAGGGCGAGGGGTTCGAGATCCGGTATCTGGTGTACCGCGACCTGCGCCAGCGTGGCTACGTCGTCGAGCCGCAGGACGGCCCCGTGGACTTTCACGTCCTTCCCCGAGGCGGCGCGCCGCGAAAGACGCCGAGCAAGTACTGGGTGCGGGCCCTGAGCGAGCGCGCGGTCTTCGACCTCGCGGAGCTCCTGCAGCGGGCCGAGGAGGCGGCGTCCGTCCGGAAGTCGCTCCTCCTGGGGCTCGTGGACGAAGAGTCCGACGTGACCTACTACGCGGTGCGCGAGGCGGCGCCACGCGGGCACCTGCCCTCGCCGAAGGTCTCCGAGAAGGTGCTCGCCTACTTCCAGGGAGACCGCGCGGTCGTCCTCGACGAGGAGCAGGCGAAGCACCTGCACGAGGCGGGCTACTTCGGCAAGATCGTGGGGCGTCGCCTCCAGCTCAGCCTCCTGGAGACCGCGTTCCTCCTGAAGGCCGGCCTCATCGAGGTCCGGAACGCGGACACGGACCGCCCGATCCGCCTACCGCGGCTACTCCGGGAGGCGAAGGCGATCCAGCCCGATTTCGCGCTGCGGCTGCAGGCCTACGAGGACCTCACCGCGCGGGGCGTCATCTCGAAGACGGGCTTCAAGTACGGAGCCCATTTCCGCGCGTACGAGGGAGACCCGGCGGTCCACCACGCGAAGTACCTCGTCCACGTCGTCCCCAAGGGCCACCGGGGTGCGTGGCCGGAGATCAGCCGCGCGGTGCGCCTCGCCCATGGGGTCAAGAAGCAGATTCTCTTCGGCGAGGTCGGCGCCGACGTGCGCTACGTGAAGCTGGAACGCGTCCGGCCGTAGGGCAGTCCTCGGCCTCGCGTCGCGGTTTCATGCCCCTAGGTAGCGGCATCCCGGCCTTGCGTCCCGAGGACTTCGACGAAGTGGGGGAGCGCCGCCAGGTTTCGCAGGGTGGCCCGGACATGGGGCGGCATGGGCTCCGCCGCGTAGATAGCCGCGCGGTCGAGAAGCAGGGCCACGTACCCGGCGGAGGCGGCCGCCGCCAGGTAGTCCGCGCGGTCGTCGACCACGACACCCGGAAGGCCGGGTTCGCCGAGCGTAACCCGGATGCGGTTCCAGTACTCCAT
>Ga0153916_10001071_pt1 | contig 19291 bp, 13 predicted proteins | sample Opewatmetagenome_FD_109642 | JGI IMG/M metagenome (GOLD analysis project Ga0153916, IMG submission 109642) | Freshwater wetland microbial communities from Ohio, USA - Open water 3 Core 3 Depth 4 metaG | ecosystem: Environmental > Aquatic > Freshwater > Wetlands | place: USA: Ohio, Lake Erie... | reverse complement strand
GATGTTGTTTTTGCGTATTGATCGGAAATTCAAGCCAGACTTGTGGACCACAAACCGGACAAGCAATGGGTTGGGCATGAAAACGGCGATTGGTTGGATCAGTGTATTCGGCATCGCAATCTGAACACATTTCGAAATCCCTCATGGTCGTGTTCGGCCGATCATAAGGGATATCTGTAATTATCGTTAAACGGGGGCCACAATTTGTACAGTTGATGAATGGATATCGGTAGCGGCGGTCTCCGGGATCGAAAAGCTCCTTCAGGCAATCAGGGCAGATGGAGCTGTCTGGGGAGATTGGCTGGAAGGCACCGGTTAAAGCTTTTGATTGGATAATTTCAAAAGTGTCATAGTGGGTGATCGGTATCTGGTGGATCTCGACGGAATCAATGCGAGCTAAAGGAGGAGCATCGGATTTCAAAGTCTGAACGAAGATTGAAATATTGCCGGGTTCACCAGTGACTTCAATATCCACACCAGCCGAGGTATTACACACCCAACCCGTTAATCCTTTTTGAATGGCTTGATTAAATACAAATGGCCGGAAACCCACTCCCTGAACGATACCTGTAATATGGATTCTAGTTCCGATCATTTATGTTAGAAGAATTTCTGCCAAAAAATTACGCTTTGGCGATGGAATTTATCCATTGGATCCAGCTATCCAGGCCTTCTCCCGTCTTGCATGATAACGGGAAGGTTGCCAGGCCGAGATTGAGGATTTCAACGCCTTTGCGAAAGTATTCCATATTAAATGGTACATATGGCAGTAAATCAATCTTATTGATAACCAAGGCGTCCACTCCACGATACATTCCTGGATATTTATATGGCTTATCATCGCCCTCTGGGATTGAGGCGATCAGCACACTTTTATGCGTACCTAGTTGGAAGCTTGCCGGACAAACGAGGTTGCCTACGTTTTCAACGATAACAACTTCGATGCCGTGTAAATTCATCTGCTTCAAAGCAGAGTTGATCATGATGGCATCCAGATGACATTCTCCGCCAGTGTTAATCTGAACCGCGATTGCACCTGCAGCCGCAGCGCGATCCGCATCTATATTGGTGGCAATATCTCCATCGATGACAGCCAATTTCATTACAGGCAATAAGCGTTTAATCGTCTGCTCGATGAGAGATGTTTTTCCGGCACCAGGTGATGCCATCAGATTAAATGCTTTGATACCTGCAACATCAAATATTGCTCGATTTTCAGCTGCGAGGCGATCATTGGCACTCAATATTTTTTCTACAACAAGAATATTCCTAGTCATCTGAATCGATATAATTGGTAATGCTTAGTTTTCAACGTCAATAGCTTCCATAAAGAATTCATCACCAGCAATAACTTTGACATGATCGCTTTTACACTCGGGGCAAGAAAATCCATTATCACCCAGGCTATATTGATGCTTACAGTCCAAACAAGCTAATTTGGCTGGCAACCTCCGAAAGTGAAGTGTGGCTCCATCTGCAATTGTTCCTTTGGAGACGATGTCCCAATAGAATTGAACTGAATCATCCACAATGCTAGCTAACTGACCAATGACCAGATATAGATTCGTAACACGTTTTGCATTCGCTTTGTTCGCGTGGCGGAGAGATATTTCCAATATGCTCTCTGTTACTGATAATTCATGCATAGCAGTTCAGAATACCATAGCCGGACTGGCATCTATAGTGTTATTCGTCATCCACTAATCATATCATTATTCTCGAATTAAGCTAAAAAAGACCAATTCGCTGGTCTTTTTTGATACTAAGAGGACGAAATATTCAATTTGCGGACGTCAGAATGTGGGTGATGATGGTTGCTCCGCTACCACCAATATTTTGCGTAAGGCCAATCCGGGATCGTTCAACCTGGGTTGGAGCAGCCTCTCCACGTAATTGCTGTACTGCTTCAACAATTTGATACATCCCAGTTGCACCAACCGGATGCCCCCGGGCTTTGAGTCCACCACGGGTTGTGATGGGGATTCTCCCGTTGATTAAAATATCGCCCTCGAGACCCAACCTGGGTCCTTTGCCACGTTCGGCAAAACCACATGCTTCAAGGGAGAGCACGGACATGATTGAAAATGCATCGTGTAACTCGAAAAAATCAATATCTTCTGGTGTCACACCAGCCTGGTCGTACGCCTTACGGGCAGACTTCTCAGCTGCGGTGAGCCACAAGGGGTCTTTCCGGCTGTGGATGGCAATTGTATCTGTTGCAGCAGCGGATCCAATAATCTTTATGATCCGCCGGTCCTGCGCTGTAATTGTATCTGCTGGAACCAGCAATACGGCTGCTGCACCATCACCTGTGGGGGAGGCATCCAAAAGGTTGATCGGCTCGGCCACCATTCTTGAATTGATGTAATCTTTTTCGGTGATCGCTTCATGGAGGCGAGCATAAGGATTATGCAATGCATTTGCATGGGCATTGATCGAAAACGGTGCAAAATCGGTGTGTTTCCACCCGTAGGTATGTAAATAGAGCTGCATCACAAGCGCATTGATGGCTACAAACGAAAGTCCTTGAGCTGATTCATAATCTGCGTCGGCCGCTGTGGCGAGAGCTTCGGTAGTTTCGATAGGCAAACTTTCGGTCATTTTCTCTACACCGACTATTAGAGCACTATCGACTTCATCAGAGCTGACGGCCATCAATCCAGCACGAAATGCAGCAGCACCAGAACCGCATGCAGCCTCGACCTTTTCAGCTTCCATTCCGGGTAAACCGATCCAATCGGAGATTAATCCCCCAAGATTCTCTTGCTTACTGAGCATACCAGAAAGCATATTCCCGATGAATAAAGCTTCCGCTGAATCTCGTTTGGCATCGGATAAGGCAGCGAGAATCGCCTCGCCAGCTAATTCTTTGATTGATTTATCCCAATGCTCATCAACCGAGGTTTGACCAATCCCAATGATAGCGACTTCGCGCATTCGGTAATCCTTGTAGTAATCGAAATGATTATCAATTATGCCAAAATGTCCTGTCAGAACCTATCAGCTTGATGACCGGGCTTTCAGCCCACAGCCCCTTCACACAAACTCATATGCGCATAGCCATTATATAACGAAATCAAGTTACCTTTCTGTGAAAACTAATTTGGTACAATATTATATGGTGAAAATTCAAAGGATTTACCCTGATTTGGTGATCGTTGGGGGTGGGTTAGCTGGCTCGGAAGCCGCGTGGCAAGCCGCATCCAGAGGAATTAAGGTTCACCTGTATGAGATGCGTCCTATTGTGCAAACAGGTGCGCATCAGAGTAACCTGCTGGCTGAACTAGTGTGTTCAAATTCACTGGGTTCCAATTTACCTGACAGAACTGGGGGAGTGTTGAAAGAAGAGCTAAGATCGCTAAATTCATTATTAATCAAATGTGCTGATGAGACTTCCTTACCTGCCGGCGGAGCATTAGCTGTCGACCGCGAATTGTTCGCTCATAAAGTAACCTCTGCAATTGAAAATCATCCAAACATAGATGTAATTCGAGAAGAGATTACGGAAATTCCTAAAAGTACATCCATCATCGCCACTGGACCTCTGACATCCACGAAGCTTTCAATCGCAATCCAGAATCTAACCGGATACGATCAGATATTTTTCTACGATGCCTTGGCACCGATTGTGGAAAGAGAATCGATTAATTTGGACATCGCTTATCAAGCGTCTCGGTATGGTAAAAATAGCGAATCGTCTGGGGGAGATTACTTGAATTGCCCGATGAATAAAGATTTGTATTATCAATTCGTGGATGAATTGACCCGAGCAGAGCGGATAAGCATGCCGGATTTTGAGAATAATATAGTAAGTGGAGTTCGAGCTGGTGTGGGTAAATATTTCGAAGGTTGTTTACCGATTGAGATTATTGCGATGAGGGGGAAAGATGCACTTGCATATGGACCCTTGCGTCCAGTCGGTTTGTCTGATCCGAGATCCGGTCAGCGTTCATTTGCCGTCGTCCAGCTCCGGCAGGATAACCTTGCAAAGAGCCTTTACAATCTGGTTGGTTTTCAGACGAATTTAAAATACTCTGAACAAAGAAGAGTATTTCAGATGATTCCTGGTTTAGAACAGGTCGAATTTGCACGGTTTGGTCAAATGCACCGTAACACCTTTATATATTCTCCGGCTTTGCTACATCCAACCCTGCAATATAAATCCAGGGAGGATCTCTTTTTTGCGGGTCAGATCACAGGCATCGAAGGATACGTAGGTAATATTGCCAGTGGGTTATTAGCTGGATGGAATGCGGCAAATTATCTATCGGGCAAAGCTCTGATCGAAATGTCGCCAAGCACAGTAATTGGTTCTTTATGTAACTATATTGCTCATGCAGATGCCAAAGATTTCCAGCCAATGAAAGCTAATTTTGGGATAATGCCGGTGCTAGATATAAAAATCAAGGGAAAAAGGGAGCGTGCGGCTGCGTTTGCAGATCGTTCGAGAATGGAGCTAAAAGCCTTTATAAAGGAGCATTTCGAGGAAAATAATTTAGCGATATGCGCATAGCCATTATACAGAATAAGTATAAAACTTTAATATCATTCCTTGTTAGTATAACCTTTATGATTATCGTTATTTTTGGTATTCTGGCGATAGATAGGCCAGCGCTCGAATTTGACGGTTCGCGAGCCTATAATGACGTTAGATATCAAGTAAAGTTAGGGCCACGTACCATGGGTAGTGATGCGCATGAGCAAAGCGCTAATTGGATTATTACTCGGCTGCAAGACCTAAAATGGCAAGTTAATTCCCAAGAAACTGTTATTTCTACACAGACAATAAAGAATATCATCGCTCAGCGCGGGACTGGAACTCCATGGCTCGTCATAGCTTCCCATTATGATTCACGCTCGATGGCAGATATGGACCCGGATGCTCAGAAACGAAGCCAACCCGTGATGGGTGCCAACGATGGCGCGTCGACGGTAGCAATTTTATTGGAGCTTGCTCGCGTTCTTCGTACGAAATTAAACAAGCAGATTTGGTTGATTTTCTTCGATAACGAGGATAACGGTACGAAGGATGGTCTAGGTTGGGATATAGGCTCGAACTACTTTGTTTCAAAACTGCAAGGAACGCCAGATAATGTTGTAATCCTTGACATGCTGGGCGATAGAGAATTAAATATCTATATGGAGCGAAATTCTAATCCAGATCTAAACATTGAAATATGGGGAGTAGCAAGAGAATTGGGGTTTTCCCAATTCGTACCCACGTACAAATATGATTTGATTGATGATCACATTCCTTTTATCCAAGCCGGAATCAGAGCAGTGGATGTGATCGATTTTGATTATCCATACTGGCATACAACGAATGACACACTTGATAAAGTATCCGCCGAGAGCCTGAAGGTTGTCGGGGACACGATATTAAAATGGCTGGAGCAATATCCCAAATGAAATGGTAATAAACACAGTATGTTATAAATGAAAAATTATTTCTTCACAATAGAAATAAGCTCAAACATATTGAGTATATTAATTAAAGGATAAGCTAAGTGGATTAAATGGCTAAAAAAATTCCAGAATCAACCTTACGACCTCGCGAGCGGACATTCCTTGTTGGTGTCGAAATCAGAGGGGACGAGCACCTTTTAACGCTAAAAGATTCACTAATGGAACTTGCATTACTGGCAGAAACAGCTGGTTTACAAGTTGTCGGGCAATCGACCCAGCATATGGAAAAACCGAACGTAAAAACTTATATCGGGTCAGGCAAAGTGAATGAGATCCACATGCTGGCTGATGAAGTTAAAGCAGATGTAATCCTGTTTGATAATGAGCTCTCTCCAAGGCATTTAAGAGAGCTTGAAATTGTATTTGGAAACAATTTCCGAATCCTGGATAGAACTGCAATAATCCTAGATATTTTTGCCCAGCATGCAAATACGAACGAAGGTTCATTACAAGTTGAATTAGCACAATATGAATATCGATTACCAAGACTGACCCGCGCCTGGACGCACCTTGCACGTCAGGCAGGTGGTGGCGGGGGTCGATCTGGAAAAGTTGGTGGGGTTGGCCTCCGGGGACCCGGAGAAACGCAGCTCGAGGTGGATCGGAGGGAAATCCGATCGCGAATTAAACACTTGAAAGAACAATTGGAGAAGGTGCGTACACACCGACAGCAATATCGCAACCGGAGGAAAAAGGCGCAAACGCCAGTGGTGGCTTTGGTTGGATATACTAACGCAGGGAAATCAACCCTCATTAACTGCTTGTCGAAATCGGATGTATACGTGGCAGACAAGCTTTTTGCTACTTTGGATCCGACGACACGACGGGTAAATATGTCTGATGGGCATATTGCATTGTTCACTGACACTGTTGGATTTATTCAAAAGCTTCCCACCACACTCGTCGCAGCTTTTAGAGCCACATTGGAAGAGATTGCAGAAGCTGATTTACTGATCCACGTGATCGATATTACCCACCCTCAAGCGCATGAACAAGCCAGAGCTGTGTACCAAACTCTGACAGATATCGAAGCAGATCATATACCCATACTTACCGCTTTAAATAAGATTGATAGTTTGACCAATCCGGATCATGCCAGAGAAGCATTGGCTGATTACCCAAGTGCGGTCGCAATCTCTGCGCTTACCGGAGAAGGGATCAATGACCTGCTCGATAAAGCGCATACTTATCTATATGAGGACTTTATCCCCATTCACATATCCCTGCCTTATCAGGAAGGTGGCTTAATCACGCTATTTCACGATCAAGGACAGGTAGAACGCCTGGCACAGGTCTCAGGTGGAGTAGAAATCCAAGGTCGTATCCCTGGAAGGTTACTATCCTATTTCCGTCCATTTCAAAAGGATAAACCATAAATCCTCGCCAGTCATGAGATCATGTCAGACGATGATTTATGCTTAATGCAAAATATTCTTTATATCTTGGGACCCGAGTTAACTACTTCGATCGGACAATTATCAGTGAATTTTTTAAAGTTATCAATAAACCGGGCTGCCAGGCTGCGATACCTTTTCATGTACGCGTCTTCACTTGACCATGCTGAGGACGGATAGAGGACAGTGTCTGGAATGCCGGGGCAGTGCTTGGGGACCTGGTAGCCAAATATCGGATCAGTATAATACTCCACATCCTTTAGCTCACCGTTCAACGCGGAATTTAACAAATCCCGTGTATAACGGATTGAGATCCTTTTTCCAACTCCGTACGGTCCGCCTACCCAGCCTGTGTTGACCAGCCAGCAATCGACGCCATATCGCAATATCTTTCGTTTAAGCAAGTCAGCATAAAATGACGGTGGAAGAACCATAAATGGAGCCCCGAAACATGCGCTAAAAGTGATTTCTGGTTCCTCGCCAAGTCCGATCTCTGTTCCCCCGACCTTGGCAGTATAGCCCGAGATAAAGTGGTATAGAGCCTGATCTGGGGTCAGTCTGGCAATGGGGGGCATCACACCAGAAGCATCACAGGTTAAGAAGATGATATTTTTAGGATGACCACCTGTTTTCTCCGGAATTGCGTTGGCTATATAATCAAGGGGATAGGAGGCACGCGTGTTTTCAGTTAACGTATCATCGTCCAAATTCACATAGCGGGTCACTGGATCATAAACCACGTTCTCAAGGATGGTTCCAAAGCGTTTGGTGCACGCAAATATTTCCGGCTCAGCACTTGAGGAAAGGCCGATGACTTTGGCATAGCAACCATCTTCAAAATTGAATACTCCCTCATCACTCCATCCATGTTCATCATCGCCAATCAAACCACGGTTCGGGTCTGCAGAGAGTGTCGTCTTACCCGTACCTGAAAGACCGAAAAACAAAGCTGTGTCACCTTTCTTTCCAGTATTTGCCGAACAATGCATGGTCATAATACCTTGCATGGGCAACAGGTAATTCAACAATGTGAAAATCGATTTCTTTATCTCACCACCATAACCTGTATTACCAATGATACAAATTCTTTGGTCAAAATTGATCACGATAAAAGTATTGGTGGGGGTACCATCAATTTGAGGGAAAGATTTGAATGAGGGAATTGAGATTACAGTAAATTCAGGGACATGTCTACGATATTCCTCATTTGTGTTTGGCTTGATGAACATGTTACGGGCAAATAATGAGTGCCAAGCAAGTTCGGTGATAATTCGTACTGGCAATCGATAATTTGGGTCAGCTCCTCCATAACAATCCTGGACAAATAAATCTCGGCCTTGTAAAAATCCCTGTAAGCGACAATAAAGCTCGTCGAACTTTTGCGGTGCGTAAGGGCGGTTATATTCACCCCACCAAACATTTTGCTCTGTGGTTGATTCGCGAACGATGAATTTATCGCTAGCAGCGCGTGCAGTATGCTTTCCGGTATTTACTATAATTGGACCTAATTGAGATATTTGGGCTTCCCCTCGAAAAATAATCTCTTCATAAAGAGCTTCAGTGGTCAGATTCCAATATGCTTTACGTAGATTGATCAGGCCGATATTATCCAGCCCAAAATCACTTTTTGTGGCATCTGCCTGAGCTTCAGCAGGTGTTTTTATGTTTAAGATGTTGTTCATAGCCAGTCCCTAACCAATTTTCTGTCACCAATGTAAATTTCGTTGGGGGAGGTGGGATCTAAAACCCATTTGATTCGTTCAATTCCTTCTTTGATATCTTTGACCGAGCCGGCATAGCTTAGTCTCAGATGACCTTCCATTCCGAATTCTTTACCGGGGACTGTGACTACGAGCGCTTTCTTTAATATCACTTTGGATAGCTCGACTGAATCATTAGCCAGACTGGATGGTAAATAAGCCCTAAAATCTGGGAGGGCATAGAAAGTACCTTTAGGCGGGATAAGCCTCACCCCTTTGAAAGACCTAAGCTCTTGTACAACTACTTGTTTATTATTTTGAAAGGTTAACCTAAGGTTTTCTACAATGCTTTGCATTCCATTTAATGCACCTTCAGCTGCTGACTGGAGTAAGGCTGAGGTACACGAGGTCATTTGTCCTTGAACATTGGTCATTACCTCAACCAATTTTCTATTCGTGACTACCCAGCCGATCCGAAAACCGGTCATGCCGTATAGCTTGGCAACGCCATTAACGACAATCACCATCGTATTCTCAATATCAGCTTTTGTATATTTATATGCAGGCTCCCAGATGGCACCGTCAAAGACAAGCTTGTGATAAATATCGTCCATGATGAGGAAGATCTTTTTTCGCTCGCAAAATTCGACTACCTGGGCGATAAATTCCTGAGAAAAAACCTCGCCTGATGGATTATTGGGGCTATTCACAATGATCGCTTTGGTATACGAGCTGACTGCCCGTTCGATATCTTCCATACGGGGATGAAAAGTCCCATCTTCAGGGGTCACAATAACCGGGATTCCGTACACCATCTTGACCATCTCTGGGTAGCTAACCCAGTGAGGCGCCAGGATGATGACTTCATCTTGGGGGTTGAGGATGCTATAGAGGATGTTAAAGATGGACTGCTTTGCACCGGAAGAGATGATTACATTTTCAGGAGCAACGATCTTGTTATAGTTTTCCTCGGTGTAGCGGATGATAGCTTTTTTAAGAGAAGGGGTGCCATCCGGAGGGGTATATTTAATATCACCTCCACTTAGCTTTGTTGCTGAGCTAAGAATGGCGGTAATGGGGGTCTTGTTCTTTGGCTCACCTATGCTCATATTAATGACAGGTTCACCCCGTTCGCGGAGGATGCGTGCTTCCTCATTCAATGCAAATGTCGGGGACTCAGCAATAGCCCTTGCCAGTCTGCTGATATTCATAAATTGATTTATCTCCTAAAGATCATTTTCAGCAAATTTGATTCTAAGAATAATTACGATAATTTACTGCAGTATAAAAAGTTTATCCTTAATAAAGTAATGCGTCAATGTGATTTATGTCGGTAGTTTATGAAGAACAAGTGTAATGAACTGACTATTAAGTGATTCAGTTTTTACGAGTTAATATATTTTAAACCACTCCCAGTATTGAATAATATGATCGTTTCTTCTGGATGGATAAATCCACGTTTGACTAATTTCCTCAATGCAGCTAAAGTTGCAGCGCCTTCGGGGCAGGAAAATATCCCCTCTGTTCTTGCCAATTGGCTTTGGGATTGGATAATTTCATCATCAGAGACGCTCAGCGCAGTGCCATTACTTTCACGAATGTAATTTAAAATGATTCGGTCAGCAAAACTTTTAGGCACGCAAAGTCCTGTCGCAATGGTATGTGCATTCTCCCAGAAATCACACGCATCTTTACCCGCATTAAATGCCTCGACGACAGGTGCGCAGCCCTCAGCTTGTACGGCAATCATTTTAGGTCTTATCCTGGTATCCAACCAGCCTAATGATTCCAATTCAGTAAATGCCTTCCACATTCCAACCAGACCCGTTCCACCACCTGTAGGATAGATAATTACATCAGGTAACTTCCAACCAAGCTGCTCAGCGATTTCATACCCCATGATTTTCTTACCCTCGACCCGGTAAGGCTCCCTGAATGTGGACATATTAAACCAGCCATCAGGGGTTGCTCTTGTCTCGGCATACTTGCCAGCGGTATCAATCAATCCATCGACTAATTCTACGGTAGCCCCAGTAATCGTGCTTTCCACTATATTTGATGTGGGAGAGCTTTTGGGCATATAGATCAGTGCATCCATTGTTGCTCGAGCAGCATAAGCTGCCAATGCTCCACCAGCGTTTCCGGCTGATGGGATGACCATCTTTTTAATCCCGAGTTCCTTAGCTTTCGAGACCGCAGAAGAAAGTCCACGCGCCTTGAAAGAACCGGTTGGATTCAGTCCTTCTTCTTTTATATATAAATTCGACAGGTGCAACTCGTGTCCCAAATGGTTCAGTCGTAATAACGGAGTGTCGCCTTCACCAAGGGAAATAATATTTTCTTGATATGTCACCGGAAGTAATTCAGACCAACGCCACATACCTCGTTGGCGATGGCTGATCGAATCTCGATCCAGCTGATATTTTATCGAGGTCAGGTCGTAATTGGCGAAGAGAGGCGATTTATCATCCGGACAAATAGTCTGAATCTGGTCTGCATTAAATGATTTACCACACACAAGGCATGAGAGGTCTTTTATGTAAGACAAGCTTTTCATTTTGGTTAAACTCCTTACCGAAATAACATTATATAACAAAGGCTATCTCAGGTTATGGCATAATATGAATATTCCTTGGACGCTGAGAACAAAGTTGTATATCTCACATGAGAGAGGTGACATGTACGAATTAATCCCAGAGATAGTCGCAAAACTTAAAAGTTCCATATCTGGTGAAGTTAAAACGGATCCAGTCACCCGGGTGTTGTACAGCACGGATGCTTCTATTCATAAAATTGTGCCGGTGGGGGTAGTTTTTCCCCGAAATATTGACGAGCTAATCCCGATTGTTAAACTGGCTAGCCAATACAATGTTCCGCTGATCCCCCGAGGATCAGGTTCAAGCTTAGCCGGTCAGGCGATAGGCAATGGAGTGATCATTGACTGTTCACGACATATAAACAAACTAGTCCAAATCAGTCGAGAGGAACAGACAGCTATCGTTGAGCCAGGGTTGATCCTCGACGATTTGAACCGTGAGGCGAAGAAATATAATCTACGCTTTGGACCAGATCCTGCCTCATCAGAGAGGGCTACTTTGGGAGGAAGTATCGGCAATAATGCAACCGGAGCGCATTCAATCCTTTATGGTATGACAGCTGACCATATCGTTTCTGCTGAAATTGTCTTGGCAGACGGGACGGTTACAAATTTCAAACCTGTTTCGATGGATGAAGTAAGGCAGATTGTTAATGGTGTAATAAATACAACTTCATCCAATTTTGAGAAGCAAATTTATCAATCTGTGGTACAGATACAGAGTGAATATCAAGATGATATTAAAAAGAGCTGGCCTCTAACGTGGAGACGTGTGTCTGGGTATAACCTAAATTATCTGATCCCATGGTCTCCGAGCGCGCCTCCACAATGGGACATGGGTCAAATTCCTTATCCCCCTGTATTGCCGAATACGATTAACCTTGCCCAATTATTAGCAGGTTCTGAGGGGACCTTGGGAATTATCCGAAATGCTACTTTACGTCTCGTCCCAATAAGAAAACACACGGTTATATCAGTGATCAATTTTTCTAGCATCGGCGAAGCATGCGATGTTGTACCCAAGATCCTGGAATTATTTCCCTCAGCGGTCGAGCTCATCCCACAAAGCTTAATTCATTTAGCTCGTTCTGTACCAGCATATGCCAATCAACTTACCTTCGTAATTGGTGATCCTGCAGCACTCCTAGCAGTGGAATTTTCAGGCGATGATCCCCAGAAATTATCGGATCAGGTTATTAAACTTAATCAATTGTGTAACTGGTCCAGCAATCCTTTCATTGTTGAAACACCAGAAATGCAAAAAAAAGTATGGGATGTGAGAAATGTAGGGCTAGGCATCCTTATGTCCAGATTAGGGGACTACAAACCGATAAGCTTCATTGAGGATATGTCTGTTCCCGTTGAGCGATTAGGGGAATTTGTCCGCGAGTTGGAGATCATCTTAAATCATTTTAAGACCCAAGCGGAATACTATGGTCATGCCTCCGCCGGCTGTTTGCACATCCGACCACTTTTAAATATAAAGACTCGAGATGGCAGGGCAGAGCTAAGGTCAATAGCTGAGGCAGCGGTGGATTTAGTTTTACGGTTGGGCGGTGCGATAAGCGCTGAGCATGGAGATGGAATCACGCGTGGAGAATTTATCGAACGGGCGTATGGCCCAAGAGTATTGCAGGCCTTGCGAATAGTAAAACACGCTGCAGACCCACAAGGAATCCTTAACCCCGGGAAAATTGTTGATCCACCCAGGTTGGACACATCATTAAGATATGATGATGAGTATCATCCTGAGGGTTGGATGCCGGTAATGACCTTTTCTTCCGAGCACCCTGATCCCGTGCGATTAGTTGAAGCGATCGAGCAATGTAATGGGGTGGGGGTTTGCAGAAAATCAGGAGGGGTCATGTGCCCCTCATTCCAGGCAACAAAAGACGAGATGTATAGCACGCGGGGACGTGCCAATTTGCTGCGCGCCATGATCTCAAATGGTTTTTCTACCCCAGAAATAGCTGTAGAGGCAGTAAAGGATACATTGGAGAAATGCCTGGCATGTAAAGGTTGTAAAGCAGAATGCCCTTCTGCTGTAGACATGGCTAAATTAAAATATGAGTTTTACCAGCATTACTATAGCCTAGCGGGGCATCATCATCCCCTGCGTGATTACCTGTTTGGCTACATTTCCCTTGTTGCAAAAATAAGCCATCCGTTCGCACCACTGGTTAATTTCTTACTCTCCACTCCGCACCTTGCCAGTTTGCGTGAAACTCTGGTTGGGCTATCAAAAAAACGTACCCTTCCACATTTATCAAGAAAGGCTCTACATAGTCAAGCGAGACCATTTATTGAGGATATCGATGAACCGGATTGCTTATTTCTCTCTGACGCATTTAATGAATATTTTTATCCACAGACCAGCCTTGACGCATTGATCGTGTTAAAGTCGATCGGTAGCCGGGTAAAATTATTATCGACCATTGGTGCAGGGAGAACATTGATTTCAAAGGGATTTCTAGTCCAGGCTAAGAATCACGCTAAACGTTTGGTAGATGAGATTAGCAGGATCGATCCAACGGGTAAACTACCTGTGATTGGATTAGAACCTTCTGAGATCTATACATTAAGGGATGAATACCTGGACATGTTTCCTGGTGATAGATATGTAGATGCCTTGGCCCAAAGGGCTTATATGATCGATGAATTTTTATTACGCCCAGGCGCTAACGGATTGCCACGATTATCGCGACAAATACCATCGGACATCACAGAGAACGCACGAACAAATGTTCTAATTCATGGTCATTGTTACCAAAAAGCTCAACCACCAGCAAAAGATGGCTTTCCAACCGGATTGGATGCAACAGTTAGCATGTTGAAAAACGTTGGTTATTCGGTAACTACGATTGATGATGGATGCTGTGGGATGGCAGGGGCATTTGGTTATGAGGCGGAGCACTACACGCTGTCGATGCAGGTCGGCGAACTATCTCTTTTTCCCGCAATCAAGGGATCGGGTATCTCGATCGTGGCAGCTGCAGGGATCTCGTGCAAATCACAAATCGAAGATGGTACGGGGAAAAGCGTTGTGCATCCAATTTCGCTACTCGCAGCGATAAGTGACAAGCGAAAAATAGGGGGAGGTTAAATCATTTATCAGTAATAATCTATAAGAAAGTATTCTACAATTATTTCTGGAGATGAATTTATTAAGATTGTATGTAGAGGTACCATTTTACTGAAAAGGGGGTTGACAAACCTAAACATTGCGATTAATATGTGTATGGTTTCGATAAGTATTATTATCATAAGCATAAATACACAAGGTATTTAGCCATGAATAAAAGGACTTCCATATCTCACGTAATAAATGAATATATAAATACTGTCACTTCTGCACGGAGTGCCAACACTGGACGAACCTATCAAAATGCAATGAATGCATTTCGTAATATGCTAAATGATCGTAAATTACCCCCTGAAACAACCCCTATCTCTGCAATGCCTGAAGATGCAGTGGTTTGGTTCATTTCCGCATTAAAGGTGTATTCCGCGACGACTGAACGCCTCTATCTAACCGCTTTAGCTGGCTTTTATGAATTCTTGTCTGCTGAACGACTATGCGAAATCAACCTTCCAAGGATCCGACTCTTAATTCGACAGCGAGCCCGAAAACCAGGCCAACGCTTACCGCAATTTCCATTTAATAATATTGAAAAAATATTAGAATATGCAAGAAAAATTGTATTATCTCCTAATAAGGACCTTCCATCACAATTAATTAATTCCCGCGATCGTGCTTTTTTGCTTACATTGGCAGACACAGGATTAAGAGTTCATGAAGCTTGTGCTCTACACCGGGGTGATGTAGATTGGAATGAGGGACGAGCGCTCATCATTGGAAAAGGAAACCAGCAAGCCGTTGTAAGATTTTCAAGACGCAGCTTGCTGGCGATCAAAGAGTACCTGACACTTAGAGCCAGCCTGGATGGAGCATCTGGTCGAACTCTTGCCTCCCTTCCCCTGTTTGCAAGGCATGATCGAGGTGCTGGGAAGAAAATTAAACCCATTACCACAACTACAGGGAGAAACATCGTCACCCAAAGGGTCAATGAAGCGTTGGGAATTGAGGCGGTTGGAACAATCACCCCTCATTCGTTTCGCCATTATTTTGTAACTGTGGTACTCAGGTCATCGGGTAATTTAAAGCTTGCTCAAGAATTAGCCCGGCATAAGAATATTGCGGTGACACAGCGCTATGCACATCTGTCTGACGATGAGCTTGATAAAGGATATTGGAATATATTTGAGGAAAAAAAGGTCAGCTAGGATACAAAGCAATCGAGGCGGGAATCAATCCAATCGCTGCCGGATGTAATAAATGGGTTTATCACGTGATTCATAATAGATGCGCATGATCATTTCACCCAAGAGACCCATCATAAGCAGCTGGACGCCAATCACAATTAATAAGATAGCTAATAGTAATAATGGGCGATTTCCTATTTCGTATGCCTGAAATCCACTCCATCCACCAATAATCCCATGATATATTTTTATTCCAGCTAAACTTCCACCAATTACAAAACCGGATAAACTGCAAAACAAGGCCAGTGATCCGAAGAGTCTCATCGGGCTAGTGAAAAAAGTCAAGAGATAGGAGACTGTTATTAAATCTAGAACAACACGCGGAGTTCGGGTAATCGAGCCATATTTTGATTTGCCGGATAATCTGGTGCGGTCATTTACAGGCACTTCAGCAATCTTTACCCCAATTGCACTAGCGAGCTCCGGTAAAAAACGATGCAATTGGCCATACAGGCGGATATTTTTTACGATCTCCCGCTTAAACAACTTAAGTGAGCATCCACGGTCGTGGATCACTACCTTAGTGCTCCGACTAATCACGAAATTGGCGGATTTGGATATTAGCCGGCGAAGTAGAGATTCTTTGCGATTAATTCTCCATCCCGTGACAAAATCATAATCTCCTTCTTGCATACTCTTTAATAACTTTGGGATGTCATTCGGATCATTTTGGCCATCCGCGTCGAGTGTTAGAATTAAATCTCCTTGGGCAGCGTCAAATCCAGCCGCAAATGCAGCCGTCTGTCCAAAATTACGCCGAAATTGAATGACTTTTATAGCCTTATTCGCAGCATGAATTGTAGATAATATATTAAAACTGTTATCTGTGCTGCCATCATCTACAAATATGATTTCGTATGCAATATCCAATTTGTGCAATACATCGGTCAGTTCCGAATAAAGTGGAGATAGATTATTTTCCTCATTATAAACAGGGACGATAACCGATATCGATATATGACTTTCCATGACGCTCTTTCCCTAATTTAATTATTTATTACTACCCGACCAATGAGTATATTATATTCCCCAATGGTATAATTTTATAATGCTAGTTGGCGGCGATCAGGTTTCCAAGAGGATATGCGGTAATGGAAGTTACTGTAACACCCATTGAGCATTGTGATTTAGTCGATATTAATGGACGGGTAGATAGTTATACTTCTCCGCAACTATCGGATACTTTGCGTGAAATAACAAATAAGAATATATTTAAAATCATTTTAGATTTAAGTGATGTGAGCTACGTATCTAGTGCAGGGCTCCGCGTATTTATTGATATTCAGAAAACATGTAAGAAATCAAACCAGGGGGAAGTTATTTTGGTAAACATACCACAACGGGTATACGAGACATTAGAGCTGGCAGGTTTTGTGCCTCTGTTTAAGTTCTATAGTAATGTCACTTCAGCCCTCGCCGCATTCTAGACATAAAAACATCGATAATAGTCAGTGGCATGAATTATTGATATTTGCCGAATTATTATCGACTCAATCTGGCTTAGAAGCTCAACTCAGCTATGCTGCTAGGATATTGGAGAGGGTCTTTTCCTGTAAATCCAGGATCTGGTTAGCGGCACCATTTTCTGACCTGCTTAGATATGAAGGATTGCAAATTAATGATTCGCTCGTTAGCGATCTATCACCCTTTATGGAACAGGCACTTCGGGAAAAGCAGATTATTCCCGGTATCGGATCCGCCTCAAGAGATAAGGATACGCCTTCTACGATTGCAATCCCCCTACTCATCAAGGATGAGGTTTTGGGAACGATTCAGCTCGACAGGAAAGATCAAGCTGGTTTCACGAATGAAGATGTCGAGCTGATTAATGGGTATGGAATTCATATTTCGGTTGCCTTAAATTATTTACGGCAGAATGCACTCAGCGTCAAATTACAGCAACACAATGATCAACTCAGCTGGATCACAGAAATCAGCCAGTCCATCTTATCTAATTTGAACAGAGATAATTTAATAAACAGTGTTATCTCACTGCTCCATCAGAAATTTGGTTTTTCTAAAGTGAACATCTTGATCGCACAGGATGATGATAAAAAGGTACTTACTCAGCTCGGAATATCTGAGGAGGGAATAGAACCCCCAAAAATTTTTTATTCTGAAAAGGAGAATGGACCGATTGTCTGGAGTATTTCAAAACTGGAACCAATCGTTATTAATGATTTAAAACTCCATAATGGTTTTCCCATATCCAATTTAAAAGAAAATATCCGATCAGAATTGGTGTTACCTCTGATACATGGCGATTTATTCATAGGTGTGCTAGATCTATGCAGTAATTCTGCGAATGCATTCGAACCAGGAACGATAAAAATATTCCAGCTTTTAGCAGAAAATATCGCCATATCAATTAGAAATGCTAATTTGTACCAATTTGAGCAAATGAGACGACTGATCTCTGATCGCCTCCAGGATGTGGTTGGATCATTGACTGCAGATGTATCTATGGATGATACATTACAAAGAATTCTAGACGAGACTATGGAATTTATACCTTGGGATGCATCTGCCATATGGTTGACTGACACCTCCGCTAATTATCCGGAAAAGGATCAATATATTCCCTCACTTCGCCTGCTTGCAGCTCGGATTAACGGAAAACTTAACGATGACGATAAATCTCAACCGGTAGATAAAATACAAATATTCGACGAATTTTTCCTTAACACTACTGATTCAAATGATTTGTTAGTTAATTATCCATGGATAGCTGAGGTTATACATACTAAAACAGCTGGATTACGAACTTCAGGCTCCATTAATGAGCCAATAGGATCAGTCCTCGGTTTAACCAGTGATTATTCTGCCATTGTGGTACCACTATTCATTAAAAACAATCTTGTCGGAATTATTGATCTAGTACATCATCTGCCGGATCAATATAACGGTGAATCGATATCTTTGGCAAAGGCTATTGCCACGCATGTATCTATTGCGATCGAAAATACAAGGTTATTCACCGCTGCTCATGATCAAGCATGGATAACCACGGTGCTCCTTCAAGTGGCAGAAGCAACCCAATCGATTACCAATTTGGATGAGCTGCTCGAAACAACCACTGGTATGTTACCAGGCTTGATTGGTGTGGATGCTTGTATGATTTTTCTGTGGGATCAATCCATCGATGCTTTTTCATCCAGAGCCTCGAATGGTTTTGATAATGAACAATTAGCCAGACTAAATGCTTGGGATATTTATCCAGGATCTGTTTTAGCGTTCGATAAGATAAAACAGAGCAGAATTCCAGTTATATTAAATAGCGATACGATATCGGATGAAATAGCTGCGAATGTATTCCCTAACTACGATTTTCAACAAGATCTTTTGATATTATTTCCGTTAATTACTCAAGATTGTTTATGTGGAGCCATCCTGCTGGACTTTTCAAATTCAAACCTGAGCAGTAATTCATCTCAAGAGGTTTGGGACGAACAATATACCTTGATCCAAGGTATAACACACCAGGCTGCGATAGCAATAGAGAACCTCCGTTTGGTTAAATCGCAGGAAGAAGAAGCATATATATCGGTCGCATTGTTGCAAGTGGCCCAAGCTATAGTTAGCCTGAAGCGATTGGATGAAATATTAGGTTCGATCGTCCGCGTTACACCTATTTTAGTCGGTGTAAAAAGATGCATCATATATTTGTGGGACGAGAAAGATTTGGTATATCGTCAATCTGAAAATTTTGGCTTTACCAAAAATGATCTCTCGCTCACTGGTCAGGTGTTTAAAGCAAACGAATTTCCATTCATCGAAACCATTAAACGTACGGATCATATAATTTACCATTC